>Ga0315338_1000134_pt1 | contig 326196 bp, 259 predicted proteins | sample ASW8metaG_FD_204518 | JGI IMG/M metagenome (GOLD analysis project Ga0315338, IMG submission 204518) | Ammonia-oxidizing marine archaeal communities from Monterey Bay, California, United States - ASW #8 | ecosystem: Environmental > Aquatic > Marine > Coastal | place: USA: California | collected... | reverse complement strand
ACGTGTCAGGAAGGCGAGTTCTCCGAGGAGGGCAGCACCTGTGGCGATAGAACTGACACCGACTGCAAGGGCCCCGACACCTGCGACGCCGCCGGCACCTGCGAGCCGAACCACGCCGACGACGGCGCGCCGTGTACGACCGATCCCTGCGGCGACGCGGCCACGTGCGACGCAGGCCAGTGCACCTGTTCCGTGACGACGACGCTGGTGCCGCCGACGACGACCACGACGACCTTGGCGACGGGCGAGTGCGGCGACGGCACCGTCAATCCGGGCGAAGACTGTGATCCCGGCACGCCCGTCGACGACGATTGCTGTACGGCCGAGTGCATGTTCGTGGGTGTGGGCGCGTCGTGCGGCGATCAGACAGCCACCGAGTGCAGCAATGTCGACACCTGCGACGGCGCCGGCACCTGCGACCCGAACGACGCCGCGGCCGGCGGCCCCTGCGGCGACAGCACTGACGACGTGTGCAAGAACCCCGACACCTGCGACGGCGCCGGCACCTGCGACCCGAACGATGCCGAGGCCGGCGCAGCCTGCGGCAGTAGTGGCCGCGACTGTATCGAAGATGACGCCTGCGATGGTGCCGGTACGTGCGCGGACGGCGCCCTCCGCGAGGCCGGCACGGCGTGTGGCCTTCCCCTCGACACCGAGTGCACGAATCCCGACACCTGTAACGCTACCGGCATCTGTATCAACAATCACGAGGATGCCGGCGCAGCCTGCGGCAGTACCGGCGTCGAGTGCGCCGAAGATGACGCCTGTGACGGCGACGGCATGTGCGTGGTCAGCGGCCCCTCCGAGGCCGGCACGGAGTGTGGCGATCCTGATAACACCCTGTGCACCGATCCCGACACCTGCGACGGCGCCGGCGCTTGCGAGCCGAACCACGCCCCCGAACGCCTACTCTGCGGCCCTCAGGTCAACTGCAAGGAAGATGATCGCTGTGAGGGCGGCTCGTGTGTAGTAGGCGAATTCTACGAGGCGGGCCGGCAGTGTGGCTTTGGAGACGACACCGACTGCACGGATCCCGACACCTGTGACGGCGCCGGCACCTGCGAGTCGAACCATGCCGACGACGGCACGCAGTGCATGACCGATCCCTGCGGCGACGCGGCCACGTGCGAGGAAGGCGGTTGCATCTGTCCGGCAGGCGGGTGAAAGGCGCAGCTCGCATCGACACCGTAGAATCTGCGCATCCCGCACATCACAGGAACCCGATATGGTCGGTCTTCCCTGGCTCGGCTCCTTGTTCTCATTTGTGGGACTGGAGCAGATTCCTTTCCTCGTATTGCGACCCCTTAGCGGTCAAGAAGGCCCAAGGTTGCCTAGAGCGGGTGCTCTGCCTCGCACAGCATCTGGCATGTATCGTGCTTTCTCTCTTGACGAGAGAGACGCGGATCCAGGACGTAATTGAGCTTGGAAGTGTGTTCGTCACGGTCGGTGAGTGTCGCCCGGGTGCGCGAGCGAGGGTGGCGTGCGCACCGGGCCACTTCCATAGGGAGCACCGAATGCGAGCTACACTGTCGAGCGACAAGCACGGTGACGAGGACCCGTCGACATCTCTTTACTCAACGCGGCCATGAGCAGATAGAAAAACAAGCGCGACCAGGCGTTCACAACATCTTGCCGCAACCGGAGGTGAGCGATGCTTACATCTCTCCTTGCTAGGCTTTCTGACGACGCACGTCGGAGCCTCCTCAACTGCACGACTACTTTCTCGATCGTCGCGCTCCTTGCCTTCGGCATGGCCGCGATTCCTTCGACCCAGGCGAGCGCGAAGGATCACGACGGCGCTCTGGGGGTCATGTGCGGGGACAGCAACGGAGACGAGACGCTCTCAGTCTCGGATGCGCTCGAGATCGTCCGGTTCAGCGCGGGCATCGGTGAGGAGTGTGTCCCACCGGCGTGCGACACCAACTCCAGCGGCGCGGTCACGGTCACCGACGGGCTCATCGTCATTTCTCATGCTGTCGGCCTCGACGTGGGCATGCAATGCCCCGGGCAGCGAGGGGTCGGCGGCAATATCCTGGTGACGCTCGACTTCGAGGATAGGACCCGAGGAGAGGTGATCGACCGCCTGACCCCCGTGGAAGGCGACTTGACGATCGAGGTCCGCGGATCGAATCCGAACTCGACATTCCCGGATCGTAACGCTGCCCTGATCTTCGACTCGAGCTGCAAGGACGGGTGCAGCGGTGCCGACGACGATCTCGGCAGCCCGAATGAAGACTTCGACGGCCCCGGCGTCGGCATCGGCGGAGGCGAGGGCCGCAAATTCCCGAACGATCAGGGGCTCGGAAACATCATGATCATCGCCGAGAATCTCAAGGACGGCGACGAGGACGGCCTTATCGACGATCCGGACGATCAGGGTGCCGGCCCGGTGGCGATCGACTTCGACTTCGGCGTTGACCCGATCGCGATCGCGCCGACGATCACTTTGCTCGGCATAACCTACATCGACGTCGAACACATCGAGATGGATCCTCTGCTCGAGCTGTTCGACGATAGTGGCGCCCTTGTCGACGTGCTCTCTTTGCCAACGACGGGTAACAACGGCGTCAACGTGTTCGTGCTTCCCGACCCCATGCCCGGCGTCGCGAGGTTCCGCCTGTCGGTGCGTGGCTCGATGGGCATCGACAACATCGTCTTCAGCCTGGATCTGCCGCCGACCTCATCGACCACAACGACGATGGCGCCTACGACGACGTCGTCAACGACCACGATGGTGGGACCGACGACAACCACGACGCTACCCGCGGAAGGGTGCGGCGATGGCAATATCGATCCGGGCGAAGACTGTGATCCCGGCACGCCCGTCGACGACGATTGCTGTACGGCCGAGTGCATGTTCGTGGGTGAGGGCGCGACTTGCGGCGATCCGACCTTCCGCGAGTGCTCGGGGGTCGACACCTGCGACGGCGCCGGCACCTGTGACCCGAACGACTTCGAGGCCGGCGGCCCCTGCGGCGACAGCACTGACGACGTGTGCACCGATCCCGACAGCTGCGACGGCGCCGGCACCTGCGACCCGAACGACGCCGAGGTCGGCACAGCCTGCGGCAGTAGTGACCGCGATTGTATCGAAGATGACGGGTGTGATGGCGCCGGCATGTGCGCGGAGGGCGCCCCCTTCGCCCCCGGCACGGCGTGTGGCCTTCCCCTGGACACCGAGTGCACGAATCCCGACACCTGTAACGATATTGGCATCTGTCAGGACAACGACGCCGACGACGGCACGTCGTGCGTGGGCGACCCCTGCGGCGACGCGGCCACCTGCCAGGAAGGCGGTTGCATCTGTCCCGTGACGACGACGACGCTACCCATGGACGGGTGCGGCGATGGCAATCTCGATCCGGGCGAGGACTGTGATCCCGGCACGCCTGTCGACGGCGACTGCTGCACGGCCGAGTGCATGTTCGAGGGTGCAGGCGCGCCCTGTGACGACGGCGATGCGTGCATCGTCGGCGCGACCTGCTCGCTGATCGGCACGTGCGATACGGGCGGCATACCCCAGGACTGCTCCGAGGCAGGCGACCAGTGCAACGACGCTGCCTGCGATCCGGCCGGAGATGAGGGCAACTGCGACACCGTGACCCCTGCGCGCGTAGGCGATCGCTGTGCCGACGGCGATGCGTGCGTCATCGGCACGAGGTGTTCGGAGCTCGGCGAGTGCTCGGGCGGCCACGACGTCGACTGCTCCGGCCCCGGCCGGAGCGACCAGTGCAACACGGCCTCCTGCGATCCCACCGCGTTCGAGGGTAACTGTATAACCAAGACGCCTGTCGCGGACGGCACGTCGTGCAGTACGGTTCCCTGCTTTGACGCGGCCACGTGCCAGGCAGGTAGGTGCACGTGTCCGGATACCACGACGACGACCGTACCGACGGGCGAGTGCGGCGATGGCAATGTCGATCCGGGCGAAGACTGCGATCCCGGTACGCCCGTCGACGACGATTGCTGCACGGCCGGGTGCATGTTCGTGGGTGTGGACGAGAACTGCGGCGATAATACCAACAATGAGTGCACCGGCGCCGACCGCTGCGACGGCGCCGGCACCTGCGACCGGAACCACGTCGAGGCCGGCTTAGAGTGCGGCGACGACACTGGCGGCACGTGCACCGATCCCGACACCTGCGACGGCGCCGGCAACTGCGCCCCGAACGACGCCGAGGCCGGCCTCAAGTGCGGCCAGATCGGCGTGTGTTACGAACATAACACTTGTGATGGCGCTGGCGCGTGCGTGGACGGCGACCTCCTCGCCCCCGGCGCGCCGTGTGGCGATACCGCTGACACCGAGTGCACGAATCCCGACACCTGTAACGATATTGGCATCTGTCAGGACAACGACGCCGATGCCGGCGCAGCCTGCGGCAGTACTGGCGTCGAGTGTGTCGAAGATGACGCCTGTGACGGCGCCGGCACGTGCCTGGTCAGCGGCCTCGCGGACGCCGGCACGGCATGTGGCGATCCCGAGAGCACCGGGTGCACGGATCCCGACACCTGCGACGGCGCCGGCACCTGCGAGCCGAACCACGCCAACGTCGACAAACTATGCGGCCCGCCCCCCCCGCAGGGCTCTTGTTTCGAAATAGGGATGTGTGACGGTGACGGCACGTGTCAGGAAGGCGAGTTCTCCGAGGAGGGCAGCACCTGTGGCGATAAAACTGACACCGACTGCAAGGGCCCCGACACCTGCGACGCCACCGGCACCTGCGAGCCGAACCACGCCGACGACGGCGCGCCGTGTACGACCGATCCCTGCGGCGACGCGGCCACGTGCGACGCAGGCCAGTGCACCTGTTCGGCGGGAGGCGAGTGCGGCGATGGCGACGTCGACCCAGGCGAAGACTGCGATCCGGGAGCTGCGGGCTCCGGAGAGTGCTGCACGCAGAGTTGCACGTTCGTGGGTGAGGGCGCGGCCTGCGGCGATCCGACCGTCACCGAGTGCTCGGGTGCCGACTCCTGCGACGGCGCAGGCACCTGCGACCGGAACCACTTCTTGACGGACAGGTCCTGTGGCGACACAGCCTTCACGGATTGCACGAGACCCGACAGGTGCGACGGCGCCGGCACCTGCGACCCGAACCACGTCGAGGCCGGTACAATCGGCTGCGGCGTTTCTGACCGCGATTGTGGGGAAGATGACGCCTGTGATGGCGCCGGCACGTGCGTGGAGGGCGAGCTCTTTGCCCCCGGCACGGCGTGTGGCCTTCCCCTCGACACCGAGTGCACGGCTCCCGACACCTGTAACGCTATCGGCGTCTGTCAGCGCAACGACGCCGACGCGGGCGCAGCCTGCGGCAGTACCGGCGTCGAGTGTGTCGAAGATGACGCCTGTGACGGCGAAGGCATATGCGTGGTCAGCGCCCCCACCGACGCCGGCACGGCGTGTGGCGATCCCTTAGACAACCAGTGCACCGATCCCGACACCTGCGACGGCGCCGGCACGTGCGACCCGAACGACGTCGACGCCGGCGCCCTCTGCGGCAGTTTTGGCGTCAGGTGTGTCGAAGATGACACCTGTGACGGCGCCGGCACGTGTGTGGATGGCGACTTCCACGAGGCGGGCAGGGCCTGCGGCAGTATTGGCGTCATATGTGTCGACGATGACGCCTGTGACGGCGCCGGCACGTGTGTGGATGGTGAGGTCCACGAGGTGGGCAGGCCGTGTCGCGACGCGAGCGTCACCGAGTGCACCGATGCCGATACCTGTGACGGCGCGGGCACCTGCGACCGGAACCACGCCGACGACGGCACGCAGTGCATGACCGATCCCTGCGGCGACGCGGCCACGTGCGACGCAGGCCAGTGCACCTGTTCGGCTACGACGACGACGACGTTGCCGACGACCGGCTGCACCGAAGGTGAGCTTTGCTGCATTGGACTCTGCTTCGACAACGTCGACGTGTTCAGGGCTATGTGCCTCTCCACGTATGAGGACTGCCTCGAAGGTAGTGTCCCTGAGCCGGAATGCCGCGACGCTGCCGAACAGAACTGCACGCTTTGAAGCCAGAAAGGTGGACCGGCTCTACGTAAGTTCGACAAGGCCTCATGGACTCTGGCGAAGATAGAGCTGTTCTCAGGCGGGCGCTCGAGACGAGCATCCGTATCGGCCTCGTCCTGGTCCTGGTCGTCTGGTGCTTCCTTCTCGCTCGCCCGTTCATCCAACCGATCGTCTGGGGGATCATCCTCGCTGTCGCGACGCAGCCCGTGTACGCGCGGTTGTGCCGCGTGATGGGAGGGCGGAGTACCCTCGCCGCGGCGATTCTCGTCGTGGTTGCCCTGCTGGTGCTGATCGTGCCCTCGACCCTGCTCACGACCAACCTGGTCGAGTCGGTTACGCAGCTGGCCGAGCAGGTGGAGGCAGGGACGCTCGAGGTTCCGCCGCCGCCTGCCGGGGTCGCCGACTGGCCGATCGTGGGTGATCGGGTCTACGCCTTTTGGGGAGCGGCTTCGCGGAATCTCGACGCGGCACTCGATCCGCTTCATCCGCAGCTAAAGGCCGTGGGCCGATGGGCGCTGGCAACGGCGACATCCGCCGGCATCGGGCTCGTGGTCTTCGCGCTCTCGATCGTGCTCGCGGGCGTGCTGCTCGCCAACAGCCAGCCCGCCGTGGGCGCGGCTCGCAGGGTTGCCGAACGCCTGGTACCGGCCCGCGGTGCGGAATTCGTCACGCTCGCCGGTGAGACCGTCCAGAGCGTCACCTGCGGAATCCTGGGCACAGCGTTCATCCAGGCGTTCCTGGCGGGCATCGGATTGCTGGCTGCCGGCGTGCCGGCGGCCGGGCTGTGGGCCCTCCTGGTTCTGCTCCTGGCCGTGGTGCAGTTGCCCACCCTGATCGTGCTGGCGCCGATCATCGTCTGGGTGTTCGGTTCCAGCTCCGTGGGGGTGGCGATCGCGTTCGCTATCTGGAGCACAGTGGTCGGGGTCAGCGACAACGTGCTCAAACCGCTGCTGCTCGGCCGCGGGAGCGCCGTGCCCGCGGCTGTGATCTTCATCGGGGCGATCGGGGGGTTCATACGCGCAGGCATCATCGGTCTCTTCGTCGGCGCGGTCGTGCTGGCGGTGGGATACAACCTCTTCAAGTGGTGGCTGGACGATGTACCTGAAGCGGCCTCGACCTAGTGTGCGGGGGTGCCATTAGTGGCCAGGGTTAATCTAACACCGGCACGGGCTTAGTCTGTCGGGTCGGCGGTCGCGGACAGCCTCGAACAGGTGCAAACGACATCGCGACGCGACCAGAGGACACCATGCTACCGACTCGCCTGAACGCCAAGATCCTCCATTCCTTCCTGGGGGTGCTCGCGCTCCTCGTGACGCCGGCGCACGCCTTGGAGGTCATCACGGACCCGGGAGGCACCAACGCCACCGCGATCGAGGATCTGCCGTTCTTCGGCAAGCTTTACGACGTCACGTTCGTCCAGGCGGCGCCCGGGAGCAACGATGTCTATGGGACGCCCCCCACTTTCGAGTTCCCCACTCTGGGAGTCGTGCAGTTCGCGATCGCAAACGTGAATGTGGCGCTCACCGGCGTCGACTCGGTCCGTTCGGTTGGACCTGGTGCCGCCAGTTCATTCGTCCTCGGATACGCCTTCGATTCGTCGACCGACCAAGTCAGCGTCGCCACGGGCGAGTACCTTCCAGTTGATGGCATTTGGGCATCGGGAAAGTTCCGCATGATCGGCCTCACGAACGACGGCGATACCTGGGCTGTCTTCACTGTCGTCGCCGAGCCGGGCTGCAGTGTCGATGGCGACTGCGACGACGGCGTAGCCTGCACCGGTACCGAGACGTGTGACGGCAGCAACACGTGCCAGCCAGGTACGACCACGTGCACGGGCGGTCAAATCTGCGACGCGTCCACCGATACGTGCGTGACGACCACCACGACGTCGACGACCACGACGACGTCAACGACCATCACGACGTCGACGACCACGACGACGACGTCGTCAACGACGACCACCACACTGCCCGGCGCCGTCACGTTCGTGCCCAGCGACCTGAACCCCGGCGACCGGTACCACGTCGTGTTCCAAACCATCAATAGCCGCAATGGGTTCAGCGGCGACATCGCCGACTACAACGGGTTCGTGCAGGGCCAGTCGCAGATCAATGGAGCCGAGACAGCGGGGTGGGGCGTGCAGTGGTTCGCGATCGCGTCGACCGCGACGGTGGACGCGAGGGACAACATCCCGGTCGACACCGCACCGGTCTACCTGCTGAGCGATGACCGCGTGGCCGACGATGCGGCGGACCTGTGGGACGGGTCCATCCAGGCGAAGATTCGCGTCAACCAGGAGGGTGTCTTCGATAGCCCCGCCAATGTCTGGACAGGCACGGACTCCGACGGCACTGGATATTCCGGCGGCGCGATGGGGACCGGCAATCCACGGACCGGCTATTCGGATCTTACGGACTCCGCGTGGGTATCGTCCGGCTCGAGCGACGACCGCACCGACGCCAACCTCCTCTACGCCGTCAGCGAGGTCCTGACCGTGCCGGCGGGAGAGGCGTGCAGCGTCGATGCCGACTGCGACGACGGTATAGCCTGCAACGGTGCAGAGACGTGTGACGACGGCAACACGAACACGTGCCAGCCGGGTACGACCACATGCACGGGCGGTCAAATCTGCGACGTGACCACCGATACGTGCGTCGACTGTCTGGTCGGCGACGACTGTGACGACGGCATTTTTTGCAACGGCGTGGAGACCTGTGGCGAGAGCAACATGTGCCAACCGGGTACGACTACGTGCACGGGCGGTCAAGTCTGCGACGCGTCCACCGATGCGTGCGTCGACTGTCTGATCGACGGCGACTGCGACGACGGTGTCGTCTGCACCGGTACGGAGACGTGCGACGGCAGCAACACGTGCCAGCCGGGCACGACCACGTGCATGGGCGGTCAAGTCTGCGACGCGCCCACCGATACGTGCGTGACGACCACCACGACGACGTCGTCGTCAACGACGACCACGACACTGCCCGACGGGGTCACGTTCGTGCCGAGCGACCTGAACCCCGGCGACCGGTATCACGTCGTGTTCCAAACCATCAATAGCCGCAATGGGTTCAGCGGCGACATCGCCGACTACAACGGGTTCGTGCAGGGCCAGTCGCAGATCAATGGAGCCGAGACAGCGGGGTGGGGCGTGCAGTGGTTCGCGATCGCGTCGACCGCGACGGTGGACGCGAGGGACAACATCCAGGTCGACACCGCGCCGGTCTACCTGCTGAGCGACGTGCGCGTGGCCGACGATGCGGCGGACCTTTGGGACGGGTCCATCCAGGCGAAGATTCGCGTCAACCAGTACGGCGATTTCGATAGCCCGGGCAATGTCTGGACAGGCACGGACTCCGACGGCACTGGATATTCCGGCGGCATGATGGGGACCGGCAATCCACGGACCGGCTATTCGGATTTTACGGACTCGGAATGGGTATCGTCCGGCTCGAGCGACGACCGCACCGACGCCAACCTCCTCTACGCCGTCAGCGAGGTCCTGACCGTACCGGAAGGAACGGGAATGACGACCACGACACTGGCGACGACCACGACGACGCTGCCACCGACGACCACGACGCTGGCGCCGACGACCACGAGTTCGACGACGACGACGACATTTCCCGATGACCTGCGGTGCAGCCAGCCCTTCAGTAGTGGCGATACGCCGACCGTGACCGACTGCCTCATCATCCTGGAGGTAGCCTTGTCCCTCACCACATGCGAGGCCAACGGCGCGCCCCTGTGCATCTGCGACCCGGCATCGCCCTTCGGCTTCGTGACCGCCACGGATGCGTTCGTTTGCATCCTTGCGGCCAATGAGTTGCCCGCTGAGCTCGACTGTCATTGCGGCCCGACGTCCACGAGCACGACGACGCTCGCGCCGACCACGACGACGTCAACGACCTCCACCACGCTGCCCGGCGCCGACGTCGTTGGAGTCTTCGTGACACGGGCCGTCTTCACGGGCGACCTCGGCGGACTCGCCGGCGCCGATGCCAAGTGCGCTGCGGCAGCGCTCGAAGCGGGTCGTTTCGGAGAGTGGACGGCCTGGATTTCGGACGACGATGTCGATGCGCGCGACCGCATCGCGGATGGGGAGTACCGACGTGTGGACGGGGTCCTCGTCGCCAACGACTTGATGGATCTCACGAACAGCATCGGCGACTTGCCGACGCTGAAGGCCCCGATCTTCCTGGACGAGAACGGAGCTCCTTTCGCTGCGCACGTGTGGACCGGAACGCGGGCGGATGGCACGGCCACGGATACGAACTGCAGTGGCTGGAGCGTGGATGACCCGGTCGGCCAGTGCGAGCCAGGCTTCTCCAACTGCGGAACGAACGGGGAATCCACATCGACGTCGGAGTTCTGGACGGACTTCGATCGCCTCGCTGTGTGCGGCGGCTTTCGCTCACTGTACTGCTTCGGCGTGGGCGATACGGGCGTGACCACCACGACGCTCGCACCAACGACGACGCTCGCACCGACCACGACGACAACTGTGCCGGACGGTGTCGAGCGCAACTGCGACGACGGTGAGGACAACGATGGCGATGGGTTCACCGATTGTGACGACCCGGACTGTGGGGACGATCTCCCGTGCGAGGGCGGCGCCATCGATCAAGTCTGCTCGCTGGGTGACTGTGCCAACGACGAACCATTGAAACAGCAGTGCATAGACGTCCTGAAAAGCTGCCTGGCGGCGGGTGAAACGATCGTCGAAAGGGACCAGTGTTGGGGGGATGCGGTGTTCAGATGCACCGGCATACGACTGACCGGTAGCGATGGTGTGTGGGAATGATCGGGCAGGCACGGATAATCGATCTGCGAGGGCGCGCGTTCCTCGGGACGTAGGATCCCCCAGGCTTCGACCGTGCGGGGGCGGTATCTCGCTCTGGATCTCGTCCGTCGTTGTGACTTGCGCATAGCTCCTGGCAGGGATACCACGACATGGACTTCGAGATCACGGTTACGAGCGCCAGCACGCCCGACTCGCAGCCTGCTGTCGCCGACGTGGGAGTCCTGAGTCGATTGCGCTCGCCGCGACCCGAGATGTTCCACTAGCGACGTCCCCGTCCCCCCGCGCCCGGTCCCGGCGTGGGCATTCCGGCGACGCCTTGCGCCTAGGCCGATCTCGGATCGGTGCATTTCATAAGCAAACGGGAGAGGCGCAAACAAGAAGGAGGTCACGATCATGCGTGCGGAAACGAAAGAAGAGGATGGAAAGGGCATCAGTCGCCGCGATGTGCTGATGGCCGGAGCGGCAGGTGCAGCCGGAATTGCGGCCGCCGGCCTGGGTGCGGGCACGGCTTCGGCGAAGACAATTATTCCGGAAGATCCCCTCAAGACCAACGCCACCAAGGGCGGCAAGCGCGTCATCATCATCAACGACGCACTGCTGCAGATCGGCCCGCCCCTGGCGAGAACTTTTGCCAAGAAGGGCTACAACCTCGTCATCGCTCAGCCCGCCAAGGGGCTCGTCAAGGAATGCGAGGGCCACGGGGCGAAGGTCATCGTCGTCCCCGGCATTGAACAGCACGGTCCGAACGATGAGAGACGGCCCGACTCCACCCAAAAGCTGGTCGATGCCGCGATGAAGGAGTTCGGCGGCTTCGATTCGGCCTACATCCGGACGGCGCAACACATGCCCGGTGATATCTTCAAGATAAACGCCGAGAATATGCAGCTACTCTACGAGGGTAACTTCCTCGCCGTCGTCTATTCGCTGCAGGCCCTCTTGCCGCCCCTCATGGAGAAGGGCGCCGGCCAGGTTCTCATCCTGACCAGCGCTTCCAGCGAGCAGGCGCTCAGCGACTTTGCCGGCTACTCCGCTATGCGCGCTGGTGCGAATACCTTGATTCAGTGCGCGGCGATGACCGCGGCGCCCAAGGGCGTGTGCGTGAACGCGTTCGGCACCAACTTCCTGAATTATCCCGACGCGGTGGAGAGCTATGGCGGCAAAGACAAAATGGCGGCTGTCGCAAGTAATATCCCGCTTGGCCGGTTCGGCGAGCCCGAGGAGATGGCGCATTTCGCGACGGCCCTGCTCGACGGGTACAACATGTTCACCACCGGCAAGAGCTTCATGGTCGCCGGCGGCTACAACGAGAAGGTCGATTCGATAGTCTCGCTTACGGATGGATAGGGTTTGAAGAGGTGATTCTGGATCGTCGGCGGGCGAAGAACGGCTGACGAGACTGACCCATCGCACAAGGAGACGACCGCATGAAACGTAGAGAGTTCTGCAGAGGCATAGCATTGCTGCCGGCTTCCGGGGCACTGCTTTCCTTACCCCGTCTTGCCGAGGCGACGCCTGCCGACAAGTCAGCTCCGCCGCGTAGTTCTCCTGCGGCAAGAACCTCGGGCCGTGGTTCCGGCACGGGTACTGTCCCCGACTACGCGGACAAGATGCTTACCTCCGACATGGACGGCCTCGGGCCGGACGGCAAGCCGACCGGTATGAGAGCAACCTTCACCGGCGCGTCGAAAGCGAATGCCGTGGCCGAGGAGGCCATGCGGCAGAAGATGAAGCTGACCAAGGAAGAGCAGGCCATCCTGGATGGCAAGGAAGGCAAGGAGAAGGCCAGGCTCATGAAGATCCTGGTCGACTTCGGCAATGCCTTCGGCGCCGACAAGCTCGTGGATCTCGGCGGTGCGCCGCACAGCAACATGTTCATCGGTGCGGAATACATGCGAGCCATGATCGACATGCTGGAGGAGTGCGTCGACGCAGGTCTGAAGTCCTACGCGACCTACACGGTGAACCCGCGGCCCTATGATGTCTACAACGTTCAGAACAATCCGCTGGAGATGAAGCTCATCTATCAAGGCTATTCGTTGCAGGCGAGATTGGACTACATCCACTCGCAACTCGGCGCGCCGGACCTCAACTTCCGGTCCTGCGCCTGTTACATCGACGAGGTCGGGAACGCGCCGGAGCCGGGTACGTACGTTGCCTGGGCGGAGTCCTCGGCCGTCAACTACGGCAACTCGGTCCTCGGTATTCGCACCAACCGCAACGGCGCCGGCATCGACCTGATCTGCGCCATGCTCGGCAAGGCGCCGCTCTTCGGGTTGATGACCGACGAGGGCCGCCAGGCCAGCTGGCTGATCGAAGTGAAGACCTCGAAGGAGCCGGACTGGGGTACGCTCGGCACGGCGATCGGTCGCAAGTGCGTGGAGGACGTTCCGTACGTCGCCGGCATCGAGAAATACTTCAAGGGCGGCGAGGTCACGCCCGACAACATGCACAAGCTGAAGGCGATGGGCAGTGGTACCGCGTCATCTGGTGCCGTCGGGCTCTACCACGTCGAGGGCGTAACACCTGAGCCGAAAGAGAAGGGGCGCGACCTGCTCGCCAAGGGCTATCAGACCTACCTCTACGACGATAAGGAGGAGCGGGCCATCACCGCAACCTTCGAGAACCTCTGGCCTGATAAGGACGGCGAACCGACGGCCGCCTTCATCGGCTGCCCCCACAACACCTACCACGAGGTCAAGCAGTGGGGTGAGACGATCCTCGCGGCGCTCGACAAGGCGGGCCAAGAGGAGACGGCTATCCCGGTCTATTTCTTCTGCGTGAACAAGGTGCGCGACCGACTCCTGGCGGAAGAGACGGAGCTCGCGGGCCGGATGTTCAGGTCGGGGATGAGCGCTACCAACATGTGTGCCGTGGTCTACTCGGGCATGAAAGGCTTCTCGGAACGGGTGCGCGGGATCACGAATTCTGCAAAGGCGCGGGCCTACTCGAACATCCGCTACTTTCCGGACCAGGTACTCGTCAACGCCATCGTGACCGGCAAGGTCAAGGCCTGAGGGCATCGGCGCGTGATCGGGCCCTGACGATCCGATCGTGTACGCATCAAGGCGACTGGAGATTGAGACATGGCAAAAGTATTCAAGGGACGTCCGCTGATAGCGGGAGAGCTGGAAGGCGAGGCACTCGTGTCGAAGCAGCCCTTCAACACGACTGCGTCTTATTTCGAGAACATGTTTGCGGGCAATACGGAGACCGCGCCCTGCACGGATGCGAACAACGATGAGCTGAGCGGCAAGGACTTGAAGGGCGCCATCATGTGTACGCCCCAGACCGTCGGCTCGACAATGGGTGCCGGCGCGATCATGGGCATGAACGAGCTTGGCGTGGGCTTCAAGGCCATGCTGTTCTCGTCGCACGTCGACAGCATCGCAGCGGGCGGCCTCATCATGGATGCCGTCTGGAACGACCGTGAGGTCATCACCGTTGACCTGCTCGGCGACGAGTTCATGGAGACCGTGAAGACCGGCGACAGGATCAAGATCAGCGCGGACGGCACGGTCGAGGTCGGCTGATCGCCGACAGCATCCGGTCGAACGAACAGGGGAACGGACGGATGGACAGAAGAGAGTTCCTGCGGCTTTCGGCCGCTGCTGCCGCATTGTCGATGGCGGGTTCGCCCGCACGTGCCGACTCGCATGGCGCGAAGAAGAAGTCGGTGGGAGACACGCCGGTCATCCTCGAGTGTGCCATCAATGGCTCGACGACGAAGGCCAAGAACCCACTGGTCCCGGAGACCGTGGCGGAACACACCGCGGAGATCGTTCGCTGTTTCGATGCAGGTGCCACGATCCTCCACACTCACTCGAACCGGCCGGACCCGGACACGAAGGTCGCGGCCCAGTTCTATCTGGACTCCTTCAAGCCGGTGTGGAAGAAGCACCCGCACGCCATCCTGTACGCGACCGCCAACTTCGATCCGAAGGTGTACAACCGCGAGCGCAAGACCTGGCCGGGTGAGGTCCAGTGTGGCCACCACCGCCTGCTGGCCGAGGCCGGGGTCGCGAACATGGTACTGCTCGACATGGGCGTCCTACCCCTGGCCGTGTACGACGAGGAGGGGCTTCCCGGCCCTGACGACGCGTTCTTCTGGTACGGCTTCTGGCCCGACGACATCCGTGTCGCGAAGGGAGTCTGCACGGAGTTCGGCACGGGGGCTTCGGTCTCGGTGTTCGAGCCGGGCTGGATGAAGACGGTCGTCGCGATGGCGCGAGCCGGCACCTTGCCGCGCGGCTCCAAGCTCAACATCTACTTCGGGCCGGACAACTTCGCCGGCATGGCGCCGCTGATTCCGGAGGCTCTCGAGCTGTACCTGAAGATGATGGAAGGTCTCGACCTGAAGTGGTCCGTTGGCACCATCGGTAACGACAGCATCATGGATTCCCCGCTGGCCCGCATGGCGCTGGAGCGAGGCGGCAGCTTCCGCGTCGGGCTCGAGGACTGGGCGACCGGGCCGAGCAACGTGGAGCAGATCGAGCGCGCAAAGGAGATCATCGCCTCGGTGGGCCGGCCCGTCGTGACCGGTGCAGAAGCGATCGAGTATCTCGACATCCCGTTCGCGGCGACGCGGCCTGCGACTTGAGCCGCACGAGGCGGCGCACTTTGCGATGGCCCTGCTCGACGGCCACAACATGTACACGACGGGTAGCTTCTTCCCGGTCGCCGGTGGCTTCAACAACTCCGGAATGTAGCGGCCGGGCGCGATCTCGTTCCAGAACCGTGAGGCCCATGAAGACGTCGCGCGCACTAGCGCACTTCAACCGGGCCCTGTTCGCCTGTCTGCTGGCTGCGATGGCCGCTGCCGGGACCGCGCACGCGGATCCGAGCGCGACCGGAGCGCCAGTCGCGCCGGTCACGGCCGACGCCGCGAGCGATACGCAGGCGGATCCGGTCGCGGTGCACGCAGACGATGCCGATGCCGCCCCGGGCGCCGCACGCAGCGACAGCCTCGGCGGACCGGACGAGCCGGTCAGCCGGCTAGAGAGCATCGACGAGCGTACGACCGAGAAGGACTCACTCTTCGCGTTCTCTCCGCTCGGCTGGCTCGTCGAAGGCACGACCAACGCGAAGCAGGCGTTCTACGACGCGACGCGCATCAAGCTGGGTGCGGTGTTCGCGCACGTGTTCCAGGGACTCACCGACTCGATCAACGGTGAGGACGATCTGGGCGCGGCGACGACGATGGATCTGATCGCGATCTGGGATCTCTTCAACACGGGTGAACGCTCCCAGGCACAACTCGTCGCGCACGTCCAGTCGCGCTTCGACTTCGGGACGACCGGCCCGGAGGAGCTGGGCGGGAACAGCCTCGGGAGTATCATCGGCACAGCGGATACGTTCTCCCAGTATTCGCAGCTCTTCGTGACGAGGAACCTGTACTGGCGTCAGGGCTCACCCGAGACGGGCTGGGTCTACAGGCTCGGCAAGATAACGCCCGACGCTATACTGTCCTCCTCGCCTCATCTCGATTCCCAGAGCACGTTCCTTCCCAGCGGTGGAACCGGCCCGTTCGCGATCGCTCTGCCCGACTCGGGAATCGGCGCGATCGGAGGCGTCTTCTTCGGCGATAGGGCGGCTGTTGCCGGTCTCATCTCCGATGCCAACGGCGACCGGACCGACTGGGGCGACGTCGGCGAGGGCGACCTGTTCAAGGCAGTGGAGCTGCACGTGAAGGTCGCTCCCCGGACCGCCAAGGCGCCGTACTCCAAGCTCACGTTCTGGCACACCGACGGTACCGAGAAGGGGAACGTCGTCAACGCGCAGGCAGGGCCTTCGGGCTGGGGCATCTTCGCCATGCACCAGCAGGAGCTCAGCGCCGATGGTCGCTGGGTCGGTATTCTGAGGTACGGACACAGCTTCGACGATGCGGCTGTGTACGACGACCTGGCCGCGGCGCACCTGCTGCTCTACGAGCCTCGCTTCCTGTCGCGCATCAAGCACGATGCGATCGGCGCGGCGTTCAACTGGGCTCAGGCACCGGCGAAGGGGTCGCGGAGCGAGTACCACCTGGAAGTGTTCTATCGATTCCCGCTCTTCCCGAACGTGGACACCACCGTGAGCTACCAGTCGGTGATCAACCCCGCTCTGACCAACGACGTCGATCACGCTTCGGTCTTCAGTCTGAGGTTACGGGTGGCGTTCTGACGGGGGGCGAGGCGTGAAGGCATCGCCTTCGGTGTTGTCGCTGATCGTCGCGTTCGGTCTGCTGGCGGTGCCGGCCTCGGCCGAGCAGCCCGTTGTCGACGATCGCGTCTTGCGGGTCGAGGACGGCGGGTCGGTACGGCAGTACACGGTAGAAGAGCTCGTCGCTGCGGTCGGGCTCGTGGAGCTCGGAATAGCGCAGGATCCGCACTTCGGCCCGCAGCGCGTCTTCACGGGATTCGCACTGCAGCCGCTCCTGGATCACATCGGGCTCGACGACGCCTCGGAGCTCCTGCTTGTCTGCACCGACGGCTATCGAATCGCGTTCGACGCATCGGTGCTGTCGCAACCTCACCTGCGCGGTCTGCTGGCTATCCGCGACACGGCACTTCCAGCCGACGGCGAGACCCACTGGAAGCCGTATGAGCACGGCGACGAGACGGTCAGCTTCGATCCGTTCTACCTGGTCTGGGCGAGCACCGATGACGACGCCGACCTCGGTACCGAGACTCTACCGTGGCCCTTCCAGCTCACCGAGATCCATCGTTTCGACCGTCGTGCCTACTTCGCTCCTGCACGGCCACCGGCAGACGCCGGCGACGCCCTGCAAGAGGGGTTCAAGGTCTATGCCACCCATTGCGGTAAGTGTCATCGCATGCGTGGCGTCGGCGGGAAGGTGGGCCCGATTCTGGATCGGGAGCAGAGCCTCTCGGCGCTGTTCACGACGGCGCAGCTGCGCGACTACGTTCGTCACGACAGTAGCCTCTATCCGCAATCGAAGATGCCGCCGTTTGCGAAGCTGCTGAGCGCTGCGGAGATCGATCAGGTGGTCGCGTACCTGCAAGCGATGCAGCCGAGGCGATCCGACTCCACCGGTATCCCGCCGAAGTGAAGCCACCGTCTTTCTCGCCGCAGGCCGCCGGGATTGACTTCGCCGCGTGGCGCCGACTAAACGGCGGCATGGATGAGAACCTGCGAGAGGGCAGTCAGTGGTTTCTCGTGACCCTGGCGCTGTGGCTGGTCGTCGCACTCGGTCTGGCGAACGGGGCTGCCGGGATGTACCTGTACAGTAGGGTGGTATCGTCGGCCGAGTCGATCGATGAGCTTCGAGCGGGCAACGTAGAGCTCGCAGGTCGCGTAGCCACGCTCGAGGCGAAGCTGGCCCACGATGGGGCAGACTAGCCGGTTTTCGGTGCGCGCTTGCGGGATCGTCTGCCTCGTCGCTCTCCTGCTGCAAGCGCCCGGCGCGGCAGCGAGGCACGAGGGGCGCGGCGGTCCACTCAGCCATCAGGCCGAGCACGCTCACGAGCGGCTGCGCGCAGGCATCGAGAACGTTCTTGCCGGGGCCGCCCACGCGTACGTCTCTCACGCGCGGATTCGCAACTGCGAGCGTGATGCGCGTGCCGCGTACGCGGCTGTCGACTACGAGCTCCTGTGGTCCCGGCACGACGGTCCCGGTGCGCTCGCGCGCGGCATCGTCGACGTGCTTCTGGCGGCCCGTGACGTCGGTCTCCGACCCGAACATTACGATGCAGCGCTGCTCGCCGAGCAGTGGCAGGCTGTGCGCGACGAGAAGTCGCGGGCCGACGGGATCTCGTACGATCTGGTCCTGTTCGACGTTGCGCTGACCGTCTCGTTCTTGCAGTTTGCAGCCGACCTGCACGCGGGCCGTAGCAACGCCGACGCCGGTGTGTGCCGGCCGCGCGGCGATGCCGGGCGGATCGACGTTCCGGCCCTGGTCCGCTACCTGCGCGGCGGCGGTTCGATGGCTGCCGTGCTCGCGGCGCTCGAGCCGCGTCTTCTGCCCTACCGCCTGCTCGCGCGTGCCCTGCCGGTCTATCGCCGTCTCGCCCGGCGTGACGATCTGGGGCCGGTGCCGATCGTCGACATCTTGCGGGCCGGTGAGCGGTACCGGGGGATGGTGGAGCTTCGCGAGCTCCTGCGCGCGCTTGGCGATCTGGCAAGCGAAGCCGGGGAGGGGGCGGGAGACGTGTACGGCGAGCCCGTGGTCCAAGCGGTCAAGCGCTTTCAGCGCCGCCACGGTCTCGATGACGACGGAATCATCGGTCCGAGCACGTTCGCCCAGCTCAACACACCGCTCGCATGGCGCGTACGCCAGATCGAGCTGTCGATGGAGCGTTACCGATGGCTGCCACCGCCGGCGCGTGGTCGCTACGTCCTGGTCAACATTCCCGGGTTCAGCCTGTCTCTGTTCGAGTGGACGCCTTCGGGTGCACGGCCGGTGGGCGAGATTGCGATCATCGTGGGGGAGGCCGTCGACCGACATCAGACGCCGGTGTTCGTGGCCGACATGCAGTACCTGGTGTTCCAGCCCTACTGGAACGTCCCCTACAGCATCATGGCCACCGAGCTGCTACCGCAGATCCGGCGAGACAGCGGTTTCCTCGCTCGCAATCACATGGAGCTGGTCGACCGATTCGACGAGCGTGCCACGGTGGCCCCGGCCACCGACCACGCGATCGCGCGGCTCGCGTCGGGATCGCTCAAGCTGCGTCAGCGACCCGGGCCCGACAATGCGCTAGGCTCGGTGAAGTTCATCTTGCCGAACCCGTTCAACGTCTACCTCCACAGCACGCCTGCGACCGGGCTCTTCGAGCGTTCGCGGCGCGACTTCAGCCACGGCTGCATCCGTGTGTCCGATCCCGTCGCGCTGGCGCGATTCGCTCTGCGGGAGAATCCCGGCTGGTCCCATGCGCGCATCGGCGATGCGCTGTCGGCGGCTTCAGGGAAGATGGACGAGAAGGTCGTGCTCGAGCAGCCGGTGCCCGTCTTCATCGTCTATGCAACGGCGGCCGCGCAGGCCGACGGCGCCGTCGCGTTCTTCGATGATATCTACGGGCGCGATGCGGCGCTCGATCAGCACCTCTCGCAGCTCGAACGGTGAGCGGGCCTTACCAGCTCCGGACGCGGCCGGTATCGAGGTGTATGAAGTTGGAGCGCTGGTAATAGCCGACCCCGCCGCGGGCCAGCTCCATGGCGCGTGCGCGCAGCTCGCTGGTCTCGACGTCGGTCAGCCTCACGTCGATCGCCTTGCCCTGCATGTGCAGGCTCTTCTTGGCGACTCCGCCGCCGGCGCTGCGCAGCATGTCGTTGGTTGCCGGCGAACGGTAGCCGGAGATCACCTCGAAAATGCCACGACTTCCGGTCAGTGCCCCGACGGTGTGGAGCACGTCGAACAGCGCAGGGTCGATCTTTTCCGCGTCACCGGTGCGATGATCACGGAGGAAATGATCGAGCTCGAGCAGGGAATCCCGAACGTAGGTGCCGTCGGCGAAGTACACGAGCGAGAGCTTCTCGTCGGTATGGGTGTGGTAGAACGACAGCTGACGGGGTCGCTCGCTCTCGGCCAGGGACCGGCGCGGTAGCAGCAGGGTCGGAGCGACGACCGCCGCGGTCATCATTCCGACGAATCGTCTGCGCGTCATCGTCGTATCGTCGTCGGCGGTGGTCATGCCTGAACTCTCGCGTTGCCTCGTCACGTCGGGGCTCGCGGTGCGGCGATTTCGTGGAGAGCCCGGCCCCGGATGCGGCGTGCGCGGGACTGGCTCGACCAATAGCGTTACAGGATCACGGGGCGACCGCAAGACGATCGAAAGGCGAAAGGTGCCAGTGTGTGCGTCTTTGCCTTTCGCCGCCTACGACCCCTTCAGTCGCGAGCGATCAGCGCCTCGAGCTCGTCGAGGAGCTTTCGTTCTTCTGGAGGGATCTCCTCGTAGTCCGATCCCTCGTGGCTCATCAGCAGCTCTTGCTCGAGGAGTGCGTATGCACTGCCAGCGAAGCTCTCGCCGGGTGCCATGCGGATCGAGGTCTCGAGGAGGAACGGGGCTTGTGTGACCCAGTAGTTGCGCCCGATTCGCGCCTCGGTGATCGCGAGAAGGTAGTAGGCCTCCGCCAGGCGTGCACTGGCCGAGCGATGCGCGTCGACGTAGCGCTGGAGAATGGCCGAGGCCACGACCAGGTGCGCCAGATGCCTGCGGTCGGCCGGAAATCGAAGCATGTCCTGGCTCTCGGTGAGGATGGCGCGAGCAGTGGTGAGGCTGGGTGGACCGGCCGCGCGTGCCTGCAGGCCGGGCAACGCGGCGACCCAGGCCTGGACCTCCTCGGCCAGCTGTGTCCACACGTCGGGGCGCTTGGAGAATCGTTCGAGCGTGGGAATCGGCCTCTCGTAGTCGCCCTTCACGCGGACCGACACGACCAGGTAGTCGGTGAGCGGTCCGAGCAGCGTTGCCGGGTTGCGTGGGGAGGCCAGCAGCTGCTCGAGAGTCTGGAGCGCGGAGTCGAAGCGCCGCGTGGCCATCTGCAACTTCGCTCGCGGCTCCAGCGCGAGCGCGTCGAACGCCTCCTGCTCGACGAAGCCCCGGGCGATCGCCGAGTCGATATTGCTGGGGAGGCGCGTGTGGCACACCACGCAGTTCTCGGTGACCTGCTGCAGCAGGAAGGCGGCGCGTTCGTAGCGCTGTTCTCGGTACGCGCGCTGAACGCCGCGAGCATCCCGGGCGACCGAACGTGCGAGGAAGCGCATCTGTTCGTCGCGGCGGCTGGTATGCTGCTCGAGCAGCTCGCTGTTGCGCGACAGGGTCTCCATCGAGCGTACAACCCGTTCCCGGTTGGCGGGATCCGAGAGCTGGCCCTCCGAGATGCTGAGCCGCAGGAGCGTGCGCATCTCGTCGAAGATCTGTCGCATGACCTCCGCCGTCTCCGGCGACGGCGGCGGGGTCGACGAGCTCTCGCGGCCGGCGGCGCTGCTTGCACAGGAGAGAAGCAGCAGCGACACGCAGAGCCAGCGATGTAGTACGTTCCCCATCATGGCTGCAGCCCCCCGACCGCCTCAATCGCCACTGCGAAACGCTTCCAACATGAGGAACACCATCGCGATCATCGTGATGAAGGCGAATACGAAGGCCGGGAGGAATCCTATCACGGATGCGATGGTGGCCTCACCCAGGCGGTTGTCGCCGAACGTGACGGCGCGGTTGGCGGAGAACAGGGCTCCCCAGTAGAAGATCGTGTTCGCGTAGCCGGTGCCGACGAGCATCCAGTACAGGCGCCCGGCGAGCGGCTCGGCGATCTTCATCGCATGGATCACGAGCGCTCCGGCCAACACGAGCAGGCCATTCATCAGTCCACCGGCGTGCGTTCGCGCCCACGCGCGCGTGTCGCCGGGGACCTCGAAGTTGACGATGAAGCCCGGGAACAGCTCCCAGCCGCCGATCAGGCTCATGGCGAGCCCGAGTCCGGACGCCAGCGCGACGAAGATTATGATGGCGCCATGTCCGACCATTCTGCGCTCGCGTTCGTTCATGTTGCTCTCCTTGGTCTTCGCAGATGCGGCGCCCGGTTCGCCGCTCGCTGTTGTCGAATGCTGCTACACCAACCCCCGCGCTACACGAGGGAAATACCCGGCAAGACGGCCCGGAGCCTTCTCTAGCAGTCGGGCAGTCGCCTCGAAAGCGTGATGGTGCCGGGCGCGGAGGTGACTCGGTTCGAGTCGAATAGCCTACCGCCGCGGTAGCTGTCCAGCCGATCTTCGGACCCTTGGTGGCTCCCGGTTGCGTTGTCGCTACCTACCTGATGATCGTCGTGACAGCCGTGTCGTCGACGCGACGTGGTGCATGATCGTGGACCGTCTCGACGCGGCGGGTGCCCGCCGGTACCGGCAAGGACGCGAGAGGCCGCGTGGGCGAGATGGAACGATCCTCTGACGTAGGAGTGAGCACTCATCTCAGGGTGGCTCTACTCGCTTCGACGGTGCTCGCGCTGTGCCAGGTCGTCGTCGAGACCGTCGTCGTTGCGGCCCGGACCTGCGACTTCGTCCTGCCGCCTTACGCGCTCGCCCGCTCGCAAGCCTACGACTTCGCGGTGAAGCTGGTCGGAGAGCTACCGGCGGTCGCGCAGTTGCTCATCGCAGGGGCACTGGACCGTTTTCTCCCGCCCGGCTTCGTTGCGAAGCTGGGGCTTGCCGCGTCGTTGCTCGCGCCGAACGTTGTGGTGCTGGGGACGGCCGCCTCCGTGTTCGCCCTCTTCCGGTTCGTGCGTTCGAAAGAGCCGAGCAGCATGCGGACGCTGCGGGCGCTGGTGATCCTCGGCATCACCGTCCACGTGTGTATCTGGCTCCTGAGCGTGTACGACGGGCGGGACGGCTCGTGGCACGTCGACCAGCATGTGCTGAGCGATGCGGCGTCGGCGCTGGCAGTGCTAGCGGCGAGCGCGGCCGCGGCGGCACTGATCGCGCGTTGCCGACCGCCGGGTGCGTGGCTGGTGCCTGGCGTGATGACTGCGGCGGTAGCAGTCGCCGCATGGCTTCCAGCCCCGGGCGTCGGCAGTGACGACCGTGAGATCGGCTACCGTCCAGGGCACGACGCGCAGCCGCCGGTCGAGGTCGTGATCCTGATCTCGATCGATAGCTTGCGGGCCGACCGCCTGGGTGCCTACGGGAACAGTCGCGACACCAGCCCGACGATCGATCGCCTCGGTCGTGAAGGAGCCCGGTTCTCCAACGCCCTGGCGACCTCGCCGTGGACGCTTCCCAGTCACATGTCGCTGTTGACCGGCCGCGACTCGCTGGCGCACGGTGTCAACACGGAGCGCGACCGGCTGTCACCGGCCGTACCGACGCTCGCCGAGGAGCTGCGCAATGGTGGCTTCGTCACCGTCGCTACCGTGGCCGAGTCGGTGTTTCTTGCCGCCTGGCGCGGTTTCGGGCGCGGGTTCGATGTCTACGATGACGCGACCGTGTCGGAGGCGATGTGGCTCCATGCTGACAATCCGGCCCCGCTGACAACGAAGCTCGCCGTCCAGTTGCTGCGACGGTACGCCGGGCGGCGTCTGTTCCTGTTCGTCCACTACTGGGATGTACACTACGACTACCTGCCTCCGGCGCCGTACGACACGATGTTCGACCCCCACTATCGCGGCCACGTGAGCGGCATCGACTTCATGGAGGACCCCGCGATCGACGAGCACATGGCGACCCGTGATCTCGACCACCTCCTGGCGCTCTACGACGGCGAGGTGCGCCGGGTAGACGACCATGTCGGGCGCATCGTGCAGACGGTGGACGAGCTCGATATCGCCGAACGCACCGCGTTCATCGTGACCTCGGATCACGGCGATGAGTTCTTCGAGCACGGCGGCAAGGGCCACGGGCTCACGCTCTATCGTGAGCTGATACACGTGCCGCTGACGATCCGGGCGCCGGGGGGCCTGCGTGGTCACGTGATCGATACGCCTGTCAGCCTGATAGATGTCGTGCCGACCGTGCTCGAGCTGGCGGGGGTCGAGCCATCGCGACGTCACGACGGGCGCAGCCTGGTGCCGGCTCTCGGCGGCCACACGATCGCACCGCGGCGCGCGGTGCATGCCCTGCGGTGCTACGCCGGCTCACCGCGTTGCCAGGCAGCGCGCTACTCGACCGAAGGTACGGTGATACATGAGTTCTGGCCCTTCGGGGTCGAGCTGTACGGACCACGTGATCTCCACCATCTGCGCAACGTGGCCGATTCCGATCTCCGGCTGCGCGCCGATCAGCTCGGGCGACTCACGGCCGACCTCGACCGTCAGTGGCTGGCTTACCGGACAGGCGGAGGGGTGCCGGGACGGGGCGAGATCGACGAGGCCACGCGCGAGCGCTTGCGCGAGCTCGGTTATGCGCAGTAGGACCGTGCGTTGCGATTCGAGTGCTCGCTAGAGCGCAGTGCCCCCCCCAACCGAGTCGGCGCGCGACGGAAGCGGCCCTGCGAGGTGCACGAGCGCGAGAAAACGCGTGGCGTTTACGACGACGCGCGTGCATAAAACCTCGACCTGTACGCGTCGGAGACGCACGGGCACCGAGGAGGATCTACATGCCGCGCCGCCAGTCCGCACGTTCGACCGCTCCACGCCAGCCAACGTCGTGGCACGTCGCATGCCCCGCGTTCGTTCTCGCAGCACTCGCCGGCGCGATCGCGCTGACGCCACTTCGGGTCGACGCAGCGTGCAACCTCATCCCCGGCACGGCAAAGAGCTTCAACGCCGAGCTGGGCGCGACCAACCGACCGTTCGCCGCCGCGGGCGAGCAACTCGAGGTGACGGTTCGCGACTGCGATGACGGTTCGGCGGGGCTTACCGCCAACGCCACCGATCACGTCGTCACGGTGGTCTTCCAGCCGCCCACCGGCGCGAGCAACGCGATCGTTCTCACGGCCGACGCTGACTGCAGCGCTATTGCGCCGCAGCTGGCCGGGTGCGCGGCCGAGCTCGGTGGCGGGGAGGCGACCTGTGTGGCCGCTACCGGCTCCGGGCTCCAGGTCGTCGAGCACAACGGACAGCGCTTCGTCAGCTTCCGCTTTCCGGTCACGCACGCTTCGTGCAGCGGCGGCGCCAACGACGGCCTGCGGTGTGATCCGAGCCAGGATTCGCCGCCCACCGATGATTGCCCGGGCGGCACCTGCCTCGCCGGTGACGACGGCAGCAATCTGTCTGGCCCGGCGGCGATCGCGGTGAGCGCGCCCGGCGATCCGCTGCCGTGCGGGCTGGCCACCGGCTCGTGTACCGGCGAGTCGGGTCTGCTGGCGTGTGTGGACGAGCTGTACGCGAACGACGGCGACTGCGGTACGGCTGTTTCGCTCGGCAGGTTCCCGCACTTCACGGCCCTTCCGCCTCCGAACGACTACGCCAGCGACTGCTACAGGCTCTCGGGCAGCGACACGCCGCCGGGGCCCTGCAATCCGACCGCGGCCAATCTGCGCTTCGGCGTCGATACTGCCGGGAACCTCCTGCTGCCGGTGAGCTGGCAGAACGTGTTGATCCCGGGGCCGGTGCCTGTGCCACGTCTGCTGCGCGCGCGCCTTCTCTCGCCGCTGCCGTTCGACGTTCCCGACGCCGTGTTCTCGAGCTCGTACACGCCCGAGGGCGGCAAGCTGCCGCCGATCTTCGAGCCCCAGATAGCCCCCGCCGGTGCCAATCCGAACGTCGTGTCGCTGTTCGGCTCGGCTGATGCTCCCTACACGATCTTGCGCATCGGCCGCCGCCACGGCACCTGCGACGGCGGCGCCAACAACGGCGAGCCCTGCAACGTGAACGTCGACTGCCCGGGTGGGACCTGCCCGACGACGTGTGTCGGCGATCCCGCGATGCAGTGCTCGAGCGACGGGGAGTGTGGTGGCAACGGGCCGTGTGGCGCGCTCTTCGACTTCGGCCCGCTGCTCGGCACGGGGCCGCTCTTGCTGCCGCGCCCGCGCGTCGCGCCCCTGGACGGGATGTGCCAGGAAGACGCGACGACGTGTACGGCCGACTGCGGCCTGGACGGTCCGTGCGTGAACTATGCGTTCGAAGCCGAGCCACCCGTCGACTTCAGCTCGCTGGATCTGGGGACGGATGTGCTGCGCAGCTTCACGGCCAGCGAGTCGGTCGTGGGCCAGGATCTGAACGGTGACGGCGATACGACCGATACCGTGGTGACCTTGCGCGACCGGAGCACGGGAGTCGAGCAGGATCTCGACGGGCCGGCCGAGTGTGGCGGCAGCACCGATCGCGTCATCATGGAGGTCCAGGACGGGCTGTTCAGATTTCCGGCCGTCGCCGTCGAAGACGATGTGCTGGCGTTTCTCGAGTCGGAGACCGATCAGGACAACTGCATCTCCAACAGCGACGAGGACTCTGCAGACGCGATCCTGCGCATCATGCGTCTCGGAAACCCCGAGACCGTCTACGACAGCCCGCTGCGAGCCGTCGACGCGGCTTCGAAGATCGACGGTCGACCTCTGGCCGTCTCGGGCGGCACGGTCTTCGTGCGCAGCTCCGAGGCGGCGATGGCCGAGCGCTTCACGACACGTGTGAGCTATGGGGTCGCCGGTGAGGCCGATCAAGAGTCCTTCGATCCGGTGGTCTCCGCGGACGGCCTCTGGGTCGCGTTTACCACGGCCGCTACCAACCTCCTGGGCGGCGCCGATACGAACAACGTCGACGACATCTTCGTCGCCTCGTCCTCGTCGACGGCCATCACCGCGCGCGTCAGCGTTGGGGCATTCGGGGCAGAGTCGATCGAGGATTCGGACGAGCCGGATCTGTCGGGCGACGGGCGCTACGTGGCCTTCCATAGCCAGTCGGATGTGTTCATTGGCGGCGCGAACGATCAGAACTCCAATAGAGACGTGTTCGTTCACGATCGCGATGCAGACGGCGATGGAACGTTCGACGAGAGCGGTGGCGCCGGCTCCACTTCCATCGAGCGGGTGAGCGTCGGGCCGAGCCGTGCGGAAGCCAATGGTCATTCCGTCCAGCCCTCCATCTCGAGCGACGGTCGTTTCGTCGCCTTCTTCAGCTCTGCGGCGAATCTCGTGGCCGAGGCCGATACGAACGGGGCGACATTCGACGTGTTCGTTCATGACCGCGACGCCGACTCGGACGGGATCTTCGACGAAGCCGGCCCGACCGCTACCAAGACCGTCCGGGTGAACGTCGCTTCCGATGGCACCCAGGGCAGCGGCGGAACTTCGCAAGCTCCTGAAGTGTCCGACGACGGCCGTTTCGTCGGGTTCTGGAGCGTTGCAACGAATCTCGTTGGAGCCGGCAATGACACGAACGGGGACGTCGACGTGTTCGTTCATGACCGCGACGCGGACTCGGATGGAATCTTCGACGAAGCTGGTGCCATCACCACGGAGCGAGTGAGCGTCGGTCCGGACGGGATAGAGGCTACCGGCGGTGGCTCGGGAATCAACGGCTTCGGCATGTCGGCGGACGCACGCTTCTTTGCCTTCGCGAGCAGCGCCACGAACCTTCTCGGCCCTGGTGTCGATACGAACGGCTTCGACGACGTATTCGTTCACGATCGCGCTACGGGAGTCACCGAGCTGGTGAGCGTTGGCCCGGCAGGAATCGCGAGCAACGGCAATACTACCGGGGGAGTTGCGATTTCAGCGGACGGCCGGTTCGTGGCCTTCGGTAGCTCGGCCACCAATCTTCTCGGGGACGGAAACGGAACCACCGGCGGGGCGTTCGTGCACGACCGTCAGACCGGTGAGACAACGCTCGTGAGCGTGGGGCCTGGCGGGGGTGAAGGCAACGCGGGTACCAGTCATCCTCCCTCGATATCGGCGGACGGGCGAATCGTCAGCTTTCTCAGCTTCGCCAGCGATCTCGTCGCACCCGGCACCGACACGAACGGTGTCGAGGACGTCTTCGTTCGTGCATTCGACCCCGGCGACCCGCTGGGGACCGATGCCCTGCTGTTCGAAGATGGCTCGGTCGACGACACCGTACTCGAAGCCGTCGACGCCGACTCCGGAACCGTGACCACGCTGTGTCCCGCCGAGGACGTCTCGGTTGCCGGCGGCGCGGCTGCATTCCTGCGCCCCGAGGCGCAGGCGGGGCTGCCGGCCACGCCGTCGTGTCCGAAAGGATCGCTGAACGCCGACGGCGATACCGACGATGATGTAGTGCACCTCTGGCCCGGCAACGGCAGCGTAGTGGACCTGAACTGCGCAGGCGCCGCCGTGTCCATGTCGCCGACCTGGGTCGGTGCTCTGGTTTCGGAGGCCGACGAGCAGGCAGACGGCAATGGCGACGCCGACCAGGACGACGAGATCGTATCCGTTCATCGTGTGGCAGGCCCGTTCGCCGGCACCACCTGCACCGATGGCAACTGGGAGCACACCCAGCAAGCTGCCGATACGCTGCTCGTATCGGACCAGATCGCCGTCTTCATCACACCCGAGGCCGATCAGGGTGCCAGCCCCGGCGGGCTCAACGGAGACGGCGACGCCCTGGACCGGGTGCTGCAAGTCTATGCGCTCGACGATGTCGGCAATACTGCCACACCGGCACCCTGTACGGTCGCACCCGGGCCGACCACATCGTGCAGCCCTGGCGTGCTTCAGGCCGTCGAGGAGTTCGCCGTCGGCGAGGAAACGGCTACCGCGTGTGGGAACGTGCAGCTCGTCGCGTTCAGTACGAACGAAGCAGACCAGGGCATGACGAATCTGAACGCCACGAGCAACGACGTGACCACCGAGGATACGGACACGAACGACGATGTCTTGCAGGTCTACGACGCCGTCACGGGTATTCTGGAGAACACAGGACAGGCCGTCATCCCGTGCTTCCTCGAGGCGTGCGATCCGCGCCGGCCGTTCGTGGTGACGGGCAGTGTGGTGAAGTTCCTCACCTTCGAGCCCGACCAGGGTAATACCGCCGGTGGAGGGCTCGATCTGAACAACAACGGCAGCAATGCCGATCTGATCTTGCAGAGCTTCGACTTCTGCACGGGCCGTGTGACGACGATCGGTGAGGTCGCGCTGGAGGATGCACAGAATCCGATCGACGTGACCAATCAGAGCCAGGCGTTCTTCAGCCCCGACGGGCGCTGCGATCTCGGGCTGACCTGCGATCCGGGCAACGACCTGTGCGGTGACGGGGCCGTGTGTGAAGATGACATCTGCGACACGGCCACGTCGATGTGCGCGAAGCACACTAGCCTCGGATGTAGCAGCAACGCAGACTGTCAGCGCTGCACCTTGCTCGCACCGCCGAGCTGCGTCACGAATGCCGACTGCCCCGCGGGCTCGACCTGTGAGGCGCAGCTGATCGTATCCGTCACCGGGGTCGTGGACGGCGACGACGACGGTGTTCCCGACGATCAGGACAACTGCCCGTCGGTGCCGAACACCGCGCAGGTCGACGCCGATGGCGACGGTGTGGGCGACGTGTGCGACGAGGCTCCCGTCCCCGGCTGCGAGGCCGCGCCGCTGCCCGGCTGCCTCGGCGCCGCACAGGGCAAGCTCGACTACAACGAGAAGAAGGCCGGCAAGGAGAAGATGAAGCTGCAGTGGAAGAAGGTGTCCGGCGCCACCACGCAGGGCGACTTCGGCGATCCGGTCAGCGGCAGCACGATCGTGAGGATGTGCATCTACGACGATGCCGACACTCTGGTGGCGAGCATGGCGGTGGCAAAGGGCGGTCAGTCCTGCGCGGGCAAACCGTGCTGGAAGGCCAAGGGCACGAAAGGCTACGGCTACGGTGACAAGAACAATTCGGCCGACGGCGTCTCCAAGGTGGGCCTCGGTAGCGGCGCCGCGGGCAAGGGTAAGGCCGACGCCAAGGGCAAGAACAACGCGCCCAAGGGTCAGGACGATCTACCGATCGGAGTGGTGGCCGCGCTGACCGGCAACACGGCACCGAAGATCCAGGTGGTCGTGAGCGACGGGATCTGCATCGAGGCGACGATGAGCGAGGTGAAGAAGGACGAGCCAACGCGCTACTCGGCGCAGCTCAAGTAGCGGCATTGGCCTGCAGTCGGCCGGTCCTGGCGTCGCCGACGAGTGACAGTCGGGCGGCGCTCGACGGAGCCCGGCCAGGAGGGTGCAATGGATACTCGTATCACTGTCCGCGAGATTGCCGATGCAATGACGGCGCTCGGCATGTCCGCCGATGATGCGCAGGGCTACGTCGACGTCATCGAGGCCAGTCTCGCAGTGGCCGCGACGATGGAACAGATTCCGATCGACGCGCCCGCGGTGCCCGAGCGCCGATGGCATCGGCCGAGCCCTGACGACAATCCGCTCGGTGCCTGGTACGTGCGCACCGATATCGCGCCGACAGCATCCGGCAAGCTCGACGGCAAGACGGTAGCAGTCAAGGACAACCTGCTGCTGGCCGGCGTGCCGCTCATGAACGGCACCTCGGTGCTCGAGGGCTACGTGCCCGAGGTCGACTCGGAGATCATCACGCGGATGCTGAACGCCGGCGCCACGATCGTCGGCAAGACCGTGTGTGAAGCCTATTGCTTCTCGGGAGGCAGCCACACGAGCGCGTCGGGGCCTGTTCTCAATCCCCACGACAACACGCGCAGCGCCGGTGGCAGCTCGTCGGGCTCCGGGGCGGTGGTCGCGAATGGTGAGGTAGACATGGCCATCGGCTGCGACCAGGGCGGTTCGATTCGCATGCCGGCGTCGTTTTGCGGCATCGTCGGCATGAAGCCGACCCACGGGCTCGTGCCGTACACCGGCATTCTCGGCATGAACCCGAACATCGATCATACGGGTCCGATGACCGCGACCGTTGCCGACAACGCGCTCCTGCTCGAGGTGCTGGCCGGTCCGGACGGAATCGACAGTCGCCAGGTGAACGTCGTCGTCGAACCGTACACCGAGGCGCTCACGGGCGGCGGGCTCACGGGCCTCCGCATAGGCGTGGTCGCCGAAGGCTTCGGTTCCCCGTTTGCGGAGCCCGACGTCGACGAGGCCGTGCGTGCCGCTGCCGAGCGTCTGGGGCACCTCGGTGCCGAGGTGAGGGAGGTGTCGATACCGCTGCACCTGAGCGCCGCCGGCATCACCTTCGCGGCGCTGCAGTCGCTCATCGTGAGCATGTTTCACCTCGATGGTTGCCTGATGGAGCGATCTGACGCCGTGCCGCCGAGCTATATAGAGAAGCAGAGCCACTGGCGCGAGCGGGTCGAGGACCTGCCCGCGAACGTCAAGTCGTTCCTGATCTCGAGCGAGATCGTACGTCGCCGTTACGGCTACACGTACGTGGCCAAAGCCATGCAGCGGCTACCGGTGCTGAGAGCGGCCTACGACAACGCGCTCGAGGACGTCGACGTGCTCCTCATGCCGACCACGCCGATGAAGGCATCGCCGCTGCCCGCGCCCGACGCGTCGCCGCTGGAGGTGACTGCGGCCGCCACAGCGCCGCTGGCCAATACGGCCGCGTTCAACAACACCCACCATCCGGCGCTCTCGGTTCCCTGTGCCATGCGCGAGGGGGTACCGGTGGGGCTGATGCTGGTGGGCAAGCCGTTCAGCGAGAGCTTGCTGTACAAGGCGGCGTACGCGCTGGAGCAGCACGAGGACTGGCGCGAGCGCTAGCTCTTCGGGGTTCTCGCGCCCGCCAGCTCCGGCTTGGAGATCCCACGCAGGAGCCGTCCGAGCAGGTCGGCACCCGTGATCACCCGACGCTCGTCGTCCCAGACGAGAATCAGGTCGTTGTCGATCACGTCGTCGCCGTACCTCTCTCGTTCGAAGTTCAGCCGGGGAAGCACATCTTCGAGCGTCGTGGCATCGTCGCGTACCACGATCGGGTGATGGCAGTAGCTGTGGATGTTGACGGGGTGGTCGCCGACCAGAGCGGCGCGAAGGAACCCGTCGGCGTCGAGGGCGAGCAGCGGGTCGCCTGCGGGTGACGTGACTATCACCCAGCTCTTCCCCGAGGCGTCGACGCTGCGCAGGAAAGGGTCCTCGGCCGTCCGGTCGAAGGAGGGAAAGACCGGAGCGCCGTCATGCTCCGGAAGCACGATGATGCTTCGAGGGTCGAGCGGCTCGCCCTCTTCGCGCACCGGTACATCATCGAGCGACAGGAAGTTGAGCGCGCCGAGACCTTCTACCCGGCTCACCTCGGAGTCCGGTGCGGCGATGTGCTGCTTGAGCGTCTCGCGAAGCTCTACCTCGCGCGAGTAGGTGAGGGCCTCGGTGCCGAGCCAGGCGTCGAGCAGTAGTGCGGTGGGCTTCGCGATGGGGAACAGCGCGAATTGCCAGAAGCGCAGCGCCGGTCGCATCAGCGTCGCCATGCGCAGGGCGTTGCGGGAGAAGTACGCCTGCGGGAGGATCTCGCCACCGAACGTGATGACGAACGTCGAGAAGGCGAAGCCCGTGACGCCGGCCAGCACCGAGTCGGACAGGAGCGTCAGCAGTACGTTCGTGCTGACGTTGCCCCACAGGATCGTGGTGAGCAGGAAGTTCGAGTCCTTGCGCAGGTCCATCAGCCGGCGTGCGTCGGAGTCGCCGGCTGCGGACTTGGCCTGCAGGTCGAGCGCGCTGATGCCGAACATCGCGAGATTGAGGCCGGAGAACATCCCCGACTGCAGGACGCACAGGGCGACCCCGATCCAGGTCAAGACGCTAGCTGGGTCCATGGCGAGTCCGAGGAGCTAACAGAATCCTGCGTCGGTGACCACACGCCGGTCTGCCGGTGAGCCACGGCCGCGATCGACTGGCAACACGGCCAGCGGCGTGGTAGCCACACGCCCTGAGGAGCGCTGCCAATGATCCCTGCCGCAGAAACCTTCGACGGAACCTGGCCGTTCGAGCCTCACTTCCACGAGGTCCCGGCCGCCGCCGACGCGGCCGCGTTCCGCATGCACTACGTCGACGAAGGGCCGCGCGATGCCGAGTCCATCCTCTGTCTGCACGGCCAGCCGACGTGGGGGTACCTGTACCGCAACATGATTCCGCGCCTGGCCGAGCGGCATCGCGTGGTGGTTCCCGACCACATGGGCTTCGGCAAGAGCGAGACTCCGCAGGACCGGGTCTACACGCTGAAGACGCACACCGAGAACCTGGCCACGCTGATCGAGGCGCTGGATCTGCGTGACGTGACGCTCGTGATCCAGGACTGGGGCGGCCCCATCGGCACGCAGTACACGGTGCGGCACCCCGAACGGATCAAGCGGATCTTTTTCGCCAACACGGTCACGGGCTACGGGGTCGCCGGCCGTACCGACCTCCCGCAGTTCAACGACAGTGCCTGGTTTCAGTGGATCGGAGGGGGTCTGGAGAACGGCCGCACCGAGGCAGTGCTGCGCAACCTCGGTAGCACGGTGCTGTCGGTGATGAAGATCATCGGCTTCGAGAACAGCGCAGCCGTCGACGATACCTGGATCCGCGCCTACTCGGCGCCGTTCGAAACGCGCGAGGAGTGCATCGGCGGGCACGAGTTTCCGCTCGACGCATATCTGGGGCGGATCATGGACTACACGCTCGAAGGTGCGGCCGGCGTTGCAGCGCTGCAGGAGAAGCCGGCGATGCTTGCCGAGGGGATGAAGGACAAGGCCATCCCTCCGGAGATCGCGATCGCCGATTTCGAGGGCGTGTGGCCCGGCGCACCGGTCGTTCGCATGCCGAATGCGGGCCACTTCTGCCAGGAGGATGTGCCCGAGACTCTGGTGGCGCTGATCGAGCAGTTCGTGCAGTCGAACCCATGAGCGAGGGGTGAAGGGCCGCGCAGTCGGGAGACTCGCGGCAGGGGAGCTGGTAAGAATCGCTCCCATGTCGCTCAGCACGTTCATCCTCATCGTGGTTGCGGTCGGGGTCGGCTGTCTGCCGCCGCTACAGGCCGGAATCAACGCAACCATCGCCGGCTATCATGGGCATCCGTTGTGGGGGGCGCTGACCAATACGCTGGTCGCGAGCGCGGCGCTGGCGGTGGCGATCGTGGTGCTGGGCGTACCCACGACAGGTCTGCGCGCACTTGCGGCCGCACCGGCGTGGAGCTGGCTCGGCGGTGTGCTGGGCGCAACGGTCGTGCTCAGCTCCATCATCGTGGCTCCCCGGCTCGGTGCTGCCGGCTTCGTGTCGGCCATGGTCGTCGGCACCGTGGCGGCCTCGGTGATCGTCGATCACTTCGGCCTGGTCGGCTTTCGCGAGCACCCGGCGACGCTGCTACGCGTGCTCGGCGGTGCGCTCGTCATCGTCGGCATGCTTCTGGTGCAGACGAACTGACCCCGACAGAACCGCTCGCGAAATGATCGTCCGGCCGCGATGGTAGCCTGCCGAGGTGCCGACGTCGTCGACGCACCGATCGCGGTTCGGGCGGTCGAGCAGCCCGTTAGAGCTTCTCGCCCCAGATCGCGGTGACCTCCTCGGTGCCGAGCATCTGCTCGGGCGTGTAGCCGCCGCGCATGTGGCTGGGGCCGGGATAGCCGACCAGCTTCCATCCGACGTGGTCGCGGTTGCCGCCGTACTTCGGGTCGGCGAGGAAGCCGATGATCGTGTGGACGCGGACGGCTTCGAAGAATTCGGGGGCGCTCGTGGCGCCGGCCGGCCACCCTCCGGCGGCGTCGTCTTGAAGCATGACGAGCACGGCATCCTGCTCGTCGGCGGACAGCTCGACGAACGGTGTGCCGTGTGCCTGCGAGCAAACGGCGGCGAGGCCGACCAGCCCTTGCTCGTAGGTCGGTTTCAGGCCCTCGTCCTCGTTCGCGAGCGCCTTGTCGATGAAGTTGACGCAGCCGGCCTCGACGGCGCCGGGGTCGGCGTCGGAGGGAATGATCCGCGCGGTGATGGCCTCGACCGTCTTCCAGTCGGTCGCGTCGAGCACCAGCGGTTTTCGCGAGGCATCCGCGGCCGTCAACGTGCGCGGCCAGGTGGCGTTCAGCGCCAGCCAGATCGAGCCCCCGTAGAGGGAGCAGCGCCTCAAGAACTCACGTCGGGACACGGTGGCGTTCATAGCGACTGCTTCTTGCCCTCAGCGATGAAGTGGTCGGCCACGCGGTAGGCGTTGGCGAGGATGGTGAGGGTGGGGTTGTAGCCGCCCGAGGTGGGGAACACGCTGCCGTCGACCACCCAAAGGTTCTTGACGTCGTGGCTTCGGCACCAGCGGTCGACCACCGAGCGCTCGGGGTCCTCCCCCATGCGGCAGGTGCCGTGGATGTGGGCGCCCCCGCGGCCGGGCTCGTCTATTCCACTGAGCGCGCGAATCGCCCACTTCTTCTGGGCGCCGGCGGCATCGGCAAGGTCGAGCATGCGCTCTTCGTACCATCTCGCCATCGCGACATCGTTCGGGTGCTGGCGATGTGTGATGCGAACGGCCGGCATACCCTGCGTGTCGTTCACGTGGGGGTCGAGGTCGATGCGATTGCTCTCCATCGGCAGGTCCTCGAGGATGCCGATCATGCCGACCGTGCGTGGAAAGTCACGCAGGAAGCTCTTGTAGTCGGCTCCCCAGCCGCGCTTCGCCTCGGCGTTGCCGTCCGAGCCCAAGGTGGCATACATGATCGGCTGCTTGGTCGTCATGTTGAAGTCGGCCACGACGCCGCCGCGGATGAAGCCGCGCCGGGCATCGCTGGCATGCCAGTCGTCGAGTCCGGTGTGCGTCTCCAACCCCGTGAACCCGCGCGCCGGCTCGTCCACGACGAAGCTCACGCTGGGGCCCGTGTGAAGCGTGAGGTTACGGCCGACCTGGTCGCTCGAGTTGGCCAGGCCCCGCGGAAAGCTCGACGACTTCGACGTCAGCAGCAGGTGCGCAGTGCCGACGGGGCCGCCCGCCACCACGAACTGGCGCGCGAACACTTCCTGCTCCGCGCCCGCGGCGTCGAGGTAGCGCACGCTGCGCGCCAGGCCGTCTTCTTCGAGCGTGATCTCGGTCGCACGGGCGCGCGCTCGTAGGTCGAGGCGCCCGGTGGCCAGCGCGCGCGGCAGGCTCACCGAGAACGTAGTGGCCTTGGCGCCGATGTGGCAGCCGTACTGCTGGCAGGCTCCTCCGTACATGCACGCCGGCCGCCCGCCGTAGGGCCGCGGATTGATGGCCATCGGCACGGGAAACGGATGCAGTCCCAGCTTCTCCGCGCCGCGCGTGAAGATCTTGCCCATCCGGCGGTCGGGGTGGGGAGGGTTCGGGTACTCCTGGGTCTGCGGCGAGCCGAACGGATTGGCGCCGGCCTTACCGGCAACGCCGAACTCGCGCTCGGCCTGGTCGTAGTACGGGGCCAGCTCCTCGTAGGTGAACGGCCAGTCGGCGAGGTTCGCTCCGGCCAGCGCACCCTCGGTGGACAGGACCTTGAAGTCGTCGGGCCGAAACCGCCAGGCCCAGCCGGCCCAGTGCGTGATGGTTCCGCCGACGCAGTAGGCGAGCATGTTGAAGCGCCCGGTTTCGGTGGGCGTGTTCTCGTCGGGGCGCCACGTCTCGAGCTGACCGGGCGAGAACAGCTCGTCGCGGATGACGACGGAGAGCTCGTCGTCGCTGATGAAATGAGATGTGTTGAGGGCCCGCCCGCGCTCCAGCGCGACGACGGAGAGTCCGGCTGCGCACAGCTGCTGGATCATCACGCCGCCGCCGGCGCCGGTGCCGATCACGCAGACGTCGAAGATCTCGCGCCGGGCCATGTCTTTCGTCTAGCGGACCGTTACAGCGTAGTCACGTGGACCGGGTTGCGTGTCAGTCGCCCGGCTCGTGAGCCTGGGCGAATCCGAGGATGTCTTCCACCCGGTGCGACATGCGTGCGATCTGCGCCCAGTCGTGGGCTGCTATGTCCTGACCGTGGGCCAGGTTGTTGCGCAGCGATTCGAGCTCCTTGATCCGCTGCTTGCCGGCGCTCTTTGCCGACACGCCCATCCACTCCAGCATCCCCGAGTCCTGGATCACGATCTGTCCCTTGTCGGACAGCTGCAGGCAGTCGAGCAGGTCGCAGGGCCGGTTGCGGCGGATGCGCTCCTCGTGGAACGACATCGCCTTTTCGAGTCGGCCGGCTGATATGAACGGCTGCCACGAATCGTCGGGGTAGGTGGTGCGGATCATCTGCGAGACGGTCATCTCGACGATGGTGATGATGCCAAACAGCCACATGCGGACGATCGGATTGTTGACGTCACCGCGGCGGATGACCGCCACCACCTCGCCGAGAAGGCTGACGAAGCAGTACTCGTGGCGCGTGAGCACCTGGACCACATCCGAGAGTGGGGCCTCGCCGGCGACGACCTGTCCCCTGGCGAAGCGCCTCATGCCTTCGCCGCACGAACCGCCGGCGGCATCGCCCCGCCTCAGGTAGCCGGCTGCACTGCCGTCGATGCGAACGGCGACCACGTCCAGGGCGAGCGTGTCCATCGTCTCGGTGACCGGGGCGACGGGTCGCTCCGCGTCGAACGACCGCAGCGGTGTCGAAATGTCGTGGGCCGTGAACGCCTCGAGGAACAGCCTCAGGGCGTGCTGCTGGGTGGGCTCGAGCTCGCGTCGCGGGGCGTCGTGCGTTGTAGTCCCGGATGCGGAGGTGCTCGTACTCGCTGCAAGTTGCTCCGAGCACTGCCTGTGCGTCCGCCGCGCGCGCCGGTACAGCCCCTCGTCGGCATCGGCCAGGACGCTGAGCAACGCGTCCATCTCGGCGAGGAAGATACGGGCGAACTGCGGGTCGTTGTCCGTGATGTCGGTGCAGTTGTCGATGAGGTCGGCCAGCTTCACGGTCTTCGCGCGCACCGGCGACGCGGCCGTGTGCTCGCGATCGATGGCCTTGCGCTCGGCCCGGTTACCGTCACTCGACCGGCTGACGTCGGTGAGGCCGGCCACGAGCTCGGCTACGCCGTGGCCGAATTCGTCCTCGATGTCCTGGATGGTCGCAGGCGTGTCCTCGACCGTATCGTGGAGCCATGCGGCGGCCACCATCTCGGCATCGTCGGTCACGCCGGCCACGGTCTTCGCCACCGCGGCCAGGTGCACGTCGTACGGCTGCTTCGTGTACTTGCGGCGGTGATCGATGCGCCGATGCGCTTCGGTCGCGAACCTCTTCGCGCGCTGGACGAGGTCGTCAGTGACGGTCATCGCGAGCATCGTTCCCGAGACGCGCAGCTATTGACACAAGCGCGAGGCGACTGGCGTCGCGCGCCAGGCTCGGGTAAGAGCCATGGCGCTGCTGCATCGACGAGGCTCGTCTTCACGTGAGCGTCGAGGGTGGTGAGCAGGCTCCGGAACTCATGATCATGGAATTCGACAGCGGCGTTCTGCGCCTGAGCGGTTTCTTCTCGCTCACGCTCGGCATCGTGGTGCTATTTCTCGGCAAGCGGGTGAACGACGGCGTCCGTGTGCTCCGGGAGCTCAGCATACCGGAGCCGGTGACGGGCGGGCTGATCGTCTCCGTCCTGATCGCGCTGCTGTACGCGGCGGCCGGAGTCGAGATCAGCTTCGACCTGGGCGCGCGCGACGTCCTGCTCATCTACTTCTTCACGACCATCGGCATCAACGCGAGCCTGAAGGATCTGCTCGAGGGCGGCAAGCCGTTGCTGGTGCTGCTCGCGCTCACCATTGCCTACATGTTCCTTCAGAATGTCACCGGAATCTCGGTGGCCGCGATGTTCGGTCAGCCCACGCCCGTGGGGCTGCTCGGCGGGACGGTGTCGCTCATCGGCGGGCATGGTACCGCGATCGCCTGGTCGCCCAGGATTGCGGCGGAATACGATATCGCGAACGCGATGGAGATCGGCATCGCATGCGCGACGTTCGGCCTGATCCTGGCCAGCCTCATGGGTGGCCCCATCGCGAAGTTCCTCATCGCGCGTTACGAGTTGAAGCCGCAGGGGGCGGAGCCGCTCGATATCGGGGTACCGGAAAACGACAGGGGCAAGCATGGGGTGGACCACCTGGACCTGCTCGATGCAATCCTCGCGATTCACATGTGCGCCATCGGCGGTCTGCTCATGCACTCGGGGCTCGAGAACCTGGGGCTCCAGCTGCCGCTGTTCGTTACCTGCCTGTTCGCGGGTATTCTCATCACGAATCTCGTTCCGAAGTCGTTCCCACGAATCAGCGGCACCACGTGGCCGAGCCGCAAGCCCGCGATTGCCCTGATTGCCGACGTATCGCTCGGTACGTTTCTGGCGATGTCGCTGATGAGCATGCAGCTGTGGACGCTCGTGGATCTCGCAGGGCCGATCATCACGATCCTCGCCGCGCAGTTCACGATCGCGGTGAGCCTGGCCCTGTTCGTCGTGTTTCCGCTGATGGGGCGCGACTACGACGCCGCTGTGATCTGCGCGGGGTTCGGGGGGATCTCGCTGGGGTCGACGCCAACGGCGATGGCCAACATGTCGGCAGTGGCCCAGCGCTACGGTGCGTCGCACCAGGCGTTCATCATCGTGCCGCTGGTGTGTGCGTTCTTCATCGACCTGGTCAACGCCGTGCTGATTCCCTTCTTTCTGGCAAACTTCTAGCAGGCTCGCAGGTCGATACGTCGTGGCGTTGTCGCGGATCACGTCCTCGGGTACATCTCCATCCATGACGACCAGGCATGCAATCTCGGGCCTGTGGGCGATCCTCCTCTTCACGGCGCTCGTTTCGAGCGGATGCGCGAGCGCGAACGAGCAGGCGAGCCCGTACAGCTATCCGACCGCTCCGGCTCCGCGCGCGGAGGTGCCGTTTCCCAACTGGCCGATGTCGCCCGATCGGGCCGAGCAAATCCTGCCCGCCGGGGATGCCGAGGTTATCGCCGCGAAAGGGGCGGGTGCCGGTACCACGGGGGCGCTACGCGTGACCCTGCACTTCCAGGGGGCGCATCACGAGAAGGCGTTCAAGTGGAAGGAGGTTCCGCGCCGTCGCATGGACGGCATCAACAACGCTCCGCGCAAGGAGATCGCCGCCTACGAGCTGCAAAAGCTCTTCCTGGATCCCGAGGACTATGTAGTCCCGACGACACGTGCTCGCTGTGTCGACATCGAGACGTATCCGTTCAGGGGTAGGGCCAGCCTGTCGGGCACGCGGTGCGTGTTCGGTGTGCTGACGGTGTGGCTGCGCGACGTGACCGTGCCCGACGAGCTCTACGAAGAGGAGCGGTTTCGCGAGGACTCGACCTACGCGTACTTCATGGCCAACGTGAACCTGTTCACCTACCTGATGGATCATCAGGACGGTCGCAGCGGCAACTTCCTGGTCTCGACCGACGGCCGGCGGCAGGTGTACTCGATCGACAACGGTGTGGCGATGAACCGCTGGCCTTTCTACAACTGGTTCGTGCCGAACTGGGACGAGATTCGCGTGCCTGCGCTGCGACGCGAGTCGGTGGAGCGCCTGCGTGCGCTGGAGCGCAGCGACCTCGACCGCCTGGCCGTGCTCCAGGAGTTCACCCTCGATGACCAGGGCTTATATCACCCGGTCGAGCCCGGGCCCCCGATCACGCCGGATCGCGGCGTTCGGGTACACGCTGACAGCGTGCAGTTCGGGCTCACCACGTCCGAGATCGACGGTGTCTGGCGACGTATCGAGAAGCTGCTCGCCAAGGTCGATCGCGGCAAGGTCGCGCTGTTCTAGCTCTACCGGGCCTCGCTTCGGGGCTCAGGGAATCTACCTACGGCCTCCGTGGCTGTTTCCAAGGTCGTGGTCGCGTGGTACCAGTACGGAAGTGCAGTTGCCGCAAAAATCGAGGCGACGCGCCGACGCGGCCGGTCGGGGAGGGGTCCCCGGTCGTAGCGCGACGGCGGGTCGTCGACAATGCCGAGAAGGAAGCCTTTCTCATGCGCATGAGATCATGGAATCTGCGGTTCGCCATCGTGTCGTTCGCGGTCGTGGCCGTTGCCTGCGGCGACGATAACAAGAAGATAACGCTCGACTCGGGCGAGGCCGTCGAGGTCACCGCCGACGCTCAGGTCGTGGAGAGCGGCAACGCGGTCACCGTGACTGCAGATCCGGCGCCCGGGGTAGGCCCGCTGCTGTACCAGTGGATGGCGGCAGCCGGACGGTTCGCCGACTCGTCGGCGGCGACCACCACGTGGACGGCACCGGACGGTGCCGGCGACTTCACGCTGTCGTGCATCGTGACCGACGACGTCGGCGTCGGCATCGGCTCCACCGACGTGTCGGTGACGCAGTACATGCCGACCGATTCGCCCGCCTATCGTGGTGCCGAGGTGTGCTCGGGCTGCCACGCCCAGGAAGGCCAGCCCGGTGGCGACCAGTACAACCCGTGGCTTGCCTCCGACCATGCGGAAGCGATCGAGAGCCTGCGAAACATCGGCCAGGGTGAGAACACGTATTGCCTACGCTGCCACACCGTCGGTACTTACGGAAAGCTCGCCGACGCGTCGCTGGACAACGGTGGCTACGACGACACGTCCGTCGACCGCCTGGCCGGCGTGCAGTGCGAGAATTGCCACGGTCCGGCAAGCCAGCATCCGAACCCTGATTTCGGCTCGGTAGAGGTCGACCTCGCGTCCGAGGTGTGCGGCGACTGCCATACCGACGAGCATCACCCCACCTACGACGAGTGGCTGGAGTCCGGACACTCGATGCCGATCGGCTTCGCCGCCGGGCGCGCGAGCTGCGCGAAGTGTCACAACGGCGTCGAGGGCCCGCGCTATCTCGACGACCCGGAGGGCTACACCGACCCGACCGAGGATCCCACCGAGATCGTCGCCCACACCTGCGCCGTGTGCCACGACCCGCACGGCAACGACAACCCGGGCAACCTGCGCGATGCGTCGGTCGACGACGTGGTGCTTCCGAACGCCATCCATCAGCCCAACGGTGGCGCGGGCAAGCTGTGCATGTCCTGTCATAACGGGCGGCGGCAGACCTACGACGTGATCGATCAGATCATCAACGGGTCGTCGCACTTCGGCCCTCACCACTCGGTGCAAGGCGACATGATCTCGGGCGTGAACGCGTTCGAGGAGGTTGCACCCGAGTTTCCGTTCACCTCGAGCCTGCACATCCTGGTCGAGGACGCCTGCGTCACCTGTCACACCTCACCGAATGCCGGAGACCCTTCGGCCGGGATTGCGAATTTCACCGGGCACACGTTCGAGCCGACGGTCGAGGCCTGCCTGCCGTGTCACGGGGAGCTCGACGACTTCAGCGACGTACCGGCCAAGGCCGACTTCGATGGGAACGGTCTCATCGAAGGTGTGCAGGTAGAGATCCAGGGGCTGCTCGATCTGCTGGAGCAGGTGATCATCGACGCGAGCGAGACGCAGGAAGCGCGTGACGCGCTCGAGGACGACTTCGAGCACGCCCTCGGCGACGTCGACGTCACCACGGTCGATCAGCGCGCAGCGGGCTACAACTGGGCGTTCGTGGAGTTCGATGCGTCGACCGGCGTGCACAACACGACCTACTCGGTGCAGCTCCTGCAGCAAAGCGCGCTGTTCCTCGACCCCCTCGCGCTGGGGCCGCCGATGGTCGCGGCGCCGGCCTATTTGCTGGTAGACCTCGACTGAAACGGTCGGAACGGCTACAAGGCCCGCTCGTAGCGGATCGTCTGGATGCTATCGCGTACAAAAGTGGGCCTGTTCATCGCGATCGTGTTGCTGCCGGCCGTCGTCGGTACCTCGACGGGGTACGTGCAGTTCCAGCACGCCAAGCAGGTGGAGTTCTGCGGCTCGTGCCACGTGATGCACGATTACGTCGAGGACATGCGCGACCCGGACAGCGAGAACCTCGCAGCGCTGCACTTCGGCAACCGCTGGATCCAGAAGGACCAGTGCTACACCTGCCACACCGACTACGACTTCCTCGGTGGGCCGCGCGCCAAGATCAACGGCATGCGCCACGCGGCGGCCTACTATCTGAGTCCCGAGATCGAGAAGATCGAGCTCTACCAGCCGTACAAGAACGAGAACTGCCTCCAGTGCCACCTGGGTGCCAAGAAGGTCGCCGAGGTGGCGCTGCACCAGGCCATGAAGGATGACATCCTCTCGGGCGAGATCGCGTGTACGGAGTGCCACGGACCGGTGCACCCGGGCGATGAAGACGAGGACGAGGAAGGGGAGGGCGAAGCGGAGGCCGAGGCCGCAGCCGAGGAAGACGAAGGATGACGGCGCTATCGAAGACCGCGCTCGGCTTCAGCGTGGCCGGCCTGCTGGTCTCGGTCTACTCGCTGTTCAACTCGAGCGCGCTGAGCATGATGGTCTTCTTCATGCTCGCCGTGCCGTGCTTCGGGGCCGGCTTCGCGCTCTACGCTGCTGAGGTCATCCGTGACCTGCGCGAGCACCGGGTGCTGTAGCCCCGGCGCCCGCGCCTGTACCGATCACTGCCCGATGTCGTTCTCGATGTAATCGATCAGCTGACCGATCTGCTCGTCGGTGAGCTTGTCGGAGTAGCCGGGCATCAGGAGCACCTTGCTTCCCTCTTCCTTCGGCACCCCGTTCTTGGTGGCGTCGACCATGCGCTGACGGTCGAACTTGGCGCGCACCTCCGGGCTGGTGAGGTCATCCACCTTGAGCATGCGACCGGTCTTCGTCCCCGCCTTGCCGTCGGCGCCATGACACGAGGCGCAGTGCTCCTCCCAGAGCTCCTTGGCCGCTTCGGCGCTGGAGGTGCCGGCCAGAAGTACGGCCAGCGTGGCCATTGCGATCAGGGTGGTTCGTGTAGCACTCATGTCGTGTCTCCTCAGTAGGTGTACTGCACGCTCCACGCGAGGAAGTGCGCGCTGTAATCGTTGAATCCGCCCGACTCGTCGTCGTCGCTGTGAAAGTAGCCGTATCGGGCCGTCCAGTCGAGGTTCTCGCTCACGTGGAACAGCATCGCAAGGGTCACGCCGTGCTCCTCGATGTTCGAGCCATAGGGCTGGCTGGTGGCGGAATTATTCTTGTAGTTATCCGAGTAGTAGAAGAAGTACCGGCCTTCCAGGTCGACGTGCTCGCTCACGGCCCAGCCGCTGGCGACGCTCGCGGTCCAGTAGTCGTTGTCGAAATCCCGCACCAGGTCGGTTGCCGGGCCCTCCAGGCCGCTGGCCGGCGTGTCTGTGCCGCTGTGCACGTAGTTGACCGTGCTGTTGAGGTAGAGCGTGGCGAGCGGGCTCCAGCTGGCGTCGCCGCCGACGGTATGGGTCTCGACCTCGCCGCTGTTCTTCTGGCTCAACCCATCCTCTTTCGTGTCGTAGTCGGTCAGGCGGTAGTCGTAGCGGGTGGCCAGGCGCACCGAGCTCACCGGCTTCCACGACAGACGGCCGTAGGCCGAGTGCGTGACGATGTCCTCGGAGGTGACGTAGGCAGGGAAGCGGTTCCCGCTCGTGTTGTCGGTGGAGTCGATCCGGTGATTCATGTCGTTGTTGTCGTCTTCGTAGCGATAGCGGGCGGCGAGGCTCACCCCTCGGACGGGATGCCAGTTGAGCCCGGCCGTGTACTCCTGTCCGAACAGGTCGCGCTTGGTCTTGCGATCGAGGCGTACGGCGCCGCCCACGGTCTCGCTCTCGTTCTCCTTGTAGTCGTGGTCCTGCTGCTCGACCTCGCCGCGCGCGTACAGGACCAGCCGGCTGATGCCCGTGTAGCGCAGCTCGAGCTCCTGGGCGGTGGTCAGCTCATCGATGTCGCTGCGAATGCGGGTCGGTGTGAGCGAGGTCGTGAGGTCCGATGCCACCGAGGTGCCGGTGAAGTCCGAGGATCCATCGGTGCTCTCGTCCTCCACCCGCAGCACGGCTCGGATGCGCACGTCGTCGTGCGGCGTGATTGCGACGTTGAAGCGTCCGACGTGGCGGCTCATGTCGTTGTCGCCGTCGAGATCGAGGAAGCCTGAGTTGAACGGCTGCCGGTTCGCGAAAGCGGGGTCGAAGCTCGCGCGGATGGTGTCGCCGTAGATCCGGTTGCCGCCGGTGTCGGAGCTGACGTCGGTGTAGGCGTAGGCGGTCGTGAACACCAGTCGGTTCTCGAGCATGCGGTGCTCGGTGAACGCGTGTGCATTGTACAGGTCGGTGTCGACGGCGTCCTTCTGCGTGACGAAGCGCTCGGCGTCGGGGTCGCCGGGGTCACGCGCCATGTTGCGCCGGTCGCTGATGTCGGGGTTCTCGTAGCGGAATCCGGCCCCGATCGTGTTGCTGGCGATGTCGTGCTTCACGTCGATCTCGATGCTGTTGCGCTTCTCGTCGACGCTGGTGAACGAGTTCACGATCGAGCGCGTACCGAAGCCACCGGTCATGTCGGTGTCGCCCCAGGCCGTCGAGGGCTTCTTGCCCTCGCGAAACCAGTAGGAGTACTTGAGGTGGATCTCCGGCAGGTTGTCCAGTGCGAGCGTGCCGTCGAACCAGGCCTCGCCGCGGTCGACGTGCATGCCGTCATTGAAGGCTTCGATGTAGGTGTCGCTCGGAGGGAAGTAGCCGCCGCTGCCGTCGTAGAACGAACGGAAACCGCGGTAGCCGGCGTTCACCTTGCCGCGCTCGGCGTCGTCGTAGTTGAAGCGCAGCAGGTAGTCGTGGTTGTTGAACATGCCGCGGCCTTCGAGCGTGGCCGTGTTGCCACCTTCTGTGAGCCACTCCATGAACAGTCGCTCGATGCCGCCCGAGGTGTCGTCGTTGATGCCGTGGCGCGCCTTGAAGGCCTGATCGTCGTCGTCGATGATCGGCGTGGTGGCCGAGCCCTCTACCTCGTAATCGATGAGCTGGGGTTCGGCGTTCGCCGCGCCGGCGCTCAGTGCCAGAACCAGCGCCGTGGCGGTCAGGACCAGGGGGTGCGCAGCCTGTGTCATCGGCCTACTCCGGGTCATGCGGCATCTCAGAAACGTAGCGAGGAGTTCACCTGCGACCCGTGCACCGCCTCGTGGCAACCGGCGCTCCAGCACGTGCCCTGGGTGAGGAACGAGGAGTGGTCACGTCCGCCGATCAGCGCGACGCCCACCGCGGTCTGCTCCTGGAAGTGGCACTTCAGGCACAGGGTCGCATTGCGCTCGGTGAGCAGCTGCGCGTTGACCGAGCCGTGCGGGCGGTGACACGTGGTGCAGCCCTCGAGCAGTGCTTCGTGCTCGAACACGAACGGGCCGCGCTGCGCGGGATGGCACGCGATACAGGCTTCGTTCTCCGACATGAACGAGGTGCGGCTGGCGGCGGCCGGACCCGAGTGCGACTCGTGGCAGTCGGCGCAGCTCATTTTGCCGGAGGTGAGCTCGAGCGGTCCGCCGGTCACAGGGTGCGAGTGCGGCAGCGCGAAGTCCCCGCGCGCGGCGAGATGGCACTGGAAGCAGGTGGTCGGCGTCTTGCGCGGGTTGATGATGTCGTGGCGGCCGCCGCCCGAGCGCACGTGGAGGCTACCCGGGCCATGGCACGATTCGCAGCCGATGTCGGCCGGCTCCTCGGCTCGCTCGGACAGGAGAGCGTGTGTGGCCGTGTCGAATCCGGCCACGAGCTCGGCGTGGCATGTAGAGCAGCCGTCGGTGCCCACGTACTCGGCGCCGGCGATCTTCGGCGGGGCGACGATCGTGCGGCCGGTGTCGGCGCACGAGGAAAGCAGCGCAAGTAGACTTGCCGCGGCTACGAAAGTGGATAGTCGGCTTTGGTGTGAAGCCAGATGCCGCCTGCGGGGTCTACCAGTCAACCTCACGTGAGTCCTCGCGCGATCCAGCGGCAACTGCACCGCGATACTAGCGTCCGGCCGTCTTGGTGCAAGCGAAAGGCGTGCGCGGGCCCAGCTGTGCTCGCTCCATCGCCGTAGGGGATATCCCTCGATTGGCGAGTCTCGAGGCGCCACTTTCGACGACCCCGGGGGGCGGCTTGTGCTGCGGCCCTCTACGCGGGCGGCAGGTGGTCGGGCAGACGGCCGCACACGACCCCCGTGAACTCGCTGGTCGAGAGCGTGCCGCCCAGGTCCCGCGTGCACTCACCAGCCTCGATCGACTCGAGGACGCTGAGCCTCAGCGCGTGCCCGATGTCGTAGCGGTCGACGTGGTCGAGGAGCATGCCGAAGGCGAGCAGGATGGCGGTGGGGTTGCACAGGTTCTTCCCGGCGATGTCGGGCGCGGTGCCGCCCGCAGGGTCGAACATCGCGAGCGAGACCTTGCGGTCCTCGTCGAACGCGTAGTTGCCGCTTGCGCCGGTGCCCAGGCTGCCCACCAGGCCCGAGGCCATGTCCGACAGGAAGTCTCCGTACTCGTTGAGAACGAGCACGACCTGATACCTCTCCGGATCGAGGATGATCTTGGCGAGCAGGGCGTCGAACAGCTCGATCTCGTGCGTGACGTCGGTGTAGTCCCGATGTACCTCTTCGACCACCGACTGGAACAGGCCATCGGTCGCTTTCTGGATCGTGTGCTTCGAAGACGACGTGACGGTCATGCCCTTGCTGCGGGCCAGCTCGAACGCGAACGTCGCCGCCTGCTCGCAGGGCTGGCGCTCTACCAGGCGCAGCGAAACCGCGGCGTCTCTCCCGACGAGCTGTCCGGGGTCGTCGTAGGTGCCGCCGGTGGCGATCCTGATGATGTGTAAATTCACGTCCTGCTTGAAGTGGCTCGCGATTCCCTTGATGGAGATGCAGGGGCGGTAGATCACGCTGAAGCCGCAGCGACGGCGAATCAGCGCGTTGGGGCTCGCCGACACGGTGGCGGTGGGGTATTTCACCGCGAGGCGGGTGCGCCGCATCGACTCCTCGGCCGCGTCGATGCACTCCAGGCCCAGCCGCTCGCGCGTCTCCACGCTCCAGTCTACCGGGGCGAACGCGAGCTCGACCGGCAGGGCATCGGCAACCGCGTGAACGGCCTGCTGGAGCTCGGGGCCGATGCCGTCGCCCTCCAGCTCGGTGATGTGGATGGTGTCCATGCCGCCGCGGCCCTCGTGCCGGCATGCACTAGAACCCATGGGCGCAGTCTTGTCATGCGTGCCGATACGGGATTTCATGTCGCTCGCCCGAGGCACCGCTGTGGCACGCGTGACACGTATCGCACTGTACCTGTTCAGCGCCGTGATTCTCCTGTCGCGGTGGGCCGGTGCCGACGACGAGCTTCCGGGCACCGTGATTTCGGTGCTCTCCTACAACATTCACGGCCTGTTCCCGCTGGCGGCCAAGGACGACCCGCGTGATCGCATGCCCACCATCGGCTGGCTGGCCAGCCGCTACGACGTGGTGCTGTTCCAGGAAGACTTCGAGTATCACCACGTCTTGCGTGACCAGATGCCCGATACGGTAGGCGTGCGCGGCAACGGCATGGGCTGGGATCCTCGTCACGTGGGTGCGAAGCTACTGCTGGCACCTATAGCCATCTGGTTGCCCCATTTCTCGCCGCCCTACGGCGCCGGCGTCTCGATCTTCGCACGAGACTCGCTCGCCGTGGCCGGCGACGTGGACCGTGAGGCGTTCGGCTTCTGCCACGGCTGGTTTGGCGCCAACGGCGACTGCTGGGCACGCAAGGGGTTTCTGAGAGCTGCGATCCGCACACCCGAAGGCGCAGAGATCGACTTCTACACCACGCACCTCGAAGCCGGCCCCGGGGAGCGCTCGGTGAAGGTACGTGGCAAGCAGCTCGAGGTGATGGCGCGGGCAATCGAGGCGCGACCACGCGATCGCGCAGTGATAGTCGCAGGCGACTTCAACTCGGCGTTCAATCGCGTGGGCGATCGCGAGAACATCGTCGGCTTCCGCGAGCGGCTGGGTCTGGTCGACTCGGGCGCGGGCCCCGAGCTTGCGTACTGGCGAGAGCGCAACTTCATTCTGTACCGCGACGGGGAGAACGTCGGGCTGACGGTGGAGCGGGCGGGCGAGGCCGTGCAGTTCGTCAACGAGGAGCGGGCGCTGAGCGATCATGCCGCGCTGTACGCAGAGTTTCGTGTCGTGCCGGCGACGGCCGGTGAGGTGTCGCGATGAGAGTCGCGGCCGCAGCGCTCGTTCTGGTGTGCTGCCTCGTCTTCGCCCCCGGCTGCTTCCGCTCAGGAGGATCGCCGATGGGCGTGCCGCTGCGCGAACGCACCCAGTTCGAGGCGGAGTGGCGACGCTATCAGGCGCTCACGAACAAGAAGGCGCTGGCGGTGGCCGGCGACCTGCGTGGTGTGTACGTATCCGGCTTCGCGTGGGCCTATCCGGTCCAGGATCTCGCCAGCGACGAGGCGATGGAGAACTGCGAGGAGCGCCGTACCGATCGCCGTATCGAGCAAGCGTGCCGGCTGTACGCGGTCGGCGACGACCGGGTGGGCGACACCCCGGACAATGAGGATTGACTGGGGCGACTCCGGTGGCCTAGGCTCTGCGGGAAACCTGCAAAGAGGACTACCATGATACGAGCTCTTTTCGTCGCCTTCATCGCTGCCGGCACGCTGGTGGCCACGGCTCCGGCCGCTCGCGCGGTCGACAAGGACGTCTTCAAGTGCGAGGACGCGAACGCGAAGAAGAGCGCCAAGCTCGCCGCCGACATCTTCAAGTGCATCGGCAAATGTACGAAGCGGCGCCAGCTCGGGCAGGACGCATCGGCCGTGTGTACCGACCCTCCCGATCCGGAGACCCAGGCGTGCGTGGACAAGGCCGCGGCGAAGTACACGAAGGTGATCCTCCAGAAGTGTGAGGGGCTGATCCCCGCCTGCGGTGAATACGCGCCGTTCTCGCCCGCCGACACCGCCGGCTACGCTGCCGATCAGGTTGCACAGAACGCTCCCCTGACGCTCAGCCTCGTCGAGCCGCTGGCGTTCTGCGCACCGATCACCGACCCCAAGGACAAGACACAGGTCGCGACCTTCAAGTGCGAGGCCAAGGCGGCGAAGTCGGCGATAGGTTTCGCCACGTCGAGCATCAAGTGTCTGGGCAAGTGTGCGAAGCGACGTGATCAGAAGGGCGAGGTCGGCCTGGATTGCGAGATCACCAGCCCGGGGCTCGAAGCGGAGACGGTCGCCTGCATCGATGGCGCGCGCGCGAAGGCGGTGGCCGCGATCGACAAGGCCTGCATTGAGAAGGCGGGCGGGTTTCCCGACTGCGGCGTGTACTCGGGCGCAGTCTCCGGCATGCAGGTCACCGACTTCATCGACCTGCAACTGCAGACGAGCGACCCGAGCGAGGACTACTGCGCACTGTAGTCGGGTTGGTGAGGTAGTCGCCAGCACCCGAGGCGAAGCCCTCCGAGGTGTGCAGCGCCATGCGGGTCGGGTTGCGCGAGGTGAAAGGTGCGGACCGATGCGGCGGACGCGCTGGGGCTCACCTGGCGACGAGCGCGGCGGCCTCGTCGAGCAGGCGACGCGTGCGCAGAGGCTTCTTGCTGCTGCTCGACGGTCGCCGGCACGCTCGCACCGCCTTTTCGACGAGCGCCAGCGCCTCGTAGGAAGCGAGGTCGCCGGGGGGCATGTGCGGGTGCCCCGCCAGGAACGTGCGTCGGAACGACTCGGCGAAGATCTGCAGTGGATGGTCGGGCGCGGCGGTTCGGATCGGCACCTGACGCAGCCGCGTGATGAACTGCGCTGCATCCATCGCCGGGTGGGCCATCGCGAGGTCGTCCCAGTCGACCACGCTGAGGCAGCTCTCGTCGCCCGTCATCTGCTTGTGGCGAAACCCACCGTGCGAGGGCACGAGCAGGTCGGAGCTCGGGGGCTGGCGTTCGAGTCGCGCGAGCACATCCGTCGCCATTGCAGCCAGCTCGGGCTGGGTCTCGATGGCCTTCGGGAGATCTTCGTGCACGTTTTCCAGTGCGCCTTCGAATGTGCGCCGGCCGTCGAGCTGTAGACCGGAGCCGTGTATCTCGCACAGCGCGCGCGCGGCGGTCACCATGCAGGCGCCCATCTGCTCCATGGTGACGCCGTCCGGTAGCGGTTGGCCTTTTTCGAGACGCTTTATCCAGGCGTCCAGATCGTGGCCGCCGGTCACTTCACGGATGAGAACCATCCGTCTGTCGGCGTCGTAGCCCAGCGGTTCCGGCAGCCTCACGCAGCTCGAGTCGCGTAGCGCCGCCCACAGGTCGCGCAGCGCACGCAGGTTCTGTGCGCCGCGATCGTCGGCAAACAGCTTTGCGTATACCACTCGCTCGAGCGGCGCGTCGCCGTTGGTTCGTAGCCGGGCGCAGAGCCGTAGCACCGCTCGCGCGCCCGGCTTGTAGTGCTTGGGCTCGCACACCACGTCTTCGACGGACGCGCCGTCGCTGCACTCCGGCAGGTGGGAGGCCAGGATCGCGCTCGCACCGGCGCCGGTCGCCTCGACGAGCGCGGGCAGCGCGGGATCGACCGGAAAAAACAGCAGCGACATCTGCAGCTCGGGTATGTAGTGGAACGATCGCTCGAACGGCGCCAGCGCCGCATGGCCCGTGGTCGCGCGACAAAGAGTCGCGACGGCGTCGTCGAGCGCGTCGTCGGGCGCCGGGGTGCTGCCGAGAAGCGTGTACTCGGCGGCCGATGCGCCGTCGATCTCGATCGAGAGGTAGTAGATCAGCTGGCGCTGGTCGTCGGATCGCTTTCGCGACTTGGTCGGCTGCACCGCGCAACCGGTGACCTTGATCGACCGGCTGGTCAGGCCTGCGAGCTCGCGCTCGAGCACGTCGCGCATGTGCGAGGCGTCGAGCGCTTGTTCGAACAGGGGGCGGTGATGTTGCGGGGCGACTGTCACGGCTCGGGGTGGAAGTACGAGCGCAAGGGGCTCCAGGGTTCCGATGCCTGCTGGAGTGATCTTGCCCTGTTGAACTCGTTGCGTAAACAGGCGAGGGGTGTGCCCCCCGTCGGGGGGCGCGCGTTCGTTTCGTGATGTCACTTTCCACCAAGGTTCTGCTCGGGCTCGGGCTGGGCGTGCTCACCGGGCTGTTCTTCGGCGAATCGGTGGCGTTCCTGGATGGAGCGGGCCGCGTGTTCGTGGTGCTGCTCCAGATGACGGTGCTTCCGTACGTGTCGGTTGCGCTGATTCGCAGCCTCGGAAGCCTGAGCATGACCGACGCGCGCGCCGTGGCGCGCAATGCCGGAAGGTTCCTGCTGGTGATCTGGGGACTTACCCTGGCGGTGGTCGTCGCGTTTCCGCTCGCGTTCCCCGACTGGCAAGCGGCTTCGTTCTTCAGCACGAGCCTCGTCGAGGAGGTGCCGCCCTTCGATCCGGTGGCGCTGTACCTTCCCGCGAATCCGTTCCACGCATTCGCGTCGGGCGTGGTGCCGGCGGTGGTCGTTTTCAGCGTAGCGATGGGCCTGGCGCTGATGGGCATCGATCGAAAGCAGGCGCTGATCGAGAGCCTGCGTGCGCTCGAGGACGCGTTGCAGCGCATCGCAGCGTTCGTCGTCAGCCTCGCGCCGTACGGGGTGTTCGCGATTGCAGGCAACGCGGCAGGCACGATGCGGGCAGACGAGCTGCTCGGGCTCCAGGTCTACGCGGCCGCCTACGTCGTCGCTGCGCTGGTACTCGCGTTCTGGGTGTTGCCCGTGCTCGTGACCTCGCTCACCCCTTTCAAGTATGCCCAGGTCGTCGGCGACGCGCGTGCGGCCCTGCTCACGGCGTTCGCCACCGGCAGCGTGTTCGTGGTGCTTCCGCTTCTCGCACAGCACACCAAGGATGTGCTGGAGTCACGTCAGGACACGGCCGACGGGCAGCGGCTGGTCGACGTGATCGTGCCGATCGCGTTCACCCTGTCCAGCGCCGGCAAGCTGCTGTCGCTGGCGTTCGTGCTGTTCGCCGGCTGGCTATCCGGATTCTCGATTCCGCTCGAGCAGATGCCGTCGTTCCTGGTCAGCGGCGTGTTCAGCTTCTTTGCCAGCACGACGATCGCGATTCCGTTCCTGCTCGATCTGTTCCGTGTGCCTGCCGACACCTTCGACCTGTTCCTGATCGCCGACAACGTCGTAGGCAACCGCTTCGGATCGATGCTCGCCGCCATCCACATCCTCGCGCTCACGCTCCTGGGTGCGTGCGGCGCGGCAGGAGTGGTGAGGAGCCGGACCAGGAATCTGGCGCGGTGGGGCATGGTGGCGGTTGTCCTGGTCCTGGGGGGCCTCGGGCTCGTACGAGTGGGCTTCGACGCCATCGATCGTCCGTACGAGGGGTATCGGAAGTTCGTCGACCGTCCGCTGCTGTTCAAGGCGGCGCCGGTGCGCGAGGTGGACCGAACCCGTGTCACGAGCGACGACCCAGGGTCGACCCTGGAGCGGATTGGCCGCCGTGGCTCGGTACGCGTGGGCTGGATGCGCGACGTGCTGCCGTTCGTGTTCCGAAACGAGGACGGCGTGCTGGTCGGGTTCGACGTGGAGATGGCGCACGCGCTGGCCCACGACCTGGGCGTGGATCTCGAGCTCGTCGAGCTGGACGGGCCGTCTTTCTCGTCGGCACTCGACTCGGGGGCCATCGATATCGTGATGACGGGGGTTGCCATCACGCCCCGGCGGCTCATGGAGGTCGCGGTCTCCGATCCGTATCTCAACGCGACCCTGTGCTTCATCGTGACGGATCATCGTCGCGACGAGTTCGGCAGTCGTGAGGCCGTGCGCAAGCAGTCCGGGCTGCGCGTCGGAATTCCGGACATCGAGTACTATGCGGAGAAGGTCGAGCGGTACCTGCCCGCAGCCGAGGTGGTGAGGTTGAGCTCTCCGCGTGAGTTCTTCCGCACGGAGCACGAGAACCTCGACGCGCTCGTGTTCACGGCCGAGGCCGGATCTGCGTGGACGCTCATCTATCCGCAGTTCTCGGTCGCGGTGCCGCATCCCGACGTGCTCGAGATGCCCATGGGGTACGTGGTGCGGCAGGGCGACTCGTCCATGATGAGCTTCCTCAATCGCTGGATCGTGCTCAAGAAGGCAGACCAGACGATCGATCGGCTGTTCGACTACTGGATTCGCGGTATTGACCCGCCCGGAGCCGTACAGCCGCGATGGTCGATTCTCCACGACGTGCTGGGCTGGGGTGGTCGCCGAGCCGAGACCTCCGCATCAAGTGCAGGCGACGAGACGGATGGCTGAGGGCGCCTAGTCGTCGCCGGCGGGCATGGCGACCTCGCCGATGTTCAGGCGTTTCGGGTAGGCAAGGGTGATGCCGGCGTCGTGCAGTCGCCCGATGATGCTTTCCTGGAGCGTGTGTCTGGCCTTGTGCGGCGAGACCAGCCGTGGGATCAGCCGGTAGCGCACCGCGTACTCGATGCCGTTCTCGGTCGCCCGGTGAATCCGTACCGTTGGTGCAGGGTCGGCCAGCGGCCCGTCGTTCTCGGCGCCGATCACGGCAATGACGGCGTCGGTGATGATGCGGACCACGTCGTCCGGAGCGAACTTCTGGTCGACCGTGAAGAACAGCTCGAAGCGGCTCATCTCCTTCGGCCCCATGAAATTCGTGATGGTCTTCTCGGAGATCACGCCGTTGGGGATGACGATGGCGGTGTCATCGGCTGTCGTGAGGCGTGTGGTGCGCCAGTTGATGTCGGTGACCATGCCGATGACGCTGCTAGCGGGGTCGGGGTTGCGCCCGTGGATCATGATCCAGTCGCCCACCTTGAACGGTCGTTCCATGTTCAGCGCGACGCCCGCGAAGATGTTCGTGATGTTGAGCTGCACCGCCAGTCCGAAGATCATCGCCAGCACGCCCGAGGTGGCCAGCAGGCCGGTGAGCTTGTAGTCGTACACGAATGCGATGATCGCGAAGACGGCGAGCACGTAGACCAGCACGGCGACGAAGTAGCGCAGCACGGTCGGCACCGGGTGTCCCGAGCGAATCCTCGCCGGCCGCCACAGGAACCGATCGATCCCGACGTTGATCACGATGGCCGGCACCAGCCACCACAGCGCATGGAAGACGTGCGCGATCTGACCGAGCTGGTACGGCGTGGCCACGGCCTGGACGGCGTTGCCCACCACCGGCTCACCTACCAGGATGAGCAGCAGCGAGAACGCTGCGTAGAAGAACCACGTCACGCGCGGGAAGCTGTCGCGCGGCACCAGCGACAGCAGCAGCAGGGCCACGAGCGACAGTGCGAGCAGTGGTCGCTGATAGCCCGGTGGCACGGCATCGCGCAGAGCTGTGCCCTGTGACCGCACGCGGGCACCGATGGTGAGCTGGGAGAATCGCCTCACCGGCGCTGCCCCCTTCATGTAGCTGGGGTGGCCGAACGCCGAGTCGTCGACCTGATCCTCGAAGTAGAGCATCTCGTCGATCGTCCAGTCTGTGTCCGGAGCGAGAAGGCTGCGCGCACGGGCGCCACGCTCGTCACGGGTGCGCTCACGCGTGAGGTTCATCCCGATCTCATCGAGCGCCAAGACCAGGTCGTCGCGGGTACGCTGTTGCGGACGGAAGCTGAGCGCGAGGACGTGCTCACCGTAGCTCGACGGCACCGTGTCGGCACGAAACGTCCCGCCGATACGGTAGAGTCTGTAGCGCTGCGAACCCTCGTCGAACGCGTCGAGCGGCTCGCCCAGCTCGATCGGCTCGACGGCGTTGGTGAACTCGAGCGATTCGACGTCCTGGTCGCCGTGATGTCGAAACCACAGGTCGAACTCGAGCTCGAACGTCTCCTGCGAAAAGTCGATCACGCCGAACCGGCGCGCGCGCACGCCCACGTGGGCGACGTCGGTGCGATAGAAGAGGCGCTCGCCGAACGTGACGACGCGGCTCGGGTCGAGCTTGTCGTCGAGATCGTCGACGTGGCTCACGCCGGCCAGCGGCCGAAGCTGCGCGAACGCCGAGACGATCTGCCCGCCCGAGAAGCGCCCCATCGGCACCGGCTTGTCGGGGTCGCCGATCTCGTCGAACCACACCGGGCCGGTGATCCCGTCTGCCGGCTCGTGCACGCCGATGCTCGCGAGCGCGTCGCGAAGAGCGGCACGGTCGTCGACGATGGTATCGGAGGACGGCGACAGCTCGATGCGTTGCATGGCGTCGACCAGGACTATGGCGGCGTCGGCTGCGAACGCGGCGTACCAGTCGGGCGAGCGGTCGTAGCGCTCGACGTAGCGGCGCAGGAAGCCGCTCGCACGCCGGCCACCGGTGTCGAACAGAAACGGTGTGCTCGCGTACACGCCGTTGGTGTAGAAGCCGCGCCGCGCACGTTCGGCGGGGAACACGTTGAAGCCGTCGGCGAAGGCCTGCGAGGCCAGCGCATCGCCGACGACGATGGCACCCTCGAAGCCCACATCGCGCAGGCGCTTCACGAGCTTCACGCCTGCCTCGGGCTGCATCGCCAGCGCCAGTGCATCGGGGGCCGGCGTTCGCGTCGCGGCCCGTACGATCGCGTCGAGGCGCTCGTCGAGGCGGGGGGCGACGTGGTCGAAGTCCCATGCGCCGCGCAGGGTCAGGCCCGCCTCAGGTGCCGTCTCGGCGATCACCTTGCCCAGGAACGCCCCGTAGGTCGCGGTCTCGTGAATCACGCCGAGGCTGGCGGCGCCGAGGACCTCGCGGATGTACAGCGTGACGTAGCGGCCCTGGTCGCGATCGTTGTAGATGGTGCGGAAGTACCAGTCGTTGTCGCGCGTCACCGCCACGTTCGTCGACGCGGTGGCGACCGCGGGTATCCCGCGGCTGGCGTAGACCTCACCGGCAGCGATCGAGCAGCTGCTGTAGTTATGGCCGACCACCGCGACCGTGTCGGTCCGGTCGGCGATCGACGGTGCGTTGGTACGGGCGCGCTCGGCCTCGTTGGCGTCGTCGTAGACGTCGAGCGTCAGTGGCCGGCCGCCGATGCCCCCTCTGGCGTTGACCTCGTCGAAGATCAGGTTGATTGCGCGTACCGCCGAGAGCCCGTCTTGTGCGCTCGGTCCCGAGGTGGGACCGGCGAACGCGATGTGAATGGGCTCGCCGCCAGCCTCGCGGTCGTCGCCCAGGCCGAACAGGGCAACGAGGCCGGCCAGTGCACCAATGGCGACGAGGACACGGATCAGAGGAGACACGATCATCGAAGCGCGAAGGTAACTTTTGCCGACCGTGGACGCCAGGCATCGCGACGTCCCGACCGCTCGGCCGTCGGCGCGATCACGCCCGGCGTGCTAAGATCGGTGATTGTAGACTCGGACGGGTCGTGCGCGTCCGGGTCGCAGTTGAGGGGGCGCGCGCAGCGTGCCGGGGGGCGGCGAAGGATGCGACGCGAAGAGGGGGGAAGGTGAGGAAGCTGCTCGTGGCGGCACTTTCAGTCGCGTTCATCCCGAGCGCCGTGAGCATCTGTGGCGCCGAGAACGGGCCGCGGCTGTGGGTCGGAGCGGCCACGTCGTTCGTGTTCGACACGAACGACCCCGACCGCAACGGCCGCTCGAGCTTCAACCGCCAGTCCTACGCGAACCGCAAGGAAGAGCGCTCGTTCAACGTGGACCTGCTCCAGATCGGCGTGGAGGGCTCGCGTGGCAGCGCGAGCTACCGCGCGAAGCTCGACTTCGGCGACCTGGCGAAGGGCCTGGACGATTCGCTCGACGACACGTTCGCGCTGCAGGAAGCGTGGATCGCCTACGACATGGATGCCGCCGGCTTCGCGGCCGGGCGGTTCGGGACGCCGATCGGCTACGAGGCTCGCGAGCCCTGGGCCAATGCCAATGTGAGCAGGTCGTGGGGCTGGGCCGTACAGCCCAGCAACCACGACGGGTTGAAGGCGTACACGCACCTTGACGACGTCGACGTCATGGTGGGTGTGGTGAACAGCTTCAGCGGCACCAACGGGTCACCGGTGGGCGCACCGGGCAACGACCTCGACGACGAGAAGGCCGTGCTGGCGTCGCTGGGGTGGGCGCCGCGCGATGAGATGCAGCTGCTGGTGGCCGGGATCTACACGGAGCTGCTCGACACCGAGAACACGGCGATGGTCACCGCGATTGCGTCCGGTGTGCTTGATGCGACGAGCCTTGCGCTGAGTTACGCGCTCGAGGCGCAGTGGCGTCGCGACGACGACTCGCTGGCTGGCGCCGTTGCCGGACAGGCCGGCAAGGATGTCAGCATCTGGGGTTTCGCCGGTTACGTGGGGACCGATCTCGGTGCCACGCGTCTGGACCTCCGGCTGGAGTGGATCGACGACGGCGGCATTCTCACCGACGGCTTCAACGGCTCGTTCGCGAACGACGTGGAGCTCTGGGAGGTAACCGTCACGACGTCGTGGGAGCTCGTCGCGGGCCTCGACCTCCGGCTCGAATATCGCCACGACGAGGCCGATCAGCGGGTCTTCGCGAACGACGGCGGCGGCGCCGACAAGCGCAACGACGTCGTTCAGGCGCAGCTCGTGTGGTACCCGCAGCGATAGCCGATCAGCCCGGGATGCTGCTCACTGCACCGCACGCAGGAACTCCTTGAAGTCCGGCGACTCGCGCAGTAGACGCCGTCCGACTTCTATCAGCCGGTCGACGGTGTCGTCGTCGAGGTTGATACTGGTCGCGACATTGTTGAAGTAATCGCGCTCTTTCTCGCTGGACAGGTTGTTGAACGCCACCTCGATGGTATGTCCGGTCCGACCCGGCTTGCGCGCCGCCCACGCCGACACTCCGTCGTCGAGCAACTCGAGTGTCTCGAAGTTGTAGTTGTGCATCCCCGTACCCGAGACGGCGCTGAGAACCGACGAGATCGATGGCAGATGTAGAGCCTTCTGAAACGGGTGCTTGTGGTCGGCCTCGGCGTTGACGACGATCGCCGCGATGTGTGGAGGAGGCTCGACGCCCCCGCGAGCCGCGAAGTTCCTCAAGCCGCCCTCCTCGATGATCTGGTCGAGAAAGCCTCGCACGCCGAGATTGTCGGATACGCCGCCATCGAGGAGATAGACGTAGGGGTGCGCCTTGCGATCCAGGTAGTGAGCCTCGGTCGACGCGATGTGGAATCGCCGCCGCGACTGGGTCCGGTCGCTGAGCGCCTCCTTCATCGAGGGTGATTCCTGATAGCCGCAAGTTCCGGCATAGTTCTCGATTACGGTGGGAGAGAAGACCACCGGTACCGACGACGACGCCATGACGGCCCGCGCGACGCTCAGCTGGCTCAGATCGGAGCAGAGCATGGCGAACTGATCCTGGATGAACGTGAACGGGCTCCCCGAGCCGATGTCGGTGGCATTGATCCGGATCGTCGGACCGCCGGCAGTCATGAAGTCCGCGTAGGTCGCGTCGTGGAAGATGTGCTTGTTGTAGACGTCTTCGGCCCAGTCGGAGCGGCTGTACGACGTCAGCAGCATGCGTAGCGTGACGAACGGTCGCAGAAAGCCGACGGCCAGCTCGGCGTCGATATCACGGCGCAGAAGCGCGTCCTCGAAGTCGGTGAACGTCTTGTCGCCATACAGGCCGTAGTAGGCGGCGGTGAAGCTCCCGCCCGACACCGAGCTGATGACGTCGACCTCGTCCAGCAGCCGTACGGTCTGGCCGTTCACCGTGATCGTCGTGTCGCGCAGCTCCTGCAGCACGCCGTAGGCCAGCGCGGATGCTCGCGTCCCACCGCCGGAGAACATCAGGTTGAGCTCGACATTGCCGATGTCGTGAGCAAGGTCGGGGTTGCTGATGGTGTATCCGTAGGCGGGCGAGTACTGGTCGATCGGCGCGTTGACGACACGAGCGGAGGAGCATCCCGCGCCGGCGGACAGCACCGCAGCTAGAATTATGGCCGAGTTACGCATCGTGAGTCTCCAGGGGGTTTCTTCGACGGCACGCGGGCGTCACACTCCCCGCGGGAAGTCTGCCAGGTGATCCGAAATAAAGGTACACTCGCGCGCCTGGCTTCTCGGGCGATTCGCGTGCTGCTCCTGGTCGCGGCGCTGCTCTTCACCGTCTTGCTGGCGTGGGCGTTCGAGTCGCGTGGCATGCCCGACTTCCATGTCTGGCATACCCGGACGCTATCTGCCGAGTTCAGCGCCGGCGACGCTACCTCACCAGGTGGCCTGTCGGGGTATCTCGAGCGCGAGGACCGACTGTTCGCCGAGCTGCACGAGCAGGTCTACACGCGGGGGGAGCCGGGCGAAGGCCTCACGTACAGCCGCTACCTGTCCGGGGGGCCGCAGGATCCGCAGCGCGGAGCGCGCAACTGGAACCGCACGTTCGAGCTCGTGCCCGAGCGGATAGTGGGTGGCGCGCTGCTCCTGCACGGCCTCACTGATTCTCCCTACAGTCTGCGCCGGATCGCCGAGGTGCTGCACGCACGTGGATTCTACGTGCTCGGCCTGCGGCTGCCTGGACACGGCACCATTCCGGCCGCACTCACCGAGGTGCACTGGAGAGACTGGCTGGCGGCCAGCCGCATCGGCGCGCGTCATGTTGCCGAAAGGGTAGGGGAGGAGCGGCCGTTCGTGATGGCCGGCTACTCCAACGGCGGCGCGCTCACGGTGAAGTACTCGCTCGACGCCCTTGCCAGTGCCGAGCTGCGCGTGCCGGATCGCGTATTCTTGTTCTCGCCGGAAGTCGGCATCGCGCCGGTCGCCATGATCGCCGACTCGCACGAGATCCTGAGCTTCTTGCCGTACTTCGCGAAGTTCAAGTGGCTGTCGATCGAGCCGGAGTTCGATCCGTACAAGTACAACTCGTTTCCGAAGAACGCGGCGCAGCAGGCCTACGACCTGACCGAGGCCATTCGCGATCAGGTACACGAGGCGCGCGACGACGGTTCGTTTGCCGGGTTTCCGCCCGCCATGACGTTCCTGTCGTGGATCGACAGCACCGTGGAGACCTCGGCGACGGTCGCCGAGCTCTACGGTCAGCTGGAGAACGGCGACAGTGAGCTGGTCGTGTTCGACGTGAACCGGTTCGATCGGCTCGCGGGCTTCTTTCCTGCCGCAAGGGGTGCCGCGCTCGCTCGCCTCGAAGCTCGCGGCGATTTGCCGTACCGGCTCACGGTGATTGGCAACGCCGCGTCCGATTCGCACGCGACCGCCGAGCGAACCCGGCCGCCACGATCGGTCGCATTCAGTTCCACGGTACTGCCGTATTCTTGGCCGTTCGGTGTCTATTCACTCGCGCACGTTGCGGTTCCGTTCCCGCCCGATGATCCCGTCTACGGCGATGGTAGCGCAGACCGGGGGGATTACGCTGGCCTGCGATTGGGAGCGCTTCAGCCGCGCGGCGAGACGCGTCTGCTGACTGCCCCGGTGGGGCAGCTCATGCGACTACGTCACAACCCGTTCTTCGAGTACGTCGAGGCGCGCGTGGCGGGTGAGATCGACGACGTGGTCGCCGTGCGAGGGGTCGGGAGCCGTGCTCTATATTGAACCGTGACATCCGCGCCCGTACTTCTCACGCGAAGCAAGCACCTGGCTCCCTTCGTCGATTATCTCGAGCGAAACGGTTGTCCCGTCGCACCTCTTGTGCGCCGCGCGAATCTGCCCGAGTCGTGCCTTGCAGATCCGGAGGCGCTCATTCCGTCATGGGGCGCCTGGCGCTTCCGGGACCTCACGGCCAGGACATCGGGTCAACCCAACGTCGCTACCGAGGCCACACGCGGTCTCGGGCTCCGCGACCTCGGTGCGTTCGGAGCAGCGGTATGCCGTCAGCCAACGCTCTATCGCTCGCTCAACGAGTTTCGACGACTGGTCCATACTCAAACCAGCACCCTGCAGGTTCGCCTTCATGCCCTGCAACAGGGCCTGTTCTTCTGCGACCAGTTCCTCATCGGTCGCAATCCGACCGAATGGCACACCGATCTGTACGTACTCGGATGGATGCTGAAGGCGGCGCGGCTGGCGAAGCCGGGATGGACGCCGGCAGAGGTCTGGGTGAGGTCGAAGCCCACTCACGGACGGGAACAGGGCCTGCGCGACCTCGGGTTCGCCAGGTACCATTTCAACTGCCAGTCTACAGGCTTCATCGTGCCCGCGAGTATGCTCGCACTACCGCTGGCGTCGGACCACTGGCTCTCGCAGTACGACGACCACGACGACGGGCTGCTCCGCTCGGCGGCACCGGCCACGACACTGGCTGGTTCGCTGCTTCAGGTTCTCAACTCGTACGCCGGCGATCGCTGGCTCACGGTTGGTGAGGCGGCCGAGATCGCCGGGACGAGTGTCCGGACGATGCAGCGACGCCTCGACTCGGAGGGGCAATCGTTCACGAACCTTGTCGAGGAAACCCGACTCACGCTTGCGATGAGCATGCTGGAGGACACCGATGCGCCAGTGTCGGAGATCGGCTACCAGCTCGGCTACACGAGCGCTGCCAACTTCACACGTGCGTTCAGGCGCTGGTTCGCGGTGAGTCCGTCGGCGTTTCGCATGCAACGTCGAGGTGCCGGTCGGACTACGAGCGGGAACCGGAAGGTGTGACCGCGAGACGGATCCTTCACGTCCCCGCCGGGCGTCGACGGCGGGCACGCGAGTGGCGCGAAATGACAAGCGGCCCGACCGTTGCGTTGAGTGGCTGAGCAGGCCGGTCTACATGTTGGCGCTCGTTCGGCGGCTGGAGCATGCCCGGGCGAGATCCAGAGGAGTAGCCAATATGAAGACTGATCACGCGACGCTGGCACCGTCGAACACACTCGTCGTTGCGCTGGCGATGGCGGCACTGGTCCTGCCTGCGATGTCGAGCGCCGACGAGCCGCCTTCCGGCCTGCCGGTCGAGGTCGGTGTGCAGCCAGCCGCGCATCCCGCGTCACCGCCGCAGCAGGGTGCCGGTCATGAGAGTCCGGCATCGGCGAGGGGCACTGCCGACGGCGTCGTGGCGCCGCATAACGCGCACGGTAGCCTCGCGGAGGTGGGCGCGAAGCTGAGCAATCCGATATCGGATGTCTGGGCCCACTTCACCGAGTTCACCATGGCGTTCAACGACGGCGACGTGAACGACGGTGATCCCGAGATCGGCGGGGGGGTCATCTACCAGCCGATTCTGCCAGTCCCCATTTATGGAAAAGGAAAGGACGAGTGGAGGCTGATCGTACGACCGACCATCCCTCTTCTGCTCGGCCAGCCGGTACCGCAAGGGCCCAACAGCTTCGACAACAAGACCGGCATCGGCGACACTCTCTTGCCGCTCCCCCTCTCGGCTCCAACTGGCAGCTGGATCCTCGCGCTCGGCCCCACCTTTCTCTTGCCGACTTCAACGAAGGACTCGCTCGGCGATCAGCAGTGGGGTGCGGGACCGGCGGGAGTCTTCGGCTACAAGAACAAGACGACCACCCTTGTCGCGTTTCCCCAGTATCACTTCGGAATCGGGGGGCGTGGTGATAGAGGGGGCAAGTCCACGGTCAGCAAGCTGTCGCTGCTGTACGCGGCATACCTGAATCTACCCGACGCGTGGCAGGTCGGCATGAACCCGACGATCAATTACAACGACAAGGCCTCCTCGGGCAACAAATGGAACGTTCCGCTGGGGCTCCTGGTGGCGAAGACGGTCGCCATCGGCGGCAGGCCGGTGAAGTTTCAGTTCGGGTTCGAGTACTCGGTCGTAAGCGAAGATGATTTCGGCAAGAGGATGCTGTTCAAGCTGAATGTGATTCCCGTGGTCGGCGCGCTGATCAAGAACCCGATCTTCGGTGGAGACTGAGCTGGGCAACGCCGTGTCTCGCCTCCGAAGGGCGACGACACAGCCGTCATTCCCGGGGTGAGGCCGGTCACCGACTTCTGAACCGACGATACTGCGGCTGCAGCGAGAGCTTCGCTTTCGATCCCGCAGGTCCATGAGGAGACATGAGATGAGCAACACACTTCGAAGCTTGCTACGCGTGACCCTGCTTACGTTCCTGCTGCCGTCGCTGGCGAGTGCGCAGTCCATCGGCGAGCCCGCGCGCCAAACCGGCAAGCCGAACCCAATGAAGAACGTCTACTTCGGCGAGCAGCATCTGCACACGGCGAACTCGCCGGATGCGTTCGCGACCGGTGCCCGTCAGACGTGGGACGAGGCCTTCCGCTATGGCCGTGGCGAGGAAGTGACGCTCCATACCACCGCGACGAAGAACAAGATCAAGCGCGGAACACCCTATGACTTCATGGCCATCACGGACCATGCCGAGTACTTCGGCGTCATGCCGGGGATGATCGATCCAAAGGACCCGCTCTCCAAGTCGGACCTGGCCAAGAGGCTGCAGAAAAATGACCCGACAGCGGTGCAGGACATTCTCCACGACATTCTAACGAGCACGGGGAGACCGGATCTAATCGCGCCCGAGATGCTCGAGGGCAACTGGCAGAAGTATGTAAAGGTCGCCAACAAATACAACGACCCGGGCAAGTTCACGACCCTGATCGCATTCGAATGGACCTCGATCCCGAATGGTCGCAACATGCACCGCAACGTGTTCTTCCGCAACGACACCGGCCCCCGGGCGCCATTCTCGTCGTTCGATTCCTATCATCCAGAGGACCTGTGGACCTACATGGAGGTGCAACGCAACGCCGGGATTGAGACCTTTGCGATACCTCACAACGGCAACGTCTCCGATGGCTGGATGTACTCACCGAACAAGTTTCTCGCCGGACCCATGGATGCGCGCTACGCAAAGCGGCAGGCACTCAACGAGCCGCTGACCGAGATCATCCAGACCAAGGGCAGCTCGGACACTCACCCGGCGATGTCGCCCAACGACGAGTTCGCGAACTTCGAGATATTCCCGAACCTGATCAACGTGGGGCAGCCCAGCCAGATCAAGTACGGATATGTCCGCCAGGGGTTGGTCGAAGGGATGATCCTCGAGAACACGCTCGGCACCAACCCGTTCAAGATGGGCATCGTGTCCGGCGCCGACAGCCACTCGGGCTATTCCAACAACGAGGAGTTCAACTTCCACGGCTCCCACGGCGCCTTCGAAGACACCCCGCAGAAGCGCCTGAATCCGAAACCCGATGCGGCCGGCGACTCTCCCACACGGCTCGGCACAGCAGGCGCAACCGGGGTCTGGGCGGAAGAGAACACCCGCGGCGCGATCTTCGATGCCATGAAGGCCAAGGAAACCTACGGCACGTCGGGCACGCTGATCCGATTGCGCTTCTTCGGCGGCTGGGACTACTCCAGCAAGCTCACGGCGGACGAGGAGTTCGTGAAGAAAGCCTACGCAGGGGGAGTCCCGATGGGCGGCGATCTCCCGAAGAAGACGGGCAAGGCACCGACCTTCGCCGTCTGGGCCCTCAAGGACCCCGAGAGCGGCAACCTCGACCGCATCCAGATCATCAAGGGCTTCATCAACAAGTGGGGCCGCACAGATGAGAAGATCTACGACGTCGCCTGGTCGGACGACCGCAAGGTCGACCCCAAGACTGGCAAGTTGCCAGCCGTTGGTAATACGGTCGACATCAAGAAGGCGACCTACACCAACGATATCGGCGACACCCAGCTGAGCGCGGTCTGGACCGATCCGGACTTCGACGCCAAGCAGAAGGCCGTGTACTACGTCCGAGTGCTCGAGATTCCGACGCCGCGCTGGAGCACCTATGACTCGGCGCGGAACAACCTGCCGCTGTCCGATCTGGTGCCGGCAACCATCCAGGAACGCGCCTGGTCGTCGCCGATCTGGTACACGCCAGCGAAGCTTAATAAGTAGCCTCAGGCCGATCGAGATAACGAGGTCTCGAATCGCGTGAGCCAGTTATTGTGCGGTGCCTGATCATCGTCAGCATCGCTGCGGCGATGCTGACGAGCCTTCCCGCGGCCGCCGGCCAGAGCCGCTCTTCCGGACCCGGCAAGTCTCTGCAGGCGCAGGCGGCGGATCCAACGGAGCCGCTGGTCCAGCTGACGATAGACAACGATGTGGCGGTGAGCAACCGCGGCGGGAAGGGGGCGGCGCACCAGTTGCTCGTCCAGCCGGTGATCCCGCTGCCGCCGTTCGCACGGTTTCCGATCGGGCAGATCATCCGTCCGTCGGTCCCCGTGATCACCACGCCCGGGCCCGGGCGCAAGACTGGCCTCGGGGACATCACGGTCTTCGACATCTTCCTGCCCGAACGCTTCGCGTGGGGAGCCGTGGGGGTGGGGCCGGTCGCCGTGTTGCCCTCGGCCACCGACGATCGCCTCGGTCAGGAGAAGTGGCAGCTCGGACCGGCAGGCGCAGTCATCTACGAGGCGATCGCGCACCTGCAAATCGGCGTGATCGTCCAGAATCCGATCTCATTTGCGGGAGAAAGCGATCGCGAGAGTGTCAACTCGCTGTTGTTGCAGCCGATCGGCCAGTACAATCTGTCGCGCGGGTGGTATGCCTCGGTGGGCGATTTCACCTGGAGTTTTGACTGGACCAACGCCGGCAAGGCCACGATTCCGCTGGCGTTCCAGGTGGGAAGGGTGCTGCCGATCTTCGGGCAGCACTGGAACCTTGCGATCGAACCGTTCTATCTGGTGGCCCATGATGGCCCATCGCCTCGCTGGGGCTTTCGCCTCGGCGCCAGCCTTCTATTGCCGGAACGGTAGGGCTGCGCGGAGCACCAGGAGCACAGACATGACGACCAAAGCTTGCACACTTACCCTGTTGGCCTTGTGCTCGGCGCTGTTCGCAGTCGGTGCCATGGCAGCCGATCGCGCCGGCGAGCCGGGCCGCAGCTCGGGTAAGCCGAACCCGCTGAAGAACGTCTACTTCGGCGAGCAGCACATGCACACGCGCAACTCCTTCGACGCGTTCACGCTCGGCGTCACCCAGACGTGGGAGCAGGCCTACCGCTTCGGCCGAGGCGAGGAGGTTACGCTCAATACGAGCGGCGACAAGATGAAGCGCCGGACGCCCTACGACTTCGTCGCCATCACCGATCACGCGGAGTACTACGGGGTTCTCAAGGACCTGGTCGACCCGAAGAACCCGCTGTCGAAGTCCGAGTTCGCCCAGGGGCTCGCCAAGATGCGCACGGACCCGGCAGCGGCAAAGAAGGCCGTGACGACGCTGATCTCGTCGATGGGCAAGGACCAGCCGCTGGTGGACTATGTCACGCCCGAGCTCCGCACCGAGTACTGGAAGAAGTTCACGGACACAGCGGACAAGTTCAACGACCCCGGCAAGTTCACGGCGCTCTACGCATTCGAATGGACCTCGAACTGGCAATCCGTGAACATGCACCGCAACGTGTTCTTCAAGGACAAGCCGCCGCAGGTGCCGTTCTCGTCCTTCGACTCACACATGCCCGAAGATCTCTGGACCTATCTCGAGTCTCAGCGTGACGCGGGTATCGACACCTTCGCCATCCCCCACAACGGCAACCTCTCCGATGGCTGGATGTATTCGCCGTACAAATATCTGGGCGGGCCGATCGACGCGGAATATGCGAAGCGCCAGAACGCGAATGAGCCGCTGACCGAGATCCACCAGACGAAGGGCAATTCAGAAGCCCACCCGTGGCTCTCGCCCAATGACGAGTTCGCCGAGTTCGAGGTATTCCGTAACTTGATCAACACGGATACGCCGTCGGCGATCAAGCATGGCTTCGTCAGACAGGGCCTGGTCGATGGCATGACGATCGAGACCAAGGTCGGCCACAATCCTTACAAGATGGGGATCGTAGCGGGCGCCGACGTCCACTCGGGCTATCAGGGCAACGAAGAATGGGACTGGCACGGCGCGCACGGCGGCATTGATGACACGGCCAAGAAGCGTCTCAACCCCATCCCTAACGCCTCGGGTGAATCTGGAGCCACCGTTTCCAGCGCCGGCGCCACCGCCGTCTGGGCCACGGAGAACACCCGCGAGGGAATCTTCGAGGGCATGAAGAGCAAGGAGACCTACGGCACCACGGGCACCCTGATCCGCCTGCGCTTCTTCGGCGGCTGGGGCTATCCGAAAGATCTGATCAAGGACGAGAAGTTCGTCGACAAGGCCTACAAGGGCGGGGTGCCCATGGGCCAGGACCTGCCGAAAAAGGCCGGAAAGGCGCCGACCTTTGCCGTCTGGGCCGTGAAAGATCCGCAGAGCGGCAATCTCGACCGTGTCCAGATCATCAAGGGCTGGGCCCATCCCGCGACCGGGTTCCCTCAGGAGAAGATCTACGACGTCGCCTGGTCGGATGATCGCAAGCCCGATGCCAAGACAGGCAAGCTGCCGCCGGTGGGCAACACGGTCGACACGAAGAAAGCCACCTTTACCAACGATATCGGCGACACCCAGCTGAGCGTGGTGTGGACCGACCCGGACTTCGATTCGAAGACGAAGGCCGTTTACTACGTACGTGTATTGGAGATCCCGACGCCACGCTGGAGCACCTACGACTCGGCCCGCAACAACCTGCCGTTGCCGACAGACGTGCCGGCCACGATCCAGGAACGCGCCTACTCGTCGCCCATCTGGTACACGCCAGAGGCAATGAAGACGGCCAAGAAGTAGCCGGAGCATCAGGAGCCATACCATGAGCAACACGGCCGGAATTGCGACTCTGTCGATCTTGCTGTCAGCACTCTTTGCTGCCGGGGCATCCGCCACCGACTCACCCGGCGAGCCGGGCCGCAGTGCCGATGGCAAGAACCCGCTGAAGAACGTGTATTTCGGCGAGCAGCACCTGCATACCGTGAACTCGCCAGACGCCTTCGCGTTCGGCACGCGTAACACGCCGGACGACGCCTACCGCTTCTGCAAGGGCGAGCCGATCAAGCTCATCACCTCCGGCGAGACCCATCAGAAGAAGACGCCCTACGACTGGTGCGCGCTCACCGACCATGCCGAATACATGGGCATGATGCCGTTGCTATTGAAGAAGGGGAATCCGCTCGCCGACACCGAGATAGGCAAGATGATCGCCTCCGGCGATCCGAAGCAGGGCGAGGCCGCGTTCCAGCAGATCATCACCTCGGTCTCCTACAACAAGCCGATCTCCTACATGGCCGACCCGAAGGTGATGTCGTCGATTTGGGAAGAACAGAAGGCCATTACCAACAAGCACAACGATCCGGGCAAGTTCACGACCTTGATCGCGTTCGAGTGGACGTCGATTCCGACCTATCAGAACATGCACCACAACGTGTTCTTCCGGGACGACAAGGGGCCGGAGACTCAATTCTCGTCCTTCGACTCGGTCAAGCGCGAGGATCTGTGGACCTATCAGGAAGTGCAGCGCGCGATGGGGCACGAGAACTTCTCGATCCCGCACAACGGTAACGTCTCCAACGGGCTGATGTACTCGACGACGACCTCTTACGGTACGCCGATCACCAAGGAGTGGGCCGAGCGCAGCACGGCCAATACGGTCGCCACCGAGATTGCGCAGGTCAAAGGTGCGTCGGAGACCATCCCCTCCCTTTCGCCCACCGACGAGTATGCGGGGTTCGAGAACTATTTCTTGCACCTTCTCGGCTCGGGCGGGGTGGACGGCAGGATCAACGGAAGCTACGTGCGCCAGGGTCTGATCACAGGCATCGGCTTTCAGGAAAAGCTCGGGGCGAACCCCTACAAGTTCGGCATCGTCGGCGGCGCGGATTCGCACAATGCGCTTCAGCCGAACGATGAATTCGACTACTTCGGCCCGCACGGCAACACCGACAAGACGCCGGAAGTCCGACTCTCTTCGAGCGGGTCGGTCGCGGGTGAGCCGGCGCGCTTCTTCTCGTCCGCCGCCACCACGGCGGTCTGGGCGCCGGAGAACACGCGCACGGCCATATTCGATGCCATCAAGGCTAAGGAGACCTACGGCACATCGGGCACCTACATCCGACTGCGCTTCTTCGGTGGCTGGAGCTATCCGTCGGATCTCACCAGCGGCAAGGACTTCGTGAAGAAGGCCTACGCCGGTGGCGTGCCAATGGGCGGCGATCTGCCCAAGAAGCCCTCCAGGGCGAAAGCACCGACATTTGCCGTATGGGCGCTCAAGGACCCGGAGAGCGGCAACCTCGATCGCGTACAGATCGTCAAGGGCTGGTACGACCGCGGCTATGCATACGAGAAAGTCTATGACGTGGTCTGGTCCGACGCGGACAAGCGCAAGCGTGAGGTATGCGGAACCAAGGCCAAACCGATCTGTAGCGATCTCAACCGGCCGGTTCCGCCCGTAGGCAACACCGTAGACATCGCGAAGGCCACCTACACCAATACCATCGGCGACACGCAGCTGAGCGCTGTCTGGACGGACCCGGATTTCGATCCGGCACATCACGCGGTCTACTACGCACGCGTACTCGAGATCCCGACGCCGCGCTGGACGACCTATGACGCAGCGAAGCTGGGCGTCGAGCCGCCCGCGGATGTGGCCCCGACGATTCAGGAACGCGCCTGGTCCTCGCCGATCTGGTACACGCCGACCGAGGATCTCATCAAGCGGCCGGAGTACTATTACGGTCTGCAGACGTTCCTGCCCTGACCGGTACGAACCCTCGGAAATATCGGGCCACGCCTGACTGGCGCGGCCCGTCCTGGTCCATGATACGGAGTCGTCAGCGATGAAATGGTTGCGCGAGCCGCTACTGCACTTCCTCTGCATTGGTGCGGCTATCTATCTGCTGTACGGAGCGGTCGCCGAAACGGTCCCGGAAGACACCGACAAGACCGTCGTCGTCAGCGCAGGCGAGGTCGAGTGGATGCAAACCAGCTGGCAGAAACGCTGGAACCGGCCGCCTACGCCTGCAGAGCTCGACGGTCTGATCCAGCAGTACATCCGGGAGACCGTGCTCTATCGTGAAGCCTTGACGATGGGGCTGAACAAGCACGATCAGGTCATTCGACGCCGCCTGGCGCAGAAGCTGGAATTCCTGGCCAAGGATCTGGTGGCCTTGACGCCACCGACGGACGAGGAGTTGGTGGCGTATTTCGATCTGCACATGGATCGCTATCAGGCGCCCTCGCTCTACACGTTTACCCAGGTCTTCATCGATCCGGACAAGCGCGGCGATGCCACCCTGGATGACGCCGAAACGATCAAGGCCACCTTGATCGCGCGGGGCGACGCCATCGAAGATGCGGGCGCCCTGGGCGATGACTTCATGCTGCAGAGCTACTATCCGGAAAAGGATGAGCTCGAGATTCGGAAGCTGTTCGGCAGTGGCTTTGCCACTTCGCTGGTCGATCTGTCGCCCGGGCGATGGCACGGGCCGATACTGTCCGGCTATGGCACGCACCTGGTGTATGTGAGCAGCGCCAGCGAACCGCCGCCGCCGGTGTTCGCCGAGGTGCGCGAGCGGGTAGTGCAAGACTGGACCACCGAAAGGAGCGAAGAGCTCAACGAGACATTCTACGCCAACCTGCGCGACCGCTACACCGTCGTCATCGAAGAGGCGGAATCGGACGACGAGGTCGCCGTGGTGCCGGAGCAGCTACGGTGATGCGGTTCGTCACGCCTGTCCGGTTGGCGTCGGTCGCCATCGTGCTGGTGGGGCTGTGCCCGGTGATGGGCGCCAGCGCCGACGAGATCCGTCCCGCGCTGCTGGATATCAAGGAGCAGAATACCGGCCTCTTCGCGGTCACATGGAAGGTCCCCAGACGAGGCGACCGGGTGCTGGCTCTTACTCCTCACCTGCCAGAGAGCCTCGAGCTGGTGGGTTCGTCCTCTGCGCAGAACGTGTCGGGAGCGCGCATCGAACATGCGACCTACAAGAACAACCAGGATTCCCTGACCGGACAGACGATCGTGATCGAGGGGCTGACGGCCGTGCAGACCGATGTGCTGCTGCTAGTCCAGCTCCAAAACGGCAACCAGCACTCGGCCATACTCCGCCCGACTTCACCCGAATTCACGATTCCGCTGGAGGCGTCGAAGCTCACGATCGCGGCGGACTACTGGCGCATGGGGACGATCCACATCCTCGAGGGGGTGGACCATCTGCTATTCGTGCTGGCGCTGCTGTTGATCGTCAGTCGTCTCGGCGACCTCCTGAAGGCCGTTACCGCGTTCACTGTCGCACACAGCATCACCCTGGCGATGGCGACCTTGGGTGTGATTCACCTACCTCCGGCGCCGACCGAGGCCATCATTGCGCTCAGCATCCTGTTCCTGGCCGCCGAGATCGTTCACAAGCACAACGGTCAGGTCGGTCTGACAGAACGCTGGCCGTGGCTGATCGCGTTCCTGTTCGGCCTGTTCCACGGCCTCGGGTTCGCGGGTGCGCTGAGCGAGATCGGCGTTCCTCAGGCCGAGGTGCCGCTGGCTCTGCTGATGTTCAATGTCGGCGTGGAGACAGGGCAGCTGCTATTCGTTGCCGTGGTATTGAGCCTCATCGCGTTGCTGAGGCGATTGCCGGTGACGGCACCTGCGGGTACATGGCGCGTCGCGCCTTATACCATCGGCGGCGTGGCGGCGTTCTGGACGATCCAGCGAGTGATGTCGTTCCTGCCGCAACAGTAAAGAGGTGCCGACCCTGGGCCCGTGAAGCCCTGTCTTTATAGGAGAGCTCATGATCGAGATGGTTTCCAGGACGAAACGAGTTGGCCCGGGTCTGCTCGCTATTCTCGCAGTCTGTGGCTGCTCTGCAACAAGGGCAGGGGAGGTCCTGCCGTCGTGGAGCGACGGCCCGCCGAAGACCGCGATCGTGGAGTTCGTCGAGGCTGTAACGGAGCCGGGCGGCAAGGACTATGTTGCGCCGCCCGAGCGCATTGCCGTATTCGACAACGACGGCACGCTGTGGATCGAGTATCCCACCTACACGCAGCTTCTCTTCGCCTTCGAGCGCGTGAAGGAGCTTGCGCCGCAGCATCCCGAATGGAAGACCGAGCAACCCTTCAAGGCGGTGCTGGAAGGCGACATGAAGACTGTCGGCGCTTCCGGGATGGAAGGTCTCATGACGATCGTCCTGGCGACGCATTCGGGCATGACGGCTACCGAGTTCTCACAGGAAGCGGCCCGGTGGCTCACGACGACGCAACACCCGAGGTTCGAGCGCCCCTACGCCGAGTGCATCTATCAACCCCAGCTCGAGCTGCTCGCGTACTTGCGCGCCAACGGATTCAAGACCTTCATCGTGTCCGGGGGCGGCGTCGCGTTCATGCGCCCGATCACCGAGCAAGCCTACGACATTCCTCCCGAGCAGGTCGTTGGGTCGAGCGTCGTGTCCGAGTTCCAGGTCGATGATGGCGACGCCTCCCTGATTCGCATGCCGAAGATCGCCTTCGTCAACGACAAGGCCGGCAAGCCGGTCGGTATCTATCAGCACATCGGTCGCCGACCGATCCTCGCGTTCGGCAATTCCGATGCCGACAAGGAGATGATCCAGTACACCACGGGGGGCGAAGGGCGTGGGCTGGGGCTATTCGTTCACCACACCGATGCGGACCGCGAGTACGCCTACGACCGCGAGAGCCACGTGGGAAAGCTCGACGAGGTGCTCGACGCGGCAGACGAGAAGGGCTGGGTCATCGTGGATATGAAGAAGGACTGGAAGCGGGTATTCCCCACAAAGTGAACATTGGAGGATTGAAGAGATGCTGAACAGCAGGAGGCGGCTCTGGCACTTCTACGCCGGGGCAACGCTGGCCGTCGTGGTCTGGGCCGGGGCGGCGAGCGGTCAGGATCGCGCCGGCGAGGCCGACGCCGTGTACCGCAACGGCTTCGTCTACACGGTGGACGGAGTTCGCAGCCGCGCGCAGGCGTTCGCCGTCCGCGACGGCAAGTACGCGGCCGTCGGTTCGAACGACGACATGAAGGCGCTTACCGGCAAGGATACCAGGGTGTTCGACCTCAAGGGCAAAATGGTGATGCCCGGCTTGGTCGATACCCACATCCATGCGCTGCGTGGTGCGTTGACGGCCCTCGGCGTCAAGTTTGATCCGACCGACTCGATCGACACGATCAAGGCGGCGGTCAAGAAGTACATCGTCGACAATAAACTCAAGAAGGGCGACTGGGTCGAGGGCGCCAAGTGGTCGGGCGACTACCACAAGCTCAACGCCAAGATGCTCGATGACATAGCGCCTGATAACCCGGTGTTTTTGCACGACTGGACCAACCACCTGGGGTGGGTCAACTCGGCGGCGCTCAAGGCCGCTAATATCACCAAGAGCACGCCTGATCCGGAGGACGGCTTCATCGACCGTGACAGCGATGGCAACCCCACCGGCACGCTGCACAACAAGGCCCTCGGCCTGATCACCGCCGCCATGCCGCCGCCCAAACCAGAGGTGGTGGAAGCGCGCGCTACCTGGATTCTTGACCAGCTCAACGAATACGGAGTCACCAGCATCCAGACCGCAACCGCACAGCTCGATGCCGCTAACGTCGTGAAGGCTTATCGCGGCCTGGAAGCCAAGGACAAGCTGACCATGCGTGTCCACGTGAGCTGGGACTTCAACACCCGCTACACGACCGCGTCACTCGAGGGGGAGGCCAAGAACTTCATGACACGCGAGGCGCGTGGCGAGAACACGCCGCTGGTCAATGTTGATACCGTGAAGGTCTACATGGACGGCGTACCCAACGATGCCCCGACAGGTGGTGCACCGATGATCGACAGCTACGCGACTGCGCCGACTTTCGGTACCCCAAGCATCGACGAGGCAACATTCACCACCTGGATGAGGCTCTTCGACGCCGAGGGTCTGACGACCATGGCGCACGCCACGGGCAGCCTGTCGGTGCGGCACTTCCTGAACGCAGTGGAGGCGACTCGCCGTGCGAACGGCAAAGGGCCACGGCACCATATGGCCCACTCGATGCTCGTCTACCCGGAAGATCTGCCCCGGCTGGACATCAATCGCTCGAATTTCGTCAGCGAGGTGTCACCGTTCAATACCTGGGTTCCGGATCCCTCCGGTACCGATCACTGGAAGGAGATCATCGGTGATGACCGGTTCTCTCAGACCATGACGCCCATCAAGAGCATGGTCGAAGCAGGTGCCGTGGTGACCTATGGCAGTGACTGGGACAACATTCCTTTCGGACCGAACCCGTGGTTGGGGGTCGAAGGCATGGTCACACGTATGTATCCGGGGCACCCCGAGTACGGCCGCTTCAATCCGGAAGAACGGATCGACATCGAGACCGCGATCCAGATCTTCACCAGAAACGGTGCGATGGCTCTGTCGAAGGAAGACGAAACCGGCAGCATCGAGCCCGGCAAATCCGCCGATTTCATCGTGCTCAACCAGAACATACTGGAAGTTCCGGTGGAGAAGATCCACGAGACCAAGGTTCTGCAGACCGTGCTGCAGGGACACACGGTCTACGAGGCCAAGGGCAACTAGATTTGACCCCACACACTCAGAACTGCGTAAAAAGTCGGAACCCAACGATGAAGCCGTTATCGACCGAATTGACGGCCGAGTCGTTGTACTGAAGATCGAGAGTGGCTTGAATCGCGGGTGTGATCGCGTAGTTGTAGAACGTCTCGGCGCCCCACTCGTTCTCGAGGATGTCGCCAGCCAGGCCTGCGAGGTCACTGGACGACTCCAGCCAGTAGCCGGCTACGCCTATGCGGTCGAACGGTCGACGCTGAACGAGGCCGCGACCGCCGAGACCAAAGCTGACACTTTTGCCGAACGCATTGCGGCTGTCCGGCAAGAGGGCGAACCGCCCGAACACACCGAGACCGGGCTCCTGGAAGCCGAAAGACGAGGTCGAAAACTTGAGGTTCTTCGTCCCTGCGCGCGAATTCGAAGCGTTCGCCGGCCTCCAGAGGTATTGCTCGAAGTTGATCCCGCCCATCCAGTTGCCCGACTTCGTTTTCGCATCGATGCCGAGGGCTTCGTCGAGGAGCAGCCGTGGGTTATCGAACGCGATCGCATCGCTGTCGTCGTACATGGCGAGGATGCGAGCCGTCCCGCCGAAACCCGAGTCCAGTTCCATCACGGTGTAGACGCCGAAGTCATCGAACGGCGTCGAGTACTCTCCCGCCTGAATCACAGGATCGAACACGCCTCCGAGGATAGTCAGGTGTTCGCTGGCCTGCCACATGAACGATGCCGTGTAGGTCGAGAAGCTCACGAGGCCGCCGACGAGCAGCTGCTGCGAAATAGCCCCGTTCATGAACTGTGTGCGCGGGTCGAACGCGAAGCGGTTGCGGTCCCACATGACAGGGTCGACGCGACCGAGCATGACGCCCAACGACTCCGACAGTCCTTGAAGTATGTAGTACTCCATCAGTTCAGTCGTGGGACGTTCGAGGGTTGGAAAGACCACGTTGTAGTCGGTCGGCGAGACGGCGCCGTCCGCGAGCGGCAGATTCGACTCGACGGCGCTCTGGGCGTTCACGACGAGGTATCCGCCGGGCCACAGCCCGGCCTTGGCGGTATCGAGCGAGACGCCGTAATCGAAGAGCACGTTGTAGCCCGTGTCACTCGTGTCCTCGCCGCCCGCTGCAACGACCCTGAAGGTTTGCGTCGCGGAACCGTTGATGGCGAACCCGGAGTCCAGCCATGTTTGCCTGATACCATCCCAGTCGCCGGTTAACGTAGTGCGCTCGCTCAACGTGCCGGTGTAGTCGCTTACCGGCGCCAGGATCGGCTGCAACGCCGTGACCGAGATCATCTTCTTGGTCTTGCCATCGGCGGCGGGCTCTTGCGCGAAGGAGGGGGTGGTGAGAATCAACATCCCGACGGCGGCGATCGCAGGCACGCGTTTATTGAGCAGGTACATCTGAATGTCTCTCTATCAATGCAGGGCGCGAAACGGCTCGTGGCCCGTCAACAATGTCTTGGGAACCTGCCAACATGCGGGCGACGACGACTTCACCCCGCGGTGGCCGAACTCTGCCAGTTTGGCGGTGAGTCCCGCCGTGTCGATGTGGCGATCGCTCCGCCACCGTCTCGCTGCTTCAGAAGTGAATCCGTGTTGGCGCTCACGCCTCGCCATCGCGACGGCACGGCAGCCGTTAATCGTGCTCAACCAGGCCCACCGCGGCTCGTGTGCCAGAGAGCGAGACTCTCGACATTACCTGACTCGACCCGATAGTAGAGGTGGTATCGGACGCGCGAGAGCAAGACTCTGCGCACACCTGTCAGCCGGGGGTTGATCGCAGAGGCACCGACCTCGGGGCGGGCGGAGAGCAGTTGAAAGGCGCGCGCGATCTCCAACTGGAACAGGGTCGGCGCACTTGGGCGATTTGCGCTCCACCAGTCGGCGGCTTCGGCTATCTCACGAGCGGCGCGGCGGGTGATGACGACCGGGTGCACGCAAGTCAGCTACCGCGCTCGAGCCTCGAGAGAACCTCGTTCGCGGTCACTGTATCGCCGTCGTCTGCCTGCTGGATCGCTTCGCGAAGAGAAGCCTCGTCTGCCGGGCCGAGTTCGAACTCTTCCGACTCCTCAGGCGCCAAGACGGTGACCGTCGCACCCTCCGGGAGAACATCGTCTTCCACGACGATCTTACCAGCGACGACAGTGCCGGACGTGATCCGCATAGCGACTACGGTACTCCCGTGTGGCTCCTGCGTCGAGAGCAATCGGCGAAGCTATACAACCCATTGCATCCGGCGCCGCAATACCCGCCAGTCCTGGCGCTCCCCAAAAAGGGCCATGCCTTCACGAGGCATGGCCCTTTGAACGTAAGTGCTCGCCGTACCCCGTCTTGCGGTGATCGCACCTGATCGGTCATCGTTGCCTCACCAATGACGCAGGAGGTGAAGCGACGATGGAATCCCTCGAAAAGCAGGCCAGAAGCGCGGTTGCGGCCCTGGGCAAGCGCAGCAAGACGAGCCGCGTTCCCACAGGCGTTCGCGAGATCGTGCTCGATTCCGCCCGTGAGCAGCGCACCGCCGGCGTGAGCTGGCGGGACATCGCGACGACCGTCGGCCTGTCCAGCACAGTCATCAAGCGATGGGCAGGCATCGAGAAGCGCCCGAGCAAGAAGGTCGTACCGGTCGCCGTCCGCGATGCTCACGCCGCGAATGGGAATCACGGCTTGGCCCTCGTCATGCCGACGGGCGTTCGGCTCGAAGGTCTGACGGCGGGTGAAGCCGCCGAGATCCTCAAGACGCTGGCGTGATCGGCACGACCCGCAGCCTGCGGGTGTTCGCCTACGCTGGTCCGGTCGATCTGCGTAAGGGCTACGATGGGCTTTACGGTCTGGTCGTCGGCGACCTAGAGCGCGATCCGCTGACGGGCGACTGCTTCCTGTTCGTAAACCGCGACCGCACCCGCGCGAAGGTGCTGGTGTGGGACGGTACCGGGCTTTGCATCTTTCAGAAGCGGCTCGAGCAGGGCCGGTTCGCCTGCCTGTGGAAAAGCGCGTGTCCCGGCACCGACACGAAGTCCATCGAGCTGACGATGAGCGAGCTGGGACTCTTCATCGAAGGAAGTGCGCTGGTCGGCCGACGACGGTTGTCACCCGAACAAGTTGTGCCTCGCGCTCTTGAGGAGCACCGAGCGGTGTGAGACCGTCGAGGTATCGTGATCAGCGTCGCGACCGAGAAGAACATCGAAACTCTTCGTCAGGTCGCGATGCTGCTCGAGCGCGAGAACTCCCGCCTGCACACTCGGCTTCAGGAGCTTTCCGAGAAGCTCGCGCACGCCGAGGGCAAGGACGCTGCCTCGCTGCAGCTCGAGATCGCTCATCTCAAAGAGACGCTGGCCAATCGAAACCGAGCGATCTTCGGCCCGTCCTCCGAGAAGCGGCCGCGCACGGATGTCCCGGCCAAGACCAAGGACGCGGAGGCGAAGCGCGGCCACGGACCGAGCGAGCAGCCCGAGCTGCCCATCGTCGAGGTCGTCCACGAGCTGGACGAGCCCGACAAGGTCTGCCCGTCGTGCGGCGGCCAGCTCGCCGAGATGGACGGGCAGTTCGAGGAAGCCGAGGAGATCGAGATCGTCGAGCGATCCTTTCAGATCACCCGCCACAAGCGCAAGAAGTACTCGTGCAAGTGCGGGGGATGCGTGGATACGGCCCTCGGCCCGCCCAAGCTCATCCCCGGCGGGCGTTACTCCATCGGTTTCGCGACGGCCGTTGCCATCGCCAAGTATGCGGATCATATGCCGCTGGCGCGACAGGTCCGGCAGATGCTCAGAGCCGGGCTGACGGTGACGACGCAGACGCTGTGGGATCAGCTCTTCGCGCTCAGCAAGCACCTCGAGCCGACCTACGAGGCGCTTCACGCTCATGTGCTCACCAACCCCGTGGTCGGAGCCGACGAGACGACCTGGCGATTGATGGAAGCGAATCGGCCGAAGACCTGGTGGGCGTGGTCGGTCACCTCTACCGATACGGTCTACTACCACATCCATCCTTCCCGCTCGGCCGAAGCGGCGGCTGCAATCCTTCGTGACTACTCGGGCATTGTCATCTGCGACGGGTATACGGCCTACAGTGCGCTGAGAAAGAATCGCGCAGCGACGCGCGACGGACCGCCGCCGTTCACACTGGCTCATTGCTGGGCACACGTGCGAAGGAAATTCATCGAAGCCGAGCCGCACGACCCGAGAGCGAGTCAGATGCTCAATCTGATCGGTAAGCTCTACGAAGTGGAGGCTGAGGCTCGTGCTTCGAGTAACGGCGATCTACACGAGCGCCGTGCCGAGCTTCGCGACGCGCGGTCGCGAGAGTCGGTGGCAGAGATCCGACGCTGGATGCTCGAGCAACGAGCACTTCCGGGCTCGAGCCTCGGCAAGGCCATCCGCTACACCGATGGAATCTGGCAAGGGCTCATCCGCTTCCTCGAGAACCCCGCCGTCGATCTCGACAACAACGCGACCGAGCGCACGATGCGCAGTGTAGCCGTCGGGCGAAAAAATCATCACGGTTCGAAGTCGCTACGCGGCACGCGCGTAGCGGCCATCTTCTACAGCCTAATCGAGTCGGCGAAGCTCGCCGGTGTCGAGCCCTCGGCATACATCCGCGAAGCCACGCGGCGCGCGATTGAAGCCCCGGGCACCGTCACGCTCCCGGCCGACCTGACCGAATAGTCGGAGTCCGGGCCGTGAAGACGACACATTCCCCCATCTGGGGGACGAGCATTAACCCTGTAAACATGACGCAGAGGGAGTTCCGTCGAAGTCGATCAGCACGGCGGCGTAGCAGTGACGCGGCGTTTGTCACCGGCTGGACGCGGGACAGTGTGGGAGCGGGGGAAGTCCAAATGCGGCTTCGGATTGTCTAGGAGAGCGGAGGAATCCCCCCCCCCCAGTTCGCGCGAATAGCCGTCCAACGTAGATCTACGCCTTGCATTGTTCCCGTCACTACTTCGTATTTGTGCCGAGACCATCGCTACCGCATCGCCAACTCGAGAAGAATTGACAGTCTCGATCGAGGTTGTCTGCCAATAAGGGGGAACCATGAAGAGCTTCGTAACACTGATCGTGACACTGGCCATCGTGTCGTCCGCGTCTAGCGTATCGGCAGGATCGAGGAATAGAACGGTGGGGGACTTCGCCGACCAGTTCGACGCATACGTGCAGCGCCTGATAGAAACCTCTCAAGCCCGCCTCGCGGTGATCGACCGAATCGAGGACCCTGAAGTGGCGGCCAAGGTCAGGGCCACGCTGCCAGATACCACAGACTGCAGAGAAGGGATCCAGGAGCTGTTCAACAAGGCTGTACGCCGTCTTCGACCGACCGAGGGGCAGACTCCCGCGGAAGCATATCAATTGCTGAACGGAATCCGAATTCATTTCCTGGCGTCGGAGTGCGTCGCTTTGCCGATTCCGATCTGACTCAGGGGCAAGCGCGCGGAATCGTGCCGGCTGCTTCGGCACCGACGATCGATCACGAACCGCCGCACCCGAGTGACCTACGGGGACTGAATGTGATCCGGTTTCGCGGGCGGTCGGTGGCTCGGCTTCCGAGGCGACGACCGTCCGCGAAACGGCTTCAACTCCATCCTTACCGGCTGGTGGCTTCCTGCTGGTGCCCTAGTGAGTGCCCAGAGCTTGGGGCCGCATCCGCGGACGCGGAGTGACCAGCGCGGATGCGTTGAACTAACCTCCGCTGTCTCCCCGCTGTATCGCTACCTCTCCCACAACTCCTGAGCGTGATGCGCGACGTGCTCCCCGATGAAGCTCGCAACGAAGTAGTAGCTGTGGTCGTACCCGGCCTGCATCCGCAGCCGCACTTCCACTCCCGCCGCTTCGCAGGCTGAGACGAAGCGCTCCGGCTGCAGCTCCCGCTCGAGGAAGTCATCGGCGTCGCCTTGGTCGACGAGGATCGGCCGAGACCATCCCGAGAAGTACCCCCCGCTAGCTCATAAGAATCAATCGCCAGGTCGTCGGGGGGCAATCACCGGCTCACGGCTGGACGATTCACCCAAGAACCGCGAGCAGACACCTTTGAACTCGATCGGGTAGTTCAGATTTCGAACGTTCCGCAGTGCTTCAATCGGGCGACTTGAGTTTTACGATTTCGTCCGGCTTCCAGGTCTGGTCGAAGAACTCGATCCCTGTGCCGTAAAGACGAATCACGGTCATGAAATCGCGCCCCTGGATGGTCTGGATCCAGTTGGTCTCAGCAACTCCGTCCGGCCGACTCGGTCCGAAATAGATGTCCACGGATCCATCGTCGTTCTTGTGGATGCTCTCGTTCAGCGAATTCTTCGACGGAAAGGGCTGGGACGTTTCGGGCATGGTGCCGTCGGTGACGTTGTAGGCGGTGACTGCCCAGAACGCCTTGGCCGGGATGCCGGGGGGCATGTGTATCTTGTATGACTTGCTGCCATGCAGGTACTCGCCATCGGCGTCCACGACAAATAGCGGGTACTTGGATCCGGCACCGATCGTGCGCATCACCATCGCGGGAGCCGATGAATATGCGTACTGGAAGAACGTGGCACGCTGATCGATATCGAGATAGGTCTCCTGCATCCATTCGGCGGTTCCCCCAGCCCATGCGCGCCGATGGTTCATGCCGTCATAGTAGAGATCACGCCCATCGGCGCGCGGCACCATCCGCATGGCGAGGATCATCTTGGGTGCAGTCTCGACTGCCTTGTTCAGCAGGTTTTTCTGTTGTCGGGTCGGTTCGAAGGGCTGGTCTTTCACGATCCCGATGGAAGCGAGTACGCCGCGAAGCTCGGGGGAAATGGCTTCAACGGATTCGTAGTCAACGAACGCCTTGAGCTTCTTCCAGAAGTCGAAGTCGATCGGGTACATCATGTTGATGCGCTTGCCTGAGCCGTTTGGGAACTGCATGGGCTTGATGTTCTTTTCTTCAGCCCAGAGGGGGTAAACACGAGTCTGTTCAGCCGTGGTGACTGCAGGAGTGGGGTCGGGCGCATTCTTTCCTGACCCCATCACCGTGCGGAAGAACAGGAACACATTGTAAGTCGATGACTCGAACGTGAAGTAGCCTTTCGGGACATGCCCGTCATAGCCAGGCGGCAGTAGCAGGTAGAGACCTCCTCTCGCTCTGTCTGGCCCGATCATTCCGACATCTGTAATCGTGCGCTGGAAGAAGTCCGTCAACATTCCGATCACGCGGGGGGGAGCTGCAACGACAAGAGGTCCAGTCTTCTTGAGATCGAGATAGCTCATCGAATAGATGACATCAGCGTTCGGGGTCGGTACCCAGGCTCGGGCATCCATCCGATCCTTCCAGATCGGCAACACGTTGTAGCCACCGCCAAACTCTGCTTCAGACCCGTCGCGCATGCCGATCACATTCATCGCCGGCAGCATCGTCATGTAGGCATGAATGGCACGCTGGTAGAAAAGCTCGTCGCGGAGCTGTTGTCCCTCTTCCTCACTCGGCCAATTGCCGTCATACAAGGCTCTGACGAGCGGCGGTGCCTTCTCGCCCGCTTGTACAGCAGATGAGACCATCAGGCCGAATGTGCTGATGAGTAGGGTCAGACACTTCAGTGAAACAAGTCTCATTGTGCTCTCCCGCGATCGGTGTCGCTCTACTTCGCCTTCTCGAAATCAGGCAGTACCCAGCTGCCATCGAAGAACGGTTTGGTGGGCGAGTAGAGTCGGAAGTAGGAGAACCAGCCCTGACCGGGAATGGTCTTGATCCAGTTCGTTTCCTTGCCCTTGGGCGCGTCCGGACCAAAGTAGACCGCAATAGAACCATCAGCGTTCTTGTTAAACCCCTGGACCGAGCCGACAGTCGGTTTCTTCAGGTCTGTGCTGATCATGGTTCGATGGCTGACGTCATACACCGTCACCGACCAGAAGGTTTCGGCTGGCGGGTTGGCCGGAACGTTCAGCACATAGTTGTTGCCGCCGTCCAGAAAATCTCCATCGGAATCACGGTAGCCGCCAAGATAGACCTGCGTGTTGCCCGGCTTGTAGGAGTGCATTGCCACATTGTTCAAGACCGCCTCGTAGAACCAGGCTGCGCGACCGTCCAACTCATCATAGTGTTCGGCGCGCTGGTCGGGAACCGTGGTGGTGGCAACCTCCCAGTTAGAGTCTTTCCGATAGAACGCGCTCTCCATTTGGCGGTCGGCCCAGTTTGCCTTGGCCATCGCTTCACCCACAAGTGCCGCCTCGGTCAATATCTTCTTTTGTCGCGCATCAGGCTTGAAAGGCTTTCCCTTCTCAATGCCCAACCGCTTCAGCATTGCCATCATGAAGCGGTCGCGCTCTTCAACAGGCTCTATGTTTATAGCGTCGGCCAAGAGCTGCCAGTATCCCATGCCCCTGGGCGGCCGACTGTTCGGGCTGGTTGTCGGGTGGATAAGACGTGTTGCTTTCGGTGGGTTGTCGCGCTGGCTATAGGGATACACCAACACTTTCTTCGTTAGCTGAGATTTTTCTTCGTTGGTGTCTGCAAAAAGTCGAAGCGCAACAATAACCCCATTTGTCGGGCTGTTGAGAACGGTGAACCCCTCGGTATCCTTGGGAGTAGTGGTGCCGGGCGGCACAAACAGAAATTTTCCAGGCTTCGCCAGGTCGGCAATTGGTCGCTGCCACATGTCCAGCGCTGAACCGCGCGCACTAATCCCCTGAGGAATCTCGATAACGGTAGGACCGCTTTCATTTAAGCGGAGGTCGAACGCAGAATAGAAGGTGTCATTATTAATCGTGAGCATGCCCAAACGCTCATCAAATGTCTCGCGAATGATGATGTCTCCCAGCTTCTGGCCGTGATCCTCCCTATCCAGCTGCAGCCACCTTGTCGCGGACACAAGCGGGATGGCCCAGATGTAGGCTTGCGTAGCCCGCTGGAAGTCCATCTCATCGTAGAGCTTGGCGATCGTCTCATCAGTCGGATAGCCGTTCTTCCAGTCGTGGGTGAATTCGAGTGTGCCGATTCTTGTATCCACCGTGTCTTGCGCCATCACCGGCGACGCGATCGCGAGCATCGTCACACACAACGCCTGGAAAGCGCCCCTGCCGACAGCCACAACAGTTTGGCGGTTACTTGCCTTGGTCCTCATAGTTCTGGTCCTCATGGTTCTAATCCTCATTGTTCTTGTCCTGCGAGAGGAAAGCGCTGGCGGGACTCGGGGAGTTCACGCTCGCGCGCCCGGTCGCCTCGCGGACGTACGCTGCAGGCTCTACGCCGCTGAGCTTCGCCGACTCGATCAGGCTGTAGAATATGGCGGCGCGCGCACACGTTGTCACCGCAATCGCGTATACAAGGAGCACCAGCAGTTGAATGCTGGCGTGAAATGACAAGCGCTGGCTCGCTGTCCGAGACATGAGGTAGGCGGTCACTAGACTGAAACGACCGTACTTGCGAGGTGGCTGAGGCGGTCTACCTCGCGGCGGGATCACCCATCCGAAACGTCCAGGTTCCCTCGTGGCGGCCCAGCGTGTCGGCGTCGTAGAACACCGATCGCTCCTGGAGGAAAGCGTCGATCCAGCGCACCAGGCCGGGGGCGTCGGGACGCACGGCGATGGCGATGTGGTCGGGGCGCGTGTCGAGCACGCACAGCCGCAGCTGGATGGATGCGGCCGGATGCTTCTTCAGCAGCCGTCGCGCGGGGATCTCGCCCTGCACGGTGAGCATGGCCGTACCCTCGCGCACCGCAGCGAACAGCTCCTCGAGCTCGGCGAACTCCTTCAGCTTGGCCTCGGGAACTACCTCCCGGATCCATGCCGCTGCCGCGCCCTCCTCCTGGACCCCGACCTGATCCGGCGTCCGGGCAGCGGCGCTTATCTCCGCGCCCGAGGGGCAACGACCTCGAAAGTGCAGGGCCCTGGTACGATTGATGAACGCGGTTAGCGGCTGTGTGGCGTAGGGCCGGGTGAACAGCACGTGCCTGGCTCGCGCCGCGGTAGCACTCAGCAGCGAGATGCCGATATCGGCCTCACCCTTCGCGACGGTCGCGACGATCGCATCGGGCGTCTCGGCGTTGCGTCGAAACTCCGTCTTCACTCCGAGCAAGTGGGCCAATGCGCGGGCGAGGTCTACATCGAAGCCGCCGAGGCGTCCTTCCGCGTCGGTGCTCACCATGGGATCGATGTCCTCGCTGCCGAGCGCGACGACGAGCTTGCCGGCTGTAACAACGCGCTGGATATCGGGCAGCATGGGCACCGGCGCCTGGGCTCGCGCGGGCGTCGCTGCGATCCAGATCCACGTGGCGAGAAGGAAACAGGCCGTCTTCACGACGTTTCCTCCTCTTCCGGGTCCGGCGGCGCAGCCTGGCCACGGGCGGTGAGCACCGCCAGGTTGCAGGTGGCCTGCACCGTGATCGTCGAGGAGAGGTTGGCGACGGCGGGCTGCGTGGTGGCGAGCACAACCACGGCAAGAGCGCCCGGCACGCCGGCCCCGAGCAGCACCGGCGCGATGATCGGCGCGAGAGCGGCCCCTCCACCCACCGCCGCCGCGCCGGCAATCACGCAGCCGAGGCCGAGGATGGCGATGCCTCCGAGGCCCAGCTCGATGCCGTACACCTGCGCGATGAAGACTGAGGTGAAAGAGAACAGCAGCACCTGACCATGCTGGTTCGCCAGCACCCCGAAGGGGACGATGGTGTCGGCCACGGCGCGGGACACCGCGTAGTCCTTCTGGAGCGACTCGATGGCGGAGTACAGGGCCACGAACGGGTTGTCGGTGGCGAAGGCCAGGATCAGCGGGGTCTTCAGTGCCACGAGCGGACGCCAGGGCGCCGTGCGTGTGGCGAACGACAGGATGACCACGTGGATCAGCAGCACGATGATCCCCGCCACCCAGTAGAAGCCGACGTAGCGGAGCAGGGCCGCGAGCAGGTCCTTCTCGGCGTGGGACACGTTGTAAGCAACGATGCAGAACAGCCCGAAGGCGAGGGGGATCAGGACCCAGCCGAACAAGGTCGAAAACGTCTGGTAGAAGGCGTTGAGAACGCGCAGCGTCTCGTCGGCGCCCGGCGCGCGCACCACGCCGAGGGCCAGGCCGACCAGCGCGCAGAAGAACACGATGCTGATGAACTGCCCGCGGCTGAGCGCCTCGAACACGTTGGACGGGACCAGGTTCTCGACGAAGCCGAGCAGGCCCGCCACCTCGTGCTGCGACGGTGCCTGCTGGAGCTGCCGGCCGAGCATGGCCTGGGTGTCGTGCCCGAGGTTGGCCCCCGGCTCGAAGACCAGCGCGACGCCGATACCGACGATGCATGGAATGAACAGCCCCAGCACATAGATCACGGCCATGCGACCGAACAGCGCGTGGGTCTCGCGGGCCCGCAGGATCTGTCCTATGCCCCAGATGAGCGCGCTCACCAGGATCGGCAGCAGACACATCGATAGCAGCGCGACGTAGATCTGGGCGGCGGGCTCGAGGCGAGCGGAAAGCTCCGGGAAGCGAAATCCGAAGACGAAGCCGAGCGCGACCCCGACGATGATCGTCATCGGGTGCGTCAGGAGGTTGTGCAGGGCGCGTAGTAACGACATGCGCGGCGGCGCAGCATATGTGCGCCCGGCGGCGCAGTCACGTCTCGCTGTCGTAGCTCCTACTGGTTCGGCACCGCCTGAATCGCCTTGAAGGCATCCCCGACCGTGAATGATCCCGGCTTCTGAACGGGCGGGAACTCATCGAAGGTCTTCAGGAACGGGCCGACGACGCTCGACATCGGGTAGAGAATCCACGCGTGGTCGATGAACCAGTCCCAGTACGTGTTGGACGTTATGTGGGCGAATTCGTAGGGATCCGTGCGCAGGTTGTAGAAATACGGCATGCGCAGGCCCCGGAAATTGCGCTGCCAGATCTCCAGTGTGCCGGCCTGGTCCTGGACCATGAAGTGGAGCTTCCAGTTGTTGTAGCGCAACGCCATCAGGTCGCCTTCGTCGGAGAAGTAGAAGAACTCCTTACGAGGTCCCGTCTCTTCTTTGCCGGTCAGGTGGGGCAGGAAGTTGTAGCCGTCCAGATGGTTCTTGTATTTCCTGCCGTTCGCCTCGTAGCCCTTGAGCAGCTTCTGCTTGACTTCGACGTTGCCCGCGGCGGCGAGCAGCGTCGGCGCCCAGTCGAGCTGCGACATGATCTCGTTCGAAATCGAGCCTCCTTTGATCTTGCCGGGCCACCGCACCATCTGCGGAACGCGGTACGCGCCTTCCCAACCGGTGTTCTTCTCGCTGCGGAACTTCGTCATGGCGGCATCGGGCCAGGAGTTGCGGTGGGGGCCGTTGTCGGTGGAGTAGACGACGATCGTGTCGTCGGCGATGCCAAGCTCGTCGATCAGGTCGAGGATCTGTCCGACGTTCTTGTCGTGGTCGATCATGGTGTCGTGATACGGGCTCTGCATCTCGCCGGCCTGACCGAGGCTCGCGGGCTTCGTGTGGGTCCGGAAGTGCATATGCGTGTAGTTGATCCAGGTGAAGAAGGGCTTGCCCGCTTTGGCCTGGCGCTTGATGAAGTCCTCCGCCTTCGCGGCGATCTCGTCGTCGACCGTCTCCATCCGCTTCTTGGTGAGCGGGCCAGTGTCCTTGCAGACCTGCTTGCCCATCTTGCCGAAGCGAGGGTCGTCCTTCGGGTCGTCCTTGGCGCTCGCCTTGCAGTCCAGCACGCCGCGCGGGCCGAAGTTCTTCAGGAACTCGGGGTCCTTCGGGTAGTCGGGCTGCTCGGGCTCCTCCGACGCATTGAGGTGATAGAGGGCGCCGAAGAACTCGTCGAAGCCGTGGACGGTGGGCAGGAACTCATTGCGGTCGCCCAGGTGGTTCTTGCCGAACTGGCCCGTCGTATAGCCCTCTTCCTTCAGGAGCGTCGCGATCGTCACGTCCGCATTCTGGAGGCCCTGTTTGGCGCCCGGCATGCCGACCTTGCTGAGGCCGGTGCGGACGGTGGCCTGCCCGGTGATGAAGGAAGAGCGACCCGCCGTGCAGCTCTGATCGGCATACATGTCGGTGAACATCATGCCTTCCCTGGCGAGGCGGTCGATGTTGGGCGTCCGATAGCCCATCAGCCCGAAGGAATAGGCGCTGATGTTGGATTCGCCGATGTCGTCGCCCCAGATGACGACGATGTTGGGCTTGGCGTCTTGCGCGTGGGTGATGCTGGCTGATAGTCCAACGCAGCAGAGCAGCAGTGCGAGGAATACACGGATTGGGCTGGCGACTGTTCGGTTACTCATGGTCCTGGGGCTCCTGTGTTTCGCGAGGTCGAGCGGCCGCGTCCGGGGCAACGTCAGCACGAAAATCCAGCAGGTGATTACCATCGCGACTCCGTCATTCCCAGCTCCGCAGGTGGCTTGAAAAGATCGCAAGTCGACTGTAGAGCCCCTGTTTCGGTCACATGGGGAGACAGGAGCGATGGCCAATGAAGAACTCGACGGGCGCAACAACGGGAATCTTCTGGACGGTAGGAGTCAGCCTGACAACGGCGCTGCTACTGGCGGCGGCACCGTCGACGGCCGACGAGCCGCCGGCCGCACCGCCGATCGAGGTCGGCGTGCAGCCGGCCGCGCCCGCCACCCCGCCGCAGGCGGCTGCGGGCGGCGAGAACACACCGCACGAGAGGGGCCTCGCCGACGGCGTCGTGCCACCCCATCACGCGCACGGCAGCCTCGCGGAGGTGGGGGCGAAGCTGAGTGACCCCACATCGAACGTCTGGGCCCACTTCACCCAGTTCAGCTTGAACTTCAGCGACGGCGACGTGAACCAGGGCGATCCCGAAGTCGGCGGTGGGATCATCTATCAGCCGATACTGCCCGTTCCGCTGTATGGTACCGGTAAGGAGCAGTGGAAGCTGATCATGCGGCCGACCATTCCGCTTCTGCTCGGCCAGCCGGTACCGCAGGGGCCCGACAGCTTCGACAACAAGACCGGACTCGGTGACACGCTCCTCCCGCTGCCTATCGCCCCGCCGGCGGGCAACTGGATTTTGGGTGTCGGGCCTACCTTTCTCTTACCCACGTCGACGAAGGACTCCTTCGGTGATCAGCAGTGGGGCGCCGGGCCGACTGCCGTTGTCGGCTACAAGACCCCGAAGACCACCGTTGGTGTCTTTCCGCAGTATCACTTCGGAATCGGGGGGCGTGGCGACAGGGGGGGCAAGTCCACGGTCAGCAAGCTTTCGCTGCTGTACTTCGGGTTCCTGAACCTGCCCGACGCATGGCAGGTCGGGATGAACCCGAACATTACCTACAACGACAAGGCCTCCTCGGGCAACAAGTGGAACGTCCCGATGGGGCTCGTGGTAGCAAAGACGATCGCGATCGGCGGCAGGCCGTTCAAGTTCCAGGGCGGCCTCGAGTACTCGGTGGTCAGCCCGGACGACTTCGGTCAACGGCTGCTGTTCAAGCTGAACATCATTCCCGTGATCGCAGGGTTGATAGAGAATCCGATCTTCGGCGGAGACTGATCAGAGTGTCCGTGGGCGAGGTCGACCGGGTTTCACTGCCCGACGGGAGGCTTCGGAGAGAATCATGAGCCACTCACGCTTCGGAGCATACACAGCAGCTTTGGTATTGCTGCTATCGTCGATGGCGAGCGCCCAGTCGAACGGCGAGCCCGGCCGCGACTCGGGCAAGAAGAACCCCCTCAAGAACGTCTACTTCGGCGAGGAGCATCTGCACACCCGGAACTCGTTCGACGCCTTCACCATCGGCGTGAACATGACCTGGGACGACGCCTACAACTACGCCAAGGGCAACGAGGTCAAGCTCTCGACCACCGGCGTGCCCATGAAGAAGCGCACGCCCTACGACTTCGTGGCGATCACCGACCACGCCGAGTATTTCGGCGTGCTGAAGGAGTTCGGTAACCCCGACAGCCCGCTTGCCGACTCGGATTTCGCCAGGGGGATCGTCGCCGGGCAGACCGATCCGAAGGCCGGTGGCCCTTTCTTCAAGCAGCTGCTCGCGAGCCTGTTCGCCAATGAGCCCATCCCGGAGTACGCCACCCCCGAGCTGCGCACCTCCATGTGGCAGTCGTTCCTGGAGACAGCAGACAGCCACTACGAGCCGGGCAAGTTCACGGCGCTCTACGCCTACGAGTGGACCTCCATTCCGAGGGGGGCGAACATGCACCGCAACGTCTTCTTCAAGGACAAGGCGGCGGCGTTTACATACTCGGCCTTCGACTCGGTCTACCCAGAAGACCTGTGGACTCACCTGGAAGGTCTGCGGCAGCAGGGCATCGACGTATTCGCGATCCCCCACAACTCCAACGTCTCGAACGGCTGGATGTTCTCGGAGAACGAGTTCCAGGGCGGGCCGATGGGTGCACGCTACGCGCGCCGACAGGCAGAGAACGAGCCGCTGTTCGAGATCACGCAGACCAAGGGCCAGTCCGATGCACATCCGGCCCTTTCCCCCAACGACGAGTTCGCGGACTTCGAGCTGTTCGACAACCTCATCAACCTGCCGCTCCAGGCGGACAAGAGCCGTGGCGCATTCTTCCGTCAGGGCCTCGCCACGGGCATGTACCTCGAGGAGAAGCTGGGCGAGAACCCGTACAAGATGGGCGTCGTTGCGGGCGCGGATTTCCACTCGGGCTATTCGGGCAATGAAGAGTTCGGCTTCCTGGGCGGACACGGGTTCATCGATGACACGCCCAAGAAGCGCCTGAACCCGACACCCGGACTGAGCGGCGGAGTGACCGCGATGCTCGGTTCGGCCGGAACCACGGCGGTGTGGGCCGAGGAGAACACCCGCGAGGGCATCTGGAACGCCATGAGGTCGAAGGAGACCTACGGCACGTCGGGCACGATGATCCGGTTGCGCTTCTTCGGTGGCTGGGACTATTCCAAGAGTCTCGTCACCGACAAGAACTTCGTCAAAAAGGCTTACAAGGACGGCGTGCCCATGGGCCAGGACCTGCCGAAGAAAGCCGGCAAGGCACCGACCTTTGCCGTCCGGGCATTGAAGGATCCCCAAAGCGGAAATCTCGACCGAATCCAGATCGTCAAGGTCTGGCCGAATCCCGCCAACGGTCTGCCGATGGAGAAGATCCATGATGTCGCCTGGTCCGACGATCGCAAGCCCGATCCGAAGACCGGCAAGCTCCCGCCCGTGGGCAACACCGTGGACGTGAAGAAGGCCACCTACACCAACGACATCGGCGACGCCCAGCTCAGCGCCGTGTGGACCGACCCGGACTTCGACCCGAAGCAGAAGGCCGCGTACTACGTCCGGGTCCTCGAGATCCCGACGCCGCGCTGGTCGACCTACGACTCGGTGAAGAACGGGCTGCCCGTACCCGAGGGCGTCCCGCTCACGATCCAGGAGCGCGCCTGGTCCTCGCCCATCTGGTACGCGCCACCGGCGGGCGGCTGAGCCGCGCCGATCGGCAACGGTCGTATTGAAGACCGATGGTAAGGACATGACGATGCGAACGATTTCTTTTTGCTCATGGCTGCGACTCACCTCGATGATGGTTGCGGCCGGCATCGCAGCCGCCATCGCGGCCCAGAGCGTGCGAGCCGATGAAGCGGTGCCCGTAGACGTCGAAGTCCCCCAGATCCAGGATCCGGCGCCGGGACAGGAGAAACCGGCCGACGGCCACGTTCACAAGATGCCCGCCGGTCCACCTCCATCGGTACGCGATCGTCTCGGTTCTATATGGAGTCGCGATCGACTCACCGGCAACTGGGGAGGGCTGCGCAACGACCTGCACGACCACGGTGTCGACATTGGCCTGAGGCTGACGCAGTACGGCCAAGGGGTCGTGAGCGGCGGTGTCGACAAGAACGGTGAGTACGGCGGGACGATGGACTACCGGGTCAACGCCGACCTCAACAAGCTAGCCGGCTCGTGGAAAGGCTTGTCGTTGACCATGCATGCCCGGACGCGGTTCGGGAATGATATCGGCGACGACGCGGGCGGCTTGACGCTGCCTAACGCGGGACTGCTGATGCCGCTGCCGGGAGACTACGATGACACGGACGTCACCGGGCTCCTCCTCAACCAGATGTTTCCGCTCTACGAAGGGCACCTCGGCTTCTTCGCCATCGGCAAGATCGACGTCATCGATGCGGTGAGTCTCTTCTTCCCCTCGGTGGTGTACGGGCAGGAAGGCTTCATGAACGTCAACGCCTTGGTCTCTGCCTTGCCGTGGTTTGGCGCCGTGAATGGGCTCTCCTTGTATGGCGGCTGGCTGGCGACCATCAATGAAGAGCACCAGATCGGGCAGAGCGCAATCCTCGTCACCGGCACGGAGAATGTGGCGACCACGTGGGACGGCGTCGACGACTCGTTCGACGAGGGCGTCTGGATAGCCGCTTTCCACAGGTTCCTCTACAAGCTGGACGACAAGCCGGGCTACTTCATGATCTTCGGCGGCTTCTCGACGAGGGATCAAGCGTCCAACGATCCACACGACCACATCTTCATCCCCGGGCAGGGCATTGTGGTCACCGACGAGGAGAAGCCCTGGGACATCGCGCTCTATCTCAGCCAGGTCTTCTGGCAGGCAAGGGAAGATCCCAGCCGGAAGGCCACGATCCTCATCGGTGGGACCGCCGGCCCGGATGATCCGCAGTTCGCGCAGTACAACTACTTCACTTCCGTGGAGGCGTACGGCCCCATGGCGTCGCGCCCGCATGACCGGATGGGAGTGTCCGGCTGGTACAACTGGCTATCCGACGATTTCGAGGACCTGGTGTCGCCGGTGGCTGATCTCCGAGATCAGTATGGCTTCGAGCTCTACTATAATTTCGCGATCAACAAGTGGCTTCACGTAACACCGGACCTGCAGCTGATCCAGAACGAGTGGGACGGAGACAACTTCGCCATCATTCCCGGCGTCCGAGTCGTCACCGATTTCTGACCAGCACGGCCGGTCCTTGTCCCCATCGCCCGCCTGAACGCGATGGCGGAGAAGGGCGAGACGGGCTAGAACTGACCGTTGCACGCGGTGTGAAACCGGCGGCTGGAGCGAGGCTGCAGTGATCGACTATCAGACCCTCGGCGTAGTTGCCGGGTTCCTCTTCCTCTACAGCGTGATCGCCTCGCGTCTCGAGCGCACGCCGATCAACGGCGCCCTGGTGTACATGACGTTCGGAGTCGTGTGCGGTCCGGTGGGGTTCGGAATCATCGATCTCAACGTCGACGGCGAGGGGTTGAGTACGCTCGCCGAGTTGACGCTAGCGCTGGTCCTGTTCACCGATTCGGCGAACGCCGATCTTACCGTCCTGCGACGAACCAGTCAGATTCCGCTACGCTTACTGCTCATCGGCCTGCCGATGACGATCGTTCTCGGTATCGGTGTGGGGATGCTGGTGTTCGACGGACTCGGTTTCTTCGAGGTCGCACTCCTCGCCACCATGCTCGCGCCGACCGATGCCGCGCTCGGAAAGGCAGTGGTCACGAACGCTGCCGTGCCCGCGCCGGTTCGCGAGGGGCTGAACGTGGAGAGTGGTCTCAACGACGGCATCTGCGTTCCGGTGATCCTGATCTTCCTCGCCCTGGCCGCGGGCGACGTGAGCGGCAGCGAAGCAGCCGGCCTGGCTCGCTGGCTCCCGGTAGAGGCCATCGGGGTCGGGGTCGTGGTGGGTGCCGTGTTCGCCATAGTGGGTGAACGTGTATTGAAGCTCTTTGCGCAATGGAAGTGGGTGACCGAGACGTGGGTTCAAGTTCCCGTCGTGGCTCTGGCCATGCTGTGTTTTGCGTGCGCGCAGGCGCTCGGCGGGAGTGGATTCATCGCCGCGTTCGTAGGTGGCCTGGTCTTCGGCGGGCTGGCCAGGAACAACAAGGAGAAGGAGCACGTACTACGGCCGGCCGAGGGCGCCGGCGACACGTTCGCCTTGGTGACCTGGGTAGTGTTCGGCGCGGCGGTGGTCGGTCAGCACATCGACAAGCTCAGCTGGCAAGTGATCGTCTACGCGATCTCTAGCTTGACCGTGATTCGCATCGTGCCCGTGATGGTATGCCTTGGCGGACTCGGGATGGGCATGGACAGCAAGCTGTTCATCGGCTGGTTCGGGCCCCGCGGCCTGGCCAGCATCGTGTTTCTGGTCATGGCCCTGGACAAAGAGCTCGCCGGCAACGACATCTTGCTCGAAGCCGTCCTGGCTACCGTCGTGCTGAGTATCATCGCTCACGGGCTCAGCGCGAATCCGGCTGCGCGGGCGTACGCCGCGAGACTGTCGCGGTCGGCGAGCGGCGGATCGGTCGCGGCGTGACCGCTTGGTAGGGGGCCGCGTCAGGGGGCGTCGTCGTGCGACGCTGTCCTGGCACGGTACAGATGCTGAACGAATGCGAAGACGAGCGCTGTGCTCCAGCCAAACAGAATCGTCCCGTTCGCGGCTTCGAAGGACGACAGAAGCCGCCACTGTTGCGGCAACGTGACGTCACCGTAACCCAGCGTCGTGAAGGTGACGATCGAGAAGTACAGAGCCTCTTCGAACGTCGACAGCGCGCCTAGCTGCAGATAAGTCGCACCCCAGATCGTCGCCTCGAGCAGCGAGGCCATGAACAGCGCGACGACCACACCAGCGACCAGCATCGCCTCGGACGTTCGCGACCGTAGCCCCCAGCTCGCCGCGCGGGGCTGTCTGAGGACCGACAACGCCAGTGCGGTACAGCCAGCGTGAACGACGGTGGTCATGGCCATCAGGGCCGAGCCCAGTGCGACGTGGTACAACATCGACCGGTGCGGACACTACCGTGTAGTTCTCGGCGATGCCAGATTCAGGTCTCGCTCGGTCAGGTACCACGCGCCGCAGCCTGCCAGTCGACCAGCCACGCCTCGAACGCGAGCTGACACGACATGACCTGACGGCGAGAGTCGAGCTCGACGAGCACAGCTCGGCGTTCATCCTCGCTGATGGTGACCTCGCCGGCTGCTCGAGCGCGCAGCTCGGCGAGCGAGGCGTCGATGGACGCGCGTGCGTCTTCGAGCGAGGGCCGGTCTCCCGTCCCCTCGTTGCGCAGTGCGCTGGCGACGGCATTCATGCTGGCGAGGATCGCCGAGTCCGCGCGTGTTAGCGCAGCGCGCAGCCGCATCACCAGGTCGCCACCGCGATCCCAGACTGCCGTCGCCTCGCCGCGGGCACGTCCGGGCGCACCGAGGACGGCGTCGAACAGGTTCTGGCTGCAGGCCAGAAGCTCGGCACGACGGCTCTCGTCAAGGGCATGTTCGACCGGCTCGTGCCGGGCCTGTCCGTGGAGCGCGCCGAGCAGTACGACCTGCTTCGCGTAGGCTTCGAGCAGCGCACCGACCTGGCGCGATCGCGTGGAATCGCTGGCGCTCGGCGTCAAGGCCTCGATGCACCCGTCGAGTAGCGTGGCCATTCGTTGCCGGAAAAGCGCCGTGGCAGTGGCAGGCCACAGCAGGAACGTCGCGCCAGTTCCGATTCCCAGCGCCAGCGTGAGGTAGGTTACGGTGCTGTACGGCCCGTAGACGTCGGTCGGCGCCGCCACGCTGCTGAACACGGGCAGGATGCCTATCAGACCTCCGATCGACGGCAGGCTGGCCAGGAACGGGCGCGCCGTGCTGAGGTAGGCGAGCATTGAAGCGACTGCGAACGCGAACGCGAGTGCCGCCGGCATGCGACCGACGTGGGGATAGATGAACACTATTGCGAGGTCGGCCAGCGCCCAGCCGATTGCCACGACGGTGAGGATGCTCATTGCGGCCTGGACGACGCCGCCGCGCGTCGGCGCGCTCGCGAACATGAATGAGATCGGCACCACGATCGTGTCCAGTTGCCAGCCCAGGACCGGCACTGCCAGGAGCGCCGCGCACACGGCGATGCCGGCACGGAACGCGACCTGGACACGGAAAGGATCGATCTGGCGTGCAGTCGTGGACGATATTCTCTCGGCCGACTTCGCGTCCTCGGTCGCCGCTGCCAGCAGTCCAAGCGTCTCTTCGAGACTGCATAGCAAGTCCGCCAGGTCGCGCAGATCGGCCAGCCGCCCCTCCCTGGCCAGGTGGTGGTGTCCTTGTGTGCGCGTGGGAGGTGGTAGAGCGTCGATGTCTTGCCACACGCGCCGGAGTGCGGCGCCGAACGGATCGGGCTCGCGATCACCTTCGAGCGCGGCCGCTGCTTCGCCGAGCGCGGCTCCGACCTGGCGAGCCAGCTGTCCGTACGATTCGGCTACCTCCGGGGGCTCCGACAGAGAAAGCGCTCCGTCACCGACAGGATCGCTCAGTATCCGCGCGCGGGAGGCCAGGGCCTCGAGCAGGATCGCGACCCGCGTGAGCGCTTCCACGCGCGAGGCGGGGACTCCGACCTCGGTTCGTGTCGCGTCGGCGAGGCCGAGCTGAGCCGCAAGGGCACCGGAGACAGGCGGCGCCTGATGGCCGGTGGGCGCGACCGCTTGTGTGGTGGGGGCGATCGTCATGCTCAGCGTGCTACCCAGCTGTCGCGCGCGGGTGGCCAGGCTGCTACGTAGGCGCGACTCGGAGCGTGTCGGCCAGAACAGTGCGTCCATCACGAACACGATCAAGAGCCCGAGCCCCACCATCGAGGCCCGCTGGAATGCGAGAGTCTCGACTTGGCCGCCGCCCGTGATGGCAGCGCCAAGAACGATCGCCGTCGTGAACGCGAACACGAACCACGCGTACTGATGGCGAGTACCCGAGTACCCATAAGCTCCCACCGCTTGAACGCAGAAGGTGCTGGCCAGGAGCAGTGGCGGATTCTGGGAGTAGAGGCCGAACAGGACGATCGCGACAATCGCGCCAGCCAGGGTACCGATTGCACGAAGCAGGCCCTTCGTCAGCGACCCACCTGAGGTCGGCTGCGAGACCATCAGTACGGTGATGAGGATCCACTTGGACTCGTTCTCGACCAGCCCGGGCATGTGCGCGATCCACAGTGCGGCCGAAACAGCGACGCCGAACCGGATCGAGTACGCAATGTTCGGCGGTACTGCGGCAACACGTGCCATCAGGCCCGACAGCAACACGTGCACCGATGATCGGGATGAGCCGGAGTCCATGGCGACCGGTTACCTGCCGCCGAGGGTGCTCTCGTTCGCAACGTGGCCTGTCGTGTCGATACGCGCGGTCGCGCGCATACCCTTGCGTAGGGGGTGAGCGGCATCGACGTTCACCAACGTGATGCGCACGGGGAAGCGCTGGGCCATGCGTACCCAGTCCACCGTGGGGCTCACGGTGGGAACACCGTCGGCGCCGCGCGCACCGTCGCCCTCCTGCTGCTCCACGCCCCAGCCAACCCCCTGCACGCGCCCCTCGAAGCGTACGCCCGGATAGGCCGGCAGGTACACGTGCGCGGGCTGTCCGATGCGGATGCGTTGGAGCTGTGTCTCCTTGTAGTACGCGGTAACCCGCCACGTGTCGGTGTTCACCAGCGAGAGCATGGGACTTCCCACGTTCGCGTAGGTCCCGAGGCTGAGCGTGAGGTCGGTGACGAATCCGTTGACCGGCGCGCTCACCGTCGCGTAGCTGAGCTGGAGCTCGGCGGACTCGAGCTCGGCGAGCGCGGCACGCAGCTGCGGGTTGTTCTCGTCGTCGGCGCCGAGATTGGCCTGAGCCTGTTCGAGCTTGGCCTCGGAGTCGGCAAGTCCCGCCCGAGCTTCGTCGAGTCCGGCTTGCGCCTTGTCGCGGTCCTGGAACGGCAATGCGCCGAGCTTGGCCAGTGGCTCGACGCGACGCCACTGTGCCTCGGCGAGCCGCAGCTGTGCCTCGCTGTAGCGCACGTACGCCTCGGCGCTGGTCACCGCGTCGGCCAGCGCGCTCACGTCGTCGCCGGTCTCGTCGAGCTGGGCGCGGGCCCGAGCGAGCTGGATCTGAAATGGACGTGGATCGATCTCGAAAAGAAGATCGCCGGCGTGAACGGCCTGATTGTCCTCGACCGTCAGGTTCGTCAGGGGGCCGGCCACCTGTGCCACGATCCCGACGACATCGGCGTCGACGTATGCGTCGTCGGTGGTCGGAAAGCGCTGATAGTGTACGTAGACCAACGCACCTGCGCAGGTTGTCACCACGACCGAAAGTCCGATCACCCTGATTCGCCAGCTACGCGACACGAGATCTCCTAGTAACTGCTGAAGAGTATCAACCACGCGACGAACGCGACGCCGCACGTGAGACTCACGAAGAACAGGCCCGATTGCGCTAGCTCGCGGGTTGCTTGCTCGCGACCGAGCCACCAGACGACACAGTAAGCAGTGCCGACACCCGTCAGGGTCGAGGCGAGCCAGCCGGGAAAGTACACCCCCAGAATATTGAGCGTAGGCGCGCAGCCGATCGTGAGCAGGGAGACCGCAAACGGGAGAAGTAATTGTGCCCCCCGTGCACGGCCGTAGCGCCCACCCGAGTGCGGGCGTGCCGGTGCAGACAAGCTGGAAGTCCTCCTACCTAACGACGTTCGGCTACAGTACTGTGAGAGGTTGGGCAACCGCAAGTGAACCATGGGGCGTAACAAAGCCGAGCATCGCCGCAGCGTGCGTGAGGCCACTGGTACTCCACGAACGTGCCTCACGTGGGTAGCTGCTGTGATGGGGGTGCTCTTGATATCGCCTCCGTCGGTCGTCCATGCCGCAAATGTTCCGCTGAATCTCGCCGACGCCGTTCGCGAGACGCTCCAGTCCAACCTTGATCTTGCTGCACGGCGCCGTGGTCTCGCCGCTGACCGCGAAAATGTCGAGATCGCGCGTTCGAGCCTGCTTCCGCAGGCCACGTTCAAGGCGAATGCCCAGCACCTCGACGACGATCGTTCCGATGGCAGTCGGGGCAACACGACGCAGGACTCCGCGACCGTCCAGGCGAGCGCGACCCAGGTGCTCTATGACGAGGCCGCGTGGGCCAAACTGAGCATCGAGAAACACGTCTACGCCGGGCAGGAACAGCAGTTCGAGTCGTTCCGGTTGAGCTTGATCGAGGAGGCGGCGACCATCTTTCTCGAGCTGGAGCGTACGCGGGCGCTGGTACGCATCCAGGAAGAGAACCGTGAGCTGACGCGTGCGAACCTCGAGACCACCCGGCAGCGGATCGCAACAGGCTACTCGGGCAAGCGCGAGGTGCTTCGATGGGAAAGTCAGCTCGCCGGCAACGAGCAGGACGTGGTCGATGCGCAGACTGCGGCCCTGGGTAGTCTCTTCGACCTCAACCGCGTGCGCAGCGCGCCGCGCGAGACACGGGTGACTCTCCAGCCGACCGACATCGACGTGTACGGGTTTCTGTACTCGCGCGAAGCTGTGGTGCAGGCCATCGCGAGCCCCGAGGGCGCGCGAGCGTTGCGAGAGTTCTTGGTCGATGTGGCGCTCGAGCGGTCGCCCGTGCTGGACAGTATCAAGGAAGCGATCGCGGCGGAGCAGCGCCAGCTCACAGCCAGCAAGCGTTCGTTCTGGATCCCGTCGGTAAGCATCGGCGCGGGAATCAATCACCTCGCTGCGAACAGTTCAGGCGGTTCGAGTGATTCGACGGGCTCGGGGTCCGGCGACAGCACGTTCAACGACACCGAGTGGGCGGTAGGGGTCGGGCTGGAGCTGCCACTGTTCCAGGGCGGCGCCAGGTTCTCCGAGGTTCGACAAGCAGCGGAGAGCGTGTCGGGCCTGCGGCTCGCGCGCCAGGCGGCGGCCGACAGCATCGATCAATCGGTACGTACCGCAGTCGCGCGGACCACTGGCGACCATGCCGTCATCGGGTTCGCGCGAGCACAGCAAGCGGCGGCGCGTGAGAACGTCGAGCTGGTGGTCGCGTCGTACGAGCTTGGCGCAGCCTCCATCCTCGCTCTTCTCGATGCGCAGACACAGCTGCTTTCCGCCGACCTCGGCCTGACGAACGCAACCTACGACTTCCTCGAGGGTCTGATTGCAGTCGAGCAACAGCTCTCGTTCTATCCGTTTCTCGAGTCGGCTACCGAGGTCGACGAGATCCTCGACGACCTCGAGGTTCGAGTCCGGCCCTACCGATAGACGTCGGTACCACCGCGTCCCGGACGTCCATACGCCTCCTCCACACGGGCGTATGCGTGCGAGAGCTTGCGGCGTCTGGCCCGCCTGATAGTTTCCGCCGGCTCGCCTTCCAGCTGTTGGGGGCCCATTCACCAGGGAGACACGTCATGAGTCGGAATCTGCGAACCATTCTCACTGTGTTGCTCGGCGCAGCGGTGGCCATCTCGGCGGCCGTGATGCTCGACGTCGAGATCCGCGTGAAGCCGAGCTACGCCAAGACCAGCACGGCCAAGCCCAAGGAATGGTCAGCCACGAAGCCGTATCCGCGCCACGAGGTCTACTACCCCGGCACCGAGGAGCTGGGTCGTAGCGAGATGCGCGTCATCGCCTGCGGCACCGGCATGCCGCAGCCGCGACTCAAGCAGGCGGCGGCCTGCTTCCTTGTCGAGCTGGGCAACGGCGACAAGTTCATCTTCGACATGGGTGCGGGGTCGTTCGAGCGCATCATGGCGCTGGGTATCCCGCTCGATCAGCTCGACAAGGTCTTCCTCGGTCATCTCCACATCGATCATGCCGGTGACTTCCCGGGCTTCTACTTCACGGGGCCCGTGAACAATCGCCTCACGCCGCTCAGCGTGTGGGGGCCGAGCGGGGTGAAGCCGGAGTGGGGCACCAAGGCCTGGGTCGAGCACATGCAGAAGATGTGGGCGTGGGAGAAGGCCGGCCGTGGCAGTGCCGTCGATCCGCGAGGGCTCGCGCTCAACGTGCACGAGTTCGACTGGATGGGGGTCAACGAGGTCATCTACGATGAGAGGGGCGTCGTGATCCGGACCCTGCCGGCCATCCACCTGGACCAGTCAGTCAGCTTCATCCTGGAGTGGAAGGGGCTCCGCTTCGCGTTCTCCAGTGACACGCTGCCGAACAAGTGGTGGCGCGAGCACGCCGTAAACATCGACCTGGCGATCCACGAGTGCTTCATCCCGCCCGACTACATGGTGGCGCGCTATGGCATGTCGCCGTCGGAAGCCGTCTACGTGGGGACCCAGGGCCACACCTCGGCGCAGGCCTTCGGCAAGATCATGTCGCTGACCGAGCCGCGACACGCGGTCTGCTACCACTTCCAGAACGACTTCGACACGGCCCCCGTCGTGCTGAGCGAGATTCGCAAGACGTACGACGGACCCCTGGATCTGGCCACGGACTTCATGGTCTGGAACGTGACCAAGGATGAGATCCGCACGCGAATGGCGATCCCGAATCACGACACCTACCCGGCGCCCCCGCAGCGCACGAAAGAGCCGCCCGACTCCATGACGGCTTACAAGTGGACCGAGTTCAGCCTGTCGGGCGTGGAGCCCGAGTCGGCGGCGGTCACGAACAAGCAGATCGACGAGTTCAACGAGCGCAACGGCACCGACGTGGTGCCCGGGCTCACCGGGCTGCCGTTCAAGAAGTAGGGCCGTGACCGTCCTTCTTTCCAGACTGATCTGCGCCGCGTGGCTGCAGGTAGCCCAGGTCGAGGACCCGAGCTACCGGCAGCAGCAGCTCGAGTCGCCGAGTCCGCGCCAGCAAGAGCTCGAGCAGCCGAGCCCACGCCAGCAAGAGCTCGAGGGAGTGAGGTACCCGCAGCAGTCCGTCGACACGGGCTACGGTGAATCGGCTTACGGCGCCGGTCCTGGCTATCCGGGCCGTATCGGTCAGCGAGTACGTCGCCCCGGACGGCGATACTGAACACGAAGTTCGTCGCCGTAGAGGGAAGGCGAGATGCAGCTCTCCGACGCCGACATTTCGACGCGCTAGGTGCTCGCCCGGAAGGGCGTGCACCTCCTGCACTACCAGGGGTCGAGCTGCTCGCAAATCCGCTGGTCCAGCACGCGCCAGTGTCGCTGTTCACGAGCTGCACCGTCACGCGCGGCCTTGCTCCCGTGCCGGGGCATCCGGTAGCGGTATCGTGATGTGGCAACGAACGCCGGCGGGTGCAAACTCGTGCTCGACCTCACCTCCCAGCTCGTATGGTATGGCTTCGTCGATGAGCGCGGTTCCGACGCCGTGGTGCTTCGGTTCGCCAACCGCGGGGCCTCCGGACTCGACCCACGTCAGGAGCAGCCGGCGCATCCCGGCCACCGACGCGCTCTCCTGCCAGCATACGTTTACGCGCCCTCGCGGTACCGAGAGGGCGCCATGCTTCACGGCGTTGGTCGCAAGCTCGTACAGAGCCATCCCGACCGGCCGACTCGCGCCGGACGGTACCTCAATCGCGTCACCATCGATCGAGATGCGACCGCCCGGTTCGGCACCGAACGGGGCCAGTGCCGTCTTTGCGAGCTGAAGAATATCGATCCCCGCCCAGTCGTCGCGTGTAAGCACCGTGTGGATGCGTGACAGCGCCTCAATTCGACCGCGAAACGCATCGCGGAACTCTTCCCGTGACGACGACGAACGAACCGTTTGCTCGGCTACCGACAGGGTCGTCGCGAGCGTGTTCTTCACACGATGGTCCAGCTCACGCAGCAAGAACTCACGCGCCTCCTCTATGCGCTTGCGTTTCGTGATGTCGATCATGACGCCACGCAGAAGCTTCGGGCGCTCGCCATCGCGCACGACGCTGACGAGGTCGTGTAGCCACACTACGTCGCCATCGGCTGACAGCATCCTGTATTCGAACTCGTAGGTGTCGTCGACCGCGCTGCGGGCGCGGCAGTACTCGACAGTCGCACTGCGATCGGCCGGGTGAATGTGCTCCGTCCAGAAGTCGGGCCGATACCACCGTTCGGCGGGGTAGCCGAGAAACTCTTGTGCCTGCGGCCCGACGTACGTGAAGCGCCACGTCTCGGCATCGGCCTCCCAGGGGATCAGGCGAACCCGTTCGGCGAGCTTGCGGAACCGGTCCTCGCTCTGGGCGAGCGCGTCGTCGGCTCGTTTGCGCTCGGTGATGTCATGGCCCATCGAGATGCGGGTTCCGTCGGGTAGGCCGAAGTCGGCCCAGAGCTGCGTATGTGTCGAGCCGTCCTTGGAGCGAACATCGTACTCACGAAACTCGCCGTCAGCCCGGCGAATCCATTCGAGTACTTCTGCCCGCAGTTCGGGGTCGGGATAGGCGAGCGATAGCGGGTCGGCGCACGACGTGATCTCCTGACGAGTCCAGCCCAGGTCGCGCTCGCACTGCTTGTTCCACAGGAAGCAGTGGCCGTCGGCATCGAATGAGTCGATCAGGAAGGGCGCGTTCTCGACGATCGCGCGAAAACGCTCCTGCGTCGTCTGCTCGGTGCGCTTTCGATCCGTGATGTCTCGCAAGATCGATCGACTGCTGAGAATGCGGTCGTCCTCGCCGCGCACGGCCGACGCGCTGAGGCTCACGTCGATGGTGGTCCCGTCTTTGCGCAGGAGCTGCAACTCGACGTCAGTGATGCTGCCTGACTGAAGAAACCCTCGAAACGTTGCCTCGACGTCCTCGCGCGAATCCGGATGATAGAGACGCACTATCGGGCACCCGACAAGTTCCTGTTTGGTGTAACCGGTGGCGTCGGCCAAGGTCTGATTACACGCGATGACGTGTGCCGTTTCGGCATCCACCGACAGAAACATATCGGGGGCGTGCTCGTAGAAGTCCGCGTACGAGAGTGGCTCGTCGGCCGTGACGACCTGATCCCCGGGAGTCCCGGCGACCGAGGAATCAGGCGCGGCCGCGTCGCCACGCGGGCCACCGCTGCTGTTCGGGTCACGCTCGATCATCGCGCTATCGTCCTACACCGCCGGGATGCTTGCGACCAGGAATCCCGAGCAGCCATCGCCGGGCCCAGGACATCGGTCGAGAGCTACCTTCGCCTGGCGCCGACCGCGTCGGAGGATCGCGACTGGCTGGCCGGCACGCCGTGGCACAAGTTCACGCCGGCGCGTATCGAGGCGGCGACCTGATGCTCCGAGTTCGCTAGTAGCTGGAGTCGCGTATCACGACAGGATGAAGTGCCGGATCTCCGCCAGTTCTCGCTTGAGCTCGGCGCGGAAGTCCGGGTGCGCGATCCAGATGAGCGCTTCGGCGCGCTCGCGTAGCGACTTGCCGTGGAGATTCGTCGCGCCGTACTCGGTGACCACCCAGTGCACGTGGCCGCGCGTGGTCACGACCCCGGATCCGGGTGTGAGCGTCGAGACGATACGGGAGAGCTTGCCGCCGGCCGCCGTCGACGGCAGCGCGAGCACGGGCTTGCCGCCGCGCGACAGTGCCGCGCCGCGAATGAAGTCCATCTGGCCGCCGATCCCGGAGTAGATCCGGTGTCCGAGCGAATCGGCGCACACCTGGCCGGTCAGGTCGATCTGCAGAGCCGAGTTGATCGCGACGACGCGGTCGTTCTTGCGGATCAGCGCCGGGTCGTTGGTGCGGTCGCAGGGCAGGAACTCGATCATCGGGTTGTCGTCGACGAAGTCGAACAGCCGCTTCGTGCCGCTGACGAAGCTGGTCACGATTCGACCGGGGTGGACCTTCTTGCGCCGCCCGGTCACGGCACCGCTCTCGACCAGATCGACGACCCGATCGGAAAACATCTCGGTGTGGATGCCCAGCTCTTGCTTGTGGCCGAGGCGCTGCAGAACGGCGTCGGGGATGGCGCCGATCCCCATCTGCAAGGTGGCGCCATCTTCGACCAGGTCGGCCACCAGCTCGCCGATGCGAGCCTCGACCTCACTCTCGGCGTTCGGTTCGTGCTCCAGAAGGGGGCGGTCGGTGCACACGAACGCGGCGACCTTCGAGAACGGCACCACGGTGTTGCCGTGGGTGCGCGGCATGCGTTCGTTGATCTCGGCGATCACGTATCGTGCGCTGTCGGCGGCCGCCTTGGCTGCGTCGATCGAGGTTCCGAGCGAGCAGTTGCCGTGGCGGTCGGGCGGCGAGAGCTGCACCAGGGCGACGTCGAGTGGGATCTGACGCTCGAGGAACAGGCCGGGAATGTCTGAGAGGAAGACGGGCATGAAGTCCGCGCGCCCTTCCTGCACCGGCTCGCGCAGCGCGGGGCCGGTGAACAGCGAGACGGACAGGAAGCGTCCCTCCTGGTCGGGTGCGGCGAACGGTGCCGGCCCTGCTGTGTGCAGGTGGAAGAGCTTGACGTTCTCGACGTCGGTGCGTCGTGACAGCGCGTCGAGCAACGGGACGGGCGTGGCGCAGGCGCCATGCACGAACACGTTCGTGTTGTGCTCGATGGCTGCGACGGCGTCGTCGGCCGACACCTGGGCTGATTTCCATTCGCTGTCGAACATGGACTGGATGTCGCTCGGCTCGTGGGTGGTGTCGCCGTTACGCCTCCAGCACGTGCGGTCGCTGGCGACATCGACCAATGTGCCCGCCGGCAGTGTGGTCGTCTCAGCTCGTACGCTCGGCGTACTGCATCACGAGGTGCGCCACCACCGCCTCGCTGCCCGGGTTCTCGTAGCTGTGGGGCATGTCGGCGCGGAAGAAGAGCGTGTCACCGGCGCCGAGCCGTGCCTCGCCCTCGCCGGCGCGTATGGTCAAGGTTCCGCTGACCACGACGATGTGCTCGTACGTGTTACGGGCGTGCGGCTCGGCCTGTTCGAGGCAGCCCGGCGCGACGGTGAGCTCGTAGACTTCGGGGGTACGGGGGTCGCCTTCGCTGAACAGCAGGCGAGAGCGAAACTGATCGGCGGCATCGGCGATGATGCTGCCCTCGTCGGCGGGCTGAACGCGGAACTCGCTGCTCGTGCGCTTCGACAGCATGGTGTTCTCGAGCAGCGTGCCGAACGGCACCTCGAGCGCGGCGGCCAGATGCCAGACAGCTCGCAGGCTCGGCACGGCCTGACCGCCCTCCAGCAGCTCGAGCAGGTCGACGCGGATGCCGCTTCGCTCAGCGACGGTATCGAGGTCCAGGCCCTGCTTTCGCCGATGGCGGGCCACGTTGGCGCCGAGCGCTTTTCCGAGCTCGCGGCCCTCGGGGCTGTCGGGACCACGCATGGCGTCGAGCCGCTCGTCGCGGATCTCCTCCATGACGGCTTCGGCCAGTGAACCGGGTGCGGCGGGTGAGGGCTTGCTTGCCATGCCCTCAAGAAAGCAAGTCTTTCGCCCGTCCGCAAGGGGTCGCCGCCCGCAGGCGATCGTCTCTGGCCGTGGGCTTGTACCGGTTGACGCACGGCGCCACCGCGTGCGGAGCGCCGACCCGAGCGTTACCGCCCGCTGGGCGCGCTGCCCGGACTTCCCCGGCGGGCCTCGCTCGAACAGGGCCCCGCACGGATGAGGGGGCCCGCGAGCCCCATGTCATCGGTGGTCTAGCCCGCCCGGTCGCACGATCGAATCGTACCCGGACGCGTTTCCGTATCCCGGACGACTGATTCTCGGATTTCCCGACGGTCGACCGATCCACGTTGTCATGGCCGAAAGCCGAGCGGATAATCGCTGGATCGTCGTGACCGTTTACGAGCCCGATCCTGCGCGCTGGGCGAGAGACTTCGCTACGAGGAAGGTCGGATGAAGTGCGTCATCTGCAAGCACGGCGACACCGCGCCCGGTTCGACCACGGTGACGCTGGAGCGCGGTCCTTGCACCCTGGTCGTCAAGTCGGTTCCCGCCGATGTGTGCCAGACCTGTGGAGAGGAGTACCTCTCGCGGGAAACCACGCGAGCACTCCAGAACCAGGCGGCCGAGGCGGCAGCAGCCGGGTCTTCGACTCAGATTCGCGAGTTCGGCGCGGCGTGAGCTGAACCGCTGTTCAGGTGATGTCGGGTCGTGCGCAATGCACGGCCCGAGACACGGCTCGAAGCCTGTAGGGGGTTTCCCTCCCGTGCGTCAACGACCCGCTCTGTTCTATTGACTCTGGGCGCGACGCGCCGTCACAATGCCGCGACCGTGGCCCCGAGCGGGGCACACTTGCAAGCCAGCGCTAACCGAACAGGGGGTTTGAATGCGCGTTATCTGGGGTCCGGTCCTCGCGATCGCCACCGCTGTATTGATGGCACCGGAGACGGCTCCGGCAGACTCGTTCGCGCTGACGGCGGGACGCAGCGCGGTGTTCTCCGACCGCGATACCCCCCGCCAGGACAAGGCGCGTTTCAGCTTCAAGAACGATCCGGGTCTGAACACGCTTGCGAGTCCTCTTTGCCCGCAGGCGAGCGAGATCCGGGTGGTCACGTCCACCGGCGCGTACGCTCCGGTGGTGCTCGACTGCAATCGCTGGATCTCGAAGGGCTCTTCGAATCGCTACGTGGGCAACAAGCCCGACGCCGATCCGGCCGGGGTGCGCAAGATCCGCTACGGCCTCGGCAAGCTGTCGGTCCTGCTGAAGGGCGAGAACTACGCGCCGAATGCCGTCGGCGGACCGGTCGACTGGGTCGAGACCACGTTCGCGGTCGACGACCACGAGTACTGTGCGCGCTGGGAGAACATCACCAAGAATCAGGCCGAGGCCGTGGTTGCCAAGGCGCCTACGGTTCCTTGCGACATCGTGTGCGGAGATGGGGACGTCGATCTGCCGTTCGAGCAGTGCGACGACGGCAACCGCGACGCCGGTGACGGCTGCGACGCCGGCTGCGCCCTCGAAGCCTGCGGCGACGGCAACTTCACCCCACCGCTGGAGGCGTGCGACGACGGCAACGTGATCGACGGCGACGGCTGCGACAGCAACTGCACGCCCACCGCCTGCGGTAACGGCGTGACGAGCGTCGGCGAGCAGTGCGACGACGGCAACCTCGACCCGGACGACGGCTGTCGCGACGATTGCACCCTGGAGGTCTGCGGCGACGGCATCCTCGACATCGGCGAGGACTGCGATGACGGCGGGGTCGACGATGGCGACTGCTGCTCCTCGACGTGTGAGTTCGAGAACGGCGCTTGCAGCGATGGCGACAACTGCACCACGGGCGACGCGTGCCAGGGCGGGGTCTGCGTGGGTAATCTCATCCTGCCGTGGATCAACGAGATCGACTACGACAACAACAGCGGTGGCATCATCGATCGCGAGGAATTCCTCGAAATCGCTGGTCCAGCCGGCTTCGACCTCAGCGGCTACACGCTGTACGGCGTGGAGGGAGCCAACGGCGGCTGTCAGACTCCGGGCGACGGACTTCTTTCGGGCCCCGTGCTTCCGGGCTACGTGCACTGGAGCGTGACCCTGCCGGGCGGGAGCGTGCTCGCCGACGACACGGGCACTGGCATCGGGTTTCTCGTGGTCTGCAACACGCCGAGCTCGCTCACGGTGATCAACGCCGGCAACTGCGACGTGACGTTCCCCGGCATCGCATCCGATACCAATTTCAAGAACGGCCAGCTCCTGAACGAGCCCAACATATGCCCCGACGGCATGCTGCTGCTCGACGGCAGCGGCGGTCTCGTCGATGCGGTGTCCTACGAGGGCATCGTGCCCAGCGCCGGACCGCTCGGCGCGTTCTTCCACGTCGATCCGGCGTACAACGCCGGCGCCGACGAGGGCTGGACGCCGCAGGTGTCGCTCGAGAAATGGACCAGCGACCTCGGCAAGGCGGTCGACGGCACGGAGTGGGCCGATTCGGGCGGCTGCACGAACCAGTGCGTGTTCGGCGGCCTCAACTTCGGCTGCGACTGGTTCAACGGCATCGACCCTTGCCTGCCGGGCACCGCTACTCCCGGCGCGCTCAACAGCCTGGGGCAGCGTTACTTCTGCAGTGAGCTGTTCTGCGGCGACGGCATCATCACGGGCGAGGAGCAGTGCGACGATGGTGTGGCGAACTCCGACGCTCCCGATGAGGGCTGCCGCACCGACTGCTCCTTGCGGCGCTGCGGCGACGGCATCATCGATCCGAGCGCTGCGCCGGGCTTCCCGGAGAGCTGCGAGGTCGATGGTGACTGCGCCAGCGGCGAGACCTGCTCTGCCTGTCAGTGTGCTGCCGGCGCGCCGCTCGGCGACGTGGATCTCACGGTCGTGCCTGGTTCGGCCGCCAACACGCCGGTGGACGATGGCCAGTCGACGTGGCTGCGCATCAACCAGCCGCTGCCGGCAGTGCTGCCGATCACCACGGGCTCGAACGGACAGTGGAACGAAGGGCCGCTGGTGTTCACGGCCGGAGTCCAGGACGGCAGCGGGGTCGCGCCGTTCCATCTCGTGGGCGAGGTGCTGATGAGCGCTCCGCTGCCTGCGCTGGCCGGCGGCGGGAGGGTCTGCGTGCAGGTACGGCCGGACTACGACAACCTGGGCTACGTGGACTGCGACGGCGGCAGCAATGTCGACGCGGCGCTGTCGGTCAACAGCAACGGGGGCGGTGCGGCCGGCCCCTCCTCGCTCACCGTGGGCGCGAACGCGGCCGATTCCGGCGCCGGTGCCGCCGTGGCCTACATCGTGATCACATCGGGCATCACCGGGGACAACGCCACGCCGTGCGAGAACGCGATCTACCAGGATCCGGTACACACGGCTGTCACGACGGGCGTGGCACGGTCGGAGATCCTCAGTGGCCTCGTGATCGGCAACCTGGCCATCTCGATGGCGGGCCAGCCGTTCGACTGCTCGAGCTGGGTGCCCGATGCGGGTGCGAGCGTCGTGTGGCCGAACTTCAACCTCGACGTGTCGATCCCGGTGCTGGGCATCCAGGACGTCGCGCAGCTCTTGCGACTGAACGACGACTGATCGGGCTAGCGCGGCCGTCTCTCGCGAGCGGGGCGCGTCGGTCGTGAGCCTGCCGTGCATGTGAGCCGGCGATTCGCTACGGTGCCGGCTGTCATGATAACGCACGGCAGGGCATGAACGCGGCGACCGACACGATCTCCGAGCCGATCACGGTGGCCGACCATCCCGGCGGCCAGGCGCCGCCGGTGCTTTCAGGCGGCTGGCCTGTGCTCGGCCATCTTCTCCAGCTGCGCAAGCGACCCATCGAGCTGTTCCAGCGCGTGCGCGACGAGCTCGGCGAGATGGGCGAGCTCAACTTCGCGGGCAACCGCGTGGTGATGATGATGGGGGAGGCGCAAGAAGCGTTCTTCCGCGCCGATGACGAACAGCTCGACCAGGCCGCCGCCTACCCATTCATGACCCCGGTGTTCGGCAAGGGGGTGGTCTTCGATGCCACGCCTGAGCAGCGCAAGCAGGCGCTTCGCAACCAATCGCTGCAGGCCGATTTCATGAAGGGCCACGCCGAGACCATCGCCGCGGAGGTGCGGCGCATGATGGCGAGGCTCGGCGACGAAGGAGAGATCGACCTGCTCGACTTCTTCGCCGAGCTCACCATCTACACCTCCAGTGCCTGCCTCATCGGCAAGGAGTTCCGCGAGGAGCTCACCCCGGAGTACTACAGGACGTTCTACGAGCTGGAGAAAGGGACGGACGCGCTGGCCTATGTGAACCCGTACCTGCCACTGCCCGCATTCCGGGCGCGTGACCGCGCGCGTCGCCGACTGGTGGAGCTGCTCACCGGCGTGTTCGAGCGTCGCGCGAACAACCCGCAGGCAAGCCAGGAGCTGTTCGATCTTCTGCTGACGATCAAGAACAAGAACGGCACGCCGCGCTACTCGATCGATCAGATCACCGGCATGTTCATCTCGATGATGTTCGCCGGCCATCACACCACCTCGGGGAGCGCGGCCTGGACGCTGATCGAGCTGCTTCGTCATCCCGATATCATGGGAGCGGTGGTGGCCGAGCTCGACGACATCTACGGCGACGGCCGCGACGTGAGCTTCCAGGCACTGCGCGAGATCCCGAAGCTGGAACATTCGATCCACGAGGCCCTGCGCCTTCACCCGCCGCTGATCATCCTGATGCGCAAGGTGATGTACGATTTTCACTACAAGGGCTGGACGGTGCCTGCCGGGAAGCTGGTGGGGGTCTCGCCGGCGGTGTCCAACCGCATGCCCGAGTGCTTCCCCGAGCCCGACCGCTACAATCCGAGCCGCTACGAGGAGCCGCGCGCCGAGGACCGCCAGCTGTTCCACTGGATCCCGTTCGGAGCCGGTCGGCACCGGTGCGTGGGCGCCGCGTTCGCGCTGATGCAGCTCAAGGCGATCTTCAGCGACCTGCTGCGCAGCTACGAATTCGAGCTGTCGCAGCCGGCCGAGAGCTACCGCAACGACCATTCGAAGATGGTGGTGCAGCTACAGCAGCCGTGCCGCGCCCGTTACCGACGACGCGACGCCTCGGCGCGGCAGGACTCGAACATCATGAGGCCCGTGGCGGCGGTTGCGGAGTCCGGGACGTACCGCGTGCGAGTCGATCCCGACCTGTGCCAGGGCCACGGAGTGTGCGTGAGCGAGGCACGCGAGGTGTTCGAGCTCGACCGCGGCGCGCAGAAGGTGGTGCTGCGTCAGGACTCGCCACCGCAGGAGCTTCGCGAGCGCGTGGAGCTCGCCATTCGACACTGCCCGACACGGGCGCTGTCCATCGAGGAGTAGACGAGATGCCGGCTTATCCGCGAGACGAGATGGAAGAGATGGTGCGGCGGTGGGTCGCCGCCAACGCCGAGGCCGGCCGCACGGGCGACTGGTCGCAGATGTCGGCGTTCTACACCGACGATGCCGTGTACACCTGGAACATGGGGCCCGACTGGGAGTTCGTCGCGCGCGGCCGCACCGAGATCCACGACTGGGTGTTCGGCACCGAGATGGAGGGCCTCGAGCACTGGACCTATCCGTACGTGCGCACCCTGATCGACGACCGCAAGGGGGAGTTCCTCGGCTTCTGGCGCCAGCTCGCACCGGTGAACGACAGCGATGGCGTTCCCTACGAGATTCGCGGAACCGGCGGCTCGTGGTTTCGCTACGCGGGCAACTTCCGGTGGTCGTGGCAGCGTGATTTCTTCGACCATGCGAACGCCGGCGCGGTGTTCCTCACGATGGCCGCCAACGGTCACCTGAGCGAGCCCATGCAGGAGCGGATGAAGCGCGGCAGCAAGATGCCCGGCTGGACGCCGCTGGCCGGATTCGACTGGCTCTCGACCCTGGCCGATCCCGAGGCCTGAGACAGAGCCGGCCGGTCGCGAGGAGGACTGACAACGATGGCGGATTCAGAGCGCAGGCGCCGCGGCCTGGAGAAGTTCAACGAGGTCTACTGCGGCGACCTCCCGGTGCCGGCCGAGGGCGAGCTGCCGTTCTTCGACCTCATGCTCGAGCAGCTCTTCGGTGAGGTCTGGACCCGCCCCGAGCTCTCCCGACGCGACCGCCGTCTTCTCACCATGGGTGTGATCGCGGCGCTTGGCGAGCGCGACACGTTCGCCATCCAGGTACGTAGCGCTCTCAAGAACGAAGAGCTCACGCCGACGCAGTGCCGCGAGATGCTCGTTCACCTGGTCCACTACGCGGGCTACCCGCGCGTGGCCGGGCTGCTGCTCGAGGTGGAGACGGTGATCGCCGAGCTGGCGAAGTCCGAGTGAGCGAGCCGAGGAGCGGCTCTGATCCGGCGGCGACAGGCCCGTCGCCCTCCGGCCTGCGTACCTCATACGCGGGCCCGTTCGATCCCGATCTCGAGCTGGCCGATTTCTCTCGCCAGGCACTGGCCGACCTCGGGCGCGAGTACCTGCTGCTCGGCCATCTCGTCGACCGCGTGGGCCTGCCGCTGGTCCTGTCGCGCTTCGGTGATCAGTCCTACGCGCAGTTCGCCATCGACGAGTGGATGAGCGCGAGCCCGATCTATTCCCTGCGCATGCAGCAAGCGCTCGGCTTCGAGGGCGACGACGTCGGCACCGTGTTCAAGAACCTGCAGCTAGACATCGGCGCACCGCCACAGTTCATGGACTTCCAGTTTCGTCTCGACCGTCCCGACTACGGGGAGTTCTGGCTGGCCCATTGTGGAGCGTTGCACGACGTGGAGCCGTTCGGCGAGAAGCAGGTGCGGATGATGTGCCACGACATCGAGGATCCCACCTTCGATGCCACCGCAGCCGCGACGAATCCGCGCATGAAGATGCGACCGATCCACCGCCCGCCGCGAGTGCCGCCCGGGCGTATGCCGAACTGTCACTGGAAGGTCTTCATCGACGAGGAGGACGCGCCTTGTGAGGAGCATCCTAACCTCGCCGCGATGCGGGCGACGAAGATCGCATCGGTGCCGATCGAGCTGCCCGATGTCGATCGCGAGGGGGGCGGTCTGGCCGACTACTCCGGCCCGTTCGATCCCGGGTTCCAGCTCGAGGACCTGTCGCACCGCGCGCTGCTGGTGGTGAGCCAGGAAGCCGCCGTCCAGACCCACCTGCTCGTTCGAGCCTACATGCTGTGCGTCGCCGGGCGATTCGGGGAGGAGGTCGCGACCGAGCTGGGACGAAGTCAGTGGGTGGGCAGCGCTGCCCTCGGCGCCCACCGGCTGCGCAAGGCGCTGGCGATCGAAGGGGACGGGATCGACGCGATCGCGAAGGTGTTTCAGATGCACCCGCACTTCCTGCCGCGCAGCTACGTGGATCTGCGTGTGGAGCTCACCGGCGACCGGTCGGCGCGCATGGTCATCCGGACCTGTCCGGCGCTCGCGGAGGGGGACGGCTATTCCTGGCTGGCGGGTCTGGCCAGCGCGACGCACCCCGCGCTCGACGCCATCGCGGGCGCAATCAACCCGCACGCCCGTTGCCACGCCGCATCGAGCCCGGATGGGGCGGGGCTGGCGTGGGACATCGTCGTCGACCCGGCATCCGAGCCGCAGGCCGAGCCGCGCGAGCTCGGTCTTGCCCGCATCAGCCGCGGCGCCACGTTCGAGCTCGTGCGCCGTCGCGCGCTGCGCGTCTGAGTCGCTTTCACCGGTGCACGATATTGCGGTGTCGGCTGGCCTGCTGACCCGTCCGGGTGATTGACTCCACCGAAGCCGGGCCAGTATGGTTTGCGCTGGCGAATCACCTTCCACGCGTAGGGGGCGACAATGAAGACGACCTCGCAGGTCCTCGCGGCCGTACTGGCCGCCTTGCTGCTGATGACTCCACGGCCCACCGAGGCCGCAAACTGCTTCGGCGGTGCCGCGCGCAAGGCGATCATCAAGCAAACCCGGGTGATCTACCTGGGGACGTTCACCGTGCCGGGGGGCACGCATGCCGACCTGATCGCCGGTGGGGACTTCGTTCTCTCGCTCGCCGACGTGGACGACCCCGACGCGGCCATCGTGACGGTGAGCATTCCGGCCGCGCAGTTCAGCTCGACTCCCAAGAAGACGAAGTACGACGGCTCGGGCGCGTTCGAGGGCAAGGTCACGCTCAAGGACGACAAGAAGCAGGCGGACACCGTCGTCATCAAGGCGATCATTCCCGCGACGCTCGATCCCGGTGCGCTGTCACCGGCAGGCGTACGTGGCGAGTTCTCCGGCGGTGATGAGTGTGCGCGGTCGTGCGTGAGCAGCTGCGAGACGGCGGCGTCCGGCAAGAAGGTGAAGTGCGGCAAGAGCGCGCTCCACGAGCCGTTCGCGGAAGACGGGTACGGCTTGCTCGCGAAGAAGAAGGCAAGTGATGTGGTCTCGCCGCTGTGCGGTCAGGCGGGCAGTGCAACCGGGCCGCGCTGCGAGCCCCTGATCCAGGACGCGTGCCTGCTGCCGTACCCGTCCTCGACGTTCCTCGACGCCGACGTGAGCACGCCCACGGGACTGCGCATGCACTACGACCTCGGCTCGTTGCCGTCCAACGCCAGCGGTACGCCCATCGACCCCACCGACTGGAACACGCTCGACGGCTTCAGCCCCGGCCCCACGATCCTGGCGCTGTTCCCGGACAGCGGTCTGCCCGTCGACCTCGATCTGTCGGGTGCCGCATTCCACACCGACTTCGCCGGATCGCTCGATCCGAATCACCCCACCGTGATCATGCGCGCCGACGACGGCGAGCGCATCGTTCACTTCGCGGAGATGGACGTGCAGACCGACGACGTCGTTCGCAAGGCCCTGGTAGTGAGGCCGGGGAAGCGCCTGGACGACGCCACGCGCTACCTGGTCGCCATGCGCGGACTGGTCGACGAGGCAGGTGATCCGGTACAGCCACCGCTCGGGTTCCGGGCGCTGCGCGATGGGTACACCGAAGCCGAGATCGCTGCAGCGTGTGGCGCCGCATGCGCCGCCGAGCTCGAAGCTCGCAGGGCGACGATGGAGGAAGTGTTCACGTTGCTGGCCGCGAACGGCGTGGCGCGCGAGGAGCTGCAGCTCGCGTGGGATTTCACGACCGCGAGCACCGAGGCGCTCACCGGCTGGATGGTGTCGATCCGCGATCAGGCGTTCGCGCTTCCCACCCCCGGCTTCACGGTGACGAGCGTGGATGACGGCGGCGGCGCGGGATTCAATACCGAGATCTACGCGCGCGTGGAAGGGACGTTCGCGCCGCCGCTGTTCATGACGGCCGATGCGCCGGCGTCTCGCTTGAACCTCGTGGCCGGCGTGCCGACCCAGAACGGGGTCGCGACGGTGCCATTCGTGGTGGACATCCCGCGCATTGCCGTGGCCAGCGAGAACGCTGCTGCCACGCCGGCTCGGGGCTCGCTGTGGGGCCACGGGTTGCTCGGCAGCCGGTATCAGCTCGGCGCGCTGTCGGAGCTGGCCGACGGCTTCAACTTCGTGATCGCGGCGGTCGACATGCAGGGCATGTCTTCTGACGACGTCGGGCCCGGCGTGATCCCGCTGCTCACCGACTTCTCGCTGTTCCACCGCATTCCGGAGCGACTGCACCAGGGGTTTCTCAATCACCTGCTACTGGGACGGCTGATGGCCGATCCGGTCAGCGGCTTCAACTCACACGCAGCCTTCCAGCTCGGCGTGGCGGGTGCCGGCGTGATCGACACGTCGCAGGTCTTCTACTCCGGCGGTAGTCAGGGCGGAATCTTCGGCGTTGCCATCATGGGCGTCACCGACAACTTCGACCGCGGCTTCCTGGCAGTACCCGGCGCGAACTACTCCACCTTGTTACAGCGCAGCATCGACTTCGACCCCTTCTTCGTGCTGCTCGACCTGAGCTACCCCGACAAGCTCACGCAGATGCAGCTCTTCGCGCTCATCCAGCAGCAGTGGGATCGTGCCGAGCCGCAGGGCTATCTGCCGCACGTGCTCGCGGGGACACTCTCCGACCCACCCAAGCCGCGCAAGGTACTGCTTCACATGGCGACGTACGACAGCGAGGTGTCGAACCTGTCCACCGAGATCATGACGCGGTCGCTCGGCGTGCCCCAGGTGACGCCGGTTCATCGTAGCTTCTTCGACGTACCCGAGATGGCAGCGCCGTTCGACGGCTCGGCGTTCGTCGAGATCGATCCGCAGCTCGGGTTCAGCCGCTGCCTCACGCCGGGCGGCTCGGATGCCGGCGCCGCCTGCACGACGAACGCCGACTGTCCGGGGGCAGGGGACCCGCCGGAGCGAACCGAGTGCGCCTCGGGCATTCCACCGCTCACCAACGAGGCGCCGCAGTTCAACAACGGTGCGCACGGGTCGACGGGCGTACCGGCGGCCGGCGCCCAGATAGCGGCGTTCCTGAGCAACACAGGTACGGTCGAGCAGTTCTGCACCGGCACCTGCGATCCGGAGTAGCACCGGGTGCAGCAGCCTGGAACCAGGGGGCGAGAATGGATGCCGATCGGGTACTGAGGCCGGCCCTGTGGACTACCGCCGCGTTCAACCTCGGCGTAGCGCTGCTCATCATGTTTGCGGAGTCCAGGCCCGCACAGCTCGCGGGACTGCCCGAGGCCGGGCCGGCTCTCTATCGATGGCTGCTCGCCTACCTGATCGGGCTGTTCGGGGTCATGTATGCGTGGCTCGCCGCCCGGCCGAGCATCGATCGCCCGATGCTGGTGCTCGCGACGGTCGGCAAGGCGGGGGCGGCGAGCGTCGCCGTGGTCTGCTGGCTGGCCGGCCAGGCAACGGGACGCATCACGCTGCTGGCCAGCGGAGACATCGTGTTTGCCGCCATCTTCGTATGGTGGCTGTCGGCAAACTCCCCACAGAACGACTGAGCTCGGCGATACGCGGCAAGTTTCATTGACAGCGGAGACAACGCGCGGTGGGCGCGTCTGCGTCGATTCCGACCGGCGAATCGTGTACGCCTCGGCACTCTCGCGGTCCGCTGCCACATAGGTGGCTGAGAGGTGTGATCGGGCCACTGCGAGGGGGAGGCAGAATGAGCAGGTCGAGGAAGCGTGGTGCGGATGCCGTGGATGAGCGCGCAGCCGAGTACTGGCGGCGGAACCTTCGCTACGTAGGCGGGCTGCTCTCGATCTGGTTCGTTGTCTCGTACGGCGCCGGCATCCTCTTCGCCGGCGCGCTCGATACCGTGCGCATTCCCGGGACGGGCTTTCCGCTCGGGTTCTGGTTCGCGCAGCAGGGTTCGATCTACGTCTTCGTCGTCCTGATCTTCGTGTACGTCGTTCTCATGAACCGGCTCGACCGGGAGTTCGACGTCGACGAACTGGAGGAGGCGGGCGAGTGACGGTTCTGTCGTGGACGTTCACGCTCGTCGCGATCACCTTCGCGCTCTACATCGGCATCGCGATCTGGTCGCGGGCGAGCTCCACGGCCGAGTTCTACGTGGCGGGCAAGGGCGTGCACCCGCTGGCCAACGGCATGGCGACGGCCGCCGACTGGATGTCCGCGGCGTCGTTCATCTCGATGGCGGGGCTGATCTCGTTCCTCGGTTACGACGGCTCGGTGTATCTCATGGGGTGGACGGGTGGCTACGTCCTGCTCGCCTTGCTGCTGGCGCCGTATCTCCGGAAGTTCGGTGCGTTCACGGTCCCCGATTTCGTCGGCGACCGCTACTACTCGCAGACCGCGCGCATCGTGGCGGTGGTGTGCGCGATCTTCGTGTCGTTCACGTACGTCGCGGGACAGATGCGCGGCGTGGGGATCGTGTTCAGCCGGTTCCTCGAGATCCCGATCGAGCTGGGCGTGGTGATCGGCATGGGCATCGTGTTCTTCTACGCCGTGCTCGGCGGCATGAAGGGCATCACCTACACCCAGGTCGCGCAGTACTGCGTGCTGATCTTCGCGTACATGGTGCCGGCGATCTTCCTGTCGCTGCTCATGACCGGCACGGCCATCCCGCAGCTGGGCTTCGGCGCTGCCGAGCAGAGCACCGGGACGTACCTGCTCGACCGACTCAACGGCATGCACGCCGAGCTCGGCTTCGCACCGTACACGTCGGGCGTGAAGTCGACGCTCGACGTGTTCGCGATCACGGCGGCGCTGATGGTCGGTACCGCCGGATTGCCGCACGTGATCATCCGCTTCTACACGGTTCCGAGAGTACGTGATGCGCGCATCAGCGCAGGCTGGGCGCTGGTATTCATCGCACTGCTGTACACGGTAGCGCCTGCAGTGGCCGTGTTCGCACGCACGAACCTGCTCAACACGGTGGCGGGGCAGCCCTACGCGCAGATGCCGGCCTGGTTCACCACCTGGGAAGACACCGGCCTGATCGCATTCGACGACCTGAACGGCGATGGACACATCCAGTACGTCGGTCCGGCGGCGATCGATGGCGAGGGCGAGCCGGTGCAGAACGAGCTCACCATCGACCGCGACATCATGGTGCTCGCGAACCCCGAGATCGCCGGGTTACCGAACTGGGTGATCGGCCTGATCGCGGCCGGCGGGCTCGCTGCCGCGCTGTCGACGGCGGCCGGTCTGTTGCTGGTCGTCTCCACGGCCGTCAGCCACGATCTGCTCAAGAGGGGCGTCCACCGGGACATCACCGAGGCGGGCGAGCTCATCGCGGCTCGCGCGAGCGCGGCCGTTGCCGTGGTGGTGGCCGGTTACCTCGGGGTCCATCCTCCGGGGTTCGTTGCCGAGGTGGTCGCGTTCGCGTTCGGGCTCGCCGCATCCTCGTTCTTCCCGGTGATCATCCTGGGGATCTTCTCCAAGCGCATGAACCGTGAGGGCGCAGTGGTGGGCATGGTGTCGGGGATCACGTTGACCGCCGCGTACATCGTGTACTTCAAGTTCATGAACCCGGGCGCGAACGTGCCCGAGAACTGGTGGTTCGGCATCTCGCCCGAAGGCATCGGGGCGGTCGGCATGGCGGTGAACTTCGCGGTGGCGCTGACGGTGTCGCGATTCACTCCGCCGCCACCCAGGCACATCCAGATGCTGGTCGATGCGATCCGCGTCCCGCGCGGCTCGGGCGAGGCGCACGAGATCGAAGCCTGATCCGCGGACGCACCCGGCTGCCGGCGTCGAGGCCCCTCAGTTCAGCGGGTCGCAGGGGGTCGCGTTGCCGTTGGGGATCTCGCTGGGATCGCCGCCGTCGCACAGCCCGTTGCAGGTGTTCGTGATCACGCCGCCGGGCTGCATGAACGCGACCAGCTGGTCGACCGACGCGGGAATCCGCGCTCGTTGCCCATGCGGATCGCACTTGCCGTCGGGGATCTCGTTGGTGAGCGGCGGGATGAACGGCTGATGCGCCGGGTTGAAGAGGTCGAACGAGCCCGTGTCCCACATGATGTAGGCCGAATCGAGCGGGCCGGTCATGTCGGGGATGCCAACCAGGCCCGACTGGATCGAGGCGCCGACGAGGCTCGGCAGGCCGAGCGTGCGCGCGCCTATCTCGGCGCACTGGTTCGATACAAGCTTGTCGTGGAAGCCGGGCGTCATGAGCACACGCGCGGCGCTCGTGCCCGAGCCCGGCAGGCGATCGCTCGTGATGTGCCGGGCGAATCCGGCCGGCTCGGCGCTGCTCCAGATCTCGTGCAGCATGCCGAGGCCGAGGATCGTGTCCAGCGGGTCGATGAGGCCGGTCCCCTGGAGCAATGACTCGAACGGATCGAACGCGGTCGAGCGCTGCAGCAGGCAGGAGAAGTTGACGGCCGGGACGTCGATGCCGAAGCGCTCGACGTCGGGCGTGAGCGCCGCGTACCACGTTCCCATGATGCCGCCCAGACTGGCGCCGAAGTAGTACATCTCCTCGCTGTCGCCGGGGAAGACGCCCACGCTGCCCGCCGTCTGGAAAGCGGGGTCGCGGTTGAACAGGCCGAGCTTCATCATCCGTGACAGCACGAGCGTGTTGAGCATGCCCTGGCTCAGCCGGTCCGCGAGCGATTCGAACTGGTGGAGCTTGCTCGTCGAGATGCCGATTACCTGCGTGGCGAGCCATGCGAGGTCGAGTGCCGACAGGCCGCGCCAGTCGGTGGCGCCGGCTATGTACTTCCAGTCGGTGAATCCGCCGGCGAGGCTCGGGATGTCCTCGACGAACTCCTCGCCGGTGCCGAACAGTCCGTGGCCGAGCACGACGGGGTGGCTCACGAGCACCAGCGGGTCGAGCACGCTGCACGGAACCGAGATCGTGTACGGCGCGTTCATGAATCCGTTCTGGACGGGGCTGTCGCTCGCGTCGACGTTCATGACCTGTGCCGAGGCGTCCTCGAACACGGCCGCGCCGTCCAGAAAGAACGGGCTCTGGTAGGTGCCCTTGACCAGTCGCCAGACGGTGGTGCCCGACACGCCGCAGTCGTTCTCGGTGACCTCATCGACCGTGAACGGAATGGTGAGCGGGCTGGCCTCGACGGTGGCGAGCCAGGCATGGGCCTCGTCACGCATGGTCAGGATCTGATTCGTGAGCTGGTGCTCGCTGGCGGTGATGAAGTCGAACGCGAGCACGAGCTCCGACCGGTCGACGCCGAAGCCCGTGAGCGGTGCGAAGATGCTGTCCTCGAAGTACTGCCGGCGATCCTCGATATCAGCGAGAGCCGTGGGAATCTGGTCGCGCAGCGCCAGGAACGGCGCTTCGGGCAGGACGTCGTCGCCGGTCGAGGTCTTGAGGTTGCGCATCGCGACGATGTAGCGAGTGTTCGCCGCCAGGCTCTCGCCGGGCCGCATGACCAGTGACTGCCGGCCCGGATCTCCGGCGGCGCGAGCGTCGAGCTCCACGAAGTGCAGGATCTGCTCGCCGGTGTCGGCGTCGAACAGCAAGGTAGGGCTGTCGGTATGCAGCGACCGGTCGTCGTGCGTGCGCGTGTCGATCCATGGTGGCCCGGCCGGCTGTCCACAGCAGCCCGGGGCGAGCAAGCGCGAGGCATCGGATACCTCGGGGTCGACTCCCTGCGGGAAGTGCATGAGGATCTGTGCCATCGGGCTGAACCCGTCGCGCTCGTTGTACGGATCGACGGTGAGCTGCGAACCGGGAAGGTCGGGGAGGCCGGCCGCGGGAATGTCGATGCGCACTCCCGTGTCCGTACTGACATCGTCGGCCATGTAACCCGTGGAAGGCCACGGGAGCAGGCACTCCGTGCCGTTGAGCACGTCGCAGCCGGCCGTGTTGTCGAGTACGACCGAGGGGACGCAGAACTCGTCGGACTTGATCGTGTCGACGATTGACGGCCCGAGCTGGTCGTTCGTGTAGACCTCGAGGCGGCGAGTGTGCTTCGACTGACCGGCTACGAGCTTGGGCTTGTAGCAGAGCATGTGCCCGATGACGCTCTTGATGCCCTCGCCGTTCTTGTCCACCGCTCGGCACAGCCGCGTCGGCTTGATGAGATCGTAGTCGGCGGTCTCGAACTGTTCTGAAATGCTCACGCCCGTGAGCTTCGTGAACTTCGGCGCGTTCTTGTCGATCTTCACCTTGTAACAGCGGTAGTGGTCGACGTCGTGGGCGCTCGGGTCGGGTTCGGCGACCGGTCCCACGAGATCCTTCGCCGCCGGTACCAGCAGGCGGTCGGGCTTGACCGTGTCGAGAGAGATGAGCCCGAACTGGTTCATCACCTCGAGCCCCGTCACCGGCACGTGCTTCGCCTCGCCCTTGCCGGGCTTGATCCTGTAACCGAGAAGGTGGGTGGCCGGGTCGACCACGCCCTCGCCGTTCTTGTCGGCCGGCGCGCACAGGTGCTGGGCCTTGATCGCCGTGTGCGGTATCGATCCGTCGGTGTCGAAGGCGTCCTCGAGCGTGACCGCGGTCTTCGCGAACTTGTTCTTTGCGCAGCTGCCGGCCACGCCTCCGCAGTCGACGTCGGCGCTGCAGGTAGCACCTTCGCCGGCAGAGCCGTCGGCACAGATCGACACCTTCGACGCCTTGGTCTTGTAGCACATGAAGTGGTCGTCGGGTGTGCCCGCCGGCGTGAGGGCCGCGGCCTGCGATGCCGTGAGCGCGGCAATCGCCAAGGCTAGCAGAAGCTGCGTGAGCGGTGGTCTGGACTGCATCAGGACTCCCCCTCCGGCGGCAACGGTCTCGTCGTTCGTAGCGCATCGGACGACGCGGCGTCAAGGTGGAAGCGCCCTGCCTGCCCCCCGAGCAGGTGGAGCACCAGAGTTCGCCGACAGCTGGCGCCGGTCGACGGGAGCGGGTTGGTCGGCGGGCCGCTAGGCCCGCTGGAACACGAATACCCCGACTCGTTGCGTGAAGCGCAGCATGCCGTCCTCGCGTCGTACGTGGAGCCCCGCCAGGTCGTCCGTGGCGTAGAATTCCAGCAACGAGATGATCTCCTCCCGTGCAGCCTCGTCCGGTGCGCCGTGGGCGATCCACTCCTCCACGTCCTGATCGAGCGTGGTTCGCACCTCGTGCTCCGTGGCAAGACCGGCAGCGGTGGCCAGCCGTGCGAGCTCCGATGCCGGCAGGGCTCGCACGTGGGTGGGATCGCAGAGCCGCTCGACGCGATCGTGGAGCTCTGCCTGCTCGGCGTCCTCGCTTCCGAGCATATCGGCCACGAGGATGCGGCCGCCGGGTGCGAGCACGCGAACCATCTCCGAGAGCACGCGTTGCGGCCGCGGAAAGTGATGGAACGCCGCGCGACACGATACGACGTCGAACGACGAGTCGTCGAAGGGCAGGTGTTCTGCATCGCCATGCTCGAATCGAACGTTGCCCAGACCGCGACCTTCGGCCTCGGCGCGAGCCAGGCGAAGGAAGGCGTCGGTGGCGTCGAAGCCGGTGGCGTCCGCGCACTGGCGCGCGAACGCGAGGGTGAGGAAGCCCGGACCGCAGGCGACGTCGAGGACGCGGCTCGACGAGCTCGCACCCGACAGGCCGACCAGCGCTTCGTGTCCACGCTCGTCGGTGGTCTGACGCAGCCGCGCGTAGATCTCGGCCGTGCGCGTGAACTGGTCGCGGATACGATCGACGTGAGAGTTCGACATCGAGGATCTCCATGCGGCGCGGGTCGCCGCTGCCGTGAGCCGTCTTCGCCGGCTACCATCCCGCCGGAGCGTCCGGCATCCAGGACACGGCCAGCAGCGAGTCGCCGCGCGATCGGTCGACCGGTCGGAACAGCTCTTCCTCTCCGGCGGTCGTCTCGTACTGCAGGCGCGGAAAACCGATCGGGGAGCCGTCGCCCATCACCACGAATGTGTCCGGATCGATGACGACGCCGTACAGGTCGGCGACTTGCCGGCCGACGTCCTTGTGCCACGGCGTCATCTCTCGACCGGCGCGGGGCACGGTGGTGTCGGAACGACTGGCCATGGTGCGATACGTGATGGGGTGCGCCATGCGCCCGGCGAACAGGAAACGCCCGGCTCCCTCGATCGCACCGCTGGCCGACATGGCCGCTATGCTCAGCTTGCTGAACATCCCCTGGCGCCGGTAGTCGTCGTCGATGCAGCTGATTCCGGCCAGCGCGACGGCCTGCAATCCGGTACAGCCTGCCAGTGGCGTTCGCAGCGCATCACCGATGGCGAAGCCCACCACCTGATCGCCGACCTCCGCCAGCGAGAGATAGCGCAGCTTGGCCAGCGAGCGCTCCAGGTAGCCGAGGTTCGCGCGTTCGTAGGTGGCATCGAAGAGCCGCTTGATCGCGTCGAGATCGGCCACTGACACGCTGGCGGCGTCGATCACTCGCACCTCGGGAGGCAGCGTCATGCGGCAGAGCGTAGCCGGGCGCGGGGCGGGCCGCCAGTTCCTGCAGGTCAGACGCTGCCGTAGACTCCCCGCGCCGGCGGCCCGCGAGGACGGACCGCCACGGCTGACCGGCTTGCGCCTGGTTGCGAGCGGGGAGGGGCGTCATGGCGACTCTTCAGTATCTGAACACCACGGAGTTCGATTTCGGAGCCCGCGCCCAGCTCGGCGCCACGCTTCGGCGGCTCGGCGTGAGCCGACCGCTCGTGTGTACCGACCGAGGACTGGTCGAGGCGGGAATCGTCGAGATGGTGATCGGAGCGCTCGACTCCGATATCGAGACGACGGTGTACGACGGCACGCCGGAGAACCCGACCGAGGAGGCGGTGCTCGCCGCCCTGGGCGTGTACCGGGAAGCTCGTTGCGATGGCGTGGTGTGCGTCGGCGGCGGCTCGCCGATGGACCTCGGCAAGGGAGTGGCGTTGCTCGTCGATCACGACGGACCGCTGTCGCAGTACGCGATGACCGAGGGGGGCGGCGAGAAGATCGGGCCCGTACCGCCGCTGGTGGCAGTGCCGACCACGGCCGGCACGGGCAGTGAGGTGTCGGTGGGCTCCGTCATCATCACGGCCGACGGCCGCAAGCTCACATTCGTATCCGAGCATCTGATTCCACGCGTCGCGATCTGTGACCCCGAGCTCACGCTCGGCTTGCCGACGCGGTTGACGGCGGCGACCGGCATGGATGCGATGACCCACTGCATCGAGGCCGTGCTCTCGCCGGTGGTCAACCCGCCGGCCGAGGCCGTGGGGCTCGACGGCCTGCGCCGCGGCATTCGCGAGGGCTGGCTCGAGCGTGCCGTGGCCGACGGCAGCGACCGCGACGCCCGCTGGAACATGATGATGGCGTCGACCGAGGGCGCGATGGCGTTCATCAAGGGGCTGGGTGCCGTGCACTCGATGAGCCACGCGTGTGGTCGGATCAAGGAGCTACGACTGCATCACGGAACGCTCAACGCGGTGATCCTCCCGACGATCCTTCGCTACAACGTCGACCATGTCGGCGACAAGTACGATCGCGTGCGCGACGCGATGGGACTGGCCGGGCAGGCCGACCTGGCCGACACGATCTCGCGGCTCAATGCGAGCATCGGTCTGCCGGCGAATCTGGGCGAGATGGGCGTGACACGAGATACGCCAGGCCTCGTCGAGAACGCCGTCGGCGATCTGGCAACGTTCACCAACCCACGTCCGGCCGCCGCCGAGGACTACGAGCGGCTGTTCGACGAGGCGATCGGCTAGAGGAGAACATGCGATGACCGACACGACAGGTAGGGAGTTCCTGGTCGACCGCGAGGATATCCGCAAGACCAGCGTGGCGTCGCTGGCGGTTCCGTCGGCCGACGAGCTCGGCGCGGATCAGGTGCTGCTGCACGTCGATCGCTTCAGCCTCACCTCGAACAACATCACCTACGCAGCCATGGGCACCGATTTCGCGTACTGGAACCACTTCCCGACGAGCACGGCCTGGGGCAAGGTCCCGGTGTGGGGCTTCGGCGACGTGGTGGCGTCGCGACACCCGCAGATCGAGACCGGCGAGCGTGTTTACGGTTACTTTCCGATGTCGACGCACCTGGTGGTCGAGGCCGAGGGGGTGACGGCGGGTGGATTCCTCGACCGCGCTTTCCACCGTGTAGCGCTGCCCGTCTTCTACCGGCAGTACACGCGCGTGGCCGAGGATCCGTTCTACCACGCAAAGACCGAGGAGCTGCAGATGCTGCTGCGGCCGCTCTTCGCGACCGCGTTCCTGCTCGACGACTTCTTCACGGCCAGCTCGTTCTTCGGAGCCGGCACGGTGGTGCTCACGAGCGCCTCCAGCAAGACGGCTGCGGCCCTCGCGTACGTGCTGAGCAGTAACCGCGCCGAGCGCTCGGGTGAGTACCGCGTGGTGGGCCTCACGTCGCCACGCAACCGGGAGTTCGTGGAGGGCCTCGGCTGCTACGATACCGTGCTCACCTACGATCGGATCACCGAGCTGCCCGCCGAGCCGACGGTCACCGTGGATTTCGCCGGCAACGGCGACGTCCTGGCGGGGCTCCACAACCATCTCGGCGCCGAGCTGAAGTACAGCTGCCTGGTCGGGCTGTCACACTGGGAGAAGCGTGGCGGCGGCGAGGCAACGCTGCCGGGCCCGCAGCCGATCCTGTTCTTCGCACCCGACCACGCCGAGAAGCGCGCGGGCGAGCTCGGCCCGGAGCTGTTCACTGCCCTGGCCGCGAAGTGGAACCAGTTCGTCGACTTCGCCGGCGGCTGGATACAGATCGACGAGGGAAGCGGCGAGGCGGCCGTCGGCGCGGTGTACCAGAAGCTCCTGAGCGGCGACTTCGCGGCCGACCGCGGCTACATCCTGTCGCTCGGGTAGTGCCACGGCTGCGCGCTACTGCGCGTCACGGATCCGCGATCCCGCCGGTGGCGGCGAGCTCGGCGCGGCGAATACGGCGCCGGTGAAACAGCGTCGGCGGCAGCACGATGAGCATCGCCATGCCTGCGTACAGCAGCGCGACGAAGAAGACCTGATCCGCGAACGGATCGGCGCGGCCGGGTACGACGGGGAACACCGACGCCTTGACCAGCAGCGCCAGGCTGGTGTTGCGGTAGGCGGTCTCGATCCCGGTTGCGACCGCGTCGTGCGCGGGCAGACCGGCGGCTCGCGGCAACACGAAGCCGGTGGCGAACAGGGCAAGACTGAAGCAGACCATGGCGAGGATCACCGTGCCGCCATATGCCCCCGCCTCGACACGCCCGGCGCTCGCGGCGCCGACGACCATCACCGCGATGGTGGCGAGGCTGGCGCGGATGCAGGTCTGGCTGAAGCGGTCGCGCACCGGCTCGAAGCGAGCTCCGATCCACATCCCGGCCAGCAGCGGTAGCAGCAGGAAGAAGAAGATCTCCGCGCTGATTCGGGCCACCGGCATCTGGTAGGTCGAGCCGTCGGTGCCCGGCACGAACAGGGTCAGGACCAGCGGCGTCGTGACGAGACAGCCGGCCGTCGCCGCGCCGGTGAGCGAGATCGACAGCGGCACGTTGCCGCGTGCGAAGTAGGTCATGATGTTCGACAGCGTGCCGCCGGGCACTGCCGCGATCAGAACGAAGCCGGCAGTGATTCCCGGCTCCAGCGCGAACGCCTTCGCGATCGCGAGCGCCAGCACGGGGCTCGCCACGAGCACGCAGGCCAGCCCGAGCGCCAGGCCCCTCGGGAATCGAAGCACGCGTACGAAATCCTCGGTGCGCAACGTGGCGCCCATACCGAGCATGGCCAGCACGAGCTGTGTCGATGCGATGTAGTACTCGTAGGAGACGTACAGGTCGCCCATGGACCGCCTGCCATCCGGCTCACGGCCGTGGCGCGCCGCCCACCCTGTGGCGAGTCGGCCGGCTGCGATTGTGCCGCTCGTGGTAGGGGAACACTAGCGCACCGGCCGCCGCGCGCGGCGTGACTCACGCCGGCCGATCGGCTTTGGTGTCCGCTCGCCCGGCTTGCACCATGCGGCCTGCAGCCGCGCGGGGGAGGTCCCGTACATGCAGACAGCGCGGCCCGACGTCGATCCCGCCTCACTCGACCTGGTCGGATCGGAGCACTACGAGAAGAGCGGCTACCCGCACGCCGAGTGGACGTGGCTGCGCCGCAACTCCCCGGTGCACTGGTTCGAGCGCTCGAACGTCGACCCGTTCTGGGCGATCACGAAGCACGCCGACATCATCGAGATCGGCAAGCAGCCGAAGCTCTTCCTCAACGCGCCGCGCGTGGCCGTGTTCACGCACGACCTACCGCCGCCCGCAGAGGGCGAGTCGCGCCACCTGCTCAACATGGATCCGCCCGACCACGCCCGCTATCGGCGCGTGACCAGTAGCTGGTTCACGCCTCGGGCCATTCGCAGCATGGACGGCAAGGTGCGGCGGGTGACGGCCGACGTCATCGACGAGGCCGCCACGAAGACCGGCGGCGACTTCGTGGCCGAGATGTCCGCGAAGATCACGATCGCGGTGATTGCCGAGATGCTCGGCGTGGCGCGCAGCGACTGGGACCTTCTGTTCCGGTGGACCAACGAGATCATCGCGCCGCAGGATCCGGAGTTCCAGCGAGGCACGCCGCACGAGACGCTCGAGACCGCCCGCCGCGAGCTGTTCGAGTACTTCTCGAACCTGGTCGAGCGGCGTCGTGCCGAGCCGACCGATGATATCGTGAGCCTGGTCGCGAACGCCGAGCTCGACGGCGAGCCGCTGCCGATCGTGGAGCTGCTCTCGTACTACTTCCTGCTCGTGGTGGCCGGAAACGAGACCACGCGCAACGCGATGACCGGCGGCATGATCGCGTTTCTGGAGCATCCCGAGCAGTGGGCGAAGCTCGGCCGTGAGCCCGAGCTGCTCGACGGCGCCGTCGAGGAAGCCTGCCGCTGGACGACGCCCGTGATCCAGTTCGCGCGAACCGCGACCGCGGACTACGAGCTTCGCGGCCAGACGATTCGCAAGGGCCAGTCGCTGTGCCTGTTCTACGCGTCGGGGAACCGCGACGAGGAGGTCTTCGCCGACCCGTTCGAGTTCCGCATCGACCGCGACCCGAACCCGCACATCGCGTTCGGCATGGGCGAGCACGTGTGCCTCGGCGCACACCTGGCGCGTCTCGAGCTGCACCACGCGTTCGGGCAGCTACGTGAGCGAATGAAGGAGTGCGAGCTCGCCGGCCCCGTCCAGCGGGCGCGATCCAGCTTCGTGGGCGGCATCAAGCACGCACCGATGAGCTGGCGGATCGAGCGAGCGTAGACGTTCCCACGGGACACGCGAAAAGGGTGGTGGTCGACGTGCACTGCGTACTGCGGGCTGCGCTTGGCCTCGGTGCACCTCTCACTTCAGGCTCCCGCGGTGACCGACCCGGGCGCACGAGCCGCGTCGATACCGAAGATAGGCACCGACCGCATTGATTCGTACGGTGGCGTCGGTATCCCGGAACACTGGAACGGAATGCGTGGCATGGGCCGCCAGCAAGGGTGCGGATTTCAGGCGTCGATCGTCGTCGCGACCCTGCTGCTACCACTGGCCGGCGGCTGCGATCTGCTCGGCCTGAGCAACCCCACGCCGGGCGCGGTGGCGGCGCGTTTCGGCAAGGTGTGGGTGCGCCACCTCAAGGACAAGCACGACCGGGAGGCGACCATACTGGTCGGATTCACCCTGGCCGATTCGAAAGGTTACCCGGTCGCCGCCGATGGCGAGCTCTCGGTCGAGCTCAAGTGGCGAATCGGTGCGACGGAGTGGATCGCGTCGGGCGAGGGCGACGTTGCCGCCCGTAGCTTTCGCAAGGCCGAGGGCAAGCCGGTGAGGGACGGCGCGTGGTATGTCGAGCCGTGGTCGATCTACACGATCGGCAGCCGGTATCCCGGCCCCGCGCAGCACGGCTACGACGCGTCGCTCAAGTTCAAGACCGCCGAGGGCGAGACGCTCACGTTCGGTCGTTACCTGAACATCACTCGCTGACTCACCACCTCAGCCTCCTCGCCAGCCCGGCGTGAGGCGAGCCGGCAGCGTCAAGGCTTCACCGAAGCGCGCATGGTCGCTGCCATCGGGAAGTCCCGCGTCGAACGTGTCTCCGGATGAGCTCGCGCCGTAGGTGCCGAACAGACGATCCCAGACGATCAGGATCGTCGCGAAGTTCGTGTTCAGGGCGCGCGGGTCGCGCGAGTGGTGACGGCGGTGCAGGGCGGGAACGACGAAGATACGCCCGAGACGCGTTTCGAGGCCGGAAGGCAGGTCGATGTCCCCGTGCTCGAAGAAGTTCGCCACCGCGAACGCGACCTCGAACATCACCACCGCAAGCGGCGAGGCGCCGAGCGCCACCACGGCTCCCAGCCGGATCGGCAGCGAGAGGAGCACTTCCCCGGGATGGAACCGCGCAGCCGTGGACACCGTGTAGTGACCGTCGGAGTGGTGCACCTGGTGAAAACGCCACAGCAGCCCGATACGATGATTCGCGCGGTGCCAGACGTACGACACGAGATCGAGCGTTGCCAGCGTCGTCAGAATCTCGATCCAGGCAGGGACCTGCATCGCGTTGAGAATCCCCACCTGGCCAGCGGCCGCCCAGCGCGCCACCGTGCACGCACACGCGCCGCACAGTGCACCGATCACCACCAGGTTGACGAGCCAGAACCTCACGTTGACGCGTACGCTCGAGCCGTGCCCGGCGTGCGGACGCAATCGCTGAAGCGCCATGGCAAACCCGACCGCCACCACGAACCCCGCTGCGCGCACGATCTGGAACTGCTGCTCGGTCACGTCGATCCCGGAGATAGCAGATCGTCGCCGGGCAGACCACGAGCCGACGGAAGCGAACGATGCCGCGGTCAGCTAGCCCGGATTGCGGTCGTGAATCTCGTGGCGCTCGTCGATCACGGTCCACGGCTGCGCCGAGGAGCCCCAGAAGCTCGAGGTGATCTGCAGCCAGTCGCCGTGGTCGAGTGAACCGGCTTTCACGAACACCAGTCCCGATGCGATCGAGGCCTGGCTGAATATCGGCGAGCCGCAGTCGGGACAGAACGAGCGCTCGATCGTACCGCCGCTCTCGCCGGTGACCCGGCACGACGCGAGCTTGCCCTGGAGCAGCGTGAACGAAGCATCGGGCAGCATGAAGAACGTGGTGAAGCCGCCGCCGGTAGAGCGCTGGCAATCGCGACAGTAGCAGTGGTGAGCCGAGACGACGTCGCTCTGCGCGAGCTCGTAGCGCACCGCGCCGCACAGGCAGCCGCCTTGCTGGGTTCCGCTCTCTGCCATCGAATCGGTCCTCCCGGCGCGCTCGGCGCGTGCGAGTCTACCGCCGGTGGCCGGGGCTGGTCAAAGTGGAGGGGAGGGCGGCTGACCGACGTCAGCCGGTCCTGACGGTGCGATCCATCAAGCGCAGGCCGACCGATAGGAACGCGCGTGCGATCTTGCCAAGCGTTCCCAGCAGCATGATGGAACAGGCGATGCCGGATATCAGGGCGCTGCCCTGCGAGCCCCTGATCTGGACCTGCTGACCGCTCACCATCATATCGAACAGCACGCCACCGTTGCCGAGCCTGTCCTGAACGAACGCGAGCAGCGGTAGCTTTTGCGGGTCGTACAGGCCGCCGGCGAGCACGATCACGACGAATGCGGAAAGGGCGGCGCCGATCGTCACGAACATCACGCCGGTGCGATGGCCCGTGCGGTGCGTCGCGGCTGAGCTGCGTTGCGACGTCATCTGCGGGCGCTGGGCGACCATGGTTCCCATGCCTCCATGGTAGCGCAGCGAGGTCGCTCGTGTTCGCCGAAGTGCGCGCGCATGGCGCACTTCACAGCGAATGCAGTGCTCAGGCGGTGACGAGGCCCCCGTTGAGCGCGATCACCTGACCGGTGATCCATTCGGCCTGCGACGAGGCCAGGTAGACCGCCAGCGAACCCACCTCGTCGGGCGTGCCGGGGCGAGGAATCGGGTAGTGCTTCCAGTGCTCGGGGGGCAGGGGGATGTTGTCCATCTCGCCCAGCGCGATGCAGTTGGCCGTCACGCCGTCGCGGCCCACCTCGGCGGCGAGCTGGCGGGTGAAGCCGATCGCGCCGGCCTTGCCGGCGGCGTACAGCGAGATGCCCATGGGCGTGGCCGTACGCCAGGCTTCGGAGGTGATCGTGATGATCCGGCCGTGGCCGCGCTCGCACATCTGTCCCACGAGCGCGTGCACGCAGTGCAGCACGCCGTAGAGGTTGATCCTCAGAAATGGTTCCCAGTCCTCCGGGTCGGTATCGCGGAACTTCGTGGGGATGAACGTCTCCGGTACACCCGCATTGTTGACGAGCACGTCCACCGGTCCGAGCGCGTCGGTCGCCTGTGCGACCATCGAGCGCGCCGCGGAGATGTCGGCTACGTCGCCCGCGATCGCATGAGCGCGTCCGCCGGCAGCGCCGATCTCTGCTGCGACCTCCTCGGCCCGTTCCCCGTGCAGGTCGTTGACGGCCACGGCTGCACCCGCGCTGGCCAGCGCCAGCGCGATGCCGCGGCCGATACCGCGACCGGCGCCGGTGACCAGCGCGACCTGGCCGGCAAGTGTGGCCGTCGACGTCGGGCTGTCTGTCATGGTCGCTCCTGATCGCGTCGTGGGAGGTGAGGGTGGACCTCTCGTTCGTACAGATCGAGCATCTGCCGCGCGTAGCCCGGTGCGATGCCTGCCATGAGCGGATTGAGGTACAGAACGCCGTCGGGTCCGAGCGACTCGGCGAGCGCGAGCGCACCGTCGGGCGTCAGCACCTGATAGGCGCTGTTCTCGCGAATCGTGGCCGCGTCGGGCTCGCCCGCGTACGGGCCCGAGGCCTTGCCGAAGGCCTCGCGAGTCCACTTCGCGTACATGCGTGTCTGGTGAAGCACGTGTGGCATCAGCTCTTCCCAGGCCTCCTCGGAGTCGGGGGTCACCCACAGAAATATCGGGCCCTGTCGTGGATACGGCCCCGGATCGGCCTTGTCGAGCTGGATGCACTCCTCGCGGTAAGGGCTCCACAGGCGAGGGTCGAGTGGCGGCAGCCAGCCGTCGGCGATGTGCGCGGCACGCCGCGCAGCCTTGGCCGTGCTGCCGCCGAGCAGAATGGGCGGCGGCGGATCGGGCCGTGGTGTGACCAGACAGCGGCGGCCCTCCCACTCGAACGGCTCTCCGGTCCACGCCAGGCGCAGCAAGCGACACAGATCGCCCACCGATCGCCAGCGCTCCGAGAGCTCGCGACCGAACATCTCGAACTCGGATGGTCGGTAGCCGCTGCCGATGCCGAGCAGCAGACGACCGCCTGAGACGATCTGCGCCACCGCCGCGTCCTCGGCCAGCTTGAGCGGATTGTAGAACGGCGCGAGCAGCACCGAGGGGCGTAGGCGGATACGGCGGGTACGGCCGGCCATGGTGCAGGCCAGCACCAGCGGAGACGGATTGTAGCCGTCCTCGCTGCAGTGGTGCTCGCCGAGACCGATGGTGTCGAAACCGAGCTCGTCGGCCCACGCGACCTGATCGAGCGCGGCACGGTACAGCTCGTCGATCGGCGCACCGAAACCGGGCGCGCGCATGTCGTAGGTGATCACGAGCTCCACGGCGGCCACAGCCTATGGGCTTTGACGGGTCTCGACCAGTGTCCTGTGGCGCACTAGATCGGAAGCGGCGCCGAGACTCGACGGAATCGATCGCTCGATGGCAACGGTCGCGGGCGCCACGCGCCGCCGGATGTCGGCGGGCTAGCGGGTAGCGACGCGTGTGGTGGTGTGGACGCCGCGCGCGGCGAGGACCTCGGCGAGATAGAGATGGGCGACGGGGTGGTCGGGCTGAACGGCCAGTGCGTCGGTCAGGCAGCGTTCGGCAGCCGTGCGGCTACCGCCCAGCAGTCGCGGAAGGCTCATGAGCAGCGCGGCCTTGCCGATCAGAGCGTCGACGTAAGTCGGGTCGAGCTCGATCGCGGTGTCGACGGCGCGGCGAAGCCGGCGGATCGCACCGAGACTTCCCAGTCCCCTGGCGCTGGCCTCGAGCTTGCGCCCCAGATTGCAGAACACGGCGAAGTGAGCACGTGGGTCGCTCGCGGTTACCGCCACGGCGGACTCGGCGAGATCCAGCCCGCGCTCGATCAACGCGTCGCGCGAATCCACGTCGGCCTCGGCTGCCAGCTCACACAGCTCGAGCGACTCGGTGACCGTGCTGCGGTCGGCAACGGTCTGCGCCTGCGCGGGCGCCGCGGCGAAGAGCACGGCGAATGCGGTCGCGAGCGTCGCACGGATCAGCATGCTGCTCTGATAAGCAAGGAGCATGCCCGCGCGCAGTCGGCGGAATAAAGGGGAAAGGCCGTACCAGGGGCAACTCCCGGAGCTACCCCGCGCGTGACGGCGTACACGCGGGTGCACAGTGGCACCATCACCAGCGGCTTCCCTCAGCCAGCCGCAGGCCACAACATGCCGCGTCATGACCTTCAATGACGACGGCAAGATCGTTTCGATGGTCGCCTACTGGGGCGACGGCAACATCCGCAGCCGGTAGGCGGAAAAGGGAGAGCGACGATGAATCTCGGACGACTTGGTGTGTTCTACTTCGTGGACCTGATGCCCGCCCCCGCGGTAGCCGAGTTCGCAAGACGACTGGAAACCCTCGGCTACGGGACACTCTGGATCCCCGAGGCCGTCGGCCGCGAGGCGCTGGCCTCGGCTTCATGGCTGCTCGCTTCTACCGAGAAGCTCAACATCGCCACTGGCATCGCCAACATCTACGCGCGCGACCCGATGGCGATGGCGGCCGGTCAGAAGACGCTCGACGAGCAGTCCGGTGGCCGTTTCGTGCTCGGTATCGGCGTGTCGCACAAGCCGATGGTCGAGGGACTGCGCGGACACGATGGCTCGAAGCCGCTCACGTACATGCGCCGCTACCTCGATGCGATGGACGCTGCGATGTACACGAGCATCGCGCCCGAGGCGGATGGCACGACCGTGATCGGCGCGCTGCATCCGAAAATGCTCGCGCTCTCCGCCGAGCGTACCGCCGGCGCGCACCCCTATCTCATGCCACCGGAGCACACGGCGTTCGCGCGCGAGACGATGGGGCAGGGCCCGCTGCTGTGCCCCGAACAGAAGGTGTTGCTCGAGACCGATCCGGCCAAGGCGCGCGCGGCGGCGCGCCCGGCCCTGGGCCTGTATCTCGAGCTTCCGAACTACCGGCGCTCGCTCAAGCGCTTCGGTCTCGACGACGCAGACTTCGCCGACGGCGGGAGCGACCGTTTGGTGGACACGGTGGTGGCGTGGGGCGACGAGGAGGCGATCGCCGGCCGCATCAAGGCCCACATGGACGCGGGCGCCGACCACGTGTGCATCCAGCCGATTCATCCGGAGAAGTTCGGCGAGGTCGACTGGCGCGTCCTGGAGGCGTTCGCACCGGCGCGCTGACGCCGGCACGTCGGCCGCGGAATCCGGTTGACGCAACGACGGCCCATGACCGAAGATGGTCGGTGCAGTGGGGGCTGGATCGTCGGCCAAGCGCCCGAAGGGTGCAACAACGATGAGCGATGCCGACCGTGAGGTGCGTCGCCTGCGTAGCGAGCTCGAGGCCAGTCGACGAGCGTACGACGAGCTCGCGAAGCGTGCCGACTCGTACCGGGCCCACTACGAGAGCTCGCCTGATCTGTGCATCACGGCCGACGCGCACGACGGAACCATCGTCGAGTGCAACCACACGGTGACGGTTCGCACCGGTTACTCGGCCGACGAGCTCCTGGGCCGCAGCATCTTCGATCTCTATCCGCCCGAGGAGCACGAGCGCCTCATGGCAACATTCCAGGAGATCCAGTCAGGGCGGGATCTCCGTGACGTCGAGTTCACGGGGTTGCGCAAGGACGGCACCACGTTCGCGATGAGCCTCAGCGTCACGCCGGTCGTCGACGGCGAGGGCAGGGTGACGCACGGTCGCGGTGTCGTCCGCGACATCTCGGAGCGCAGGGAGGCCGAGCGCATGCGTCAGCACCTCGTGCGCGAGCTCGACCACCGGGTGAAGAACACGCTCGCTACGGTCCAGGCGGTAGCCGATCAGACGATGTTCATGTCGGAATCGCTCCACGAGTTCGGCTCGCGATTCCGCGGACGTCTCGCTGCCCTCGGTCGCATTCACGATGCGATGACCGAGAACCGCTGGGAGGGGCTCGAGCTGGCGCGCCTGGTGAACCTGTCGGTGGGCCCGTTCACCGGCGAGTCCGGCCGCATCGTGGCCGACGGTCCGTCGGCACAGCTCTCGAACGAGGCGGCTCGCTCGCTTGGCATGGTGCTGCACGAGCTGGCCACCAACGCGGGCAAGTACGGCGCTCTGAGTGAGCCGGACGGCTCGGTCGCAATCGACTGGTGCGTCGAGCAGCCCGACGGCTCGAGGCGTATCACGATCACGTGGCTCGAGCGCGGCGGCCCCCCGGTCGAGCCGCCCACCCGACGCGGGTTCGGGCGTCGCCTCATAGAGGAATCCATCGCGCACGAGCTACGCGGCCGTGTGTCACTCACGTTCGCGCCTACCGGCGTTTGCTGCGAGATCGAGTTCTCACTCGCATCCCGACCGTAGCGTGCCCGGCGGCGCGCCGAGGGGGCCGGTGCGCGCAGTGGGAGGCGGCCTTGGGTAACCCGGCACGATGCGCTAGCGTCGTCGCCCGGGACCGTCGCTCGTGCATTTTCGAAGTATCGCCCTTGTGAGCCTGCTGGCCGTGACCGCGAGCCTCGGCTGCTCTGCGCAGGACAGCTTTCAGGCCCAGCACGACGCCCTGCTGCAGCGTGCAAGCGCATCGCAGCATGCGTGGCCCGGCGCCACGACGGCTCCCACGCCCACGGCTCGGGCCGCCCCTGTGGGTGTGACGCCGGTGGAGCGGCGCGACGGCTTCGTCGGCGTACGCGCCGCGGCCATGTCGGGATTCATCGACCGGCAAACGCGCGTCTGGGCGGTCGGCAGTCGCCTGCGTGTGGTCGGCGCCGAGCTGTGCGACGACGTGCGCTACACGTTCGGGTTCTTCGCCATCGACCGCAACACGTTCTCGATCGACGATCGTGCCCTCGCCGACGACTTCGGACTCGGTCCGGGCGTGCGAATATGGCGCGTGCGCGAGGAGTTCGCCGAGGCGTCGGCGCGGCTGCGGCGCGGCGACGAGATCGTCGCGATCGACGGCAAGTCCGTTCACGACTTTCGCTCGTTCGAGAAGGCCATGCGCAAGCCGTTCAAACACGGCGAGATGTCGATGATGATCGTCGACGACTCGGGCGCGGTCCAGGAGATGTCGCTGCGCGGTGAGCTCGCGTGCGACTTCCGTGTCGGTCTCATCGAGGGCTATTCCGTCAACGCCTACGCCGACGGCAAGAACGTGTTCATCACCGAGGGCATGCTGCGCACCGCGCACTCGGACGACGACCTGGCGGTGATCCTCGGTCATGCCCTGGCGCACAACGAGCTCGGCCACCCGCTGCGGAAGCGAGTGCAAGGTGCGGCCGGGCTTCTGTTCGACGTGGCGACGTTCGTGTTCACCGGTGTGTACACGGGCGGCGCGTTCCACAATCTCGCGAAGGTCGCGTTCGCCGGCGGCATGGAAGAAGACGCCGACTACATGGGGCTATATCTGGCCGCCGGGGCCGGCTACGACGTGAGTGGTGCACCGCAGCTGTGGGACCGGATGATCGCCGCCGACGCCGACGGTGCGAACGACGGCGTTCTGACCGCGCACCCGACCACGCTCGACCGCGCGACCGCTCTCGGTCGTACCATTCGCGAGATCAAGGCCAAGCAGACAGACGTCGACGCGGCCTCGCCCGAGGACAGCGAAAGCTGACGGACTGCTGAGTAGCTCGGGGCGGAGCGGGGTGCGCCGATTCGGCGTCAGGCAAGGCGCGAAGGCCCGGCTACGGTCCGTCGCGGGGCGGCGCCTCCAGCATCAGGGTCGGCACGCCGCAGGTCTTCGAGCGCACCGTGAAGACCGATGTGCCCGGCTTGCGACCGGCCCGGACCTCCGACACGTCGACACCGGCGGCATCGAGGCGGGCGCGTGCGCTGCGCGCGTCGGGCATGCGATAGCACAGCCCCCATAGCTCATCGGGTTTCGCGGAGTCGCCGGACGATGCTGTCTCGTCGAGCGGGGCGGTGACCTCCACCGTGACGCCGCCGACGCGGAAGAAGAGCATCCTCATCCCCCACTGCTCGGCCGTGCGATCGAGTGCGAGTCGCAGCCCCAGGCCGTCGCCGTAGAGCGCCCGCGCTGCGGCGGCGTCCGAGGTTCGTACCACCACGTGATCGAGTCCGCTCACCGCTTCATCGTCGGCAGCAATTGCCGGTGAGTGCTGCAACAGCTCGGGTGCGGAGGTGTGCTCGACGGCGAACAGGATCACGCCCCGCGTGGTCGCCAGGGGCAGGGGCACCCGTTTCCACTGTCGCACGGCGTCGGTCGCGCCGCTCTCGCCGTGTTCCTGCTCCATGGGCTCGGGCTCGAGGCCGCGCTCGGTGAAGGTGCCGTGACACGCCACGGCATCAGGGGTTCCGAATGCGAGCGCGACGAGGCCCTCGCCGCGCTCGCCGAGCCAGGCAGTGAGCAGATCGCTGATCGGCCCGCCTCGCCCCGGCGTCAGCAGCTCCACGTACGTGTTGTCCAGGCGAAACAGCGTATTGCTCGTGCCCGCCTCGGGGTGGCTGCCTCGCCACGCGGGCTCGCGCCCGAGCAGCTCGGTGTAGTGCAGCGTGGCCTCGCCGAGGTCGCGCACACCGATGATCACATGGTCGAGCGAATCGAGCATGCGGGCAGCGTGCCACGGTGCGCCGGCTGTGTCGCCGGCGGGTAGGAATTGGCCGCGACGCTGTGACACGATGTACGCGACGGCGCTGCAAGGGCCGTCGGAACAGTCTGTGAGCACCGACATCCACGAGCACGATGCGCCGCCTCCCGAGCTGAAGGCGCTCGGCTTCCTGGTCGGGCGTTCATCGGGTGAGGGCTGGTTCGGGAGCCGCTCTCGACGTTTTCGCAAGCAGGTGGTGGGCAACTGGGTGGCGCGCGGCCACCACCTACTTCTCGACATGAGCGCGGAGTACGAGCTCGGCGACGATCTTCACGACCGGCACTGTGCCGTGCTGTGTGTTTCGCTCGATCCCGTCGCGCGAACGTTGATCGCACGCGCCTATACCGACAGTGGTGCCCTCGTCGACTATCGGATCGAGGCCGACGCCGAGGGCCTGACATTCGCCGACCGGGTGCCTCACGGCATGAAGGCCGTTGCCGCGCGTAAGCTGCTGCGACCTACCGAGCGTGGCTACGAGGAAACCCTCCAGGTCGATCAGGGCGATGGTGCGTTCGTGGACTGTTCGCGGATCGAGCTGGTGCGAGACGGCGATGAGTGACGTACGTGAGCGGCACCCGGCCCCGAGATCGAGAGGCAAGTCGGTGCGCACCTGGTCGGCCAGGAGGAAACTGACTAGCCGCTAGCGTGGGCAGTTGAGCTCGATGTCGATGCCGATGGCGCGTTGCAGCGTGCGCAGAGCATCGGCAACAGTGACGACTCCTGTCTGATCGACGTCGCACAGGCACGGCAGGCAGGCCACGAGCTGGACGGCGGCGCGCACCATGAACAGCGCGTCGACGGCGGTTGGTTCGTCGCCCATCGTGGAGGGCACGCCACAGGCGGGCCGGCACTGCGGACCGGCGCAGCGATCGCAGTCGGCGTCGCAGGGCGGTGAGCCGACGCACTGTCCAGCGTCGCACTGGTCGTCGAGGCTGCAGGCCATGCCGTCGTCGCAGTCGGTGCCGGCTGGCGCATCGCAGATGTCGGCGGCCTCGTTGCAGAGGTCGGCACACTGCTGGCCGCCGGTGCACGGGTCGCCGCTGTGTACTGAGCAGAACCCGGCGTTGCACGTGTCGTCGCCGTTGCAGAACTCATCATCGTCGCACGGCAGGCCTTCGAGCGGGGTGGGGTCACTCATGCATTCGGTAGCCATGCAGTGGTCCTCGGTGCACGGGTTGCCATCGTTGCAGTCGGCGTTGACGGTGCAGTCACCCGTTGGAAGCGTGGTGGTGGTGGTTCCCCGCGAGGAGTTGGCGCGTCCGGGCGTCGGCCCCTCCGTGGCGTTCGCCTGCCAGTTGCTCGGAGCGTCGCCGGGGCCCATGGGGTCGATGCGCTCGAGCGACGGTCCGTTGCCGTCGGCGCCGGCGGGCCATTCGCCGAAGTCGAAGTACTCGATCGACTCGAGGGGAGCGTACGGGACGTACGGCCCGGGACTGCTCCCGCACGGGTTGCTGGGCTCGGGCGTGTCGGGCTTGTCGAGTCGAACGAGGTCGCTGAAGTTGTTCAGGCCACCGGCATACGGCCCGACGATGGGAACCGACGCGTCGAGCGCGTAAAGAGTGCGGAACTCCGCGAGCAGGTCGGGGCGGGCGACGGGATCGAAATCGGTTACCAGCAGGAAGCCACCACCGGCGATCGTGGTCGTGGTGTCGAAGTCGAAGTCCACGCCCCCGCGCATGCGCCAGGGGAACGTTCCGTCGAGCCCGAAGCTGATGAACAGGTCGACGGGCGACGCCGACGTGTTGTGAAGCTCGACGAACTCGCCGCTCACGGTGAACGCCAGGCCGGGGTCGGGCGGGTTGTACATGATCTCGTTGACGACGACCGGGCCGATCAGCGCAGCACCGTTCGCGGCGCCCCGCGTGGCGAGGGTGAGGCGGGTGAACGCCTCGGGTCGTTCGGCGGGGCGTCCAAACGAGACGCCGTTCTCGACGGCACCGAACTCGGCGAAGTCTCGCGGGCCGGTCGGTGAAACGCCGTCGCCGGCCGACAGGATGATGCTGTCGCCGCAGGCCGAGCTGAACGCGAATCCGAGCTCGACCTCGTCGAACACCACGAATCCGCCTGCGACTATCTGCGTTCCGTCGGGGATGCGGTAGCGGGTCAGCTCGCTGAATCGATCGGACAGAAACCAGCCCCCGATGTTCACAAGCCCGCCCGATGTGTTGTGCAGCTCGACCCAGTCGACGCCGGGGTCGGAGTGCGTGAAGACCTCGTTCACGCGCACGGCGGCGAGCGGCTCGTACGGCACGACATCCCGCAGCGCGTCGAAGTCCTGGGTGTTCACGCCGCCGTTGAACGAGTTCGGCTGTCCGAACGTGCTGGTGGATCCGTCCTGGTAGTTCGACAGGGGAACTACCTGATCGCTCGGGTCGGCTTCGAGCTTGGCGACTTCCATCGATCCGACCCCGCTGGGCGGCATGATGCCCTCGCCGGCCGGACCGAACACGACGCTGCCGAGGGGGTCCTTCACCGTGGCCTGCCAGTTCGTGTTCGAGACCTTCCAGTTCACGTTGGCGGGATTGCAAGCGGGGGCGAGGCACTCGACGGTGACGAACGCTCCGGAGGTGTCCGGGCTCGCGCGAACGTTGATCCACCACCGCCCGACGGCCGGCTCGTAGTCGTCGACGTTGTTGCCGAGACGCTCGGAGATCGTGATGATCGTGCCGCTGCGCAGGTCGGCCCACACCGGATCGCGAGTGAGCTCGAGCGAGAACGTCTCCTGGTTGAGCGGGTCTCCGGTGGAATTGCTGACCACGATCTCCCAGCCGCGCATGTCGAGATGATCGGCGATCACGACCAGCTCGAACCAGTCTCCGCCGTTACCTGGGCGGCGGCCCCAGAAGACGTCCGACGAGCCGTCCTCGAGCAGCCGGCTGTCGCCGACGCCGTTGTACTCGTTGAGGATGACGTCGGCGGCCGACGCGTGGCCGGGCCACGAAGCCAGGAGCGACACGAGCGGTAGCAAGATCGAGAGCAAAGGGCGCAGGGGACGCATGAGATGGGCGACGCCGGAGCTCGTCGCTCCCTACATATAGTCGGCGCCGCACGGGTCTGTCGAGCGCGGATCGCGGCGCTCGCCCGGACAGCCGTTCACCCCAGGGTGGATGCGAGGGATTCTTCGAGCAGACGGTCTCGATCGAGGGGGATGGTGGGTGCCTGCGCAGCCGTTCAGCGGCCCTGTCGTGTGATGGTCCGACTCGATGGAGGCGTGCCGGGTCGGACGCCTTGACTCGCCGCGGCCATCGTCGCCTCAACAGACGATCGGCGAATCTCGTTTCGCCCTCCCCACCCAGGATTCCAGCCGAGCGGAGGGACAGACCCATCGACAGACCGCGAGTGAGCTCTTTCAGCGTAGGCCGCGCACGCGACTGCGCCCGGCTGTGTGTGTTGACGCTGCTGTCGGCGCTTGCCCTGACAGGGGGCCCGGCGCTGGCGGCGGTGCCCGTCGTCCAGACCTATGCCGACGGTGACGAGCACGGCCAGCGTGACCTGTGCGTGTGGGCACATCCGACCGACCTGTCGCGCAGCACCATTGTCTCGACGGACAAGGACCGCGGCCGGGTCTACGTCTACGACCTCGACGGTAACGTGATCCAGACCATCGACGTCGGCCGGCCGGGCAGCATCGACGTTCGCTACGGCTTCCAGCTCGGCGAGGAGTGCGTCGACCTGATCGCGTTCAACGCTCGCTCGGACCGCACGATCCACGTCTACAAGGTCGACCCCGTTTCGCGCACGCTCGTGCGCGTGGACGATGGCGAGATCTCCACCGGCCCCAACTACGGCTTCACGCTCTATCAGCACGACGATGGGCGGCTGTTCGCGCACACCGGGCCAAAGCGTAGCGGCTCGCTGATCAGCCAGTACGAGCTCACCGACGACGGCAGCGGTGCGATCACGGGCAGCCCCACCGGCTGGGAGTTCGACGAAACGACGGTCGACGGCATGGTCGGTGACGACGAAGCGGGCTACATCTATCTGGCAGAAGAAGATCGCGGCATCTGGCGCGTGGGCGCCATGAACGACGGCGACAAGACGCTGATCGCCGAGGTGGGCGGCCCCGGCGGGCTCACGGCCGACGTGGAGGGCGTTGCGATCTACCATGCGGCCGGCACCCAGGGCTACATCATCGCCGCCAATCAAGATGCCGACAAGCTGACGTTCCTCGAGCGCGACCCGCCTCATGAGCCGGCGGGCGAAGTCGAGCTGGACGGTGTGGGCTCGACGGCGGGCGTCGACGTCGTCAACCTGCCGCTCAACAGCCTGTTCAGCCAGGGAGTGCTGATCGCACAGAACGGCCGCAAGGCCGGTGGCCTGATGGCCGCGCGCTGGCAGGACGTGGCGCTGGACGCGGCACCGGATGGTTCGTTGCGGATCGAACCGGGCGCTTCCGATCCACGGCTTCGCAATCGTGCGTGCGCGGCCCAGGACATTCCCGTCGAAGAGGTGACGATCGCGTTCATCGGCGATCAGGGTCTCGGCAAGGACGCCGAGGACGTGCTCGATCTCATCAAGGACGAGGGCGCCGACGCGGTGCTGCACGGCGGAGACTTCGACTACGACGACGACCCGGAAGCGTGGGAGGACATGATCGACGACATCCTCGGCCGCGACTTCCCGTACTTCGGCACGGTGGGCAATCACGACGAGGATGTGTACTACGAGCGCGAGGGCTACCAGGAGCGGCTCGAGGACAGAATGGGTCGCCTGGGGATCGCGTGGGACGGCGATCTGGGTGTGCGGTCGTCGTTCAGCTACGGCGGCGTGTTCTTCGTGACGACGGCGCCGGGAATCTTCGGCGACGGCGACGAGGACCATGCGCCCTATATCGAAGACCAGCTTGCACGGAACGATTCGGTCTGGCGCGTCAGCAGCTGGCACGTCACCATGAGTCGCATGCAGGTCGGTGACAAGTCCGACCAGGCAGGGTGGGGGGTCTACGAGGCTTCTCGCCGCGGCGGCGCGATCGTCGCCACGGCCCACAATCATGCTTACGCCCGCACACACCTGCTGGAGAGCTACGAGGACCAGGAAGTGGCCAGCACCGACAGCACGCTGCTTCTGGCGGCCGATGATCCGGGCACGTCCGCCGACGAAGGGCGCAGCTTTGCGTTCGTATCGGGACTCGGTGGCCGCAGCGCGCGCCGTCAACACCGCGACGACGACTGGTTCGCGAGCATCTACACCCGCGACCAGGACGCCGAGCACGGCGCGCTGTTCGGCGTGTTCAACCACGGCGGCGACCCGCGGCTGGCGTACTTCTATTTCAAGGACATCGACGGCTACGTGGCCGACGAGTTCTACGTGCGAAGCGATGTGGGGATCGCGGCATCGCCGGGGCCGAAGCGGGTGCGGATCGATCCGACGTCGGCGCAGAGCACCTGCGGCGACATGCCGGGCAACACGCTGGTCATCGAGGACGTGACGGTGCAGGACCAGCCCGACAGAGTCCTGGTGGTGACGGTCGCTGCCGAGGAGAACAACGACGACTGCGACCTCGCCGACGAGGAGGCGAGTGTGACTTTCGACGGGGAAGCGCTCGAGCTGGCGGTCGCGGCGGTGTCCGACACGGAAGGCTTCCGCGCCTGCACGGGGCTGTTCTACCTGCTCGATCCGCCGACGACGACCGCCGATGTGGAGATCGAGTTCCCGACCGCTGCGGGCAGCAAGGTCAACAACCGACAGGGCGGTGCTCTGGTCATCTACGACGCTGCCGCTCGTGCCCCGGAGGTCACCGCCACCGCGGGCTTCGAGGGAGCTGTGAGCCCGGTCGTAACCATGATCACGACGCTCACGGACGGCTCCATGGTCGTCGACGTCGTGGCCGACGGTAACGAGGGCGTGCACAGCGTGGTGGAGCCCGCGCAGGCGATGCTCTGGCAATCATCGTGCGGCAAGTCGAGCTCCGCATCTTCGACGCTGGAGGTACCGGTCGCCGGTGCGGCCAAGCTCGGCTGGGAGCACGACAACCCCCGGCGCTATGCGCATGCGCTGGCTGCCTTTGCGCCCGCGGGCACGGTGTCGGGTACGACGACCGGAGCTCCGCCGAGCGCAGGCAGCTGCGGCGACCCCGACGGCGATGGTGCCGTCACGGCATCCGATGCGTTGCTCGCGATCGGCGCCGCGGTGGGCTCGGGTGAGTGCGCGAACCGGCTCTGCGACGTGAACTCCGACTGCCTGACAACGATGAGCGACGGCCTGATGATACTCAGCGCGGCGACCGGCCAGCCGGTCGAGCTGTCGTGCTCGTGTAGCCCGTAACGCTCACCGCACGGCGGTTGCGGGTCGACGCGTTAAATGGACACCGTTTCATAAACCGGATCCCCGGGTGAGGTATTGCCACTCGCAATACGAAAGCCGGGTCGTGACCTTCAATCTGCGTTGACGACGCCCCACGCGATGCGCTAGTTCACAAGCGAGCAGCGCCGCCCGGGGTGGTGCTGGGGACGGGACAAGATGCGCGACGGGAACCTGTCGTTCACTGTGCTCGGGCTCGTCGCCAGGCGCGTCGAGGGCTTGCACGGCTACGGGCTCAAGACCGAGTTCGACGCCCTCATCAACGACTTCTGGCAGGTGAACTACGGCAGTGTGTACCGCTGCCTCGACGTGCTCGAGCGTGCCGGCGATCTCAGCGGCATGGAGCAGCTGCAGAAGGATCGTCCGAACCGGCGCGTGTATCGCATCACCGAGCAGGGCAAGCAGACCCTCGACGACTGGCTGCTGCAGCCGGTATCCGACTCGCCGCGTCCGATGCGCGATGAACTGTCGCTCAAGCTCCTGTTCTTGACCGACCATTCGGCGGACACCGTTCGCCGCATGATTCGTGACCAGCGCGAGATCTACCTGACCCGCCTCGCGAAGATCTCGAAACAGAAGAACAAGCTGCAGCGCCACGGCTTCGATGCCCGGGTTACCGGGCTCATGGTCGATGGCGCGCAGGCGCGCGTGCGCGCGGACCTCGCGTGGATCGAGCGAGTAGAGCGCACGCTGCTACACGACGAATGATTCGATTCGTAGGAGTCGCGAAGTGCTACGGCGAAGGCGAGGCGGCCGTTCGAGCGCTTCGCGGCGTCGACCTCAACGTTCCCTCCGGTCAGATGTGCGCAGTGATGGGCCCGAGCGGCTCGGGCAAGAGCACGCTCCTGCACGCTGCCTCGGGGCTGGCATCGGTGGATTCCGGCGCCATCATCATCGGCGACAACGAGGTCACCACGCTATCGCGCGGCGACCTGGCGCTGATGCGCAGGCGCCAGGTCGGTATCGTCTCGCAGTTCTCCGACCTCATCCCGTTCCTCACGTCCTACGAGAACGTGGCGCTGCCGCTCGTCCTCGACAGTGTAGGCGATAGCGATGAGCGTGTACGCGTGACCAGGGCACTCGAGCTCGCCGGCATCGAGCATCGTGCAGGCCACAAGCCCCATCAGCTTTCCGGCGGCGAGATGCAGCGGGTGGCGATCGCGCGGGCCATCGTCATCCGGCCGCAGGTCATCCTGGCCGACGAGCCTACCGGCAATCTGGACACGCGCGCCGGCGAAAGCATCATGGGGCTGTTCCGCCACGTGAACGAGGCCACCGGCGTGACCATGATGATCGTCACGCACGATCCGGTGTGGGCGTCGCTGTGCGACCGGGTCGTGCGTCTCGAGGACGGCAGGATCGGCCAGGACATCGCGCTGCCCGATGCCGACGAGCCCGCCCCGGAGGCGCGACTCCTCCACTAGGTAGCTGCGATGCTCGCCCTGCTTCGCCAGATCAGTGCCAAGGATCTCGCGCAGCGACCGCTACGCGTCGCTCTTTTCGTGCTCGCCATCGCACTGGGCACGGCACTGATCACGGCCATGCAGCTCGCCACCGACTCGGTCGTGACACGGTTCAACGACGAGCTGGAACGCGCGGGCGGCAGGGCCGACCTGCACGTGACGTTCGGCACGGGCGAGGCGGGGTTCGACGAGGAGGTGGTCGGTACCGTGCGCGACGCGCGGTTCGTGGACCACGCGTCGGCGGTCGTGAGGGGGGCGCTGACGTTCACCGACGCACCGCCGCAGACGGTCGAGCTTTTCGGCGTCGACATCCTGGACCCCGACGTGGCAGCCTTCTACGGCCTCGAGGTGGTGGAACGGACTCCGGACGACCTGGTGATCCTCAACGATCCGCGCGCGCTTTTCCTCACCGACACGCTGGCACGCGAGCGCGGCCTGGCGCTGGGCGACCGGGTACCGCTCGCCGCCACCGCTGGGGCCGGCGAGTACACGGTGCGCGGCATCGTGCGCGGCGAGGGGCTTGCCGATGCCCACGGCGGACGCATCGCGATGATGTTCCTGCCGGCGGCCCAGGACGTGACAGGCAAGCGCACCGGAGAACGGCGCTGGAACATCGATCAGATCGACGTCGCGCTGATCGATGGCGTGGAACGGGACTGGGCCAGGACCGCGCTGGCCGGTCTGGTGCCGGCGGGACTGGTGGTCACCGAACCGGCCCAGCGCCGGCTCGACAACCGCCGCATGGTCGCGGGGCTTCGCGCAGCGTTGATCGGAATCAGCGTCGGGGCACTGCTGTCGGCGATGTTCATCGTCTACTCGACCACCACGGCGCTGGTCGCGTACCGTACGCCGATGCTGGCGTCGGTCGTGGTCGTGGGAGCGACCCCTGCAATGCTGGTACGCCTGGTCGTCATCGAGGCGGCCCTGCTGGGTACCCTCGGCGCCGTGCTCGGCACGTTCCTGGGCGTTGCGCTGGCCCGGTTCGCGGTCGCCGACGTGGCGGTGGGCATGAGCCTCAACTACTCGCTCTACTTCGCCGCCGCGGATGCGGCGCCGCTACGAACCGGTGCCCTGGTCGGGTCGCCCCTTCTGGGCGTCCTCGCGGCCGTGGTTTCCGCCTACTTTCCGGCCCGCCGGCTGCGCACGCTCGATCCGGTCGAGCTCCGTCGTGGCGAGGGGGAGGGGGCAGAGGACGCGGGCCCGGGGTGGCTGCCTGCACTGTGGGCACTGGCGCTCACCGCCGTCGGCGTGCTGGCCCTGGCGCATGGCGTGCACCGGCAGAGCGCCGCGTGGTGCTCGCTGGCGGGAACCGTGATCGTGCTCGGTGCGATACTGGCAGCGCTGCCCTTCATCCGTGTGCTGTGGGCGCTCGCGAGCGGGCCGGCGCGGAGACTGGCCGGTGCGGCCGGTTGGCTCGGCAGCGAGCAGCTCGGGCGCAGCAGCCGGCGCAGCACCGTGACGGTGGCCGCGATCGCGCTCGCGGTGGCGGTGGCGGTCACGGCCTCGACGTTGCCCAAGAGCTTTCGGTCGTCGGTGTCGCACTGGTTCGGGTTCGCCGGCGACGCGGTGGTGATGTCGCGCGCGCGCCAGGGCGGCTGGATGGGGGCCGCGGTGAGCGGAGATCTGCACCGACGCATCGCCGCGGTCGACGGTGTTCTCGACGCTTCCGCGTTTCGCGTCCTGCAGGGGCAGCACTTTCGTGGTGATCGCGTGGCCGTGGTCGGGCTCGACGACGTCTTCGCCAAGCGTGCGGCGCGGACCGCCGGGATCGGGACGCGCGATCAGGACGACATCGCCGCGCTGATCGCCTCCGGTGAGGCGGTCGGCGTTTCTCGGAACCTCCACGCTCACTACGCCGTCGGGTCGGGAGACACGATCGAGCTCGCCACGCCGACCGGGCGGGTCGAGCTGCCGGTGGTGGCCGTGATTCCCGACTACACCTCCGACCGCGGTTCGATCCTGGTCGGCCTCGAGTTGCTGCGAGAGCGCTGGCTCGATCACTCGCTGAGCTACATCGCCGTGGAGCTGTCTTCGGGGACATCGATGGAGCGTTTTCGAGCGTCGGTCGAGGAGGCGCTCGGGCAGGACCGGCGTGCCCTGTCGGTCATCGAGACCGGTGCCCTGGTGCAAACGGTCGACGATCTCATCGGCAGGGCTTTCGCCGACGTCGATGCCCTGCAGCTGATCGTGGTGATCATCACGCTCGCCGGCATCGTCGACCTTGTGGTGTCGAACGTCATCGATCGTCGGCGGTCCACCGCGCTGGTGCGGATCGCGGGCGCTTCGGATGCGACCGTCGTCGGCGCCGTTCTCGTTGAAGCCGGCATGATCGGGCTCACCGCCGGCGTTCTGGGAGCCGTCGTCGGTAGCGTCTTCTCCTGGATCTGGGTGCGTTTCACCTACCCGGTGCTGGTCGGCCACGTTCTCGATCTTCACTTCGCCTGGACGGGTGCTATGGTGTGCACCGTGCTCGCGACGATCACCGCAATCGTCGCGGGCTACGTGATGGCCGCGTCGGGGCTGCGACAGTCTGCGGTGGCCACGGTACGCGCGGAGTAGCAGCGATGCCGAGCTCGATCGACAAGGGGGCGGATCACGTGACGCGGCTGGCGCTGGCCGGGCTTGGCTCGTACCTGCCAGAACGTGTCGTCGAGAACGACGAGCTCGGCGCGCTGGTCGGCATGACCCCCTCGCGCATCAAGAGCCTGTTCGAGATCGACCGGCGCCACTGGGCTCGCGCCCACGATCGCGCCCAGGCCGCGCAGGGCCAGACCCTGAGCGACCTGGCAGCGTCGGCGGCCGCGAGCGCGCTCGCCGACGCGGGCGTGAGCGCGCGCGAGCTCGACACGATCGTCGCCGTATCGATCGCTCCCGAGTACATCTCCCCTCCGCTCGACGCCCTGATCCGCAAGAAGATCGGGGCCGGAGAGCTCACCGGCTACACGCTGCACTCCGCCTGCACTGGCGTGTTCCGCGCCACCGCGCTGGTCGAGTCGCTGATGAGGGCCGGCCGCAGCCGCGTGGCGCTGGTGGTGGCTGCGGAGACCCTGTCGCCGTATTTCCAGTTCGGGCCCGACGTACCGAAGGACCTGCGCATGAGCTACGCGCTGTACGGCGACGGCGCGGCCGCCATGGTGCTCGTCGCCGACGAGCCGAGCTTGCCGGCCGTCGACGCGATCACGGCCGTGACCACCGACGACGACGACGCTCCCGGCATCATGGTGCGCGGGCCGCTTGCCGAGCCGTCGGTGGCGGGGCTCGGCACGGCGGCGGCCGGCTCGCTCGCGTACCACGACTTCCGGCGTGTGCTCGACAAGGGTGGGCCCCTGACGCGTCGAGCGGCCGACGCGGTTCTCGAGACCCTGGGCAAGACGCTCGACGACGCCGACCACCTGCTGACCCACCAGGCCACCGGCCACATGCGCGAGATCGGCGCGAAGCTGGGACTGCCGGTCGACAAGCTGCGCGTGAACATCGATCACGTGGGAAACACGATCTCCGCGTCGATCCTGATCCTGATGGACGAGCTGAAGCGGGCAGGGCGGTTCGCTCCGCAGGAGCTGCTGGTGCTGCACAGCGCCGAGAGCGCTACCTGGAGCTACGGCGGCATGGCCGTGCACTGGCGCTAGCGACAGTCTCATCGGTAGCGCGCCGCGCCGGCGGCGGCCTTCGTGCGGGTGCGCCCCGTGATGGTGTTGGCCACCGCTGGGGGCTAGCGTGGGCGGGCTGCCGGCGTAGCTGCTATCGCTGTCAGGGGAGGGCCGCACATGACCGTATCTCGACGTTGCCGCTTGCGCACGATTGCGCATGGCAGCCTGCGTCTCGCCACGGCGCTCGCGTTCGCGGCCGCGGTCCTCGTCGCGCCTTCCGCCGACGCGCACGACACCGATCTCGCGATCGCTGCCAGGAAGCTCAGCCTGCGCACCGACAAGGGCCCGGACAAGCAGCGCCTCAAGTTCGCCGTCAGCAAGCAGCTCCAGGTCAGCATCGGGCACGACCCCGCGCAGACGGTGACGTGGCTGCTGCTGCGCGGTTACGGAGCCAGCGGCGGTACTTCCGGTCGCATCGAGCTCGACCCCACCTTGTGGAAGACGCTCGGCAAGCCGTCCAGCCCCAAGGGCTACAAGTACCTCGATCGCAACGGCACGCGCGGAGGCGTCACCAAGGTCGTGCTCAAGCTGGGCAAGCTGCAGATCACGGCCGCCGGTGTGAACTGGCCCTGGCAGATCGCGGGGGCGCAGGATTCGGTAGGCGTGTACTTCGGCATCGAGGACGAGTCGTACTGCGCGAGCTTCGGGGGCGAGGTGAGGCGCAACGCGGCCGGCATGTTCCAGGCCAAGGACGCGCTCTCGCCAGGCGACTGTCCGGTCGCGGTGTGCAGCAACGGCGAGGTGGAGCTCGGTGAGGATTGCGACGACGGCAACCTGGCCGAATTCGATGGCTGCACCACCACATGCGAGACGGGCCCGTGCATCGGCGACGCCTACGACTCGACGTTCGAGGCGATCCAGGAGCTGGTGTTCGAGCAGAACGGCTGCACCAGCCCACTGTGCCACGGCGGCGCGCCGGGGCAGGGGGGTCTCGACCTGTCGGCGGGCAACGCCTATGCGAACCTGCTCGACGTCGCGTCGGCGGGCAGCACCTACGATCGAATCGAGCCGGCAGCGCCGAACTCGAGTTCGCTGTACCTGAAGCTCCTGAAGGCCGTCGACCCCATGGTCGACATACCGGGCGACGGCATGCCGTCGGGCGGCGCCCCGATCCACGACGATCTGCTGGAAGCGGTCAGGATCTGGATCCTCGGCGCCGCGCCCGAGGCCGGCACCGTGCCGGGCACCGAGAGCCTGCTCGGTGGGTGCTTCCCGGAGCCGGGGCCCGTTTCGATCGCGCCGCTCGACCCGCCCGATCCGGCCGAGGGGTTCCAGCTGGAGATGCCGGGCACGCCGGTCGCGGCCGAGACCGAGATCGAGGTCTGCTTCGCCACCTACTACGACGTGACCGACGACGTGCCGGCTCAGTACAAGGATCCGACGAACACGTACTTCTACTCCACCCAGGACGTGACGCGCCAGGACCCCCACAGCCACCATCTGGTGATCATGCACTCGGCCGTGTCCGAGTCGCAGGTGAATCACGCCGCCTTCGGCGGCTGGTCGTGCGTGGGCGGGCTACAGGACGGACAGAGCTGCGATCCGCTGAACACGAGCTCTTGCGGCACGGGCTTCTGCCGCAGCGCGATCGGCAACAACACCGCGTGCATCGGCTTCGGGCCGCCCGGTGGTCCGACCGCCGGCAATCCCGCCAACGGGATCGGCGGCGCCGGCAACGGACAGTCCGCCAACGATCTGCCGCCGGGGCTGTACCGCAAGGTGCCGCTCAAGGGCTTCGTGTACTGGAACGCACATGCCTTCAATCTGACGTCGCAGAATCACAGCCTGAAGGCGTATCTCAACCTGATGTACAGCACGCAACAGCAACACGAGGTAGCGCCGTTCACCGACTTCCACTACATCTACGCCGCCGCCGGCACGGCGCCGTACACGAAGGCCACGTACTGCACCACGCTCACGTTCGACCAGGGTGAGCGTCTGTTCGAGCTCAGCTCGCACACACACGAGCGCGGTGAAGTGTTCTGGGTCGACGACCCGCAGGGCAACGAGATCTACCGCAGCTTCATCTACAACGATCCGGTCGTGGAGAAATTCGACCCGCCGCTCGCGTTCGACTCGGCGATTGCCGCCGACCGGAGGGTCGAGTACTGCGCCACGTACAACAACGGGGTGGCACCGGACGGTTCGCCCGATCCGTCCACGGTGCGCAAGCGCTCGGTGACGCCGCAGAACGCGGGCCTGTGCAACCCGACTGCCTGTACGGAAGGGCTGATCGGCAGCGCGTGCAGCGGCGCGAACGACCACGCGAGCTGCGACACGTCGGTGGGTGCGGGCGACGGCGTGTGCGACGCCTGCGCGATCACGGCAGGCGTGAGCACGGAAGACGAGATGTTCGTGCTGACCGGCAGGACCTACGACGTGGGCGCCCCGTAGCGGGGCAGGGCGGCACCGACGCCGGACGGGTCAGTGATCGTGGCCGGCGGGTCGTGCAGCGTAGCGACGCTCGCGCGCGAGCAGCTCCCGGTCGTCGCAGATTCCCCTGTCGGCCAGAAGTCGTTCGAGGGCAGTCTGCCAGCAGGCGTAGTAGCTCCACCGCTCGCCGTCCTCGCCGGCGCGCTCCTGGCTGGCGATCTCCTCGATCAGCAACCGCCTGAAGTCGTCCCATTCGAACAAGCCCTGCTCGCACAGTGCGAGCGTGATTCCGAATACGCGGCTCTCCCACGGGGCGGCGAACACCAGCTCGCCGTTGGAGCGCGGCGGCGCACCGGGACCATCGAGGTCGAGCTCGCGACGGCGCGCCTCAGTCATCGTCGCCACCGGGCTCGCGGGTGAGCGTGGCCACGCCGATCATCGAGTCGCGGGTGACCAGCCGAGCAAGCTCGTCTTCGCAGAGCCCCTCGGTGCCGGCGGGACGCTCGGGCAGGACCAGATAGCGGATCTCGGCGCTGCTGTCCCACACGCGCACGTCGGTCTCCTCGTTCAGCTCGAGGCCCATCTCGGCGAGCACGCGACGCGGCTCGCGCACCACGCGCGATCGATACGCAGGCTCCTTGTACCAGGCCGGTGGAAGGCCGAGCACCGGCCAGGGGTAGCAGGAGCACAGCGTGCACACGACGACGTTGTGGACGCCGGGCGTGTTCTCGACCACCACCATGTGCTCGCCCTGCGGACCGCCGAAGCCGAGCTCACCGATGGCCGCCGTGCCGTCGGCGAGCAGCCGCGACTTGTAGTCGGGGTCGGTCCACGCTCGCGCCACGACCCTGGCGCCGTTCATCGGGCCGATGTCGGTCTCGTAGGTCGAGACGATGGCATCGACCGTCGGCCGCTCGACGAGCCCCTTCTCGACGAGCAGGTCCTCGAGCGCCTCAGCCCGCAGCGCCTCGCGTGTCGGCTTCGGATGGTCGTGCTCGCCCATGCCGTGCGTCTATGCCGTCTTGCGGCCACGCCCACGCGGTTCGAGATAGCTCTCGAACAGGTCGATGTGGATGCAGGTTCCCGGTTCGCCTTCGTCGCCCCACAGCTCGGACGCTTCGAAACGAATGCAGTACACGTTTTGCGGGTTCTCTCCTTCGCCGCGGGCGTGGGTGTCCGGAAACACCCAACCGCCGTAGCACCGCGCCACGGATCCTCGCTTGCCGCGCGCGTAGCCCGGCAGGCGAGTGTGGCCGTGCGGGTCCACGTCGCGTACGCGCACTGGATCGCCGACCTCGAACCGAGGCGACGCGGTACCCGCGCGACGTGCGCTGAACAGGGCTTCGTCGGGCGGGGCAAGCGGCTCGACGGGGCTGGCCGGTCGCGGATCGATGCGGGCTTCGACGGCGTGAACGCGAGCGTCGAGCTCTCCGGGTGCGAGAACGCGGGCCTCCTCGAGAATCCGCACTGCGGCCTCGAGCCAGCGGCCGTAGTACCCGAGCCGCAGGTACTCGTCGTGGTCGTGCGCCTCGATGGCGCGACGGCTGCGATCGAGGTTGCACAGCCCCAGCGCCATGGTGAGGCTCAGCAGACCGAACGCGCGCGCTTCCCAGCGCTCGTGGAAGACGGCATCGTCGCGCGGGTCGATTTCGCCGAAGCCCGACACGCCGCCGACGTCGTGGGCGGCTCGACCGCTTTCACGCGCATCCACGCCGGCACAGTGCAGCTCGGCGGCGCCCGATACAAGCCCGACGAACCAGTGGCGGCGGTGGCGTGCGCGTGACGGGCTGCGTGCTCGTGACCCCGGGCGAGTGCCCGCTTCGATACAGCCCGGCCGGCTCGGGTATCACAATGACACAGCAGTGACTCGACCGTCGTGCGTGTCGGCGCAAGCCCGGGCATGACGAAGCTCATGATCCAGCGTCGCCGTCGCGGCACGGAATTCGCTTGCTCGAACATCCAGTGCGCGGTGGGTACGCCCACGATTTTGTCTTTCCGCCGCCCGGAGGTTCCATGAATCGTTTCTGCAAGATCATCATCACGCTGGGGCTCGCAGGCCTGGCGTTCGCGGGCACGGCCGCCGCTCAGGCCGACCTGCCCGGCACCGATCCGGCGCCGACGTGCCGCCCGGCATGCGTCGTGCGTTGCACGGCTCACGCGTGGGAATCCGTCGATGCCTGCGTGGCCGGCGGTATCGGCAAGGCGTCGTGCTACAAGGACGGACGCGTGATGCTCGAGCAGTGCCTCGCGCGACACTGCGATCCGACCACCCCCTGCGAACGCGTGTGTGACGCCCAGGCGTACGAGGCGCTAGAGACTTGCGTCGCCGACGGTGCGCTGCGTGACGAGTGTCTCGACGACGTACGCGACCTGCGCGCGGCCTGCCTCGAGCGCGACTGCGAGCCGGAGCCGCGCTGCGAAGATCACTGTGCGGTGCGCGCCAAGGAGCTGTTCACCCAGTGTGCCGCCGTCGGTAATCCGCGGCGCAGGTGCAACAAGCGGGCACGGAACGCATTCCGCCCGTGCATCATCGAGAACTGCAAGCCGGATGTGACGTGCGAGGACGCCTGCGAGGCCCGCGGCGAGGAGCTTCTGGTGCGCTGTCTGAACGACGGTGGGTCGGTAGACGAGTGCGAGGCCAGGGTGGCGGGCGAGGTAGACGCGTGCGTTGCCGAGGAGTGCGAGCCCGAGCCGCCCACGTGCGACGCGGCCGGCAGCGACTGCGACCCCGAGCTTCCGACGTGCGAGGAGCGCTGCGAGGCGGTCGCCGGGAGCTTCTTCGAGCGCTGTGTCGCCGACGGCGGCAAGCCGGCGAACTGTGAGGAACGCGCCCACGTCAACGGTGCGGCCTGTATCGACGAGCACTGTCCCGAGCCCGAGCCGCGCACCTGTGAGGAGCGTTGCGAGGCGCGTGGCGACGAGTTCTTCGAGCGTTGCTCGGACGAGGAGCGCAACGACGAGGGCTGCGCCGATCGCGCCCGGGTGGTCGTCGAGTCGTGTCTCGACGAGAGCTGCGAGGCGGAGCCGCCGACGTGCGACGACGTGTGCGAGGCTGCGGCAGAGGAGTTCTTCGGCCGCTGCGTACGCGAGGAGATCGATCCCGACGCGTGCGAGGAGCGCGCGCACGGGTTGCTGGCCGAGTGCATCTCGCTCGAGTGCGGTCCGGAGCCGCCGACCTGTACCGAGCGCTGCCAGGCCCTGGGGCTGGAGTTCGCCGACGACTGCGTGGCCGACGGCATCGCGGTCGAGGCGTGCGACGAGCGTGCCGGCGACATCATCGAGGAATGCGTGGCCGAGGCCTGCACCGACGGTGAGCCGGAGCCCGACGGGTCGGATCAAGAGCCCGGCGACGGAGGCGAGGAGCCCGGATAAGCACGGGCTCGGCGGTTACAGCAACCGCGACCGCCACTCGGTACGGACTCTCGGGCCGGGATTCTCTCCACTGTACGCGGTGGAAGAGGACCCGGCCCGAGGCCGTTGGAGAGCGAGACTACTACTTGCCGCTCAGATGCCGGCAGAGACCGCGGCGTCATCCTCGAGCGGCACGGACAGCGTGATCAAGCTGCCGGTTCCGGATGTCGAGTCGACCCCGAGGAGTCCACCGACCAGGTCGAGACGTTCACGGATGATGAGCAGCCCGAATCCACCGCCCGAATCCGTCGGCGCGCCGACGCGCCCGGCGGCGACCCCCTTGCCGTCGTCGCTCACCCGGATCACGACCGCGCCGCCGCTCGTCTCGATCGAGACCTCTGCGCTCGTCGCTTCGGCGTGCTTGCCCACGTTGCGCAGCAGCTCACGGACACACTGGAACAGCACGACCTCGACGCGCTCCGGTATCCGCCTCTTCTCGTGGTCGTTGACCACCCGGCACCGGAATCCGTGCTGTCGCTGCGCCTGCTCGGCCAGCCACTCGACAGCAGCCTCGAAGCCGAGCTCGTACAGCACCGGCGGGCTCAGCTCGTAGAGAAGATCGCGGGTCTCGTCGATGGCCCCGTCGGTGAGGTCCAGTATCTCCTCGAGCGGTGTGTCCTCGCTCGACTTCGCGACCGACGCGTTGAGAGCGCCGAGCTTGATGCGCAGCAGCCCCAGGGTCTGAATCGTGCGATCGTGGAGCTCGCCGCCGATGCGCCGACGCTCGCGTTCGGCGGTTTGTGCGACCGAGTCGGCAAGCGCGCGCAGCTGCACCTGGTAGCGGCGCAGCTGCTCCTCGGATTCGCGCCGCACGTGCGTGTCGAGCAGCGAGCCCGCGAGCCGTATCGGGCGGCCGTCACGGTCGCGCACGACCTTGCCACGGAGGCGATACCAGCGGTACTCGCCCTGCTTGGTCAGCATCCGGATCTCGACGTCGAACGGCCTGTCGGTGGCCAGATGCGCTTCGAGCCCGGCAATGGCCGCGTCGAGGTCGGCGCGATGCACGAGACGTCCCAGGGCGGTGGCGTCGGGGTGGAAGTTGGCCGCATCGTGGCCGAGCAGCTCGGCGAACCGTGGTGAGATCCAGAACGCCTCCTTGTCGATGTCGGGCCAGTCCCACAGGCCGTCGCTCGAGCCGTGCGTGGCCAGCTCGAAGCGCTCTTCGCTGAGTCGCAACGCCTCCTCGGCGTGGCGGATCTCCGTGATGTCCCAGCTCGCCCCGACCACGCTCACGGGCTCGCCCGTATCGCCGATCACCACCTCGCCGCGGGTCAGGAGCAGGCGCACCTCGCCTCCCGGGCGGACCACACGGTATTCGACTTCCTGGGCCTGCAGCGAATCCACCATGAGCTGCCAGACGTCGCTGGCGACCTGGCGATCGTCGGGATGGCAGATGTTCCCGATGAACGACTCCACACGGCCGTCCCACTGCTCGGGCGTGATGCCGCAGATCGCGTACAGCTCGTCCGACCAGCTCACGATCCCCGTGGCCAGGTCGACCGCCCAGCTCCCGAGGTGCGCGATCTCCTGTGCCTTGAGCAGGAACGCCTCGCTGTTGCGCAGCCGCTCCTCCATCTCCTTGCGCGCGGTCACGTCCTGCACCGTGGTGAGCTGGTGCACCGGCCTGCCGTCGTCGTTGCAGATGAGCTTCGACGTGGCGGACACGACCCTGAGATCTCCCCTGCGGGTACGGATGCGAACGTCTACCGTGCGACCGCGCCCCGTACGATGCATCAGCCGGATGCCGTCGGTCACGAAATCGCGGTCGTCCTCGTGCACGAAGCCCAGATAGGTCTCGAGGTCGGGCTCGACCTCGCCGGGCTCCATCCCGAGTATGTGGTACAGCTCGTCGGACCAGTGCGCCTCGCCGGTCTCGAGGTTCCAGGCAATGCTCCCCATGCGGGCTACCTGCTGCGCTACCGCCAGCCGCTCCTCGCTCGCACGCAATGCGCTCTGGGCCGCGTGCTCTTCGGTGACGTCCTGTACGCTGACGAAGAGCTCGACGAGCTCGCCGTCCGGATCGCGCACTCCGCCGACGTGGCCGCGGTGGACGCGCCACTCACCGTCGCTGCGACGAACGCGCGCAAAGTTTTCGCGGTGATCACCGCCGGTCTTGACGCGATCGAGCTCGGCGGCCACTTTCGCGTGGTCGTCCGGATGAACGTACTCGAGATAGTTCTCGAGGCTCGCCGGGATCTGACCCGGCTCGAGACCCAGAAGTCGGTAGAACTCATCCGACCAGCGATGCTCGTCGGTGCGCAGGTCCCACTCCACGCTGCCCACGCCCGCGAACTCCTCGGATCGGGAGAGTCGAAGCTGCTTGGCATCCAGGGCCTGCTCGAGGGTGACGTGCTCGGTGACGTCGTGGCCGCTGGAGATGAACACGCGTCGGCCGTCCAGCTCCGCTGCCGTCGTCATCACCTCCACGCGCAGGTGTTCGCCGGTCGCGGAGTCGAGGTCGAGCTCGAAGCGCACGGTCTCTCCCGCGATCACGCGCTCGAGGAGATCTTCGTGCCCGGCCGGATCGGGCATCCCGTGCGCGGAAACGAGCGCCAGAAACTCCTCGCGAGTGCAGCCGAACATGCTGCAGGCGGCGCCGTTCGCGTCGAGCGCGGTGCCGGGCCGACCGTCAGGGCCGGCCTCGACGACCACGATCGCGGTCGCCGTCTGGTTGAACACGGCCCGGTAGAAGCTGGAGTCCACGCGCTGATCGTTCCCCGCCGGGGCCGGGCGCAGACAGGGCCCGCTCATGGCAGGTTCCGGTCCCGGCGCCCCGGGCAGCGTAGAATAGCCGTTCAGTGCCTGTTCACAACCGTTTCGGCACCCGCATGATCTTCTCGAACGTGCATTTCCGGCGGGGAGGGTTGTGGATCTGCGGAGGACAGAGGGCCGCGCGGAGCTTCGATGCCCCGTGTACATGGGACGTCGGCGGGCACCGTGACGCGCAAGCTCACCCCATCGGGGGTTGCCCGCTCGGTCGCTTCTCGGGGATTCCTGAACGACGGAGCCGAACCCCAGGCCAGCACGTACACCACCGGCTGCGGGATCGGTCAACCGAGACGTACGCGCAGCGACACGGGCGTGCGTGGTGCGATGCCGCAGGGCATCGACGCCGCATGATCGAGCAGTGTTACGCGCGCTAACCGCTCGGTCAGCACCTCCAGCGCGACGCTCATGTTCTTGTGCGCCAGGTGCAGGCCAGGGCAGCTCTTCGGCCCGGGCCCGAACGTCAGCGGCTCGGCACCGGGGCGGCGCTGCGGGTCGAACCGGTGCGGGTCGGGGAAGACCGCCGGGTCGTGGTTAGCCGCCGCGATCGCGAACAGCACCCAGGCGTCGGCCGGCAAGGTGACCTCGCCGAACGTGGTCTCCTCGGCCGCGGACAGTCGCGGCAGCACCGCCACCGATGTCTCCCAGCGCAGCACCTCGTCGACCGTGGGGCCGATGAGCCCACGATCGGTACGCAGCCGCTCCCACAGGCCGTCCACGGACAGCGTGGCGTGGAGCAGGTTGCCGAGCGTGCCGTGGGTGGTCTCGCCGCCGGTGGGAAACAGCAGGCGGACGTGAGCGTAAATCTCGTCGTCGGTCAGCCGGCGTCTGTCGACCTCGGCGAGGGCGAGCTCGCTGATCACGTCGTTTTGCGGCTCGTGACGACGGGCCTCGACGATGGGCGCGAGGAAGCGGGTTAGCTCGGCCGCGCAGGCGCGGGCGTTGTCAGGATCGTCGCGGAACCTCAGCAGCCCGACCGCCCAGCGGTGGAATTCCCCCTCCTGCTCGCGTGGAAGTCCCAGCAGTCGCGTGATCACGAGGTAGGGAAACCGCTCGGTGAACACCTCGACGAGATCGACCTCGGAGGCCTCCACGAAGCCGTCGACCAGCTCGTGTGCCAGCGCGGCCAGCCCCGACCTCTCGTAGCTGGCCACCGCACGCGAACGGAACGCGGGCGTGGCCAGGCGCCGGAAGACGCGATGGTCGGGCTCGTCCATGGATATGAAGCTACGACCGATGGCGGGCTCGAGCGAGGCCCGGTACATCGCCGGCGGCGGAAACGTCGCGGGGTCGCGAAACGCCGCCGCCAGCGCGTCGTACGTGGTGATGATCCACGCGTCCGAACCGAAGAAGCGCGCAGGCACCACCGGGCCCGCCGCACGCAGGTCGTCTAGCGCATCGTGAAGCGCGGGGCCGGGCAAGGAGTCGAAGGCGAAGTCGATATCTGGCATGCTGTTACGTTACGAGGTGGTGATTCGTGCCACCGCGCAACCGGGCATGAGCCATATCCGAAATGCCGTTGTTCTCACAGCCCTGCTGGTGTCCAGCGGTTGCCACCTCGTGAACATCGTCCCACCTCCCAAGGGACGTCCGCTGCCCGGCCCGGTGTCGACCGACTGGACGAGCATCACGCGCGAGGATCTGGGCGTGACGTTCGAGCTCCCCGACAACTACCAGCTCGCGGAGTGCTGCGCGCTGGGCTCGATGGTGACGATTCACGCCGAGCCGGTCGACTCGCAGATCTACGGGCTGCACATCATGCGCTATCGCGACGACCAGCCGGCGCTCGCCCTGGAGGTCACCGTCCACACGATCACGCCGTGGATCATGGGCGCCGATCGAGGCGAGATCGCCGACGTGCTGGCCTCGCCCGAGGACCCTGACACGTCGCTGTGGCTATACCGACGCGTGTTCGCGCCGCGCATGGCCGGCCTGAAGGCCGACAAGTGGCGAACGGTGAACGTGTCGGGCCATACCGGCGTGGCCTTCGAAGCGTGGGAGCAGGTAGGGCCCGAGCGCAGGAACTTCTCGCGGGTCACGGTGGTGGCGCTGTCCGAGCAGGAGGCGCTGGTGATCCAGGGCCGCTTTCACCCCAAGTCGAAGGACGAGGATCGCGAGACGTACTGGAAGATCGTCGAGTCGGTTACTGCCAAACCGCCGCGCGTGCTCATCTAGCCGCCTGCTACCCGTCCCCCCACAGCTCGCGCAGCCGCCTGTCGCGTCCGCAGTTGTAGCGGTAGAACTTGTAGCGCAGCGGGTTCTTCTTGTAGTAGTCCTGATGGTATTCCTCGGCCGGGTAGAACGTCGAGGCCGCGTCGATCTCGGTGACCACCGGAGCCTGGAGGGTGGCGGTCGCCGCGATGCTCGTTCGTGATTGCTCGGCCAGGCGCTTCTGCTCGGCGTCGTGGTAGTAGATGCCCGAGCGATACTGATCGCCGACATCACAGAACTGCCGGTTCTTCGCCACCGGATCGATGTTGCGCCAGAACACCTCGAGCAGCCGCTCGTAGCTCACGCGGGCAGGGTCGTAGACGACCTGGATGGCCTCGGTGTGACCGGTGCCGCCGCGCGACACTTCCTCGTAGGTAGGATCGTCCTTCGTGCCGGCCGTGTATCCCGAGGTCGTCGAGGTCACCCCGTCGATCTCGTCGAACGGCGGCTCCATGCACCAGAAGCAGCCCCCCGCGAACGTGGCGGTGGCGAGCACAGCGTCACTCGTGGGTTCCGGCGATTCTGCGCGCGCGCGCGTAAGTCTGAAGTCGAGTCCGACGATCGTGAGCAGCACGAGCGGGACGAGCACGATGGCAACGAGCCGCGACCTCATCGTCGCAGCTCCGGAAGCGCCTCGCCCTCGGGCACGAACGTCAGCGCCACACCGTTGTTGCACCAGCGCTGCCCGGTCGGGGCGGGGCCGTCGTCGAAGACGTGCCCCTGATGGCCACCGCAGCGAGCGCAGTGGTACTCGGTGCGGGGAAACACGATCTTGTAGTCGGTCCTGGTCGCGGTGCGGCCATCCAGCGGCCTGGTGAAGCTCGGCCAGCCCGTGCCGCTGTCGAATTTCGCCCCCGACAGGAACAGCGGCAGGTTGCAGGCAGCGCACACGTACGTCCCCCTGCGCTTCTCGTCGTTGAGGGCGCTCGACCAGGGACGCTCGGTGTCCTCTTCGAAGAGCACCGCGTACTGCCGCGGCGTGAGCGATTCTCGCCACTGCGACCTGGGCTTGTCGAGGGCCTCGACTGTCCGGCTCGCGGCGCCCGCCGCCAGCGGGTCGGCCGCCCCCGTACCCGGCACGCCGCCCGGCTCCGATCCGGGCTCGCTCCCGGCGCGGCGCGCGCAGCCGGGCAAGAACAGCGCGGGCAAGGTGAGGGTGGCGAGGTGGAGAAAGTGTCGTCGGGTCATGTGCTGGGAGCGGCTCCGAGGATCGTTTCCATGAATCAAGACGTCGAGCCGGCCTGCAGGTTACGGTGCTAGCGGACGGGTCGAGCTACCTAGACCCGGATCGACCGCCGACGCCAGCCTCGCGCAAGCCGGAGAGTGACGGTTTGCCGGCCGGGTCGGCTCGGAGTACACACGGCCGAGCCCCAGCGGGCGTACCATGAATTCCGACCGACCCACCGGCAGCGCCTGGGGCGACGCCGAGACTCGTTTCTTCTACGAGCTCACGCCCGATCGTATCCTCGACGCCGTCGAGGCGACGGGCCTGCGCCCCACCGGGCGCTGCAACGCGCTCAACAGCATGGAGAACCGCGTCTACGACGTGGAAATCGAGCCCGACGAGCCGGTGCGCACGCCGAGCGACCGCTTCCGCGTGATAAAGTTCTACCGGCCCGGACGCTGGAGCGACGAGCAGATCCTGGCCGAGCACGAGTTCCTGGCCGACCTCGTCGAGTACGAGATCCCCGTCGTGCAACCGCTGATGCTGGCCGGCGGCAGCACCCTGGCACGCATTCCCGAGGCGGACATCCGCTATGCGATCTGGCCCCGGATCGGCGGGCGCGTGCCCGACGAGCTGGCCGACGACCAGCTCGAACAGATCGGCCGACTGCTGGCACGTGTTCACAACGTCGGCGCGACGCGCACGGCACCGTCGCGTGTGCGGATCGACCCCACGAGCTACGGTCGCGCAAACCTCGAGTATCTGGTCACGTCGGGACTGCTGCCCGACAGCGTTCGCGACGTGTATGCGGGTGTGGTCGAGCAGCTCTGCAACATGATCGAGCCGCTGTTCGCCGGCGTCGCCTATCAGCGCATCCACGGGGATTGCCACCTCGGCAACGTGCTGTGGGGAACGAACGGGCCGTTTCTCGTCGACTTCGACGACATGCTGCAGGGGCCGTGCGTGCAGGATCTGTGGCTCATCGTGCCCGGCAACGACGAGTACGCGCTCAACCAGCGTCGCAAGCTGGTCGAGGCCTACGAACAGCTTCGAGAATTCGACCACCGGACGTTACGCCTGATCGAGCCGCTGCGCGCGCTGCGCCTCGTGCACTTCACGGCGTGGATTGCTCGCCGCCGCGAGGACCCCGCCTTCCAGCGTCTGTTCAGCGATTTCGGCACCGAGCGCTACTGGTTCGAGCAGGTTTCCGGCTTGCAGGAACAGGTGGGCATTTGCATGGAATCCTGACCGCCGTCACCTGCGCACCTTGACGCGTCGAGTCGCCACAGCAACAGTGAAGTCGTGGCGTGCGACGAGGAGGGGAAATTCGATGAAGAACAGGACTCTCATCCGCGCTGCCGTCTCGACGCTCGCGATGGTCGTTCTGACGTGGCCGGGCGCCTTACCGGAGGCCCGGGCCGCTGACGACGACCGGCCCGCCTACCACGTACTGCGGCAGAACGAGGACTGGTCGTTCCTCGCCGACCACGAGGGCGAGACCGACCTCTTCGACCCGATCAAGTACATCCCCCTGACCGACGACGGCCAGCTCTGGATGAGCTTGGGCGGTCAGATTCGCGAGCGGCTCGAGGGCTGGAACGACAACGTGTTCGGCCAGCCGGCCGGCAGTGACCCCGACGACGTCCTGCTGCTGTCGCGGTTCCTGTTCCACGGCGACGTTCACATGACGGACATGTTCCGCGTGTTCGTGCAGGGCAAGAGCTCGCTGTCGACCCGGACGAACCTCGACGCGCGCAACCGCAAGCTCGACCGCGACCAGATCGACCTGCAAAACGCGTTCGGCGAGATCGCGGTCCCGATCGACGACGTGCATGTGCGCCTGCGCGGCGGCCGTGAAGAGCTCCTGTTCGGCAAGCAGCGGCTGGTCAGCCCGCTCGACTGGGCCAACACGCGACGCACGTTCGACGGCGTCAACGCGCGCGTGAAGGCTGGAAGGTGGAGCACGACAGGGTTCTGGACCAAGCCCGTGCAGGTCAAGAAGAACTCGTTCAACAAGAACGGCAACGACTTCTACGGACTCTACGCGACCGCGACCGACCTGGTCGGGCTCGACGGACTCGACCTGTACTGGCTCGACCTCGACCGCGGGCAGCGCACGTTCAACGGAACCACCGGTAGCGAGACCCGGCATACCCTCGGCGTGAGGGCATGGGGCGGGGTGCGCGACACCTCGGTCTACTACGATGGGGAATTCGCCTACCAGTTCGGCGACGTGGGCTCCGCCGACGTCAACGCGTTCATGATCACCGGCCTTGTCGGAACCAAGCTCGACTTCGGGTGGCTGACGCCGAAGGTCGAGGCCGGCTTCGGCTACGCCAGCGGCGACGACAATCCGGGCGACAACGACGTCGAGACGTTCAATCAGCTGTTCCCGCTAGGCCACGCGTACCTGGGATACATCGACGTGGTCGGGCGTCAGAACATCATCGACATGCGACTGTCGAGCTTCTTCGACGTCTTCTTCGACATCGGCGGCAAGCTCGACTTCCACTACTTCTGGCGGGCCGACGACGACGATGCGCTGTACAACGCCGGCGGCGGCGTGGTGCGGGCCGGCAACCTCGGCAGCTCGAACGACGTGGGCGCCGAGCTCGACCTGACGTTCAAGCGGGCGCTCACGAAGCACCTGAAGGCGATCTTCGGCTACAGCCACTTCTTCGCAGGCGATTTCATCGAGCAGTCAGGCCCCGACGACGACATCGATTTCGTTCACGTGACCCTGCAGCTGACCATCTGAGCCGGCCGAAAACGGCATGCCCGCCGGGCCGCGTGGCCCGGCGGGCGAAGCCCGCTTGACCGTCGTTTTCACGCGATGGTAGGGTCCGCGTGGAGCTTTGCCGGTGCTGCCTGCCCGCACAGCAATCGCCCTGGGTCTCGTGACCGCGTTCTCATGCGGTCTCGCGCTCGTGCGACCCGCCGAGGCCGTCGTCGTGAGCGAGCTCATGGCGGTCAACGACTCGACGATCGCCGACGAAGACGGCGAGTTCTCCGACTGGCTCGAGATCCACAACGACGGGGTCGGCGCGGTCGGCCTGGCCGGCTACTACCTCACCGACGACGCGGGGGATCTCACGAAGTGGCAGCTACCCGCGGTCAGCATTCCTGCAGGCGAGTACCTGCTGGTGTGGGCCTCGGACAAGAACCGGACGAACCCGTTGATGGAGCTGCACACCAGCTTCAAGCTGTCCGGCGGCGGCGAGTACCTGGCGCTGGTGGAGCCGGACGGCACGACGATCGCGCACGAGTACTTCCCGTCGTTTCCGGCCCAGGAAGGGGACATATCCTACGGTCTCGCCGCCGACCTCCTCACCGAGCGTTGCTTCAACAACCCCACGCCGGGCGCCGCCAACGACGAGAGCACGGGCTGCGGCTTCATCGAGCCGGTCGTGTACAGCGTCGAGCGCGGCTTCCACGACGTCGGATTCTCCCTCGAGCTCAGCACCACGACACCGGGCGCGACCATCCACTACACCACCGACGCGAGCACACCGTCGGAGACGCACGGCACGGTCTATTCCGCGCCGATCCCCATCAGCACCACCACGCCGGTACGCGCCATGGCGTTCGGCGCCGGCCTGCTGCCGCTGCCTTCGGTGACGCACACGTACATCTTCGTCGACGACGTGTTGCAGCAAAACGAGGCCGGCCTTCCGCCGGAGTACCCCACCCACTGGACCGCCGGGGTCGGCGCCGACTACGACATGGACCCCGACGTGGTCAACTCGCCTGCCTACGCCGCCAGCCTCACGGAAGACATGCGCGCGGTACCGACCATGTCGATCGTGACCGACGTGGTGAACCTGTTCGACGACGAGATCGGCATCTACAAGCACGTGAAGGGCAAGGGCGTGCAGTGGGAGCGGACCGTGTCGATGGAATTCTTCGACCGCGCCGACGGCGAGGAGGCGCAGATCAACTGCGGGCTGCGCATCCAGGGTGCGCAGAGCCGCGAAAACAGCTTGCGCAAGCACAACCTGAGGCTGCTGTTCAAGGCGATCCACGGCCCGACGAAGCTCGAGTTCCCGCTGTTCCTCGACACCGACGTCGACCGCTTCGACACCATCGTGCTCACCGCCGGGCACGGCAATTCCTGGCAGGGGGGATTCGAGCGCGCCCTGTACCTGCGCGACACGTGGGCCAAGGACACGCAGCTCGACATGGGACAGGTGGCCTCGCACTCCACCTACGTGCACCTGTATCTCAACGGCATCTACTGGGGCCTGTACCGGCCCACGGAGCGTCCCACCGCCGCGTTCATGGCCGAGCACTTCGGGGGCGACAAGGAAGAATACGACGCGCTGCGCTCGAGCAAGGTTTCCGACGGCGACAAGATCGCCTGGGAGACCATGCACAGCCTCGCCAACCAGGGCCTCGAGTCCGAGGTCAACTACAACGCGCTGCTGCAGTTCCTCGACGTCGAGAACCTGGTCGACTACATGCTGGTCAACTTCTACGGCAGCAACAACGACTGGGACTTTCACAACTGGTACGCGGCCCGCAAGCGGCAGACGGGTGCGGGCTTCAAGTTCTTCAGCTGGGACGCCGAGAACATCCTCCAGAACGCCAACGGCAACCGAAGCGGCGTTAACTACGCCGACGCTCCCTCGGGCGTCTACGGCAACCTGTGGCGCGAGAACCAGGAGTTCCGCGTGCTTTTCGGCGACCACGTGCAGCGGCACATGTTCAACGGCGGTGCGCTGACATTCCGCAACTCCCTCGACCGGCTGCTGCGCCGGGCCGACGAGATCGACCGCGCCATCGTCGGGGAATCGGCCCGCTGGGGCGACAACCGCGGCAAGACCATCCCGTTCACGCGCGACGTCGACTGGATCAAGGAGCTCACCTGGCAGCGGCTCGTGTTCTTCCCGCGTCGCCACGACATCCTGCTCGGTCAGCTGCGGTCGCGAGGCCTGTATCCCGACGTGATCGCACCGTCGTTCAGCCAGCACGGCGGTGGCTTCGACCCGGGTGCCACGGTCGAGATCAGTGCGCCGGCGGGCATCCTCTACTACACCGACGACGGTACCGATCCGCGCCTGCCCGGCGGTGCCGTATCGCCGAGCGCGCAGACGTACGCGGGACCGATCGCGCTGGCCGGCACCATGCACGTGGCCGCACGAGCGCGTTCGGGGCTCGAGTGGAGCGCGGTCACCGAGGTCGACTTCGTCGAGGACACGGCGGTTCGCGTGACCGAGATCATGTTCCACGCGCCACTGGGCTCGGAGTACGACTACATCGAGCTCACGAACGTGGGGCCGGCCCCGGTCGACCTGAACGGGTTCACGTTCACGGACGGCATCGTCTTCACGTTCCCGCCGACCGTGCTGCTTCCCGGCGCCCAGGCCCTGGTGGTGAGCGACGCGCTCGCGTTCGATCTGCAGTACGGCGCCGGCCTGCCGGTGGCGGGCGTGTACTCGGGCAACCTGAACAACGGCGGTGAGAACCTCACGCTGGAGGACGCCGCGGGCAACCCGTTCATCGATTTCACGTTCGAGGATCTCTGGTACCCGCTCGCCGATGGGGCAGGGCGGTCGCTGGTCGTTCGCGACCCGGCCCAGGCCGTGGGCCTGTTCTCCGAGGCCGAAGGCTGGCGGGCCAGCGGCGCCGACGACGGCTCGCCGGGGCTCCCGGAGCCTGCGCTTTGCAGCAACGGCATCGACGACGACGGCGACGGCCAGACCGATCTGGCCGACGTCGGCTGCGCCGATGGCCTGCAGGACGCCGAGGATCCGGCCTGCAACGACGGCGTGGACAATGACGGGGACGGCGACGCCGACCTGTTCGATAGCGCGTGCACCGCGCCCTCCGACGATTCCGAGGAGAGTCACCGGATCGACTCGTTCATGTGTTACCAGGCGCGGGAGAACAGCTCCGGGCCTCGATTCGACGACGTCGACGTGACGCTCGCCGACTCGATCGTGGCCGGCGCCCAGTACACGGTGCGCAAGCCGCGGGCGATCTGCCTGCCCGGCGAGCTCGGCGACGTCGCCGTCGACGACAGCACCACGCACCTGGAGGCCTACCAGGTACGAGAGGCCAGCGGCACGCCGAAGCCGGTCGCCCAGCTGAACGTGCTCGTGGAGAACGTGCTCGGGCCGCTGTACCTCGACACGGGCACGGTCGATCAGCTGCTGGTGCCGTCGGCACAGTCCACGTCGGGGCCGGTGTCGCCTCCCGCGCCCGCCTCGCACCAGGTGGACAGCTACAAGTGCTACCGGGTGAAGACCAGCAAGAAACAGCCGAAGTACTTCCCGTCGGGCGCCGAGGCACGGATGGCCGACGAGTTCGAGAACCGGCAGTACAAGATCAAGAAGCCGAAGCACTTCTGCACGCCGGTCGACGTCGACGGCGCCGGCATCAAGAACGCCGAGGGCCACCTGCTGTGCTATCCCGCGCGCCGCAACAAGTTCAGCGGCAAGCACGCCCCGCAGCTGTTCGTCAGCACGGCGAACGTGTTCGGGCAGGACCTGCTCGACACGCGCCGCGAGGACGAGCTGTGCGTGCCCACCTCGGTGGTGAGAGGCCTACCCCAGTAGGCCAGATCTGATCTCGACGCGCTCGGGCTGCTGCTCGGTGACGTAGACGCCACAGCCCTAGGCGTACTTCGCATCGAGCTTCCAGACCCTCCACCGACCCGGGGTGTGCAGATTTGTACCACTCCCCCTTTACACCGCCGTCCACTTGTTGGAACTAGGGCCATCCGTACCGATCCTGGCCTGGAGGTCCATCGTGAGCTTGTTCCCCCTCCGCAACGTCACCTGGCTGCTGCCGGCAGTCGCCATCGCCACGTTCCTGGTGATCGTCATCGCTGCGCCGGCGGCGCGGGCAGGGGATACAGGCGGCCTGCCTCCCTGTACCGACGATTCCCAGTGCGATGACGGCGACCCGTGCACGGTCGACACGTGCGAGGCGGCCGCAGTACCGGCGGCCGCGATCGACTGCGGCGACGGCAACGGCGACGGCGTCGTCGCGGCCAGCGACGCGCGGCTCGTCCTTCTGCACGCCGCCGGCAGTGACGTGGAATGCGCGCCGTCTCGATGCGACGTCGACCGCGACGGCACCATCGACACCACCGACGCGCTCATCGTCCTCCAGCGCGCCGTCGGCCTCGCCCTGGCCGTCGTGTGCTTCGACGGTTGCGTCCACGATCCGCTGGAATGCCCTGACGACGGAGTGTACTGCAACGGCGACGAGGCCTGCTTCGAGGGGAGCTGCGCGAGTTCAGGAGATCCTTGCAGCGACGGCCCCAGCTGCGCCGATCAATGCAACGAGACCGAGCAAAACTGCTTCGCGCCGTCGGGCGCGCCGTGCACGAACGACGACAACGAGTGCACCGACAACGTATGCGACGGTGCGGGCGACTGCATGGACGTGCCCAACGACGACGCCTGCGATGACGGCATGTTCTGCAACGGCGACGACTCGTGCATGGACGGGACCTGTTCGGTGCACACGGGCGACCCCTGCGCCGACGACGAGCTGTGCCTGGAGGACGATGATTTCTGCGGCTGCACCACCGACCTGCAATGCGACGACGGCGACGCATGCACCGACGACGCGTGCGACGCGGGCCATTGCCTCCACGATGCCACCGAGTGCGACGACGCCGTGTTCTGCAACGGCGTCGAATCGTGCGACTCCGCGACCGGCTGCGTTGCCGGATCGCCTCCCGACTGCAGCGACAGCAACGAGTGCACGATCGACGATTGCGACGGAGAGCTCGACAGGTGCGTGAACGACGCCAGTGCGGCGGCCGGTCTGCCGTGCGACGACGGCCTCTTGTGCACCGAGCCCGACCAGTGTGACGGGGCAGGGGGATGTACGGGCCCCGAAGTGATCGGCGACCTCGACGTCATCGACTTCGAGGCCTATCCGGCTGGAACCATCCTCGACAGCGTGTCCGGTGCTGCGGGCGTCGGCCCGGTGGGGGTCAGCGCGATGAACCCGAACCTGCGGCGCGGCACCAACGCCGCCATCGTCTACGACACCTCGTGCGCCGGGGGATGCTCCGGTGACGACCTGGATCTCGGCACGCCGAACGAGGACTTCGACGGGCCGGGCGAGGGGGTGGGGGGAGCCGCCGGCGCGGCCGGCGAGAACGCGTTGCCGCAGGGCAACGCCGGCGTGGTAGCCGAGAACGTTCGTGATTCCAACCGCGACGGCCTCGTCGACGAGCCCGACGATCAGGGCGCGGGGCCGGTCCTGTGGCACTTCGACTTCGCCGAGATCGCGCCCACACGCGTGGATGAGATCACGGTGATCGACGTCGACCGGACCGAGGCCGCGCCGGTAGTGGACCTGCTGGACGCGTCGGGGGCGTCGGTGGGCTCGTTCGAGCTTCGCAAGACGGGCAACAACGGGATCGCAACGGCCACGCTCGAGGAGGCGCCGCTCGCCGTCTCGATGACGGTCTCGCTGCGAGGCTCGGCGGCGATCGACGACATCGCCTTCGAGGGCAACGTCTGCGTGGAGCCCACGCTGCCGCCGGTCACCGTCACGACCACCACCAGCAGCACGACCAGCTCCACGGTGACGACGACGATACCGGTGGGCGATCCGGTAGCGGCCCGGTAGCCGCCGGCAGCAGCCTTACTGCCCATTACACATCGCCGCTCCGCGTCGAGGGTGTAATCGACCAGCCAGTCTCTTGTGCGCCTGCGTGCGGACGCTACTCTTCACTCGAACGACGGATCCATCGCGAGCGTGACCGCGGTCACGGTCCAGTGTGATCCAGATCCCGAGAACGCGGACGGGAAAGTCCGGCCGCCACAGGAGCGACCATGAACAGCCACGAAGACACACCCAAGATGAAGCCACTGCCCGATGCCGGCACTGCCGCCGGAAGCCCTCCCGCGGCAGCACTCGCCGCCGCTCCCGCCGCGCCGCGACCGCGACGGGCCCAGCTGCGAGTAGACGACATCCCCGATCAGATCGTGTTCGAGTCGACCGTGCGCTACCTCGACAAGCGCTGGGGCGCCACCAGGATCGCGGGCTGGATCAAGGATACCTACGGTCGAAGCGACATCAGCCGCGAACGGGTCCATCACCTCGTCTCGGTAGGCATCGAGCGTCGCTACGTACGCGTGTGCCCCCCGCTTCACGAGCGCCTCGCCCTGCGCATCAAGGACAGGTTCAACAAGGCGTCGTGCGCGGTACAGGTGGTCGACTCCCACCACCACGATGCGCACGAGCATGTGGCGACGGTAGCGGCCGAGACCATGTTGGGCCGGATCCTCGACCTCGGGCACACCAGGGAGACCGTTCACGTCGGGTTCGGGCCGGGCCAGACCACCCGCATCATCGCCCAGAAGCTGGCCGAACTGCTCCGCAACGAGGGTGTCGGCGCCGGTCTCCCCGACCTCGTGTTGCACGCCCTGAGCTCCGGCTTCGCGATGAACGATCCACGCAATGCCCCCAGCACGTTCTTCGCGATGTTCTACGGCCTGCCCGTAAACGTCCGCTCGGTCGAGCTGTGCGCCCCGACCCTGGTCGACGCGAGCGAGTACGACCAGATCAAGGATCGCAGCGACGTGCGCAATGCGATCGCGCAGGCCAGGCAGATCGACCTGCTGGTCACGTCACTCGCGCAGGCCGACGACGAGCATGGCGCGCTGCATCGCTCGATCGAGGACGATTCGGCCACGCTCGCTCTGCTCGAGCAGAGCGAGTGGGCGGGCGAGATCCAGCACCGCCCGTTCTCGGCGGCCGGCCCGATCGTCACGTCCTCCGGCCAGCGCGCGGTCACAGTCTTCGAGCTCGACGAGCTCGCCGAGTTCGCGAGCCGCTCCGGAACGATGAGCTTGCTGGTGGTCGGGCCGTGCGGCAAGTGCGGCGAGAGCAAGGGCAAGGCTCTGCGGGCCCTGCTCGGCTGCGAGAAGCTGCCGGTGTTCACCCATCTCGTGACCGATACCCGCACCGCAGAGGACTGCGTCAGCTAGACGACGACCGTCGCGTGGCGCTCGAGGGGCTGGATCCCTTCGAGCGCCTTCATGCCGGTCCGCTCCCCGGTTTTTTGTTCCCGCGTGCCGCCGCTATGTTCCCGTCTCGCCCGCCCGTGAACCGACAAGGGGTGGGGACGGACAAGGAGACACGATCGATATGGCACGGCTCAACCCGCACTACGGCAAACTCGTCGCCGGCTACCTCTTTCCCGAGATCGGACGACGTGTGGCCGCCTACCAGGCGGACAACCCCGGCGCGACGCTGATCCGCCTGGGCATCGGCGACGTCGTGCTGCCGCTACCCGACGCCGTGCGTGGCGCCATGCACGCCGCAGTCGACGAGATGGGCACCGAGGACGGGTTTCGCGGCTACGGTCCGGAGCAGGGCTACGATTTCCTGCGCGAGGCGATCGCCGAGCACGACTTCGGGTCGCGCGGCGTCGACGTGGCCGCGTCCGAGATCTTCGTTTCGGACGGCTCGAAGTGCGACAGCGGCAACATCCAGGAGATCTTCGCCGCGGACGCCCGCCTGGCCGTGCCCGACCCGGTCTACCCCGTATACGTCGACACGAACGTGATGGCCGGGCGTACCGGTCAGGCCGACGATGCGGGCCGCTACGAAGGGATCGTCTACCTGCCCGGCACCGAGGCCAACGGGTTCTGCCCCGAGCCGCCGGATGAGCCTGTGGACCTCGTGTACCTGTGCTTCCCGAACAACCCGACGGGCAGCGTGGCCGACCGCGAAACGCTGGGGCGCTGGGTGAGCTGGGCCCGCGACGCCGGTGCCATCATCCTGTTCGACGCCGCCTACGAGGGCTACATCTCCGATCCCGACATCCCGCACTCCATTTACGAGGTACCGGGCGCTCGCGAGGTGGCCATCGAGTTCCGCAGCTTCTCGAAGACCGCGGGCTTCACCGGAACGCGTTGCGCTTACATCGTCGTTCCCGACGAGCTGGAGGGCGAGGCCGACGGCAGCGCCGTGAAAGTACAGGCGCTATGGAGCCGCCGGCACTCCACGAAGTTCAACGGCGTGTCCTACCCCGTGCAGCGCGGCGCCGAGGCCGTATACAGCGCCGATGGACAGCGCGAGGTCGGCGAGCGCGTGAGCTACTACATGGACAACGCGCGCATCATCCGCGAGGGGCTCTCCGCCCTGGGACTGACCGTGTTCGGCGGCGTCAACGCGCCCTACGTGTGGGCCAAGACCCCCGAGGGCCAGGGCTCGTGGGAGTTCTTCGACCGCCTGCTCACTCAGGCCGAGGTGGTCGGCACACCCGGTGCGGGCTTCGGTGCCTGCGGTGAGGGCTACTTCCGCCTGTCGGCATTCGGCAAGAAGGAGCAGGTGAAGGAAGCGGTGGAGAGGATCCGGACGCGGATGTAGGCCGGGGGTGGTGCGCGAAAGGGACAGGCACGCTTCGCGCGCCGGCCCGCTGGGCCAGTCCCTTTTACCCGCCGTAGAGCCAGCCCGAGCAGATCTCGAACTCCTGCGCGCAGTTCGACGCCACGCAGTTTCGGCAGCCGCTGCTGCCCGAGTCGCCCAGACACTGCAGCGCGCAGTTGCCGGCCGCGCAGCTACCGGTTCCCCCGTAGCAGCTCGCACACGCCGGGCTCAGCCCCGTGGTGCTCTCGAGCTGACTGGTGATGCAGGCGCCGTCGCCCAGACACGACAGCCCGGCGGCCTCGGCTGCCGCCGCGATGTCGACCGTCTCGCGCACCAGCTCGTCGGCGGCGTTCACGCAGGCATCGCTCGGCACCTCGGCGATGCAGATCGTGTAGTCGTTGCCGGCCGTACCGAGTGAGGCGATGTCGGTGTACACGCGGTAGGTCTGCGCCGCGTTGATCGCGAACGAGCCGCTCTCGCCACTGCCGCCCACCGGTATCGGCGCCGGCGAGGCTCCCACCGCCGAGCCCGACACCAGGCTGCCCGGCTGCGCGGTGTACACGCCCGCGGCCAGCAGCCCGCCTCCGCCGTCGTGCGAGAGCGTGAGCTTCACGTTCGTGCTCAACGGCGGACGGAAGATCACGTCCTCGTCGCCACCCGAGATCGGGCCCGCCAGGTCGATGACGTTGCCGTCGCCGTCGGTCACGTTGCTCGAGTAGCACGAGCCGAGCTCGAGGGTACGCGCCGGGCGTGCGCACACGGTGTAGCTGCCCGTGCCCGCGCCGGTCACGTCGCACACTCGCACCGTGTAGGTGGTGCCGTCGCTCACGGTGGTCACGGCAGTGCTGCCGCTTTGGGCGACCGAGACGTTGTTCGTCGAGGACAGGACCGTTCCGCCCTGGCGTAGCTCGCCGCGCGCGAGCAGCGTATCGCCGAGGTGGTTCGTCACCTCGACAAAGATGTCCTGGTCGGCGTGGATCGGTAGCGCCCAGTCGTCGCAGTCATCCCCGATCGGGAACAGCGGGATGCTGTCGGTGCGGCACGAGTCGACCACCAGGTGGCCCGACTCGAGATTGCAGCTCGCGTTGCAGCCGTCGCCGCCCACCTGGTTCGCGTCGTCGCACTGCTCGCCCCCGAGCACCAGCCCGTCGCCGCAGCCGGCCTCTCGCACGCAGACGTCGAAGTTACCGAAGCTGTCGGCATCGGCGGTGTCCACCTGGACGGTGTACGCCGTGCCGCCGCTCACCAGCGCGGGGCCCGCGGTTCGCTCGGTGAATGCCGCTGCATCGCCCGTCTCGCTGCCGCCGACCAGACTGGCGCCGTCGAAGATGCCGGCCGCCATCACGCCGGTCCCGCTCAGGTTGCGCAGCGACACGATCACGCTGGTGTTGCTCGGAGGCGTGAATCGAATGCCCTTGTCGCCACCCTCGCCGAGCTCGCCTGCGATCGCGACATCGTCGCCGTCGCCGTTGCCCACCGAGCCGGCGGTGCAGTCGTCGAGAGCGACCGTCGGCGGCGCGACGACGCACACCTGATAGGGCCCCGAGGTGCCGGCCACGTCGCTGTCGACGTAGAGGAAGTAGGTCCCGGGCAGCAACGTGACGGGGCCTCCGGTGCCGTTCTGGCCCACCGACACCGAGCCGGTCGCCAGGCCCGCGATCGTCGAGCCGGCATCGCCGGGCACGGTGACCAGCGCTGCCTCGAGCACCGAGGTCGAGCCCGGCAGGTTGGTCAGCTCGATGAAGGCGTCGACCGTCGAAGCGATGGTCAGCACGTAGCCGTCATCGCTGCCACTGGAGCCGCCGGACAGGTCGATCGCGTCGGGGTCGGCCACCGCGTCGATGAAGCCCGCCGCGCATGCATCGAAGGCGATCGCCGTAGACGGCGCCGAGCACACTCCCGCGACGCACTCGCCGGAGGTGCAATCGGCGGCGTCGTTGCAGTCGTCACCGACCGGGCACGTGGGGCACGATCCGCCGCAGTCGACGTCCGACTCGTCACCGTTGAGCGTGCCGTCACTGCAGCTGGCCGGTGTGCCGAGACCGCTGCAGACATCGAATGCGGCCGTGCAGTTCGCGTCGATGCAGTCCAGGCAAGGCTGCCCGCTCGGATCGGCCGCGCACTGGGCCGCGCAGTTGAGGATTCCGCACTCCGCCGACTGTCCGTAACACAGCGCGCAGCTGCCGGTGAGCCCGGTTGCCGACACCAGGCAGTCGGCGATGCACTGCGGCCGCGTGGGGGAGCCGAGGCACGGGATAGTGCAGGTCGTCGCCTCCGACAGCAGGTCGAAGCTCATGTGAACGGCGTCGTCGGTGGGATTCGTGCACTCGCCACTCAGGGGCATCGTGGTGGTGGTCGACACCGTGGTCGTCGTGACCGTGGTCGAAACCGTCGTGGTCGTGGTGGCGCTCAGTCCCGTGCACGCCTCGAGAGCCGGCGTGCAGTTCAGCGCCACGCAGTCGAGGCAGGGCTGGCCGGTGGGGTCGGCCGCACACTCGGTCAGGCAGCTGTCGATGCCGCACGCGCCCGACTGGCCGTAGCACAGCGAGCAGCCGACGCTCAGGCCGGTCGCCGTCTCGACGCAGTCGGCGATGCACTGGGTCTTGTCGGGGTCGAGGAAGCAACCGGCACCGCAGGTGGTGATCTCCGCCTGCGCGTCGATCGTGATGAGGATCGACGCATCGGCCGGATTCGTGCACGCACCACCGCCGCCCGGCAACGTGGTAGAGGTGGTGCTGGTCGTGGTGGGGCCGACGAGCGTCGTCGATGTAGTCGTGGTCGTGACCACCACGCCGCAGCTGGCGTTGTACTCGCCATCGTCGAACTCGTCGCAGTCGGCGGTAAGGCTGTCCATCGCGCGCAGGGTATTGCAGAGGCGACATGACACGCTTGCCTCGATACAGTCGGCCAGTCCGGGCTCGCTCGCGCACTGTCCGGGGAACACCACGAGCGGGTCGGTGCCCGCGCAGCGGCCGGCAACGGTGATCGCGAGCTTTTCGGCAAGCTTGGCGATCTTCGCGTTACCGACGTTCGTCGTCGCATCCAGGCACTGCGACAGCGCCTCGGCAGAATCGATGGTCGCGGCCTTGAGCCCTTTCTTCTTGCACTTCCCGAACGTCTTGAGCCTGCCGACCAGAAGCTTCTCGTACGCTCGCTGCACACGCTGCTGACAGGCCGCGCCGATCCGGTCGAATGCCGACAGGCGCACGCTGGCGCCGAGGTCCGGTCCGAAGATGTCGGCCGTCAGCGCGAGGTTCTCGTCGATCGCAGCCGCGTTGACCGTGGTGGCATCTGTGGAGCCGAACGATGGCGATGCAGCGCAGGCCTTCGCGTGCGCCGTGAGCGTCTTCAGGGCCGCCTTGCCCACACGGCCTGTGCTGTCGGCGCTCAGGCAGCTCTGCACGGTCTCGGGAAGCAGCAGGGCACGCGACGCGTTCTTCAGACAACGCCCCGTGGCCTTGCCCTGTGCGCCGACGACCCGCGCGCCCGCACGGTTGAGCTGCGTGATGCAGCGTTGCTGGCCCTTGGTCTGCATCTGGGCATGAGCGCGGTCGATTGCTGCCGCGCCGAGCGTGCAGGCAGCGGTCAGCGCGACGATGACGGTGAAGCGCACGGGTGACGGTGCGAGATGCATGACGGCGGATACCCCCCGGGGACAGTGGTCGGCTCGGAATCGTTTTGCGGAGCTCGGCGCGGAGCGCGGCGAGGCGGGTCGCACGTGTTTTTCCCCATGCAAGGCCCTGGAGTCAAGCGAGACGCGCGTGATCGAACCCGAAGCTTCGGCATCCCGTACGAGCGGCCCCGGGGGCGGGAAACTCGTAGACGAGCCAGTCGAACGACCGCTCGGCCCGAGTCCCCCCCGGGCAGGGGTGGGGCCCGACCCAACCCTGGGTGAGGGCTGGTTAGTGGTGGCCTTCCAGGGTGGTCACGCGCCCGTCGAGCGCCGTGTCGTCCTGCTCACGGGCGCTCGTTTCGGCGGCCAAGACGGCGGCGAGGCTGTTGTCGCCCGAAGCGCGCAGCTGGGCCTCGATCGCGAGGTCGAACGCCAGATCGGCGTCAGCGGCCTGACGCGCAGCCTCCTCGACGTTGTCGGCGTTGAGCCGGTTGAGCGTCTCGTTGGTGATGGCGTTGTCGAGCACGGAGTCGTTCGCGGAACGGGCGGTACCCTCGCTGGCGATCGCGGCGGCCAGCGCGTCGTCGGCCGCCTGGCGTGCGGCGGCCTCGGACAGGTCGGCGGCATCACGCGCAGCCACTTCGGACAGGTCGGCTGCATCACGCGCGGCCGCTTCGGACAGGTCGGCTGCCACGCGCGCGGCGGCCTCGGCGTCGTCGCCGCTCTGGCGTGCCGCCAGCTCGGCGTCGATCTGCGCCTGCAACGCATCGTCGGCCGCGATGCGGGCAGCGGTCTCGGCGTCGAGCGTGTCCACGACCTGGCTGCTGCGGATGGCGGGAAAGCAGCCCCGGATCCACACCGAGCAGGCCTGCGCGCTGCCATCGGCGATGTGGATGGTGCAGTCGGGGGGCGGGGTCTTCGCGGCGATCGTGCCGGCATCCCCGAGCAGACACTTCCTGAGCCTTCCACCGGCCGTGTCCTCGCAACCGCCGGGATCGACGAACGAATAGATCTCGTTTCCCGCGCCTTCTCCCCACACGGCGAAGCTCTGCACGTTCGTGGCCGAGACGAGGATGGTTCCATCCTTGTCGATCTTCACCTTGCAGTGGTCGACGGCGAGTGCGGACGGTACGGGACCGGTCAGCACGGCGATGGTCGCGACGATGGATAGAAGGCGGCTTGCTCGCATCATAGGAAAGACCTCACGGGTAGCGAGAAAATGTCGGGTCCTGGCAAGAAGCTGGCAGCGCCCGGCCGCTGTCACAACAGAACCAGCACGCGCGAGGCGCCGATGACCACCTGGTGGGGAGCGGAGCGGTTGTCTTCGCTGCGGCGGACGGTTCCCGGACGGGGGACTCGCCTCAGGCGAGTGCGTGAACACGCGCGGGCGTCACCCGCATGCGTCGCGATTCAGAAGTCGCGATCCATCAGCGTCTTGCGACCTTCCTCATGCGCTCGCAGGATCGCGTCGTTGCAAAGCGAACGGACGCGATTCGACAGGGCCTCCAGCACCGAATCGGACGTGTTCATTCCGGATCGCGCACGCACGTACTTCTTGAGCTTCGATGCGACGATGAGGACGTCGTGGGGAATCTCGCCTTCCGGTTCGAACGCCGCGAGCGCGGGTTCAGCCGCTGCAGCGGCAGCCGCCGGCCGTACCTCGGAGCCCGTCGTGCCTTCGGGCTCGGGGCCATCGGCCGCCGCGACCTGCGCGGGACCTGCGCTCGCACTGGCCCACGCCTCGCGCGACGGCGAGCGCTGCTCCTCGGCCCAGGCCTCACGGTGCCGCAGGGTCGGGACGTGCGATTGCCAGCAGTCGACCGAGCAGAAGACGAACGACGTGCCGCGCCGGTTGCAGCTCGACACGCTGCAGGTCCAGTGCTGCTGGCCGAAGCCGATCTCGCGCTTGCAGGTGTTGCAGCGCCGCCAGAATGTATCGTCCATAGTTGCTCCCTTCAGGCCGCGCGCGCCGGTCGCGCCTCGCCCTCGTGTTCGCGGATGTTCTGGCGGTACGCGCCGAAGTCGACGTGCCGTGTCTTCCACCAGTAGCGCGTCGTCGTGCTCGACCAGTTGTTCGTGATCTTGCCGGCCGCCGTCTTGTACCAGCTCTTGCCGGTCGCCGCCCATACCGAGCGCCCCAGCCTGGCCTGCAGCTCCGCGTTGTAGGCCGCCATCACCTCGGGGCGCACATCGAGGTACTGCAGATGGGTGGTCGTCAGCGCCTCGATGCACTCCATGATGTAAGCGACCTGGCATTCGATCATGAAGATGATCGAGTTATGGCCCAGGTTCGTGTTCGGGCCGTAGAGCATGAAGAAGTTCGGAAATCCGGACACCGTGATGCCCAGGTAGGCGTGCGCGCCGTCGCTCCACGCTTCATCCAGCGACTGCTCCGAGGTGCCATGCACCTTCATGGGGACCAGAAAACGCGTCGACTCGAAGCCTGTCGCGAGTATGATCGCGTCCGCGCCGTGCTCCGTGCCGTCGGTGGTGACCAGCCCGCTCGGGCTCGCCCGCTCGATGGGGCTGGTGATGAGCTCGACGTTGTCGCGGCCGAGTGCCTCGTAGTAGTCGTCGGAGATCAGCAATCGCTTGGCGCCGACCGGGTAGTCGGGGCGTAGTGCTTCTCGCATCGCCGGATCGGCGACGCGCGAGTGCATGTCCTCGGTGGCGATGCGGGTCAGCGCGCGCGTGAAGATCTTGTTGCGCCGGAACAACGGGAACCGCATCTCGAGTCGGGCCCAGATCCACCACCTGTACAGCCTGGCAAGGAACGGAAACGCCGCGAACATGGCCTTCTCGCCTTCACCGTACTCGCGATCACCCCGGCGAATCATCCAGTTCGGGCTGCGCTGGAAGATCCGCAGCGTGCCGACCGTCTTCGCGATCTGCGGGATGAACTGGATGGCGCTGGCCGCGTTACCGATCACCGCGACCGTCTTGCCGGTCAGGTCCTCGTCGTGACGCCAGCGGGCCGAGTGAAACGTCAGACCGTCGAACCCGTCGAGTCCGGGGATGTCGGGGTAGGCCGGACGGTTGAGCTGCCCCACGGCGCTCACCAGCACCTCGGCCTCGAGCGTTTCGCCCGCGGCGGTCGTCACCTGCCACACGCCCGAGGGCTCGTCGAACCGTGCTTGCGAGACCTCGGTGCCCAAGCGGACGTGGGGGCGGATCCCGTACTTGCGAGCGCAGGCCTCCATGTACTCGAGGATCTCGGCCTGCGGCGCCCACTTGCGCGACCAGCTGGTGCCCTGCTCGAACGAGTAACAGTATGAGAACGAGGGGACGTCGCAGGCCGCGCCGGGGTAGACGTTGTCGCGCCAGGTGCCGCCCAGCCCGTCCGACTTCTCGAGGATGGTGAAACGATCGATTCCGGCCTGCTTCAGCTTGATGGCCATGCAGATGCCCGCAAAGCCCGAACCGATGATGATCACGCGAGGTACGTTGCTGGCGCTGCCCACGCTGGAACCCTCCTGCCGACACCGAGCGCGGCGACTCGCACGCCGCCGGGCCGGTAGGGTCGCTAGCTTTCACAGATCGCGGGCCGATGGAACCACCTTCGCCGTTGAAGGGCCGTCGCCGGTGGGGCATCTTGACGGCCGCAGGCCTACTCACGGGCCGATGGAGGAAACATGAAGTTCGACAATCGCGTCACGCGCCTGCTCGGCGTCGACATTCCCGTCGTGCAGGCACCGATGGGCTGGATCGCGCGCGCCGAGCTGGCCTCGGCCGTATCGAGCGCCGGCGCGCTCGGCATCATCGAGACGTCGTCCGGGGAGCTCGACGCCGTACGCGCCGAGATCGCCAAGATGCGTGAGCTCACCGACCGGCCCTTCGGCGTGAACATCGCCCAGGCGTTCGTGAGCGACCCGGACATCGTGCGCTTCGTCATCGACCAGGGCGTACGCTTCGTCACCACCTCGGCCGGAGACCCGACTCGGTACACCCGGCAGCTCAAGGACGCCGGCCTCACCGTGTTCCACGTGGTGCCGACCTTGCGCGGGGCGCTCAAGGCCGTTGCGGCCGGCGTCGACGGGCTTGTCGTCGAAGGCGGGGAGGGCGGCGGATTCAAGAACCCGCGAGAGGTGTCCACCATGGTCCTGCTTCCGCTGGTGCGCGCGCATGTCGACGTGCCGATCATCGCCGCCGGCGGCATCTGCGACGGCGCGTCGATGGCCGCGGCGTTCGCGCTCGGCGCAGAGGGCGTGCAGATGGGGACCCGCATGGTCTCGGCCGCCGAGTCGCCGGTGCACCACAACTGGAAGGACGCGATCGTGGGTGCGGCCGAGACCGACACCGTGTTGCTGAGATCCGCGCACGGGCCGACCTTGCGCGCGCTGCGCACCGAGACGACGTCGCGCCTCGAGGACGGCGACGGCGAAGCCATGGCCGAGCTCGCCGGCGGCGTGAAGGACGTGTACTTCGGCGGCAACCTCGAGGCCGGTGTGGCGCTGACCGGTCAGGTGGCCGGGCGCATCGACCGCGTGAAAACGGTGGCCGAGATCATCGACGAGACGGTGCGCGAGTTTGCGGCCACGGTCGCGACGCTGTCGACGCACTACGGCGGAGCCTGAACACGCCCGCATGGCAGCCCGTCCTGACGCCGGAGCGGTGCTCGCGCAGGCTCGGGTCGGCTGCTAGAAGCGCGTGGATCGTCCGATGACTCGCACCGTGTTCCACAGCGCCCGCTTGCTCGACGGCGAGAGCCCCGCCGTTACCGGCCAGACAGTGCTCGTCGAGGGGGATCGGATCGTGCGGGTCTGCGGCGACGCTGCGTTCACCCCGGCTCCCGACGACGACGTCATCGACATCGGTGGGCGCACGCTGATGCCGGGCATGGTGCAGGCGCACTGGCACGGCTCGTACGCGGGCCTCGACTTCGAGCCGCCGCCCGTCGGGCTGGAGCGTCCGCCGGGCTACCTCATGCTGCTGGCGGCGAAGCACGCACGCATGGCGCTCGAGCGCGGCTTCACGAGCGTCATCGGCGCTGCCACGGGGGATGCGCTCGATGCTCAGCTGAAGGCCGCCATCGCGGACGGGGTGACCGAGGGGCCGCGAATCATGGCCAGCGGCCGCTGGATCATCACCACGGGCGACTCGAACGACCTTCCCGAGTTCTGGTGGTGGGGCATCACCTCTCCCGGTGCCCAGCGCATCTGCGACGGCGCCGACGAGTTCCGCAAGGCCGTGCGCCAGGAGATCAAGGAAGGCGCGGAGATCATCAAGGTGTTCAGCGACAGCGGCCACGCGCTGCTGTACGGCCCCGAGTTCGTGTCGATGACGTCCGGCGAGCTCGCTGCGGCGGTCGAGGCGGCACACCACCGCGGCAAGAAGATCCGCTCGCATGTCACCGCCAAGGCCAACATCCTGCAGTGCATCGCCGCCGGCGTCGACGTCCTCGACCACGCCGACGGCATCGACGAGGAGTGCGTCGAGGCCATGCTGGAGGCCGACACTCATGTATGTCCGAGCCTGCACCTGCCCAGGGCCATACTCGACCACGTGACCGCCGAGGGGCGCGCCGACGAGCCCTTCTTCGTCGCGATGCGCCGTGACTACGAGAACACGTGCGAGCGCCTGCCCGCCGCGGCCAGCGCTGGCGTGAAGCTCATGGTGGGCGACGACTGGGGCACCACCATGACGCCGCACGGCGACTACATCCGCGAGATGGAGCTGTACGTCGACGAGATCGGGATCGCGCCGCTCGAGGTGCTGCGCTGGGCGACGAAGCACGGCGCCGAGGCCATGGGGCTGGGCGAGGAGCTCGGAACCATTGCCGGGGGAAAGATCGCCGACCTGCTGGTGGTCGACGGCGAGCCCGATCAGCACGTGGGTGTCCTCGGTGAGCCGGTGAACCTGCTCGCGATCATGCGCGACGGGGCGTTCGTCAAGAGGGAGATCTAGCGCGCGCAGAACTGTCTTGCGCGAAAGATTTCTCTCGTGTAATGTTCCGCCGGGTCGCCGGAATGACTCTCGCCGCATGGCGGGCGGCGGCGGTCCGGGAGGGGTGCTATGCGCAACGGATTCAAGGTGTTCGACGCGGACGCGCACGTCGTCGAGCCGAAGGACCTCTGGGCACGGTTTCTCGACGAGCCCTACCGCTCGCGGGTCTCGTGGCGCCAGCCGTTCGAGGGCATGGACCGCTTCCGGCCGGTCACTGTCGACGGCCGCTACACGCAGAGCCACAAGACACTGTACGGGCGGCAGCAAGAGGCCGTGCGCTGGACCACCGAGTCGATGGTCGCCAAGTACGGCGACGTCGTCAGCCGCGGCTTCGACGGCGCCGGCGTACGTGAATCGCTCGAGGTGGAAGGCGTCGACCTGTGCGTGCTGTACGGACCGGGCTACGACATGTGGGTAGACGGCATCGACCCCGACCTGCAGGCCGCGATGGCACGCGCGTACAATCGCTGGGCCGAGGAGATGCGTGAGACCTCCGGCGGTCTGGTGCTGGCGGCGGGACCGGTACCGCTCGGCGACATCACGCGGGCGGTCGACGAGGTCCGCTTTGCGTACGACCACCTCGGCACACGCTGCTTCTGGGCGCGCCCGAACCCGTTCAATCACCGCACCCTGGGCGATCCTTACTACGACCCGCTCTACGAGCTTCTTCAGGACCTCGACGTACCGTTCGCCACCCACGAGTTCATGGGGCTCAACGGTCCGTCGGCCGGTGCTGACCGCTTCGAGTCGTTCGTCGAGTGGCACAGCTGCGTCCACCAGATGGAGGCGCAGATGGCCATGCTCTCGATGATCGTCAACGGCGTCTTCGAGCGCTTCCCGCGTCTGCGCGTGGCCTACATGGAGGCCGGCTCATCGTGGTTGCCGTCGTGGCTGCATCGCATCGAGGAGCACGTCGAGCTGGCCGGCTGGCTCGAGGCCCCCGAGTGCACGAAGGAGCCCGTGGAGTACTTCAAGACCAACTGCTACGTGACGACGGAGCCCGACGAGCACCTCATCTACCACACGATCGAGGAGCTCGGCGACGAGCGTATCCTGTTCGAGACCGACTACCCGCATCCCGACTCGAAGTACCCGCGTGCCGTCGAGACGTTTCTCGCGCAGGAGCGTGTCAGCGACGAGAGCAAGCGTCGCATCCTGTGGGACAACGCGGTGGAGTTCTACCGGTTCCCCGACGAGCTGATGCCGGCCCGCTTCGCGCAGGCCGGTACCTGAGGAGGCAGCGTCATGGCAGGAACCGTGTACACCGTGTCGCCGATCCCGCCCGACCCCGAGCACACGCGCTATGTGGAGGCAGGCGCGGTCTCGTTCGGCGTGGAGTGGCGACTTCTCGACGACGCCGAGCTTGCCGCGCACTACCAGGGCGCCGACATGGAGGAGATCCAGGAAGCCCTGCAGGGCAACAAGGTCGAGGACAACGGCGTGTCGATCCACGTGGTCGGCGCCGCCGACGGACACGAGTACCTGCGCTTCGACTGCTTCACCGACGGCCCGCACTATCACTACATCGAGCCGTCGGGTGAGAAGCAGACCATCGTCGAGTTCGATCCGGTCGCGATGGGCGACATGATTGCCTGGACCCTGGTTCAGCTGCGCACGCGGCTCGATGTCATGCTCGAGCACGCCGGAGGTGCGGGTATCGCGAGAACGCTCGACGAGGCGCGCATAGAAGCCGGGCTGGTCGAGGTGGAGACGCTCGCCGCCGACGCACGCGCCGCGCTGGCGGCGCAGCTCGAGCGCTGAGGCCCGTCCGCGATGGCCAGCCCCGAGTACGAAGCGTTCCTCGCGTCGATCGATTCCGACCTGGTATCGGCCGACGATTCCCTCGAGATCGCACGCGACAAGCTCGAGGCGCTGCACGGCCACGCGGTGGCCGACGACACGCGCGTGGAGTGGACGACGCTCGGCGGCGTGCGCGCAGCATGGATCGATACGCCGGAGTCCGACGGAAGCGGTCGCATCCTCGTACTGTTCCACGGCGGCGCGTTCATCGCGGCCGGTGGCGACGGGTACCTGTTCTATGCCGAGATGCTGACACGCGCGTGCCGCGCACGCGTGCTGCTGGTCGACTACCGGCTGGCGCCCGGGCACCGCTACCCGGCCGCTCTCGACGACTGCGTAGAGGCCTATCGTGGGCTGCTCGGGGAGGGCGGCGAGCCGGGGCGGATCGGCCTGGTGGGGGATTCGTGCGGCGGGGGGCTGGTGCTCGCGTCGCTCGTCCGGCTACGCTCCGACGCGGTCGAAATGCCCGCGTTCGCGGCGACGCTCGGCGGCTGGTTCGACCTCGAGGCGACGAGCGAGTCGGCCGTCCACCCCGCCGGGCGCGACCCGTTCGCCAGCGCGGCGTTCACCCGGGCGCGCGGCCGCGACTACGTGGGTCCCGGGGGCGACGTGCGCGACCCGCTCGCCTCGCCGGTTCACGCCGGGCTTCGCGGGCTGCCGCCACTGTTCCTTCAGGTGGGACAGGTCGACTTCACCCGCGACGAAGCGATCTCGGTCGCCGCGCGCGCGGCCCGGGACGCCGTGGCGGTCACGCTGGACGTGTGGCCCGAGATGGTCCACGGGTTCCAGGGGCTTGCGGCCGCCGGCGTCCCCGAGGGGCAGGCGGCGATCGCGCGTCTCGCCGAGTTCGTCCGGGCTCGCGTTCCTTGAGCGCGCCTCGCGGTCGCTAGCGGTAGAAGAACCCCTCGAACGCGCTCACCAGCGCCTGCAGCGAACCATCGATCTCCCTCACACGTCGTGCGGAGATGCCGCGGAGCAGCTTGCCGGCTGCCTCGAGGAACGCGCTGAACGCCTGCTCGTGCACGCGCAGCCCGCGGCGGGTGAGCCGCACCAGGCTGACGCGACCGTCTTGCGGGTCGGGGAGCCGCTCGACGATCCCGAGATCGTCGAGCCGGTTGATCATCTTCGTCATGCCGCCCGAGGAACGCTCGAGCACGTCGTAGAGGTCGCTCGGGCGTGACTGATACGGCTTGCCGAGGCGCCTCAGCGCGGCCATCAAGGTGAAGTCGCTCATCACCAGGCCCTGGGGAGCGAGAACTTCTTGCTGGAATGCCTCGAGCAGAATCTGAAGACGGGCCAGCCGCGTGATCGTCTTCAGCGCGTGCGTGTCGGCGCCGGGAAACTCCCGGTCCCACGCCTCGTAGATCTCGTCGATCCAGTCCTCTGCCATCTCGCCACGCACGCTCGACCGGCCCCGGTCGGTACGCCCCCGAGGTTAGCGGGGCGAAAGCTTTCGGGCAAGATACTACGCGTCAGGCGAGAGCGGGGGGCAGCACGGCATCGACGCCGTGTGCGGGCCGGACGGGATCAGTTGCCGGCGGCTTGCGCGGTCATCACGACCAGGGGGACGACCTTGATGCCGACGAGTGCGCCAACGATGAGCCAGGTGGCCTCGGTGAGGCCGTTGAGCTGCTGCTTCCATGGACGGTTCATGCGTCCATTGTACGGCGCCGGCGGGCGGGCTCGCCGAACATTCGCCGCTCGCCGCGCGCTCGGGCTGCGCGGTCGTGGCGCTTGCCGTGCGGAATGCGGTCGCGCCTGCAATCCTTCTCGCCGGAGCGGGTGACAACAGCCCCCACGGCCCGGTCGCCGGGACGTCTTCGCACTCGGAGTCGACAGGCTGTTGACTCAGCTTGCGGCTGGCTGTCACAAGGTGGGCTGGCACCGGCTCGCGCGTGCCGCCCCATCCCGACAGCTGCCGCAGCGAGGTCGGGGCGAACCGCTCGCGGATGTGACCACGGAGGAACGTCAGTGACTCGACCCTCGTCCGCCCTCATCGTTGCTTCAATCGTCAGCCTGCTGCTCGTGTACCGACCGGCCCTCGCTCACGACCAGCAATTCGAGATCACCGGACAGTCGGTGAAGATCGACACGCGCAACGACCCGAGCCGGCACAAGTTCAGTTTCAAGTCGGTGAAGGAGCTCAACATCTTCCCGGCTCACGATCCCGCGGTGTCGGGGTCGGCGCTGCTGGTTCGATGGACGGGGCAGGGCGGATCGGGCGAAGGTCGCACGCCGCTCGTCGCTCTCGACCCGAACAGCTGGCAAAGCGTGAACGGCGGCTACAAGTACAGCGACAAGACGCTCGGCTCCGCCGGCGTGAAGACCATCCTCTACAAGGCCACCGCGAGCGGCGGCCAGCTCAAGATCAAGGCCAAGGGCACGAACTGGCCCGGCGACTCGATGGGCGGTCCGCACGATTCCGTCTGGGTTCACCTGCAAGTCGAGGACGAGTGGTACTGCGCGGAGCTCGGCGGCGACATCAAGCGCAACGAGCACGGACGCTTCCAGGCGAAGGGCGCTCCGAGACCATCGGGTTGTCCCGAGCAGCTCTGCGGTAACGGCGTGCTCGAGATTGGAGAGGACTGCGACGACGGCAACGTCATCGACAACGACAGCTGCCACAACGACTGTACGGTGGGCGAGTGCTCCGGTGCCGTCTACGACTCGACGTTCGAAGCGATCCAGGCGGTGATCTTCAATTCGAGCGTCTACGGGTGCAACAGCATCGCCTGCCACGGGGCAGCGCCGGGGCAGGGGCTACTCGACCTGCGCGACGGCAACTCGTTCGCGCAGCTCGTGGCGGTCGATTCCTCGATCTCGCCCGGCGTCGAGCGCGTGAAGCCGGGAGAACCGGCGCTCAGCGTGCTGTACGACAAGCTCCTCGCCGGCTTCGACGCCGGCGCGCCGGCGTTCGGCGGCTCGGCCATGCCGGTGAGCGCCACACCGCTCACCGCCGAGCATCTCGAGGCGGTCGAGAAGTGGATCCGTGGCGGCGCGCCCGAAGATCTCGTCGTGGAGGGAACCGCGGAGCTGCTGGCGACCTGCCTGCCCGATCCGGACCCGCTCATCGTCGTGCCGCCCGATCCCCCCGGGGCCGGCGTGGGCGCGCAGTTCCGGCAAACGCCGTGGCCGCTGGCGGCGCAGGGCGAGAACGAGATCTGCATGTCGACTTACTACGACCTCACACAGACCAACCTGGTGCCCGAGTCGGCCAAGGTGTCGTGCAGTCTGGGCCTGGCCAACAACCCGTCGGGCGAGTGCTTCCTGTGGCACAAGCAGGAGCTGACCCAGGACTCGCAGTCGCACCACAGCATCATCCACCTGTACACCGGCGCCTACGGCACGTCGCACAACGGCTGGGGCTCCTGGACCTACAAGTACCAGGACGACAGCAACCCGCAGCACGGCCAGTCGTGCGCTCCGACGTCGGTCGACGCGGCAACCGGCTACAATCCCGACTGCAGCGGCGCGGTGACGACGAGCATCGCATGCATCGGGTACGGTCCGCCCGACTCGAGCGTTCTCGGCACGAACGGCTTCAGCGGTTCGCAGGAGCCGTACTACGAGCAGGAATTCGCCGACGGCGTGTACTCCCTGATGCCGATGGCGGGGATCATCATCTGGAACTCGCATGCGTTCAACGCGACGAGCACCGACTCGACGATGAGCCAGTACCTCAGCCTCGATTTCGCGGGCGTCGACGATCAGGACGTCCAGGTGCGGCAGATCTTCGACGTCGACGACATCTTCATCACCGATGTGCCGGCGTACGAGACGGAGGAGTACTGCGCGAACTTCGTCATCCCGAACAACTCGAACCTGTTCCAGCTGAGCTCACACACACACCGCTTCGGTGTGCACTTCAGGATCTGGGAGCCGCCGAATTCGAGCTGCTCATCGGGCTCGTGCCAGCCAGGAAGTCCGTCGCAGCTGGTCTACAACAGCACCGACTACTCCGATCCGGAACAGGTGGTATTCGATCCCCCCGTTCACTACAGCGGCAACACCAACAATCGACGGTTCCGGTTCTGCAGCCTGTACGACAACGGATCGGCGCCCGGCAGCCCGCCCATCAAGCAGGCATCCAACCCGGTCGGTAGCGGCTGTTCCGTCGGCTCACGCCAGTGTCTCGGTGGAGCGACCCCGGGTGCAGACTGCAACGGCAACGACTCGGTATGCGACAGCTTCCCCGGCGCGGGCGACGGCGTGTGCGACGCCTGCCCGGTGACCGGTGGCTTCACGACCGAGGACGAGATGTTCATCATGCTCGGTCTCTACTACCCCGATTGATCTCGGCGCTCCGCACGGCGGCCGGGACGACGCGCCGATTGGCTCGTGCGGCCGGCGCCTGTTACAAGCCGGCCGCATGAGTGACACCGCAATCGCATCCATCGACGCGTTCATCGCCGAGAAGTCCGTGGACACCGGAAAGTCCGGCTGGAAGACGAGCCTCTCCAAGCCGCCCCAGGCCGAGTTCGACGCGGGCAGCACCTACTACTGGCAGCTGGAGACGAACGTCGGCCCCATCAAGGTGAAGCTCCTGCCGACGACGGCGCCCATGCACGTGAGCAGCACGGTCTACCTCACCCGACTCGGATTCTACGACGGCCTGAGCTTTCACCGGGTGATCCCCGGCTTCATGGCGCAGGGCGGCTGTCCGCTGGGACAGGGCACCGGCGGCCCCGGTTACGAGTACGACGGCGAGTGCTCGCCGGCGGCCAAGCACGACGCGCCCGGCAAGCTGAGCATGGCCAATCGCGGCCCGGGCACCGACGGCAGCCAGTTCTTCCTCACTTTCGTGCCGACGCCTCACCTCGACGGCAACCACACGGTGTTCGGCGAGGTGGTAGACGGCTCGGCGACCCTCGACGCTCTCGAGGAACGCGGCTCGGGCGGCGGTCAGACCCGCGAAGCGCTGGTCATCGAGAAGGCGACCATCACGGTCGAGTAGTCGGCATGCGGGTGAGCGCCCGATGAGCACGCTGGATCTGTCCGACCCTGCCGATCGCACGCTGAGCGCGATCCTGCAACGGCAAGCGGCCGAGATTCCCGATCGGCCGTACATCCTGGCCGCGCAGCGTCGCTTCACGTACGCCGAGGTCAACACGCGCGCCAACGCCTACGCGGCCGGCCTGCGCGGACTGGGCGTCGGGCAGGGCGACCCCGTCGCCTTCCTCATGAAGAGCTGCGTCGAGTTCGTCTTCGCGACGTTCGGCGTCATGAAGCTCGGTGCCGTCTGGATTCCGAACAACGTCGACTACAAGGGGGCCTGGCTGCGCGCGAGCCTCGAGGACAGCCGTGCGCGGGTGCTCATCGTCGACGCCGAGCTCGTACCGCGCGTGCTCGAGAGTGCGGCGGATCTCCCCTTCGAGCACGTCGTCGTTCGCGGCACCCTCGATGCCGAGAGCGTGGGCAGGCTGCCCGGATCGGTGCACGGCCTCGACCTGCTCGAGGGCGGCGACACCTCGGGAGTCGACGTCCCGGACATGCACCATGGCGATACTGCCGCGGTGCTGTGGACGTCGGGCACGACGGGCCGCTCCAAGGGCGTCATGCAGAGCCACAACGCCTGGATTCGCGGTGCTGTGTCAGGGGCGGCGACGGCAGGCACCGGCGAGAACGACGTGATGTACTGCTGTCTGCCGATGTACAACTCGGCGGCCTGGGTCGCGTGCGTCTACCGCGCCCTGGTAACCGGACTATCCTTCGGGATCGACCCGGAGTTCTCGGCCAGCGCATTCTGGGATCGCTGCCGACACTACGGCGCCACACAGGCGTTCACGCTCGGGGCGATGCACATGTTCCTGTGGCAGGCGCCACCACGCGACGACGACGCCGACAACCCGGTGACGCACGCCTCGATGATTCCTCTGCCCGACGAGCTGCTCGCGCCGATGAAGGAGCGTTTCGGCATCCGCACGATCGACCAGGGTTACGGTCAGAGCGAGGTTCTCGGGATCATCCATCGCGTGGACGACGGCAGGACCTGGAAGCCGGGCACGCTCGGCATCGTGCTGCCCGGCGTCGACCTGCAGCTCCTGGACGACGACGACCGCGAGGTTGCGGCCGGCGAGGTCGGTGAGTTCTGTGTACGCCCGACCGAGCCCCACGTGCTGTTCAACGGCTACTTCAACAACCCCGAGGCCACGCTGCGGGCCTGGCGCAACCTCTGGTACCACACGGGCGACCTCGGTCGTCGCGACGAGGACGGCGACTATTACTTCGTGGACCGCAAGGACGACTACATCCGCTACAAGGCTCGTAACATCTCGTCGTTCGCGGTCGAAGCAGCACTCAACGCCCATCCGGCGGTCGCCGAGTCCGCCGCCCACGGCGTCACCTCGGCCGAGCTCGACTCGGAGGCCGAGCTCAAGGCCGTCGTCGTGGTGAAGCCCGACTGCGAGGTGACCGCCGATGAGCTGGCCCGATTCGTGAACGACACGGCGCCGTACTTCTTCGTGCCACGCTACATCGAGCTCGTCGACCAGCTCCCGCGCACGCCCACCGGCCGCGTCCAGAAGTACAAGCTACGCGAACGCGGCGTGACGGCGAGCACCTGGGACGCCCGGCGCGCCGGATTCGAGGTCAAGCGCTGAGGCCGGAATCGGTCCGCGGGCCCGTGTGTGCATTGCACCGCGGACGGCGTGTCCTCGGACGCCGGCGGGCCATCACGGCCTTCAGCTGCCCAAGCTGATCATGAGCCTCATGAAGCCCTCTCGACGGCTGCACCCGTAGCCCCTCGGCCCCAGTGGCGCGGATTTCCCCGCGCGCAAGGAGAAATTCGAAAATCGCTGCGGGGTCCGCCCTGTGGCGACGCGTAATGGTGTAGACGGGCAGCCACCGGCCAAGGCCGGCAATCATGGCCGCCCGAGGAGGTAGAGCCATGTCGAGCAGCAGCATCTCACTCGCCGAGACCAGACGTCACGTCAGCTCGATCCGTAGCGCCAACGACCGATTGCTGCAGGCCCTTCTCGAGGACGCAGTCCAGACGTTCAAGCGTTGCCAGGGAGCGGGAGATGCCACCTCGCGTCAGACCTACCGCGAGACCGAGCGCTGGTTCGCCAGCGAGGATCGCAGCTCGCCGTTCTCGTTCGAGAACATCTGCGAGCGTCTCGATCTCGACAGCGGCTCGGTGCGTGACGCGCTTCGCCGCTACCAGACCGCACCGGCGCCGCGCAAGGCTCGCCGCCAGCGCTACCGCACCCGCATGTGCGGGGGGATCGGCCGCGTACAGCCGGCAGGGGCCCACGCATGAAGCGACCGGTGGAACAGGCCCGCCGCGACGATGAGGCGACGGCAGTCGGCACCGATCCGGCTTCGCTCGATCTGTACCTGAGCGAGATCGGCAAGGTACGGCTGCTGTCGCGGGACGACGAGATCGAGCTGGCCAGGGAGATCGAGAGCGGTCGCGCGGAGCTCGCGCGTGCCGAGGCGAGCGCCGACAAGAGCGACCGGACCTGCTGTACCGCGCGCGCCCGGATCGACGCCGCCCGCAATCGCTTCATCGAGGCGAACCTTCGTCTGGTGGTAGCGATCGCCAAGCGCTACCCGTCGCAGGGCCAGAGCCTGCTCGACCTCGTGCAGGAGGGGAACCTCGGGTTGATTCGCGCGATCGAAGGCTTCGACCACCGCCGCGGCTGCCGCTTCGCGACCTACGCGGTGCCGTGGATCCGCCAGGCGGTGCTGCGGGCCTCGATGGTGAAGGGACGGGTGATCCGGATGCCGTCCTACGCGCGCGACCTCGTCGCCCGGATTCGCCGGGCCACGGCTGCGCTGGCGCAGGAGCTCAGGCGCGAGCCCACTCCCGACGAGGTGGCCGACTGGATCGGCGAGCCCACCGAGCGCGTGCTCGAGCTGAACGCGCTCGGACAGCAACCGGTCTCGCTCGACCTGGTGTCGGATGATGGCGAGAACCGCTCGCTGACGGAGTCGCTCGAGGACGTGGCGGCCCTGGAGCCCGAGCGAGCAAGCGGCGACGCCGAGCTCGAGCGCCTCGCCCACCTCACCCTGGAACGCCTCGGCGAGCGCGAACGCGAAATCCTGGAGCGACGCTTCGGGCTCGACGGCGGTGCCAGCTGCAGCATGAGGGAGGTAGGCGAGGGGATCGGGGTGTCGCGTGAGCGCATCCGGCAGCTGGAGACGTCGGTTCTGCGCAAACTGCGCCGTTTCGCCCTGCAGGCAGCCGACCGCGCCGGTCACTGAACGAGCGGCTCGTATGTGGGGTAGGCCGCCTTAAAGCCCGACTGCCGACCTGATACGGTGGCGCTGCGGCCGCGATCAGCACGGCGCAACCGGGTATGGACACCGACCCCAGACAGGACGTGACGGCGGCGCTGGTCGAGCTGGACAGCGACCGCGCGACCTCGGCGGCGACGCTCACACGCATCCTCCCGACCGTCTACGGCGAGCTACGCGCCCTCGCATCGCACTACCTGCGCGGCGAGCGAGCGGGACACACGCTGCAGACCACCGCGCTCGTCCACGAGGCCTACCTCAAGCTCGCCGACCAGAAGCGTGTACAGTGGCAGGGGCGCACGCACTTCTTCGCCGTCGCCGCCACCGCCATGCGTCGACTGCTCGTCGACCACGCCCGAGCTCGTCTTCGCGACAAGCGCGGCGGCGACCTGCAGCGCGTGACGCTCGGTGACGCCGTGCCGGGAAAGCGCGACGGCGCGGGCGAGCTCGACCTGGACTCCATTCTCGACCTCGATCGAGCGCTCACCCGGCTCGAGGAGCTCGACCCTCGCCAGGCCAGCCTCGTCGAGCAGCGGTTCTTCGCCGGCCGCACGGTGGAGGAGGCGGCGAGCCAGCTCGGCATCTCCGTCCGCACCGCGGAATCGGACTGGACGCACGCCAAGGCGTGGCTGAGTCGCGAGCTCTCGAACTAGGCGTGCCCCCCGAACATCACGCTCACGTCAAGGCACTGTTCGCCGCCGTCGTCGACCTGGCGCCGCTCGCTCGCGAGGAAGTGCTGGATCGCGAATGCGGCGACGACGCCGCGCTGCGCGCAGAGGTGGAATCGCTACTGGCCCACAGCGACGACGCGACGCTGGACGGCGGCGTCACGGTAGCCGTCGAGCCGCCCCCGCGACTGCACGGCGGCGACGTGTTCGCCGATCGCTACCGCATCGTCACGCTGCTCGGGCGCGGTGGAATGGGTGAGGTCTACCGCGCCCACGACACGACGCTCGACGTGGACGTCGCGCTCAAGCTGCTGCTGATATCCGCGCCGGCGCGTCGCTCGGCGCTGCTCGACGAGGTGCGGCTGGCACGACAGGTCACCCATCCCGCGGTGTGCCGGGTGTTCGACGTCGACGAGGCCGGCGAACAGCTGTTCTTCTCGATGCAGTACGTCGACGGCGAGAACCTCGCCAGCCTCCTGCACCGCATCGGCCACCTGCCCGGCGACCGGGTGCGCGACGTCGCCGTGGCGCTGGCGAGCGGGCTCGCCGCGGCGCATGCGCAGAACGTCCTGCACCGCGACCTGAAGCCGTCGAACATCATGCTCGACGCCGACGGCAAGGTCGTCATCACCGACTTCGGCATCGCAACGACGACCGACCTCGGTATCACCGCGAGCGCGGCGGGCGACGGCGCCGGCACGCCGGGCTACATGGCCCCCGAGCAGCTCAGCGGCGCCGCACCCGCGTCGGTGCGCACCGACCTGTACGCACTCGGCCTGGTCCTGTACGAGGCGGCCACCGGCAAGGCTCCGTTCGAGGCGGATACGCTCGCGGAGCTGGCCGCGCTGCGATCCGGCGCCGCCCCCGTCGCACCGTCGAGCCTCGTGGCGGGCATCACGCCGACGCTAGACCGGCTGATCCTCGACCTGCTGGCCACCACACCCGAGTCGCGACCGGCGTCGGCGCAGGCAGTGCTGGAGCGCCTCGACGCCGACGCCTCACCCCGGGCGGGCCGCCCTGCTGCACCCACCCGGATCGGCCGCTACGCCGCGCTCATGGCCGCGCTGCTGGCAGTCCTCGCCGGCGCCGTCCTGTTGCTCGAGCCACGCCGTGCAGCGCCGACCACGGCCGCGACGCGCGCGGCGGCCGTCCGGCCCGGGGACACGCGCGTGGGTGTTGCGGTGCTACCGTTCGAGACGGTCGGTGTTCGCGACGACCTCGAACACAGCCATCTCGTCAACGGCATACACGGCGAGCTGGTGGCCGAGCTCTCGCGTATCGACGCGCTGCGAGTGATCTCGCGCTCCACCGTCGCCTCGGTCGGCGCCGACCGCAGCGCGACCGACGCGCTGGCCGAGAGCCTCGGCGTCGACGTGTTCGTGGAGGGCAGGGTGCGACGGCAGGGCGACCGGATGCGGCTGAGCGTGGAGCTGGTGGACGCTCGCCGCAGCGAACAGCTGTGGGCGCAGACCTACGATCGCGAGCTCGACGTCGACGACCTGTTCGCCGTCGAGACCGACGTCGCGCTCAACGTGGCGTCACATCTCGGCGCGGCGCTGACGCGGGCCGAGAAGGTGCGCCTGGCGACCGGGCCCGATGTCAGCGACGCGGCCTTCGACCTGTACCTGCGTGCGCGCCAGGGCTTGCGCGCCGGCACCGAGGAAGCGTACGAAGAGGCCACCACCCGGCTGCGTCGCGCGGTGGCGATCGACGACACGCTGAGCGCCGCGCATGCCACGCTCGCCGCGGCACACGCAACGGCCGGCGCGAACGACTGGGTGGCACCGGTGCGAGCGTACGAGGATGCCCGCCGCGCTGCCCGGCGTGCGATCGAGCTCGACGATGAGCTCGACGAGCCATACGCGGTGCTCGGTGCGGTACGGAGCCGGTTCGACTGGGATGCAGACGCGGCCGAGGCGGCCTACCGCGAGGCCATCGCACGCAACCCCGAGTCCGGCCGTGAGCACACCGGTTACGCCGAGCTGCTCTCTTTGCAAGGTCTGCACGACGCCGCGCTGGCCGCTGTCGACGCGGCGCTGGCCATCGACCCATCCTCCCCCCGGGTGCTGCGCGCGGCGGCCCGCCGCTCCTACGAAGCGCGTGAGCACGATCGAGCCGTGGCGCTGGCCACGCGCGCCATAGCGGCGGCGCCCGGCGACGCCGAGGCGTACCGTGTCCTCGCACTTGCCTACCTGCAGGCGGGACGAATCGACGATGCGGTGAGCGCCGCGGCGCACCAGCTCGAGCTCGCTCCCGACGACCCGTCGGCTCTCGCGGCGGCCGGCCACGCCAGCGCGGTCGCCGGCAACGACGAGAGGGCCCGCACGCTGCTCGCCGAGCTCGAGGCGATGTCAGGCCGGCGCTACGTCGGCCCCGGACAGCGCGCCCTGATCCTGCTCGGCCTGGGCGAGCACGATCGCGCGCTCGCGCTGCTCGCGACCGCCGTCGAGCAACGCAGCGAGCCCGCCGCCAGGCTCGGGATCGACCCGCGATTCGACCCGTTGCGCGACGACGAGCGCTTCACGGCACTGGTCGAGCGGGTAGGGCTCACCGCCTCGAGCCCCCGATGAGACGCCCCCGATCCGCGGCCATGGGCGATCGGATAACGCGGTACCCCCCGCGCCTCAAGGGGGAATCCCCCAGTTGCGCCGCCTGGGATTTCGCCGCGAGGCGACGATCCAGTAGTCTGTAGGTCTAGCCGCTGCCACCTGAGCCCAATGATCGAAGGACAGATAGATCCCGACTTCTGGCCGGTTGCCCGCGTATTCCGGAGCATGCTGCCGCGCGGGCCGGGTGGCGCCGCGCTGTGCGTCTACCACTGCGGCCAGCCGGTGATCGACATCTGGGGCGGCACCCGTGACGAGGCCGGCAATCCCTGGCAGCACGACACGATCTCGCTGTCCTACTCCACCACCAAGGGCGTCGCCTCGACCTTGCTGCACATCCTCGTCGACGACGGCCTGATCGACTACGACGAGCCCGTTGCGAAGTACTGGCCCGAGTTCGCCCAGGCCGGCAAGGATCGCATCACCGTTCGCCAGCTGATGTCCCACGAGGCGGGCCTCTACGACATCCGTTCCATGGTCGACCACGCCAGCCGCATGATGGACTGGCAGTACATGACCGACGCCCTGGCTGCCGCCGAGCCTTGCCACAAGCCCGGCGCGGCCCATGGCTATCACGGGTTCACCTACGGGTGGCTGGTGGGCGAGCTGATCCAGCGCGTCTCGGGCCAGTCGTTCCAGGACGTGCTTACCGAGAGGCTCGTGAAGCCGCTCGATGCCGATGGCCTGTACGTCGGCGTACCGTCGGATCAGATCGACCGCCGCGCCCGGCTGATCATGGCGGGCGTTCAGCGCTCGAAGGATGCGGCCGAGAAATTCCGGAGCTACCTGAAGAAGACGAGCCGCCTCCTCGCGACGTTGCGCATCCCGCTCGACCCCAACCAGGTGGCGGCCGCGCTCATCCCCGAAGGCATCGAGGACGTCGACTTCAACTCCGAGGAGTTCCAGAGCGTGCCGATCCCGGCGGCCAACGGAATGTTCACCGCGCGATCACTCGCGCGTATGTACGCCGTGCTGGCCAACGGCGGACAGCTGAACGGCACCCGCCTGCTGTCCAAGCCCACCCTGGAGCGCGCCACCACGCGACAGAACCGCGGCATCGGAAAAGTGATCCCGTTCCCGATGCACTGGCGGCTGGGCTATCACCGCCCGTTCACGATCGGTGGCGGCGTGACGCGTGGTTTCGGCCACTTCGGCTTCGGCGGCTCGGGCGCCTGGGCCGACCCACAGCGCAAGCTGTCCGTGGCCATGGTGCTCAACAGCGGCGTCGGCACGCCATTCGGCGACATGCGCATCGTGCGCGTCGGCACCGCGGCGGTACGCTGCGCCGACCGTCGCCTGTACGGCAACCGCAACGGCGCGGCCGCCTGACCATCGCCCACGCGCCTCGTTACCCGCGGCCTTGAGGCACGCCCGTCGGCCAGCTAGCGTTGCGTATGCTTCGTAAGGCCTTGATCACACTGGCCCTGGCGCTCGCGCTGGTCGCGGCGTTCTTCACCTCGATCATCGTCAGCTCGGAGACCGCCGGCGAGGTCGTCACCGTGATCACCACGCGCGCGGACGGCGACACCCGTTCCACACGCTTGTGGGTGGTCGACGATGGCGGTCACGCGTGGCTACGTGCGGGCGTCGGACGCGTTGCGTGGGTGGAGCAGGCCGAGGCTGCGGGCGAGCTCGACATGGTGCGCGACGGTGCGACGGCGACGTACGGCGTCGAGGTTCTCGAGGATGCGACGTCTCGTGCCCGGATCCACGCGCTGATGCGCGCGAAGTACGGAGCGCGCGACCGCTACATCGATCTGATTCGCGACGGCGCGGGATCGATCGCCATTCGCCTCGATCCGCTGCCCTGATCGCCGGCCGATCGGCCGGGAACGCTCGACGTCTTGCTCCCGGACGTGACGGGTTCACGCCCGGCGCTGATTTCAGGCTACCCGGGCGAGGGTGATACATTGGTCAGCGTGACCCGCGGTGCCGCCAAGCTCGCCATCGTCCTCGTCGGGCTGCCCGCCCGCGGCAAGACCTACACCGGTCGCAAGCTGCTGCGCTACCTGACCTGGCTCGGCCACCGCACACGGATCTTCAACGTCGGCGAGTACCGCCGGGCCCGCCTCGGCGTGTGGCAGCCACAGAACTTCTACGATCCCGACAATGCCGAGGCGGTCGAGCTTCGCGAGGAGCTGGCCGCTGCGGCCCTCGTCGACATGGTCGACTGGCTGCGAGAGGAAGGCGAGGTCGCGATCTATGACGCCACCAACAGCACGCGCACACGCCGCGACATGCTGCGTGCCGCCTGTGAGCGCGAGGACGTCGACCAGCTGTTCGTCGAGATGATCGGTGACGACGAAGAGCTGGTGGAGCGCAACATCCGACGCACCAAGCTCAAGCTGTTCGAGTACGCCGGGCTCGACCCCGAGGAGGCCGTCAGCGACTTCCGACAGCGGATCGCGCACTACGCGCGCGTCTACGAGAACGTCGAGCCGGACGAGGGGAGCTTCGTGCGACTCGGTGCCGACCGCCAGGTGAGCGCGAACGACATCAGCGGAGCCATGGCCAAGCGCGTACTGCGTTTCCTGTGCAAGGTGAGGCCCGTCGCACCGTCGGTGTGGCTCACCCGCCACGGCGAAACGGTGGCGAACATCAGCGGACAGATCGGCGGCAACCCGGCGCTGGCGCCGCGCGGCGAGCGCTATGCACTGGCGTTGCGTTCGTTCGTCGATCGAGAGCTCGAGATAGACCAGGAGATCGTCGTGTGGACCAGCGCGCTGGTGCGCGCGAGCCGCACCGGAGAGCTACTGGGGCGGCCCTGGACGGTGTGGCCGGAGCTCAACGAGATCGACGCCGGCGTATGCGAGGGGATGAGCTACGAGGAGATTCGCACGGCGATGCCCGACGAGTTCACGGCTCGCAAGCGCGACAAGTTCGCCTATCGGTACCCGCGCGGCGAGTCGTACGGCGACCTCATCCGGCGCGTAGAGCCCGTCGTCGTCGAGGTCGAGGATCAGACGGCGCCGGTGCTGATCGTCGCGCACCAGGCGGTTCTGCGCGTGCTGTACGCCTACTTCAAGGACATTCCGCGTGAGCAGTGCCCGCACCTCACCGTCCCGCAGCATACCGTGGTCCGGCTCGAACCGCGCGGCGACGACTACGTGGAGCGGCACGATCCGCTGGTGCCGACGATGGGCTGAGCCGCGGGCGTGCTCAGACGTTGGTGAGGGCAGGGCGGACGGCGTCCACGACCTCGTCGTGGAAACGGCCGTTGGTGGCGATGATGCCCTGGTTGTCCTCGAGCTTGCGTCCCTGGGAGAAATCGAGCGTGTTTCCGTGCACGTCGGTCACGGTGCCGCCGGCCTCCTCCACGACGATCATGCCGGCAGCGTGGTCCCAGATCTTCTCGCGGTACTCGGCGCTGGTGGGAAGCCGCAGGTAGATCGACGCGTCACCGCGCGCGACGGCGGCGTACTTGCACTGACTGTCGATGCGGTACGGTTCCTCGGTGATGCCGAGCGTGGCCGCGATCTGGGCCGACGCCCCCTGGTCGGAATGCCCCGACTCCACGGATTCGCAGAAGCGGGCTTCCTCGGTGCTGGACACGGCGCTCACGCCGATCGTCTCACCGCCGCCACCGCCCGCCTCGAGGCCGAGCAGCCTTGCGCCCTTGCCGCGCACGGCTGTCATGAGCACGCCGATCTCGCTGCCGCCGTCGACGGTGGCGAGGTTCGGGCAGCCCAGCACGCCCAGCACGACGCGACCGTTCTCGATGAGGCCCAGGGCGATCGCATACTGCTGACCGCGCAGAAACCCCTTGGTGCCGTCGATCGGGTCGAGCGTCCAGTACGCCGACGCAGAGCCGTCCGGCGTCCAGCCGCCGTGATCGATCCAGTCGAGCACTCGCGACTCGTCGGGCGAGCCGTCGACCACCATCGCGACGTGCTGCGCGACCGACGCGCGCAACCGGTCGGCGCCCTCGGCGCGAAGGTCCTTGCTGTCCTCCTCACCGACTACCGGCAGCTCGGGGAACGCCGCCTGCAAGGCCTGGCAGACGACGGCCTGCGAGGCGAAGTCGGCCACCGTGACCGGGCTCTTGTCCTTCTTCTCCACCGTCTCCGCCGTGACCAGATTGGCCTGGACCTTGCGGCATACGATCGAGGCCGCACGCACGGCGTCGACGGCGACGGTGAGGGAACGATCGAGGTCGGTGCTCATGCGCGCATCTTATAGAGACACCGGCCGCGCATGACAACGCAGGTGTGCCCAGGCGGTACCCCGTCCTACCCGTGGCTCGCGTCCCACCTCGCGAGCGTGTTCGACGCCGTCCCCTCGTCGGTGACCAGGTGGGTCCAGACGTCGAGCTTCGGGCGCTGCGTGAGAAGGGGGTACAGTGCATCGTCACGGGAACGACGACAGTCCGGATGGCCGCACGGGCCGGCAACCAGAACCACCGCCTTGCCCTTGCGGGCAGCGAACTTCACGAGGTCGGTCAGCTCGAACAGCGTCGCCGCACGCGTCTCGTTCGGCACCACGATCGGCGCGGTGTCGCTGAAGGGGCGGTACATCACGTCGCCCACGCGCCCCGCCTTCTTCATCATCTCGCCGCTCTTCTTTGCGTAGGTCTCGTAGGTGTCCATCCACCTGTTGAGCTCACCATGGGCGTCCTGGGCCGACGCCAGCGACGTGACCACGATGTCCAGCTTGTCCTTCTGCTTGACCGCCTCGCACACGCCGACCTCGCCCTCACACGCCTTCTTCCATTCGCGCGTGGTCACGTACGGCTTGGAGAACAGGCCCGTGTACTTCATCCCCGGAATTCCGTCGAAGAAGCTGAAGTACGCGTTCGGAGCGCTGATCGGATCGTCGACGAGGAAGCCGCTGCTCAGCGCGTGCAGGTTGACCCAGGGAGGGTCGGCCTCGGCGCGCATCTCGTCGGCGAGATAGCGGGCGATCATCCTCGTCGTGGCACCGGCTCCGATTCCGACGTGCACCCGGTTCGGCTTGTGGTCCTTGCTGACACGTCGCTTGGTCGCGAGCCCCGGGTTCTTCTCCTTGAACTTCTGTCTGATGAGCGAGAGCGTCGTCTGCGCTGCGACCGCGGCGATGTGCGCGAGTGACGGCTGATCCATCGACTTCACCACCGCGATCGTCTTTCTCTTCGAGCCCTTGCCGGCCGCGCCCGGCGCGGCGGAGCCGAAGCAGTCGACCATGCGCTGCGAGAGCGTGGCGTGCTCGGGCGGGAGCAGGTGGAACATGCGGCGACGGCCGGCTTCGCCGAGCGCCCTCGTCACCTGTACCCGGTCGATGTACGTATGAAACGTGTCCCAGATGTGGGCCGATATGTCCTCCATCGGCTCGCCGTCGATCATCAGCTGGCACATGCTGATGATGACCCCGTCGTCGTACCTCGCCCACCGGTCCGGGGAGGTGTCGTCGTCGGCGTCCTTCGGCCTGCGACTCTTGCTCGCCGCCTTCGTGGTCTTCTTCTTCGCTGCCGCTTTCTTCGCGTCGCCACCGGGAGTCTTCTTCTTGCGTGTAGCCATGGCATCTACCTCCAGCGCCGCGGCGACCTGTAGCGCGCCGCAGTCGTACAGATGGTCGTCCTCGGAAATATCTGGAACCGCCATTACACTTTTCGACAGCGGTCTTCAAGTGTTCGTTTCCGCCTAGCATTCTCGTGCTATCCCGAGTCCGCATTCATTCGAATCTGTCTTGACCTCGGCGCTCAGTTTCGTATGCTCACGATCTGTATCGCAAGGGCACGGCGGGACGCCGCCGCGCCCTCGGGTGAATCTGCTGCCGGGTACGGCCTTCACCACCGCCTTGATGCCGGGCTTGGGCATCGGGGCGGCAAGCCGGGCCAGCACGCACGCCGGGCATCGCGCCGGATGCGGGTACCGCAGTCTCTGAACAGTCGATGTGGGGTCCGGCCCGTGGGGGGCCGACCGCGAGCCGAAACGGCCGGGTGCGCGATACCGGCCATGGCCTGCGGAAAAACACTCGATTCCGTCGCACGGCGACGAGGGAGACAGACGACCATGAAAAAGAACAGCCGCAAGTGGGAACTGTACGAGGCGACCCTGGCCTCCAAGAACATCAAGGTGATCTACATCGTCGGACCGCCCGGGGTCGGCAAGACCTACGGCGCGCTCAAGTACGGGCGCGTGCAGGACGGAGTGTTCGCCTGCACGATCACCGAGGAGACCTCGGCCGCGGAGCTGCGGGGCTTCTACCAGATGAAGGGCGGCCAGACCGAGTGGGTCGACGGTCCGTTCATCGAGGCGATGAAGAAGGGCGTGCGGCTCGTGATCAACGAGCCGTCGCACGCATCGGGTGACGTCCTGCACCTGCTCTACCCGCTGCTCGAGTCGGAGGCGACGGCCCGCCTGACCCTGCCGACCGGCGAGACGGTGGTTGCGGAGGACGGTTTCCACGTGGTTCTCACCGACAACGAGCCTCCCGAGAAGCTGCCCGAGGCCCTCCAGGACCGCCTCAACGCCATCATCGACGTCGACGAGCCGCACCCCGAGGCCCTCGCCGCCCTCGACGACGACCTACGCGAGGTGGCCGGGTCGGCCATGCAGATCGACGACGATCGCCGCATCAGCGCCCGCGACTGGCTCAACATCCAGGCGCTGCGCGAGGAGTTCGGGCTCAAGAACGCCTGCATCCTCACGTTCGGGAGCGGTCGCGGCGAGATGGTCTTCGACGCGATCAAGCTGGTCTGGGCGCACTCGAGGCGCCCCAAGAAGAAGTAGACAGGGGAGCATCATGGCAAAGATGAAGAAGCGCAAGAGCAAAAAGCGGCCCTGGGACATTCCCGCCTCGCGCTGGAAGCCGTTTCCGGAGCTGCTCGACGAGGAGCCCGGCATGTACTCGATCGTGAACAGCGAGCGCCTCCCGGGCGCTCTGTCCACGGGCATGACCGACAAGGTGAAGCGCGTGCTGTGGGTGCCGTTCGACGAGGATGGCGCCCCGGTCTCCAAGCACGAGATGATGCACGTCTGGCTGTCGCCGAGGACGATGGCAGGCAAGAAGCTGCAGGTGCCGCTGCCGTTCGTGTGGGCGGTGGAGGACGCGCGCATCAACATGTGCGCGGCCCATGTCGGCTGCCCGATCGAGTTCACCGACAGGCTGACCGGTCAGATCGTCGCCCAGGACCTGGCCGTCCTCGAGCGCGGCGACGTGGCCGGCTTCACCTTGCGGGCGGTCGCCTCGTTCGGGACCAGCTGCGAGCCGCAGACGCTCGCGCTGGTCGCCGACGACGAGCGGCCGCACAACGAGGTCATCCGCACGCTCGTCGCGGGCGCCAGGGCGCGCCTGGAGAAGGCCCGTGTCCGCGAGGACGACATCGTCTCGACGTTCGACGACACGCTCAAGGTGGCCCGCTGGCTGGCCAAGGAGCTCGGCAAGCACGGCTTCAAGCTGCCCAAGGGCGGCAGGAAGGCCGCGCTCATCGGCTGCTGCGCGCACGCCGAGGACCACAAGGCCCTGCGCGAGCTGCTCGCCGACAGCGATGGCGTCGAGGTCGGCGAGCTCCGCGACGGCATCCGTCCCGGCGTCATGAAGATCGCCAGGCCGGTGCTTCCGCACCGCTGCGCCACGCTCGACGGTAGCCGCGGGCGCCGCCGCCGCGTGGCCGCCGAGGGCGTCGAGCTGTACCGCATGGACCGCTACCTGACCGACCAGAAGGTCTTCGGCCGCCGCATTCGCAAGCGCGGCCCGAGCGGTGGCTCGGTGCTGATCGACGCCAGCGGGAGCATGAGCCTGTCGGCGGCCGACATCGACCGCATCATCGCGTCGGCACCGCTGGCCACCACGGTGGCGGTGTACTCGGGCTCGGACGACGAGGGCGAGCTGCGGGTCGTGGTCCGCGACGGCTACCGCGCCTCGCCCGCCGACCTCGACCCGTACGGCAGCGGGAACATCGTCGACCTTCCTGCGCTCGAATGGCTGTCGGATCAGCCCGCACCGCGCGTGTGGATCTCGGACGGCGGCGTCACCGGCTGCGGCGACATCTCGACCAAGGCGATCCAGGCCCGCTGCGAGGAGATTCGCGACGAGGGCGAGATCGTGCGCGTGGACAGCGCCGAACAGGCAGCATCGGTGCTGGCCAAGGCGGCCTGATCCCGAGGCCCCGAGCGCGCACCGGGCGCGGCGGCCCACGCATCCAGCGTGGACTGTCGCGCCCTCTTTTTTGGGCTGAAGTAGGGAGTGGGAGTCCCTTGAAATATCGGCGGGCAACTCGACCGCTCACCGGCTCGCGATCTCACGCGCTCAGCCGGGGGGCTACCCGGCTCGATCGCGCGTTCTCCCGTTGCCTATTCCTCCCCGGCCAGTCTATGGTCGCCGACGTCCAGCTCGGCCCGTGCGCTCGTCTTCACCCGGGGCTGGACCCTCGAAACAACATCGGCGGGAGAATCAGATGGGGAACACCGTACAGCTCTCGCGACGGCTGATGGCGGCCGTGGTGGCCGCCGGCGTCGTTCATGCAGCGCCGGCGGCGGCCGGCGTGGTCGGTAGCGTCTTCGGCGGCAAGATCGGCTGCGTCGTCGACGCGAGCACCGTCCAGTTCTGCGAGGGCGACGTGACCAAGCGCGTGGAGACCTGGGACGGCGTTCCGATCGACATCAACATCACATTGCCGCCGACGTCGTTCGATGCGCCGTATCCGCTGATCATCGAGCTGCACGGCTGGAGCCTCGGCAAGACGGCCGGCCCGTCGATCGATCGCGCGCTTGCCGGCTATGCCGTGATCAACTACTCGGCGCGCGGCTTCCACGAGTCGTGCGGATCGCTGGCCTCGAGGGCCACCGACCTCACCCTGAGCGACCCCGACGCGTGCACCGACCGGGGCTGGACCCACCTGGGCGACACGCGCTACGAGGGCCGTGACTCGCAGTACCTGGCCGGCCTGCTGGTGGACGAGGGCCTGGTCATTCCCGACAGGGTCGGCGCCACAGGGGCTTCCTACGGCGGCGGCCGCTCGATGATCCTCGCCGCGCTCAAGAACCGCTTGATGCTGCCCGACGGCTCGCTCATCGCGTGGAAGAGCCCGGGCGGCATCGACATGGAGATCGCCGCCGCTGCGCCGCTGATCCCGTGGTCGGACCTCACGTACTCGCTGGTACCGAACGGCGCGACCCTCGATTACCGCACCGACAACCCGTACGGCTCACGGGCGGGCGTGGCGAAACAGCAGTGGAACGCCACCTTGTTCGCCAGCGGCCTCGCCACCGGCTTCTACTCGGCTCCCGGCGTCGACCCGATCGCCGACCTGATCTCGTTCAACACTCGCATCCTCGCCGGCGAGCCCTACGACGCGGATCCGCTCACCGAATTCATCATCGACCAGTTCACGAACTACCACTCGGCCTACTACATCGACGACAGCGTCGCCCCCGCACCGCTGTTCATCTACAACGCCTGGACCGACGACCTGTTCCCGGCCAGCGAGGCGCTTCGGATGTGGCGCAAGGTGCACGACACCCATCCGGGCGCCGAGGTCGCGCTGCACTTCGCCGACGCGTTCGGCCATCCCCGCGCAGGGCTCGGCGGCGACATCGTGCGTGTGAGCACGCGCGTCGACGAGTTCCTCGACTTCCACCTGCAGGGCATCGGCTCGACCGTGCCCGCCTTGGAGGTCTACACCCAGCCCTGCGGCGACGCGGCCGAGGTCGGGCCGCTGACCGCGGCCGACTGGGACGCGATCCATCCGGGCGAGGTGGTGTTCGGCGATGCCGCCGCGCAGAGCATCGACGAGGCCTCGGGCGATCCGGTCACCGCGGCAGCGCTGGCGCCGCTGGCCGGAGGACCGTGCCGCGAGGTCTCCTCGGCAACCGATCCGGAGGCAGCCACCTACCTCGGCGCTGAGATAGCCGGGGCCGGCTACACCCTGGTGGGCTCGCCGACGATCATCGCCGACTACTCGGTCAGCGGGGCCGACTACGCGCAGGTGGCCGCACGCCTGTGGGACGTGGCGCCGGACGGCGATCAGGCGCTGGTCGCGCACGGCTTCTTCCGTCCGCGCATGGACAATCACGGCCCTCAGGTATTCCAGTTGCCGGCCAACGGCTGGCAGTTCCTGAACGGCCACGCCCCCAAGTTCGAGGCGGTGGGTCGCAGCGTGTCGATGGGCAGCGCATCGACCGGCGAGTTCACGGTCACCATCACCAACCTCGAGGTTCGCCTGCCGGTTATCGATACTCCCGACGGTACGGTGGTCACGACGCCGGCCGCCCACGTGCTCCCACCGGCCGAGCTCGATGCACCGCCGTGTCCGCCGGCTCCCGAAAGCGTGTGCCGCGCGCCAGGAGCCAGGGCCTCCAAGCTCTCCGTGATCGCCGGCAAGCAGCCCGGCAAGGAGAAGCTCGTGTGGACGTGGAAGAAGGGCGAGGCCACCACCGGCGCGGAGTTCGGTGTCGGCCCGGCTGCAGGCGGTCAGACGCTGTGCCTGTGGGACGGCGACGACCTGCTGGTGCTCGCCTCGAAGGCGCCGGCCAGCGGGGAGTGCGGCGGCGCACCTTGCTGGGTGGCCAAGTCGGGCGGCGCCAAGCACCTCTACGTCGACAAGGCGCTCACGCGCACCGGCACCAAGAAGGCGCTTCTCAAGGCGGGGAATGCGGGCAAAACGGGCATCAAGCTGCTGGGCGCCGGCCCCGGGCTCGGCCTGCCGACCTTGCCGCTTGGCACTCTGCCGCTCACCGTGCAGCTTCTCGACGGCGAAGACGGTTGCTGGGGGGCGACCTACAGCGCAGCGCAGAAGAACGACACGGCCAAGCTGAAGGCCATCTCCGACTGAGCGCGCGCCGGGCAGCGAGCGCGTCCTGTTCAAGACCGTCGGCGGCTGGATTTACCGACGACCTCCGCCTATGGCCTATTGCCACGGAGGACGACGCCGATGCCCGTAGAACACCTGCCCGCGTCCGCCACGCCCGACCAGCTCGCCGCGGTGCTCGAGCGTGACGGCTGCGCGGTCATCGACCGGCTCGTCGAGCCCGACGTCATGGACGTGGTGCGCGGCGAGCTCGACCCGTACATGTCCGCCACGGCGACCGGACCCGACGAGTTCTCGGGCCCGCACACCCGTCGCACCGGCGGCCTGATCGGCCGCTCGACCACGTGCCACGACCTGATCCAGCACCCGCTGATACTGGGCGCGGTGAAGGGCGTCCTCGCCGACGCCACGAACTTCCAGCTCCACCTCACGCAGATCATCGCCATCGGCCCCGGGGCGATCGCACAGCAGATCCACCGCGATCAGTGGGCCTACGACTTCTTCTCGTTTCCCAAGGGCTACGAGGTGCAGTGCAACACGATCTGGGCAATGAGCGACTTCACCGAGGCCAACGGCGCGACGCGCGTGGCACCCGGCAGCAACCACTTCGACGACAAGCTCGAGCTGATCGACTCCGACACCGAGCCGGCCGAGATGAGCAAGGGCTCGGTCCTCGTGTACACGGGCAGCCTGTACCACGGCGGCGGAGCCAACGGCTCCGACGACACACGCTACGGGGTCAACATCACGTACAACCGCGCGTGGCTGCGTCAGGAAGAAAACCAGTACCTGTCGGTACCGCTCGAGACAGCGCGAACGCTCCCGAAAGACCTCCTGCGCCTGATGGGCTACGCGCGCGGGGCGTACGCACTCGGATACGTCGACGACCTTCGTGACCCGATGGAAGTCCTGTTCCCCGATACCGTCGACCGCGGCCTCGGCGACATCGACCGGGCCGGTGCACAGGCGCTCGCCCAGCTGCACCCGAAACGCTCGTGACCGCCACCGCAGGCGTAGCCGAGCAGTTCAGCGCGATCGTCGGCTCGGACAACGTCCTGGCCGGCGACGCGATCAACGACGACTACACGCACGACGAAGCGTTGACGGCGTCACCGGTACGACCCGCCGCCGTGGTGCGGCCCGGCTCGGCCGAAGAGGTGTCGGCAATTCTGATAGCGGCCGGCGAGCACGGCGTTCCGGTCACTGCACGCGGGATGGGCACCGGCCTGTCGGGAGCCTGCGTACCGCATGCCGACGGCATCGTGGTCGCGTTCGAGCGGATGAATCGAATCCTCGAAGTCGACGAGGAGAACTTCGTGGCGGTCGTCGAGCCGGGCGTGCGGCTCGACCAGCTCGACGAGGAGCTCGCGTCGCGAGGGCTCGTCTACCCGGTGTTTCCCGGGGAATACAGTGCCAGCCTCGGCGGCAACGTGAACACCAACGCCGGCGGCATGCGGGCGGTGAAGTACGGAGTGACGCGCCACAACGTGCTCGGCGTCGAGGCCGCTCTGCCCTCGGGCAAGATCATCAGGTCGGGCGGCAAGCTCATCAAGAGCTCCAGCGGCTACGATCTCACGCAGCTCATCATCGGCTCGGAGGGCACCCTGGCGCTCGTGACCAAGGCCTACCTGCGCCTGTACCCGCGCCTGCAGCACGGCGCCACCGTGCTGGCGCCGTTCGCGACGCTCGATGACGTGACCGCCGCGGTGCCGAAGATCGTCGCCAGCGGCATCGGTCCGGTCATGCTCGAGTACATCGACCTGATGACCATGGCGGCCATGGTCGATCAGCTCGAGCTCAAGTTCGGCGTGAGCGAGGAGATCCGCTCCAGTGCGCTGGCCTACCTGGTGGTGGCACTGGAGAACACGAGCAAGGAACGGGTCGACGAGGACACGATGGCGCTGGGCGAGCAGCTCGCCGAGCTCGGGGCAATGGACGTCTACGCCCTGGAGCCACGGGCGGCGTCCGAGCTCATCGAGGCTCGCGAGCGCGCGTTCTGGCTGGCCAAGGGCAACGGCGCCGACGACGTGATCGACGTGGTGGTACCGCGTGCGTCGATCTCCGCCTTCATGAAGAAGGTCACCGAGATCGCCCAGGCCAACGAGACGCTGGTGGTCGGCTGCGGACACGCCGGTGACGGCAACGTCCACATGGCGCTGTTCCAGCCGGACACGGAGGTTCGCTCGCGCGTGCTGCGCGGCTTGTTCGAAGCCGGCATCGAGCTCGGCGGAGCCATCTCGGGCGAGCACGGGCTCGGCACCGAGAAGAAGGGCTACTTCCTGGCGCTCGAGGACCCGGCGAAGGTGGAGCTCATGAGGGCCATCAAGGCCGCTTTCGACCCTCAGGGCATACTGAACCCCGGGACCATCTTCGACTGAGTCGGAGCCGGTACCGACTGGAGATCGACACGATGAACGGTGCGCAGGCACTCATAAGGACACTGGTCGGCTGCGGAGTCGACGCGTGCTTCACGAACCCGGGCACCTCGGAGATGCACTTCGTGGCGGCCCTCGACGACGTGCCCGAGATGCGCGGCGTGCTCGCGCTGTTCGAGGGCGTGGCCACGGGTGCTGCCGACGGATACGCGCGATTGGCCGGGAGACCGGCGACGACGTTGTTGCACCTCGGCCCTGGCCTCGGCAACGGCCTGGCCAACCTGCACAACGCGCGCAAGGGTGCGGTGCCGATCGTCAACATCGTCGGCGACCACGCGACGTACCACGCGAAGTACGACGCGCAGCTGCAGTCGGACATCCAGACCGTCGCACGCAACGTGTCGGGCTGGATTCGAACTTCGTCGACGCCGGGTGACGCCGGCGCCGACGCGGCGGCGGCCGTGCAGGCCGCGCAGGGTCCTCCGGGACAGATCGCAACGCTCATCCTGCCGGCCGACGTGTGCTGGCTCGACGGTGGCGAGGTAGCCGCGCAGCAGCTCCCTCCGGCGCCCACGCCGGTATCGGGTGAAGTCGTCGAGGACGCTGCGCGGGCACTGCGCTCTGGCGAGCCGGCCGCGCTGATGGTCGGAGGAGGAGCGCTGCGCGAACGCGGCCTGATGGCGGCGAGCAGAATCGCCGGCGCGACCGGGGCGCAGCTGCTGTGCGAGACGTTCCCCACACGGCTCGAGCGCGGCGCAGGCCTGCCGGCCGTCACGCGCCTGGCCTACCTGGCCGAGTTCGCCATGGATCAGCTCGCCGGCCTGCGCCACCTCGTGCTGGTCGACGCGAAGTCGCCGGTGAGCTTCTTCGCCTACCCGGGCAAGCCGAGCGACCTGGTGCCCGAGGGCTGCCAGGTGCACGTGCTGGCCACCGGTGCCGACGACGTACCCGGTGCGCTCGAGAACCTCGCGGCCGCGCTCGATGCGCCGGCCGACGGCGCGGCACCTGTCGACGCCGGGCGACCGGGTCTGCCGAACGGTGCGCTCACGGCCGACTCCGTCGCACAGGCGATCGGCGCGTTGCTACCGGACAACGCGATCGTTGCCGACGAGGCCAACACCTCGGGCCTCACCATCCCGTTTCACACGGCGGGCTGCCCGCGCCACGACTGGCTCACATTGACAGGCGGTGCGATAGGGCAGGGGCTGGCGCTGGCAACGGGCGCGGCCGTGGCATGCCCCGATCGCAAGGTCGTGAGCCTCGAGGCCGAGGGAAGTGCGCTGTACACGATCCAGGCCCTGTGGACGCAGGCACGCGAGGGCCTCGACGTCACCACGATCGTGTTCAACAACAGGTCGTACGCAATCCTGAACCTCGAGCTCAACCGCGTGGGCGCCGAAGAGCCCGGCCCCAGGGCCAGGGACATGTTCGACCTGTCCCGGCCCGAGATGGACTTCGTGTCGATCGCGAGCGGCCTCGGCGTGCCCGCCACCCGAGCAACCACCGCCGAGGAGCTCTCCGACCAGCTCGCTCGCGCCCTCGCCGAGCCCGGCCCGGCCCTGATCGAAGCCATCGTCCCGCCCATCGTCTGACCCGCGACAGACGACGGAAAAGGGGCCTGCCCCCCTTTTTCGGTTGCGGTTGGACACGGTGGATGTGGCCGTGTAGCAATTCATCGCGGACGCGATGTTTTCATCGGCCGCCGGGGGTTCCATGGAGTACAAGGACATCGCGTTCGCGATCGACGACGGCGTGGCCACCATCACGCTCAACCGCCCGGAGAACCGCAACGCGTTCTCCGGCTTGATGGGCATCGAGCTCGCCGCGGCCTACACGGAGTGCGACCGCAACGACGACGTTCGCGCGGTGGTGCTGACCGGCGCCGGCAAGGACTTTTGCGTGGGCGCCGACTTCTCGGGCGGGTCGGAGGTCTTCGAGAAGCAGGACGATGCGACGTTCAGCAGCAACGCCGGCGTCGACCCGCCGGCGTTCGCCATTCGCAAGCCGGTGATCGCAGCCGTGAACGGCAACGCCGTGGGCATCGGCCTGACGTTGCCGATGCAGTGTGACATCCGCCTGTTCGCGCGCGAGGGGAAGTACGGCTTCCTGCACGTACGACGCGGCGTGATTCCCGACGCCTACTCGCACTGGACCGTGCCGCGCGCGATCGGCTTCGCGCGCACGGCCGAGCTGTTCCTCACCGGCCGCAAGATGACCGGCGACGAGGCCGTCGCGATGGGGCTCGGCGCCCGCGTGCTGCCGGCCGCCGAGGTGCTGCCGGCTGCGCTCGAGATGGCACGCGACATAGCGGTGAACGTGGCGCCGCTGTCCGCCGCGCTTTGCAAGCGAATCCTGTGGGAGAGCGCGCACCAGGGCCCCGATTCCATCGAGCGCAAGGAGACCGCGCTGCACCACCTCATCATGGGCCGGCCCGATGCGCTCGAGGGCGTGATGGCGTTCCTCGAACGGCGCGAGCCGAGCTGGCAGCTGCGCGTCGGCAAGGACTGGCCCGACAGCTGGCCCGAGTAGGCGGATCCGGGGCGAGAGGGCACACGATGAAGGTAGACGCACCGCTGATGGAGCAGGACCTCGCGGGCACGGGCGCCGCCGCGAAGGCGTACGAGGAGCGCGGTTTCGACGGCGTGTTCAGCGTCGAGGGCCCGCATGATCCGTTCCTGCCTCTGGCCCTGGCCGCACGCGAGACCGAGCGGGTCGAGCTCGCGACGTCCATCGCCATCGCCTTCGCCCGCAATCCGATGACCTGCGCCTACATGGCGAACGACCTGCAGCTCATCTCGCACGGACGCTTCACGCTCGGGCTGGGAACGCAGATCAGGCCGCACATAGAGAAACGCTTCAGCCAGACCTGGTCGAAGCCCGACGCGCGCATGCGCGAATTCGTGCAGGCAATCAGGGCCGTATGGGCCTGCTGGAACGACGGCGGCCGCCTCGACTTTCGCGGCGAGTTCTACACGCACCGGCTGATGACGCCCGTGTTCAACCCGGGCCCCAATCCACACGGCGCGCCGCCGATCGCGCTCGCCGGCTTCGGCCCGTCGATGGTGCGCGTGGCCGGCGAGGTGGCCGATGGCTGGATCGTGCACCCGCTGCACACGCGCAAGTTCTTGCACGACGTGTCGATCCCCGCGCTCGAGGAAGGCGCGAGCCGCGGTGGGCGCGGAGCGAGCGACGTGGCGATCGGGTGTCAGGTGATCACGATGATCGGCAGCAACGACGAGCAGCTGGAGCGGGCACGCAACAACGGCCGCGCGCAGATGGCGTTCTACGCCTCCACGCCGGCGTACCGTGTGCTGCTCGACCATCACGGCTGGGGTGAGATCCAGCCCGAGCTCAACCGCCTGTCGAAGGAAGGAAAGTGGCTCGACATGATGAGCCACGTCAGCGACGACATGCTCGACACGGTCGGCGTGAGCGGAACGCCTGCGGCCGTGGCATCCGAGCTGGTCGCTCGCTACGACTTCGCCGATCGCGTGAGCCTGGTGATCTACAACGAGACCGAGCCGGGCGCGGTCGACGACATCCTGCGCACGGTGAAAGCCGCCTGAGGCCGATGGCTACCGGTAAATCGACGAAAGCCGCCGGGGGCTCGACGAAGAAGCCGGCGGAGCACGCCAGCAGCGCGCGCCCGGCACGGCCCAGGACACCGCCTCGCCGCCCGGCCCGGTACAAGCGCAGCGCCGTGACGCGCGCCCGCGTGATCGAGGCCGCAACCGAGTGTATCGCGGAGCACGGGTTTGCAGGCGCCACGATGACGGCCATCGCCGAACGAGCCGGTGTGACGTGGGGAGCCATGCAGCACCAGTTCGGCGACAAGGAGACGATCCTCGACGCCGTTCTCGAGCGCTGCCTCGATGACCTCGCCGCCGGGCTGCGCGGCCTGCGCGAGGCGGAGCCCGACGTGGCGGCGCGAGTGCGAGGATTCGTGCGTCGAGCGGCCGAAGTACTGAAGGGCCCGAGCTACCGCGCGTTCTTCGAGATCACGGTGCAACGCCGAGCCGGCGCGCCGTCGAGCGGGCAGGTTTCCGCCTGGACACGCGGCGTGGACACGGCCCTCACCCGTGCCTGGAGCGAGATCTTCGGCGACGTCGGCCTGGAAACGGATCGGCTGCATGCAGTGCAGGGCTTCGCATTCGTGGTGCTCAGCGGCATCGCGGCCGAATCGGTGATGTTTCCCGACATCAACCAGTCCGAGAGCCACCTGGCGCTACTCGAAGCGGCGCTCGTCGACGCGCTAGGAGACGCGTCTCGCCGCCAGGGAGGAAGCACGTGATCGATCCGAACATCGACTATGCAGCGTCCCCGAGCTGGGACGAGTCGATGCCCGCGCGGATGAAGTGGCTGCGTGAGAACGCGCCCGTGTACTGGGCCGAGAAGTGCGACCTCTGGGTGCTCTCGAAGTACGACGACGTCGTCGCGGTGTCGAAAGACTCGAAGCTGTTCTGCTCGGGACAGGGCGTGCGCCCCGGCCTCGAGCTTCGCCAGGGCCTGATCGACGAAGACGACCCCCACCACACCCAGCTCAGGCGGCTGATCAATCGCGGATTCACGCCGCGCATGGTCGGCAAGCTCGAGAGGGCGTTCGAGCAGATCACCCGATCCACCATCGACGCAATAGCCGGTGCGGGCGAGTGTGACTTCGTCGACGACATCGCCGTCCCGCTGCCGCTATTGCTGATCGCCGAGATGATGGGCATACGCGAAGAAGACCGTCACAGCTTCCACCGCTGGTCGGACGCGATGATGGCCGGTGACGGCAACTTCGACGACCCCGAGATCATGCAGCGAGCGAGTGATGCATTCGTCGCCTACTCGACCTACCTGACGGAGATCATCGAGGAGCGGCGCGCGAGTCCGCAGGACGACCTGGTGAGCATCCTCGTAGGCGCGAAGGATGCCGGGGTGCTCGAGGACTTCGACCTGGATTCGGCCAGCACAGATCAGCTCGGGGGCGGTGAGCATGCGGGGCTGGCCAACGACGAGCTCCTCATGATGCTCGTGACGTTGATGGTCGCCGGCAACGAGACCACCCGCAACGCTCTGTCAGGCAGCATGCAGCTGCTGATCGAGCACCCGGGCCATCGCCGGCGTCTGATCGACGACCCGTCGCTCATCCCCGTGGCGATCGAAGAGCTGTTACGGCTGGTCACGCCGGTGCACAGCTTCGCGCGCACCGCCACCGCCGACACCGAGCTGCGCGGTCAGAAGATCCGCAAGGGCCAGAAGGTGCTGATGCTGTACCCGTCGGCCAACCGCGACGCGGACGTGTTCGACGATCCCGACACCTTCATCCTCGAGCGCAACCCGAATCACGTCGCGTTCGGCATCGGCGCTCACTTCTGCCTCGGTGCCAACCTCGCGCGCATGGAGCTGCGCGTCGCGCTCACCGAGCTGCTGCGGCGGCTGCCCGACATGGAGTACAGCCGCGGCGGACCCGAGATCCGTCCCCATTCGCTCGTCCGCGCGTGCGACCACATGTACGTGCGGTACTCACCCGAGCTCGCTACCCGCTCCCCCGGCTGACCTCCGTCCGGTCGCTGTCTGTCTCGCGAGGGTCCCTACTATCCGACGGCGCCCATCCGTCCAGGCTCGGCTGACCGGTCGCACGATCCCGGTCGAGGTTCAGAACCTGGCTGCTCGAACGCGGCGGCGGGTGGGCTGATCGAATCCGCGCGGGCCTCCCAGCGCTGCAGTAGCTCACGGGCCGCACCGTAACCCGGCAGGAAGGTAACGCCGGGGCCGGGGTGGCAGGATGCGCCGCAGAGATAGAGGTTCTCGATGGGGGTCGCGTGGGCCGCCCCCTCCATGGTCGCGCGCAAACCCAGCATCTGTTCGGGGTGGATGAGACCGTGAGTGAAGTCGCCATGGGTGGCGCCGTGCATCGTGGCGAAGTGATCCGAAGAGAAGACCGCCTTCTCCTCGATGCACTCGCGAAAATCGGGCATGTACTCGGTGATTCGATCGATGACCCGCTCCGCCATCCGATCCCGGAGCTTGCCCCGCTCTTCCTTGGGGGCCTCACAGGGGAAGTAGAAGCCGTACGCGCTCGCCGTGTGGAAGCCTTCGGGTGCCAGGCTCGGATCGACGATGGTCGGAATCTGCAGGGCGACCGGCGGGTGCTCGGGCAGCTCGCCCCGGCGACACGCCTCGAAGCTCGCCTGCATCTGCTCGGGGTCCGGCACCAGGGCGACGTTGAAAGCGTTGTGGATGTCCTCGTTCAGGGCGGCCCAGGGGCCACCGTACCGCGGCAGCGCCCTCAGCTTGAAGCTCATGTGGATGAACGCGCCACGGTGTTCGATCTTGCGGACCTGGTCTGCGAGACCCTCCGGTAGATGCCCCTCGCCGACAAGGCGAAAATAGGTCGCGGGCTTGTCGAGGTTGGAGAGTACGGCGCGAGCCGTGATCCGCTCTCCGCCTTTCAGCTCCACCCCCACCGCCTTCCCGTCTTCGATCACGATACGCTGGACGGGAGTCCGCAGGCGAACCTCGCCGCCGTGATCCTCGATGCAGCGGGCGAGCGCCTCGGAGAGCGAGCCGATTCCGCCCCGGACCCGGCGCATCAGGCCGCCGTCGTCGTTGGTCGCCAGGGTGTAGACGAGGCACAGGGCGCTTCCCGGCGTGTACGGCCCCTTGTAGGTGGATTGAATGGCGGCGAAGGAGAGCATGGCGCGCAGGGCCCGGTGCCTCACCTTGTCGGGGAAGAACCGGTCGATGAGGTCCATCGCGCTGCCCGTGAAGGCGAGCTGCAGCTGCTCTCGGGCCCTGCGGTTGGGCGCATCGGCGAGGAGGGCGTCCAGCGACCGCGGCGTGCTCCGCGGAGTGAAGCGATCCATGGTCTTCGCCGGGTAGCGACAGAAGAGCATCAAGCGAATGAAGCCCAGCATGGCGCGCAGGCCGAAGTGGCGCAGCATGTGCGCCGCCATCTTCACCGCGCTGGGGTAGAGGATGAGGGGCGGGACGCCCGGGGCGCTCAGGTTGCACGCCATGACAGGGAGATCGATGAACTCGGCGCCGTAGCGCTCGAACTCGAGCTCGTCGATGATCTCCCGTGCGAGCGGAAAGACCAGACTGGCGCCCACGTCATTCCGGCAGTCCGTGAGGATCTCCCGACTGCCCGCCATTCCGCCGACGTAGCGGTTCTTCTCCAGGTTCAGGACACGAAGGCCGCGCTTCGCCAGGACCGCGCCCGCCGCCAGGCCGTTGTGTCCGGCTCCGATGATGATCGCGTCATAGTCCGTCACGTCATGGCTCCTCGTGTGGGTCCGCCCACCATAGGGATTCGCACTGCCTCTGTCATCAGAGCATCTCCCCCGTCTCACTCTCTGGAATATCGGACGGGTTGAACCCGAATCGTTCGATGAGGGGTTCGAGCTTTTTCACCAGATCCCGGCGGTCGACCCCGAACTCCTCTAGCGAGTAGGCGTTGGAGCTGCGGTAGCGCTTCTGTCGGCTCCCTTCCGCGGTGAGGTGCTCCTCGAAGTCAGGGGAGATCGAGAGCTGCAGGCGTTCGTAGACCTTCTCGATAGTCGCCTTCGGGTCGCCGACGAGGTCAGCGTACCGAACGAATGCGTAGCGCTCGGGTGGAAGCTCTTCCAGGACCTCGAGGGCATAGTAGTAGTTACGGATGCATCCCTCGACGAGTGCGCTTTTCGCCCTCGCCGCGTGATCGCTCTCGATTCCGAGTCCGTCCAGCACGGTCTGGAGAAGCTTCAGGAGGCTCGGGATGGTCTCGAACGGATCTCGTATGAGATACACGAACTTGGCATCCGGAAACTCCCTGGCCAGATCGCGCATCTTCGACACGAAGGCCGGGTTCTTGCTGAGCAGGGTGAGATCTTCCCCGTAGCAGAGCAGCTGCCGCTTGATGCAGCCCTTGTAGAAACGCGTGATTCGTTTGCGAGTTGCTGCCGGCCGCTGATCGAAGGTGACGAGGTAGTCGAGCTCGTCGAGGTAGGGAAAGAATACCGTGAGCATTGCGGACGAGAATGAGATCAGGAAGAGGAACTCGTCCTCTTCCGCTGTTGCGACGCCGATGTAGTGCTGGCGCTTGAACTCCAGAAGCTGCCTGGACTCCCAGTCCACCAGTCGCCGGTGCGTCTTCGGGAACCGGCTCTCGAGAGTGGAGTAGAGGAAACGGATGACCTTCTTCTGGATGAGCGAAGGGAAGAGCAGCTCCCACATCCGAAAGTACGCGAAGCGCTCGCGGTCTTCGCATAGGAGACGGTGAAAGAGGGTGGTTCCGCTGCGAGCGTTGCCCACGATGAAGACTGGATCCTTGATGGAGACGCTTCTCAGGCGCGAGCTGAAGATGGGATCGAGAACCAGGAAGAACGCATTGACGATAGCCCATACCGTCAGAAGCACGAGCAGGCCGAGGTGTATCGCGAGCCGTCGCGGATTGGGCTTGTCGGTGAGGACCAGGCGGATGACTTTGAAGTAGGTGCGAAAATCGAAGTACATCGAGTTCTCTTCTCGTCGGATCCGGCTTGCACGATCCGCCTGCACAGGACGGACGGCCCTCGTCAGGCGACTCGAGGGTCAGCTCTTTCCATCGAGCCGTGCAAGCGCCTTCTCGGACTCCCGCGCGGCGTGGGAGAGGATCCCCCGGCCCATCAGTGACAGCTCGTTCTCCGCGCGCGCCCCGAAGACCTCGATCACGCATCGGTGCGCATCGCACTCCTCGGGCGCTGCAAGCACAGCCCATTCCGCCAGATGACACGCCAGCTTCGGGTCTGACGAGGCCAGCTCCCGCGCTCTGGCGATGAGGGGCCCAACGCCTCCTGCGAGGCCGGCGATCTCGCTTGCACGATCTGCCATCGTCGCCGGAAGGACGTGGGAGGAGAAGCCGTCCCACCAGCCGCCGTACTTGCGAATGACGTTGCGTGCGATGAATTCCGGTCGATCGTAGAGCGGGTCGAGGTAGCGGAACTGGCGCAGGTGCTCGGGAATCTCGATGTCGGCGAGGATCCCCTCGTGGGTCTTCCCGGCGTTCAGTCCCGCGAGTGTCGTGTCGACGATGGCGCGCAGCGCCTCGGCCGTGTTGAGGCAGCACGCGCGAATCTCGTCGGCTCCCTCCACGGGCTGCCCGTGGCCCGGAAGCAGCAGATTGGCGCCAACCGACGCGATGGCTTCGAGGGCATCGGCCCAGCCCTCGGGATAGCGTTGGACCTTCTGTGGATTGCCGCAGTTGGGCAGCATCCCCACCGAGAGATCCCCGGTGCAGACGATGTCGCGACCGCAGGCCCACACCCACGTCTCGTCGTCGGTCTCGCCCTCGGCATGACGAAGCTCAAAGCGCTCCCCTCCGATGTGGAGGGTGAGCTGGTCGCGGTATGTCGTGTCGGGCCAGAAGAAGTCTTCGTGTAGCTGGGGCCATTTGATGCCCGCCTCGATGCCGAACTGGACGCAGTTGATGTGCGAGTTCATGGGCCCGGTCTTCATGTATGTGCGAAAGCGCTCGACGACGTTCTCGTGGGCGATGATTCGCGGCGTCTCTCCCGCATCGAGCCAGGGGCGCAGGCCGAACGCGTGATCGAGGTGTCCATGCGTGAAGACGACCGTGTGAAGAGGGGCGTCGGTCTGCTTGCGAATCTCCCGGTACGCGGCTTCGCCTGCCTCTACCATTCCGGTATCGACCAGCAGCAAGCCCTCCGACGTCTCGAAGGCAATGAGGTTCACGTAGTCGGCCGTCATGAAGAGCGTACCGGGCGCGACGTAGCTGGCTTCGTTGCGACCCGTGAAGAAGCGCTCGAATACGCTTCCGCCAACAGCTTTGTCGATGTTGCCGGTATCGTTGACGATGTCGTCACTCATGAGGATCTCCCTGCGCGTGGCAGTCGGTCGTTGATAACTCCCGCCGAAGACGCTAGCTTCCTAGGAAGGTAAATGCAACGTGCGGCGCGTCAGCGAAGGGGGCTTGTATGAAGGCGGATGATCTCGGGTCCCTCGACCTACAGCTGAGACGCGGTGAGGTCCCCGATGGCTGGATGCCAGCCGCCGACGGCTCCGATCCCAGCACGATCCTCATCATCATGTGGGCGGGTCGGTTGAGCCGCCGGGTGGATGCGTTCTACCAGGAGGCCCTGCGCGCGTACGGGCTCAAGTATTCCGACTACGCGGTGCTGTGCCTCCTGCGCTTCTCGGGCGCGATGTCTCCGAAGCGCCTCAATGCGTATCTCGCCATCACTTCCGGCGGCCTGACGAAGACCATCCAGCGCCTGGAGAAGAAGAAGCTCGTCCGGCGCGCGGCGGACCCGGAGGATGGGCGCGGCACCCTGGTCTCACTCACGACGAAGGGCGAGCGAACCATCGCGCGTGCCTTCACCGATGATGTGACGGCCCACGAGGAGCTCCTCTGCGACCTCTCCGGTACTGACCGCAAGCGGATCGCCTCCGCGCTTCGCGACCTCCTCGACGCATTCGAGAGGCACCTGTAGCCGATCCGCGGATGGTTCCCCCGACCGGGGGGCCACCGGCAAACGTCGATTCGCCCTTGACGCCCCCCGTCCACGAGCCACATTCTCCCGCCTAATTCGCTAACCACAGCGAACTCAATGTGCCGCAGCGTGTCACGCACGACACACACTGTAACATTCGCTTGACAGCACGTGTCCCGGACGAGTAGACAGGCGGCGTGAGTAGCCCCACCCACGGACTGACCCGACCCCGAGCTGCGCGCGTCGAGCCGATGCCCATCGAGACGCAGGCCGACCGCAGACGTGCCCAGCTCATCCGCATCGCCGCCGCGCTCATCGACACCGAGGGGGTCGACGCGCTGAACATGTCGCGAGTTGGCGAGCTGGCCGGCTGTACCCGCACGCAGGTGCACCGCTACTTCGCGCGTCGCGAGGATCTCATCTCGGCCGTCGTCTACGAGTTCAACAAGGTGCTGAGCGCGAAGCTCGAGAGCGTCGGCGTGCTTCTCGGCCCCGGCTCGGTCGGCGACGACGTCCAGGCCTGGTCGACGCGCGTGCACGAAGCGATCTGGGACCTGTTCGACGAGGGCGGCATGGCCGGCCTCATCCTGCTTGCCGTTCCGCACGCCAGCTCTGGCACACGCGCCGAGATCGACAAGCTGCGCCACGAGCTGTTCGCGCCATGGGTCGAGAACATCGCGAACGCTTTCGCATCGAAGCAGAACGCCGAGCTCGTCGTCGACCTGTGGATGGTCACCGCCTACCGGCTGGCCACCAAGTGGAGGGCAGGGGAGCTCGACCGTGAGACAGCCATCGCGAGCCTCACGAAAACTCAGCTCGCCATACTCGGCGCGTTCGCGCGCCGCGATTGACCGACGTCAGCAGCACGGAGGAGGTGCCGCCATGCACGCCATGCCCAGGTCTCGCTCATATCTAGCCGCGCTCGCACTTGCCGCGACCGTCGTGGCCGCGCCCGCGCTCTCACCGCTGGCCGACGCGCAAGACGGTCCGCCGCCATGGGAGCGAACCGAAACACGCGACGACTGCGCACAGTTCGACCTGACGCGCGCGCCGTTCTTCGGCGAGACCCATATCCACACGGTGTACTCGGCCGACGCGGTCGTGAACGGAACATCGAACGATCCGCGCGACGCATACGATTTCGCCAAGGGCGGCTCGCTGCCGTACACCGCGAGCAACCCGCAGGCCACGCACCAGCTCAAGCGCGCGCTCGACTTCTCGGTCGTGACCGACCACGCAGAGTACCTCGGCGAAACCTCGATCTGCACGAGCCCGGGCCACCCCGAGTACAACGCGCCCCAGTGCGTCGAGCTGCGGGCCGATATCGGATTACCGTTCGAGAGCCCGCTCGACTCGGCCGCGTTCCTGACGTTCTTCTTCCCGACCAACACACCGGGCACCCCCCGGTTCTCGTTCTGCGGCGCAGGAGATGCCGTGTGCCTGGCCGAGACCGGCCTGATCTGGCAGGACACCAAGGACGCAGCCGAGGAGCACTACGACCGCACCGACGCATGCTCGTTCACGACGTTTGCCGGCTACGAGTGGAGTGGCGCCACCAATTTCACGAACCTCCACCGCAACGTCATCTTCCGCAACGAGAACACGCCGGCGCTTCCGACCAGCTACTACGAAGCACCCACGGCCGAGGGCCTGTGGAACGATCTGCAGAGCGGCTGCCTCGACGGCGTGGCCGGCTGCGACGTGATAGCCATCCCGCACAACTCGAACCTGAGCGGCGCCGGCATCTTCCTCCTGGAAAACGACGACAGCACGCCGCTGGCCGCGCCCGACGCCGCGTTCCGCGCCCGCATGGAGCCGCTCGTCGAGATCACCCAGCACAAGGCCGAGTCGGAATGCCATCCGCAGTTCTCCACCACCGATGAGCTCTGCGGCTTCGAGAAGATCGACCAGGGCTCCCTGATCCCCGGCAGCCCCCACTTCGAGCTTAACTACACGCGCAACGCACTCATGGAGGGGCTCGAGCAGGAAGAGGCGCTGGGCGTGAATCCGTTCCAGTTCGGCGTGATCGGCTCCACCGACGGGCACCTGGCCATGTCGGGCGCAACCCGTGAAGACGAGTACGACGGGCACGTGGGTAGCTTCGACGCCATGCCGGCCCAGCGAGTTCTCGACTTCACCACCTTCCACGCCGGCGCCAATCCGGGCGGCCTGGCCGTGATCTGGGCCGAGGAGAATTCCCGCGATGCACTGTTCGCGGCCATGCGACGCCGCGAGGTGTACGGCACCAGCGGCACCCGTCCGCTGGTTCGCATGTTCGTGGGCGACTACCCCGACGATCTCTGCAGCAGTCCCGACTTCGTCGACGTCGGCTACCGCCGCGGCGTGCCCATGGGCGGCGAGCTCGGCGCCGTCAACAAGAGCAAGAGCCCGACGATCGCCGTGCAGGCCATGAAGGATCCGGGCCCGGCGGGGCTACCCGGCACGGCGCTGCAGCGCATCCAGATCATCAAGGGCTGGGTCGACGGCACCGGCACCGCGCAGGAGCAGGTATACGAAGTGGCGGGCGACCCCGACAACGGCGCCAGCGTCGACGAGCCCACGTGCACGCCCACCGGCGTCGGCTTCGACAGCCTGTGTGCGGTGTGGGAGGACCCCGACTTCGACGCCAGTCAGCGCGCGTTCTACTACGCACGCGTCGTCGAGAACCCGACCTGCAGATGGACCACCTACCTGTGCAACGATCAGGGCGTGGATTGCAGCATGCCGGGATCGATTCCCGCCGGCTTCGAGCTGTGCTGCGACCCGGGACTCCAGAAGACCATCCAGGAGCGCGCCTGGAGCTCACCGGTATGGTACCGGCCCGACTCGTTCGCGAAGTTCAAGGCCAAGATCAAGATCAAGGGGGGCAGCCAGGACACGCTGAAGCTGGTGGCCGGCATGGAGAAGGCCGCCGCCGAGCTCGCGCCCAACACCGAGGACATCAGCGTGACGCTGAGCGATGACGACACCATCTACTCGGCCACGATCCCGGCCGGGACGATGGAGGAGAAGAAGCCGGGCGCGGTCTACGTCCTGTCCGACAGCACCGGCGCCACCGACGGCATCAAGAAGGCCACGCTCAAGATCAACTCGAAGGGGCAGGGCAAGCTCATCATCAAGACCATCAAGACCGACCTTTCCAACGCCGACCTCACGGATCACTTCGTGCACACGACGCTCGCCGCCGCCGACTTCACGGCCGAGCACGCACGCATCTGGGAGGTCAAGGGACCGACGCTCAAGCCGCAGAACTGAGCTGACTCACTCAACGGAGGAATACGCCGTCATGCCACGCAATCGGACGTCAATCATGCCACTGCTCGCGGCGCTTTTCGTGGGCGCCACCATCGTCGCCGGTCCGGCCGGCCCCGCCGGGCTGATCGGCCCGGACAGCGCCTGGGCACAGACCGCCACGTGCGGTGCCACGCCCATGCTCGATTGCCGTCGCGCCGCCAAGGGCGCGGTGACCATCCAGCAAAAGGACGCCGGCGCCAAGGACAAGCTGGTGTGGAAGTGGGGCAAGGGCGACGCCACCACGCAGGCCGACTTCGGCGACCCCACCTCGACCGCTGGCTACGCGCTGTGCGTGTACGCGGGCAACCACAGCACCCTGGTCGCGTCGGCACAGATGGACGCCGACCCCGCGCGCTGGAGCGCGATCAGCACCAAGGGGTACAAGTACAAGGACAGCACCGGCACGCCCGATGGCGTGCAGAAGATCACGCTCAAGGGCGGTGACCAGGGCAAGGCCAAGGCGATCGTGAAGGGCAAGGGCCTCAACCTGCCCGACCCGACCTTGCCGACCGATCTGCCGCTGCGCGTCCAGCTCATCATCAGTGACAGCACGGTGTGCTTCGAGGACAGCTACGATGGCGACGACATCGTCAAGCTCGAGGCCGACCAGCTCAAGACCAAGGCGGGCGAGGAAGACCCGGGCGCTCCGCTTCCGGTGCTACGCACCCCCGATCCGCTGCCGTTCTTGACGGCGACTGAAATCGGAGTGCCGGCGTTCATCGGTTCGCCGGCGGTCGACGCACCGATCGCACCGCTGGTCATTCCGCCGCACCCGTTGCTGGACAACGACGGCGATTCGCGGATCCACAACGATCACTACAACTCCGCGGTGTACAATCGCCCCGGCCCACGCGGCGTGAGCCCGACCGTCACCACGGCCCAGCTCATCGACGTCGGCGCCGGCGACCTCGCGAACGTGTGCGCGATGCTCACCTTCACCGAGGACGGCTACGTGGTCGGTGCCTGCATCAACGCGAACGTACCGAGCGTTTCCGCAAACACTCGTTTGATCATGCTCGACCCCGTCACGCTCGACGTCTACGCCGACGTCGTCGTGGCTCCGCGCCCGCTCGTGCAGAACTCCGCCGGCGGCGCGTATTTCAGCATCGACAACAACGGTCGATACGTGATCGGACCGGCCAACAACGCCGTCGAGACCTGGCAGCTCGAGATCAACGGAGGACAGCCCTCATTCGTACGGATGGAATCCTACGACGTCTCCGGAGAGCTTCCGCCCGCCGACCTGCTGCAGGATACGGTCATCGACTACGACGGACGGCTGTGGTTCTGCTCGATCACGGGGATCGTGGGCTACGTCGATCCCGCCACCGGGAACGTCGAGACGTTCGACACCGGCGAGGGCCTGCAGAACTCGTTCGCGGTCGACGACACCGGAGTCTACATCGTCACGTTCGACGCGATGTACAAGTTCTCGGCCGACGTCGACGGCACGGTGAAGCAGGACTGGAGTACCCCGTACGACAACACCGGCCCCGGTCTCACGCAGCCCGGCTCGGGCACCACGCCCACGCTGTTCGGTTCGCTCGACGACCTGGTCGGCATCTGCGACACAGCCCTTCCGCAGGTCAACATGGTCGTGATGGATCGTACCACGGGCGCCACCATCTGCCTCCAGCCGTTGTTCCGGGCGAACGAGAGCGGCGCGGAGAACACGTTGCTTGCCTACGAGGACGAAGTGGTCGCGCCGAACAACGGCGGCTTCACCACCCCGTTCGGAGCACAGAACACCATCTTCCCCGGCCTCGAGAAGTACACCGTCCGGGCCGATCGTACCGGCTGCGACGTCGAGTGGGTGAACGACGCTGCGTTCGGCAACAGCGCACAGCTGTCTACCACCACCGGCCTGATCTACGGCTGGGGTCCCGACCCGAGCGTGACCACGGACGATGCCTACTACATGACGGCGAACGACTGGGTCACCGGGGCCAGCGTGTACGCCATCTACGCCGGCAACGACCTGCCGTTCAACCCCGTCATGGGCCAGCCGCACCTCGGCCCCGACGGCTCGGCCTACTTCGGGTCGCTGCACGGCATCATCCGGGTTGCCGACGGTCCGTGATTCTCCAGCCTCCTCGCGGCGGGCGTGCATGGGCGGTTTCGAACCGCTAGGAGGACGCATGCTCGACCGCGAGGAGGCGACCCCCTCGGTGTCCTGCGGCTCGTGGCCTGCCCGACGATGAGCGGAGGCACGCCCCCACACGCACCGTTCGTGTACGACTCGGCCAGTGTCGGGTTCGCCGACCGCGCCTACGAGATCTACCGGACGCTGCGCGACGACCACCCCGTCTATCAGAGTGCAGAGCGCGGCGGCTTCTGGGCCCTGTCCCGGTTCGAGGACGTGCGTGCAGCGGCGCTCGATGCCGAGACGTTCTCCTCCGAGAACACCAGCATCGGCAAGGGGCTGCTGCCGATGATCCAGCAGCTCGACCCACCACGCCATGACGAGCTGCGCAGCCTGCTGTCGAAGGCGTTCACGCCACGCCGCGTCGACGAGCTCGAGCCACGCGTCCGGGAGATCACGACCGAGCTGATCGACGCGTTCATCGACGACGGCCACTGCGACCTGCTCTCGTGCTTCGCCACCCAGCTCCCCAGCCGCGTGATCGCCGAGCTCATCGGCATTCCGGCCGAGCGTCGGGCAGCGTTCCTCGAGTGGACGGAGATGATGATCTCGATCCAGGCTTTCGGGCGCTCACACGACTTCGACCCGTTCACGGCCATCTACGAAGAATTCGGCAATCTGCTCGCGCGAAGGCGCGCGACGCGCGCCGAGGATCTCATGACCGCGCTGCTCGAGGCCGAGATCGACGGCGAGAAGCTCTCGAACGAAGAGCTGCTCGGCTTCTGCTTTCTCCTGGTGGTCGGCGGCAACGACACCACGACGAACCTGCTGGCCAACGGTGCCGTATTGCTGGCACAGCATCCGGACCAGCGCTCCCGGCTGGCGGAGCAACCAGCGCTGATCCCCGACGCCGTCGAAGAGATGCTGCGCTATGAATCGCCCACGCAAGTTCTTCCGCGCATCGCCACGCGCGACGTGAAGCTGCACGACGAGACGATCCCGGAAGGCGCCGAGGTTCTGCTGGTGTGGGGCGCGGCCAATCGCGACGAACGCGAGTTCGAGGAGCCGGAGCGCTTCGATATCGACCGCAGGGCCGCACGCCACCTGGCGCTCGGCCACGGAGCCCACTTCTGCATGGGCGCGAGCCTCGCGCGCCTCGAGGGGCGGGTCGCGTTCGAAGAGCTGCTACGACGGGTACCCGACTATCAGCTCGCCGGCGAGCCCGGCTGGCAGCGTTCGGTGTGGGCGCGCGCACACGACGCGGTGCCCGTGCGCTTCTGATCGTCCGGCTACTACCTCTACTCGGGACCTTCGAAACGAGGCTCCCGCGGCATCGGAGTCCGTCCTGCCTACATCGGCCCCGACGACTCGGAAGCCGGGCCGTCGGCTCCTCAGCGACCCGACTTCGTGAAACTTACTGCCATTGCGGTAAAAACCCGACCCACGAGACGACCCGACCCGGAGGGAGATAGATTTCGGGCTTAATTACCGCGATTGCAGTATTATTCGACGTTTCGGACGCCGGGAAGGTCGCAACGAGCGTGGATTGCGTGTAACATACTGCTATAGCAGTAGCGCCTGAAGCGTGAACAGACAACAGGACGCATGATGCCCGATTCCCCGGACTTCTCCGAGATCATTCGATTCCACCGAAAGCGCGCCGGCCTGAGCCAGTCGGCGCTGGCCGACCTTGCCGGCGTGGGCAAGACCGTCGTCTTCGACGTCGAGAACGGTAAGGAGACCGTGCGCCTTTCGACCCTCGTCAAGATCATGGGCGCCCTCAACATCACGCTCGGCTGGAACAGTCCGCTCAGGTCGGCGTTCGACGACGCAACCGCAGCCGACCCGGATGAGCACGGCCCCGAGGACGACCGGTGAGGGGCGCACGCGTGCTGGTGCACGGTCGCCCGGCCGGCGTCCTCGAGGAGATCGAGCGCGGCCGGCGCTACGGCTTTCGCTACGACGAGGGCTACGACGGCCCACCTGTGTCGCTGGCTCTGCCCGTTTCGGACGGCAGCTTCGAGTTCGGCGGCTTCCCGCCGTTCTTCGACGGCCTCCTTCCCGAAGGCGTACAGCTCGAGGCGCTACTGCGGCAATCGAAGATCGACGCCACCGACTATCTCTCGCAGATCATCGCCGTCGGCGCCGATCTCGTCGGTGCCGTCACGGTCGAGGCCACCGGGTGAATCGCTGTCCGATCACCTACGAGCCGCTGCCCGCGGAAGCCGGGTCGAGGTACTCGCAGAAGGGCCTGAGGCAGCTGTCGCCGGCGCTGAAGCACCTAGAGGCCCTGCCGTACTCCGCCGACGAGCAGCGCCACGAGGCACTGCGACGTGCGACGAAGATGTCGATCCAGGGCGTCCAGCCGAAGCTCAGCGCACGGCTCGCCGTCAAGAAGGGAACGTTCGAGATCGTCGACCAGGGCGGGCGCTACATCCTCAAGCCCCAGAGCGACCACTTCCCGAGCCTGCCCGAGAACGAGGACGTGACGATGCGGCTGGCCGCGACCGTCGGCATCGAGGTGCCGCGCCATGGCCTGCTGTACTGCCGGGACGGCACGCTCACCTACTTCATCCACCGGTTCGACAGGCGCGGCACGGGCCGCAAGATCGCGGTCGAGGACTTTGCGCAGCTCGCCGGCCGCACCCGCGACACCAAGTATGACTTCAGCATGGAGCGGCTGGTCGGGGTGATCGATCGCTACACCACGTTCCCGGCCGTGGCCCGCCTCGAGCTGTTTCGCCGCACCTTGTTCTCGTTCGTGACCGGCAACGAGGACATGCACCTCAAGAACTTCTCGCTGATCGTCGACGAGGACGGCACCGTCCGCCTTTCGCCTGCCTACGACCTGCTGAACACCACCATCGCGTTGCCCCGGGCGACCGAGGAGCTCGCGCTGCCGGTGAACGGAAAGAAGCGCAGGCTGGGCCATGGCGACCTCGTCGAGTACTTCGGCCGCGACAGGCTCGGGCTCACCGAGCGCTCGATCGAGAGCGTGATCGACGAGATCGCCGGAGCTTCTGGCGCCTGGGCCCCGACCGTCCGTGAGCAATCGTTCCTGCCCGAGCACCTCAAAACCCGCTACCTGGAGGTCCTCGGCGACAGGCTCGGTCGCCTCAAGCTCACCTGAGGCGCTGGTCACGGACCGCCCTTGACGGAATAGAACGCGGATTGATAGATTTCGCCCATGCGGAAACATCGGTGGGCTGCCCCCGCCCGAAGGCCCCTAAGAGGCGTTCGGGCTGCGCTTTCGATCGTGCCGGCCCTCGGCATACTGGCTCTGCTCGTTGCCCCGGCCCGGGCCGGCGTTTGCGGCGATGACGTCGATGGCAAGCGCGTCGCGTGCAGCTGCGGCGACATCGTGGTCAGCGACGTCCGCCTGCGGGTCGACGACCCCGTGGTCTCGGGGCGCTGTCCACACGATGGCCTGATCGTCCGCGCCGCGGTCACCACCGACAGCATCGACATCGACCTGGCCGGCCAGGTGCTGGCAGGCAGCGGCCACGGCTACGGGATCCTCGTCGAACGCGGCGGCACCGACGGCGCGGCCATCGTCAGCACCACGTCCGGTAAGCAGGCCCGGCCCGGCGAGATCGTCGGCTTCGGAACGGGGATCTTCTCGCCGATGTCCGAAGGCGTTCGTCGCATCGAGAACGTGAATGCGACGGCGAACGCTCGCGATGGTGTGCGCCTGAACGCCAGGGGCGCGATCCTGCTCGACCTCAAGACGAACCGCAACGGTCGCACGGGCCTCGCGCTGCGCGGCCGCGGCGGACGCGTCGTGGGGCTCGAGTCGAACGACAACGGCAACGCGGGCGCTCGCATCATGAGCCAGGGAACGATCGTCTCCGGTAGTGCCGCTCGCAACGAGCGCCACGGTATCGTGCTCGGCGGCGCCAGCAACGACATCTCCGGCTTCTCTGCTCTGGAGAACAGGGGCGTGGGCGTGGCCGTCCACGGCGCGCGTCACACGATCGACGGCCTCCGTTCCGAGCTCAACGTCAAGAGCGACGTGCAGGGCACGGTGATGAGAAACGCGCGATGATCGCGTTCGATGGACGCATCATGAGGGGCACGGCCGTCCTTGCGACAGTCGCGCTCGTATTCGCACTGTCGCCGTCTACCGCGCTCGCCGTCGTGGCCAACGGCCCGGACGACATCTGCGCGCCGCTCGACGACCCCTGCATCGTCGACGACAAGTACGACGTAGAGGCGCCCGGGGGCGATCTCGACTTCGGCCTGCGTGCCGTAGAGATCGTCGTGGGCGGCGAGCTGCGCAAGACCTCGACCGTGCACTGCGGGTCGTTCTCGGCAACCTCCACGGACAACGGCCAGTCGGTGAACACGAACGAAGGGGGAGGGGTGGCCGGCTCGTTCACCGTGCTCGCCCGGCGTGCCTGCTCCGGCGACGGCACCACGCCGTGCTTCAGGAACAGCGACTGCTCCGGTGGCGGCCTGGGCAGCTGCTCGGTCGGCCCGTCCGGCACGATCACGATCGGCGGCAAGCTCGAGTCGCGCGGCAGTGACGGGGGGTACGTCCGTCTGGAGGCAGCCGGCGACGTCGACGTGAACGACGTCATCAACGTCGCGGCCAACGCCATCGGTGGCGAGGGCGGCTACGTCGACCTCGAGTCCTATATGGGGGCGGTCACGACGACCGCCCGCATCACGGGCAACGCCGGCGCGGCCGACCAGTACAACGGCTCACCGTCGAGCGCCGGCGGCTTCTCTGTCTCCGCCGAGCAGAGCGTGAACATCGGTGGGCGCGTGGAGTTCAGCGGCGGCGAGTCCGCCTGCACGGTCGACATCGAGACACCCGGCACGGTCACGCTGGCCGACGACATCGCCTGTGACGCCGGCAAGTTCGCGTTCTCGTACGGTGGCTACATCCGCGTCTACGCCGACGCCGGCCTCTCGATCGTCGGAACGGCGAGCAACGAAACACGGCTGAGCACGACCGGCAAGAGCCTGTTCTACTATGGCTATGACTACCCCGGCGCCGGCGGCTCCCAGTTCTTCGGGTCGGAGACGAGCATCTCGGTCGACGAGCACAGCGTGATCGAAGCACACACATCGTTCGGCGGCGTGCCGTCGTGCGTCGACGCCTATGCCGGCTACATCTCGGCGTTCATCTACAACGGGTCGTTCGACTTCAACGGTCGCATCGAGGCCGAGGGCAGGAGCCGCTGCGGCAAGGGCGGCCGTGTGAAGATCGACGGTGACTACTACTCGCCGTTCGTGCGCTTCGGGCCGCAGTCGCAAGTAGATATTCCCGGCAAGGTAGGCGGCGACCTGATCTTCTACTCCAGCGGACCACACGAGCTCAATGGCTGGATCAACCTGCGCGGCCGCGTGCAGAGCGGTGTGAACTACTACTACTACGGCGGTGGCATCGGCGGCTGGATCAACATGTCCTATGGCGTGGCCGACATCACGGTTGGCGGCACCATCCTCGGCGGCAGCGACGACGGGCTCTACACGGATACCAGGCTGGAGGGATGCCGGATCACGCTGACCGACGACGCGGACATCAACCTCACGCACGGCGAGCCGTGGAACTCCGGCTTCTTCCCAGAAGGCCTCGACATCGCGGCCTACGAGGACCTCTACATTGCGCCGGGCGCCAAGATCCGGACGGCGACGAACGACATCGGCGAGCAGGGAAAGATCACAATACGGTACGCCAACCACAAGACGCCCGTCATCCTCGGCGACCTCGACCCGGACCCGCTCCTTCTTCCCGAAACGCCGACGCTGGTCTGCACGGTCTGCGGCAATGCCCTGGTCGACTACAGCGAGACGTGCGACGACGGCAACACGACAGGCGGCGACGGCTGTAGCGACGACTGCCAGGACGAGGGCTGCATCGCACAGACACCCGGCTATCCCGGCGTATCACTGTGCAGCGACGGCGATGCCTGCACCGTCGACACCTGCAATACCGTGTCGCATACATGCGAGCACGTCGCCTCGTGCGAGGAGGGCGTGCCCTGCACGGTCGATGCGTGCGTGCTCGGCGCGTGCGAGCACACGCCGGACAACAGCCTGTGTGACGACGACAACGAGTGCACGGTCGACACCTGCAACGCCACCACCGGCTGCGTTCTCACCGAGCTGGACGGCACTGCCTGCGACGACGGCGACCTGTGCACCGTGGCCGACGCATGCGACAACGGAGATTGTGCAGCGGCTGACGTTCGCCTGGCCGTCGACACGCGCATCAAGATCAAGACGAAATCCGGTGTGAACGACGACCGCGGCGGCATCAAGTCGAAGCTGCCGACCACGCTGTTCACGGCCGACCCGACGGTGACCGGCCTGCTCGTCGAGACCCGCGATGAAGACGACGAGGTCATTCACAGCGGGACGCTTCCCGCCGCCGGCTGGGAGGACAAGGGCGGGCTCGGCAAGAAGTTCTCGTTCCGCGACCGCGACGGGCTCTACCCGCAGACGAACGGGATCGACAAGGTGTCGGTGAAGGTGAACGACTCCAAGGGCGAGGCCAGGATCAACGTGAAGATCAAGGACGTCGACCTGGCCGCGGGTCTCGGCCAGTCGCGCATGTCGGCATCGTTCCTGTTCGGCGCCGACCCGGCACTCGACGACTGCCTGACCGGTGCTCGCATCCCCTGCAAGATCAAGACGACGAGCACGAGCTGCAAGTAGGGTCGGTCTGGCGCCGCCACGAGGAGCTTGATGATCGACTATCGAGACACCGGCTACGACGTACGCGACGACATCATGGCGTCGCAGAATCGTGCATGGCAGGCGCTTGCGCGGCCCGGAACGTGGTGGAGCGGGGCCGAGCGGGTGGCCATAGCTCGCGAGGCACGCGCGGCGCGTGAATGCGGACTGTGTAAGCAGCGCAAAGCCGCACTCTCCCCGTATTCCGTCACCGGCACACACGATGCAGCCACCGGCCTGACATCGGCCGTGGTCGAGGCCGCCCATCGCATCGCAACCGACCCCGGCCGGCTCAGTCGCCGGTGGTTCGACGAGACGCTGGCCGACGGGCTCACCGACACCCATTTCGTGGAACTGGTGAGCGTCGTGTGCACGCTCACCATCGTCGACAGCTTTGCACGCACCATCGGCGCCGAACCGCCCGCGCTGCCGACCCCCGAGCCGGGCGAGCCGGCACGCGTCCGGCCACCGGCGGCCATCGGCGAAGGCGCGTGGGTGCCGACGATCCCTGGAGCGGTCGGCGAGTCGACGGAGATCGGCCTGTACGAGCCTGGAGCGTTCACGCCGAACGTGGGGCGCGGGCTCAGCCTGGTGCCGGCCGAGACGCGAGCCGCTCAGGACCTCATGCTCGCGCACTACATGCCCTACCATGTCGTGGTGACCGATTTCGAGCCTGAGGGGCGGGCCATCGACCGCACGCAGATCGAGCTGATCGCCGGCCGCGTCTCCGCGAAGAACGACTGCTTCTATTGAACTACTTCGCACGCGATGATGCTCCGTGCGAGCAGCACCCAGAAAGGCGGCGATGCCGACATCGCCATCATCACGGATGACGCAGGCGGCGACGGCGGCATCGAGCACGGCCGCCTGATCATCGACCTGGTTGACGCGGTCATGGACGACACGGCCGATCCCCGACCGGCACGCGAGCGACTGGAGCTGGCGGCCGGCAAGGACGCGGTGGTCGAAACCGGAGCCGTCATCGCCATGTTCAACCTGAACGATCGCATCGCCGACGCGACCGGTGTTCCGCTCGACGAGCTCGGCCTCGAGATACGCCTCAAGGTGGGCGAGAAGCTGGGGCTGGAAGCGCCCGCCTGACGTCGGACCCTTCACCGTGGCAGGGCTCTCCGACGCGTTCCTCGTGCCGCTGTTCCACGGCGCGGCAATGCTTCTGTTCCCGGCGATGATGGGGCTGTCGACGGCGCTCTGCGTGCGTAGCTCGCCGAGCCCGTTCTCGATCGTGTCCGTCCACGAGTACGTGTCGCTCACGCGCCCGCTCGACCGCCTGTGGCTCGTCGCCGCGGCCACGTGGACCGCACTGGCCCTGTCGCGCGGGGCAGAGCTGTGGAGCGGCTCCTGGCCCGCGGTCGCGCTCAGCGCCGCGGCAGCGATCGCGCTGCTGCTCATGCTCGGTGCTCACCTCTGGTTTCACGATACGCTGGCCCCCGAGCTCGCCCGCACGGCCGAGGACGTGGAGGACCAGGGCGCGGTCACGACGATCGACGATGACGGAACGCTCGTCGCCCGGCGCCGCCAAAGCGGCGATCAATCGCGGATCGACACGGCAGCGCGTGGCGTGCGCCTGTACCTCGTAGGTGCCGTGTCATCGGTGGCCACGTTCGTCGCCGTGGCGGCTGTGCTCGGTGCATTCTACTCGACCGAGCGTTTCTTCCAGTGCCTGCTCGTAGGCGCGTTCTACTCGTCGCTCGGAGTCTTCTTCATCGACCTCATCGAGGACGTGTGGCCGGGCTTCACCACGCAGCAGCGCCTGGCGCGATCGTCTCGCTACTACGTGCAGATCTTCGAGCAGTGGAAGAACTGGGGAGTGCTCGTTGCGTTTCTCACCGTGCTCGTCGGGGCACCGTACGCATGGAGGCAGGGGTACGTACCGGTAGCCGCGATCTCGTTTCCCGTGTGGATCGGCGGGTGCCTGATCTTCGCGACATTCTTCAACCAGGTGCTTCACCGGGCCGGACTGGTGAATAGTCGCCTGCCGCTGCCCGTATACGTGAACCAGTACAGCGTGAAGTACCCGCTGTGGGCACATTTCTTCACGGTGATACACATCGTGATGGCCGCCTGCCTTACCGCCGGGCTGATCGCCGGGTCCGCCACCCTGCGGCATCCGCCCGGTTGATACTGCAATGAGTGCTCGACCGAAGATGTCGGAGCTGCGCACTGTTGCCTGGACCATGCACCACACATTCCACATCTCTAGCCGCGCCTTGACGGCCATCGTGCTTGCGCTGTGGATGGGGGGCGCCGCGTGTACGCCCGATCCCGCCGCCGGCCCGTCCGAGATCCACTGGGACGCGGATTCTTGCGCGCGTTGCGGGATGGCGATCAGCGACCGGCAATTCGCGGCGCAGGTGCGTGCTGTCCCGGGCGCGCCTTCGCAGAAGTTCGACGACATCGGCTGCGCGCTCCTGTGGACCCACGCCCTCGCGGGCGACCAGCGAGGGGCGGCCCGGGTCTGGGTCACCGACCATGACAGCGGGCAGTGGCTGGATGGCCGCAGCGCCCGGTATCGGGCCGGTGCCAGCAGCCCGATGAGGTATGGCTTCTCGGCCCACCGAGAAGCCGCGGCCGAAAGCCGGAGCTTTGACGAGGTCACCGCGACACTCGTCGAGCAGGAGCGCACCGGGAGGCGCGAACCCGGGCCCGGCCGACCTTGAGGGGGCACCGGCGTCACTACACGAAGGGTTGACCCAGCCGAGTTTCGGCGTATACAGGATATAAGGGTCCGATATTCGGATATTGGCCTCGCGGGGACTTCCGGGTCCATGCGGGGAGTGTCTCTCGGGGTACGAGGCTCACGGGATTCATGCTTTTCAGTAGAACCTGTGAACACGCGATTCGCGCGATTCTCTATGTTGCAGCCTCTGCCGACGACGGTCCGGTTCCGGTACGCAGTATCGCGCACACCCTCGACCTTCCATTCGCCGCGCTGGCCAAGATCATCCAGACCTTGTGCCGGAGAAAACTGCTCGTTTCCCACAAGGGACCAGGGGGCGGGGTCACGCTGGCTCGTTCCGCCGAGGCAGTGACGTTGCAGCAGGTCGTTGAAGTGATCGACGGCTCCGAGCTTTCGAAGGAGTGCGTCATGGGCGTCCCCGGATGCTCCGAGGACAAGGCCCATTGCCCGCTCCACGAGTCATGGGGGAAGATCCGCAAACAGATCCTGGGCATGCTCGGCGACCGTAGCATCGCCAGCTTCGCTCGGGACCTGCAGGGACCCGGCGTCGCGTCCATTCGTCTGGGCCGGGGCGGCAGCGATGCATAGGTGTAGATGTGTGTTCAGTACGTAGCGTTCAGGTGCTTTTTCGGGAAGGTGAAATGCTCACGGCTACCGCCGAAACTGGCCTGGGGCTGACGTTCGCGATGCAACAGGAGGTTGAAGCGCAATGAGATGGTTCACCCGTGGTTTTCGATTAAGCGAGTGTTTTCAGAACAGGCGGGCACTGCACGTCGATCGGGTCCCGGCCGTCCTTCTCGGCCTGACGGTCCTGCTTGTCCCGGCCGCGTCTGCCGCCGGCGAAGCAGAGCTGGTCGAGCTCGGCGAGAAGGTCTACAACCGCAACTGCATTATCTGTCACGGCGCGAACGGGGACGGGAAGGGACTGATGGGCGTCATCCACCGCGCCCAGCAGAGCGGCATTGTCGTAGCCATCTATCCTCGAGATTTCACGGCGGCAATGTTCAAGTTCCGTAGCACTGAAACCGGCGAGCTCCCGACGAACGACGACCTTCTCGCGACCGTGACCGACGGTATCGCCAGATCCGGAATGCCGTCCCACAAGGACCTGTCGTTGAGGCAACGACGCGCGGTCGTCGAGTACATCAAGACCTTCTCGAAGCGATGGGAGGAGGAGCAGGCTCCCCAGCCCATCACGATCAGCGCCATCCCCGACTACGTCGGAACGGCCGAGTCGAGCGAACGCGGTAAGGAAGTCTACGAGATGATGCAGTGCTATCAGTGTCACGGTACCACCGGGCGTGGCGATGGACCGTCGTCGCACGGGCTCGAGGACAACTGGGGAGACAAGATTCTTCCCTTCGACTTCACCTCCGGCCCGCTCAAGGGAGGTTCCACGCCCGAGAAGATCTATCGCACGTTCGTCACCGGACTCGACGGTACGCCGATGCCTTCGTTCGCGGATTCCTTGTCGGAACCCCAGCGCTGGAATCTAGTCTCTTATTGCCTCGACCTGATGAAGCCCGCGGTTGTCAGCGGCAGGTAGCGCTTGTGTGTAGATCGTATGCAGCTGAGGTCGTAGCATTTTTCAAGGAGGCCTTTGATGTCTAAGCAACAGTTAATCACCGCCGTGCGCGCGAATGGGGCGACGCTGTTCATCGGGGTGCTGGTCGGTGTTCTCGGATCGTTGTTGATCTTCGGTGGAGCGGGAACGGGTGCGGAGGCAGCCCGCGGCAAGGAGGGGGTGCGCAAGGACGTTCATCCCGGCGAGCTCGACGATTACTACGGATTCTCGAGTGGCGGACACTCGGGCGAGGTACGCGTCTTCGGCCTACCGTCGATGCGCGTCCTCAAGCGCATCCCGGTCTTCAACGTCGATTCAGGAAGCGGTTGGGGAATCACGAACGAGAGCAAGGCGCTGATGGGCGGCATGCATGTGGGAGACACACACCACGTGCAGGGGTCCTACAAGGACGGAACCTACGACGGGAAATACCTATGGGTGAACGACAAGGCCAATAACCGCGTCGCCCGTATTCGTATCGATTTGCTCGAGGTCGACTCGATCATCTCGATTCCTCACGCCCAGGGTGCCCACGGGCTCTTCCCGCAACGCGCCCCCACCACCGAGTGGGTCATCATCAACAGCGAATTTCGCATTCCGTTGAAGAACGATGGCACCGGTGAGATCGCCGACCCCGACGGCTACAACAGCGTACATACGATCATCGACGCGGAATCGATGAAGATCGTCGCGCAGGTGCTCGTCGACACGAACCTGGACCTGGCCGCAACCGACTACTCGGGCCGTTACTCGTTCGCTACTTCCTACAACTCGGAAGAGGGCGCGACGATCTCGGAGATGCTCGCCAAGGACAAGGACTACCTGGTCGTTTTCGACTGGCACGCGATCAAAGCGGCGCTCGCGAACAAGGACTACAAGATCGCCGACGGCATCAAGATGCTCGATGGGCGCGCCGGCTCGAAGTTGACGCTCTACGTTCCGATCCCGAAGAATCCGCACGGCGTCAACGTCAGCCCGGACGGGAAATACGCGATCGCGTCGGGCAAGGTGTCGCCGACGGCAACGGTCGTTTCCATCGACAAGCTCGCAGATGCGTTCGCCGGCAAGATCCAACCGAGAGACGTGGTGGTGGCTGAACCCGAGATCGGCCTCGGGCCGTTGCACACGACCTACGACGGTAGAGGCAATGCCTACACCTCGCTCTTCATCGACAGCCAGATCGTGAAATGGAACATCGACAAGGCGATCGAGATCTACCAGAAGCCGGGCGACGCCAGCGCGGTGGTCGACCGTCTGGACGTCCACTATCAGGTCGGACACACGATGGCCTCGATGGCAGAGACGAAGGAGGCGGACGGCAACTACCTGATCTCGCTCAACAAGATCTCAAAGGACCGATTCCTGAACGTGGGGCCGCTCAAACCCGAGAACGACCAGCTCATCGATATCTCGCGCAAGGAGATGGTTCTGCTCAAGGACGAGTCGGCATACATCGAGCCGCACGACGTCATCATCGTCCGACGCGACATCATCGAGCCCGTCGTCCGGCACCGAGCGCAGCTGGACGAGCACCCGCTGGCCACCACCGAGAGCTCGATCGAGCGTGACGGCAACAAGGTGACCGTACGAATGACCGCCAATGCACCCGTATACGGGTTGCAGGAGGTCATCGTGAACGAAGGGGACGAGGTCACGTTCATCGTTACGAACAACGATGAAATCCCGGATCTGGCTCACGGATTTGCCGTTTCGAATTACAACATCAACTTCGTGATGGGTCCGTTCCAGACCAGGTCGGTGACATTCGTGGCCGACAAGCCAGGGCTCCACTGGATCTATTGCACGAACTTCTGCCATGCACTCCACCTCGAGATGCGCATGAGGCTCATCGTCAAGGCGAAGGCGTGATCGGTCGGGCGGGGTAGGCGAGAAAGCCTACCCTGCCCACGCCCAGGCACGCCGCCATGACCGGGATCCGGTGATCCTGCATACTCTTCCACGCCCGTCCTGTTGTGACTTGCGGGCACCGACGATGATCCAATCACGAAACACGCCGCCCGTGATGAAACTCGTTCAGCTGCTCTCGGCAGCCCTGATCGCGATTGCCACGGTTACGAGTTTTCCGTCCGCCGCTCGGGCTGGGGGAATATTCGGTGAGAGGGCCTACGAGTACGAGCTGTCCGACGCCTTGCCCGGTGCCACGGAGTTCGTGCGCAAGGATACGTACTGGGAGGGGTTCGCGACCGCTGAGGACACCACCGGCGAGCCGCTCGGCTATGTGTTCCTGACCGACGACCTGGTCGATACCCCCGGCTACTCCGGCCATACGCTGAACACTCTGGTCGGTATCGACGGTGCGGGAAAGATCACCGGGGTACAACTCGTTCGCCACTCCGAGCCAATCGTGCTCATCGGGCTGAGCGAGCAGGTGATGCACCAGTTCGTAGGGCAGTACGCTGGCAGGGACATTCGTGATCGCATCATCATCAGCGAGACCAGCAGGGAAGGCCACGTTACCGTGGACGGGATCAGCGGCGCCACGGTCACGGCCGTCGCTCACAACGCGACGATCCTCGAGGCGGGCCGGCGCGTGGCACGCGCCGTCGGCATCGTGCAGGCATCCGAGGTCCGGACCCGAAGACCTGCACAGCATTTCCAGCCCCTGACCTGGGAACAGCTTGCCACGACCGGAGCGATTGGCGAGGTCGTCGTCAAATCCGAAGAAGTCGGCGAGCCAGCCGGCGCGGTGGCGCTCCACCTGCGCTTTGCGCTACTCGACCCGCCGGGGACCGGGAGGAATCTACTCGGCGAGCGCTTCTACAAGATCGTGAGCGACAGGCTGGTCGAGAACGGGGGCAGCGCGCTGTTCATCGGTGCCGAGGGACACGTCTCGTTCAAGGGGGCCGGTTTCGCTCGTGGCGGCATCTTCGACCGATTCTCACTCGAGCAAGACGGCAGCATCCTGGTCTTCAAGGACGTCGATTACATCAACTTTCCGCAACTTCCCGGCGACGACGCTCCCGACCTGAAAGAAGGCGGGATCTTCTTCATCGAGAGCGACCGTTTCGATCCCACCAGACCGTTCACGTTTCATCTCACGGTTCCCTATCGCGTGAACGACCGACGTACGTACGACACGTTTCTCGCAGACTATCGGTTACCGAAAGAGTTCGTCGAAGAGGACGTACCGTTCTGGGTCGGGCGGTGGCAAAGCAACATCGTGCAGACGGCGGCGTTCGCTGCATTCCTGCTCGCGGTTGCGCTCGCATTCACGCTGCGTAACTCGCTCCTCCCGCACCGCAAGCTGCTCCACTACTCGGTGGCCGCGATCTCGGTGGTATGGCTCGGCATACTCCTGAAAGCGCAGCCGAGCATGACCCAGGTCTTGACGCTGGTGAACTCCGGCGTCCGGCAGCGATTTCCCGTTGAGATATTCCTTTCCGAACCGGCGATCTTTCTTTTCTGGATCACCATCGTGGTCTCGCTGCTGGTATGGGGACGGGGATTCTTCTGCGGCTGGCTGTGCCCCTATGGAGCGTTGCTCGAGCTCCTGAGCGCCTTGTGGCAGCGGATCGGACCCGAATCGATTCGCAAACGGGTCGACGCGTGGAGGCCGGGCAGAGTGTGGCGCGGCGGAAAGTACGTCACGTTCTTCGTGATTCTGGCCGTCGGGGTCGTGAACCTTCCCCTGGCCGAGATGCTGGGTGAGGTCGAACCTTTCAAGACGTTTGTTCTTCGGCTGGCGCGCCCCCTTTCCTTCGTGATCTACTTCATCGTAGTGACCCTGGTTTCCGCCGTCAGCTACAGGTTCTTCTGTCGGTTCTTGTGTCCACTGGGCGGGGGGTTGGCGCTCGCGGGCAGCAAACCGCTGCGCGAATTGTTTCGCTACGAACAGTGCTCGTCATGCACCATTTGCTACCGCCACTGCGAGCCTCAGGCGATCCATCAGGAGACGGGGCGTATCGACTACCGAGAGTGCCTTCAGTGCTGGGACTGCCAGAGTACGGGTCTTGACGAGAACGTTTGCCCCGAGCTGATCAAGTCCGAGCGCGAGAACAGGGCCCCACGGTTCGTCGTGCGAGCTGTTCTCCTCTGTGCATTCCTCGGGGCATCGTCGGCGGCCGCGCCGTCGCAGGCGGCCACCGTGGTCGTCGAGCCGGGCTCTCGCACGATCAATCAGGCGATAGCCGCAAGCGCGCCCGGTGACACGATCCGCGTGGCGCCAGGGCTGTACGTCGAGAACGTGGTAGTCGACAAGTCCGTCACCCTGACCGGTGAAAAGGGCGCGGTGATCAGCGCCGGCGGCAGCGGTAACGCGCTCGTCGTAGCTGCGCCCGAGGTCGTCGTGGAAGGTTTGACGCTACGCGACTGTGGCGTTGATCCGGAACTGTCCGAGGCCGGCATCCTGCTCGAGAAAGGCGCGACGGATTCGCGCATCGTGGGAAATCGCGTCGACCGATGTCGCTTCGGCATCTGGATTCACGGCGCTGCCAATAGCGTGGTAACCGACAACAGGGTCGAGGGCATCGCAGACCTGCCGCGTAACGAGCGCGGCGATTGTATCCACCTGTGGGACGGCCGCGATGTCGTGGTCAAGGGGAACACGCTCTCGCACTGTCGTGACGGAATTTACATGGAGCTCAGCACCGACTGTCTCGTGGAAGGCAACACGATCAGCGAGTCCCGCTACTCCGTGCACACGATGTGGTGTGATCGCAGTGCCTACAACGAGAATATTGCCCACGGAAATCTCGTGGGCCTGGCGCTCATGTTCTCCAAGCAGATCGAGGCGAAGGACAACGAGCTCTACGACAACCAGACTCACGGAATCCTGCTGACGCAGGTCACCCGGGCACAGGTCACCGGAAACGTCATCGTTGCGAACACGAAAGGACTCTTCGTTTACAACTCCTTGTACAACACCATTCGTGACAACCTCGTTGCCCGCAACAACCTGGGCATGCACTACTGGGGCGGCTCGGAAGAGAATGAGCTGACGAACAACACGTTTGTCGGCAACGAGATCCAGGTGAAATTCGTTGCCGCGTACGATCAAGAGTGGCAAGGGAATTTCTGGAGCGACTATGTCGGCTGGGACATGGACGGTGACGCGCGAGGCGACGTGGCCTACCGTTCCAACACGCTCGTTGACTCCCTGCTGTGGAAATTCCCGATGGCCAAGCTACTGCTGGCCAGTCCGGCACTGCAGATGCTCGCGATGGCCGAGAGATCGTTTCCGGTCATCACCGTACCCAAGGGCGTGGACAGTTCTCCGCGAATGACACCGTCATTCAACGACTGGAAGCCGATTCTCGAGCGTTATCCGAGCAAGCCGCGCAACTATTACGGCCGCCTGGCCAAGCTGCCGCACGTGCCTGGTGAACGCTGATGATTCGGTTCGAAGCGATCACCAAGAAGTTCGGGTCCGTCGAGGCGATTCGTTCGCTTGATCTCGACGTGCGCCGCGATGAGTGGCTCGGCCTTCTCGGGCACAACGGCTCGGGCAAGACGACACTGATCCGTATGTTGCTGGGGCTCTCGCAGCCTTCGTCTGGGCGTATCTTGCTCGATGGCGCGCCGGCCAGTGAGAGCGGCTGGCGCCGGTTTCGCGACAAGCTGGGGTTCATGCCCGAGCGCATTTCTTTCTATGAGAACCTGACCGGGCAGGAAACGCTCCTGTACTTCTGCAAGCTGCGCGGCGCGGCGATCGAGACCGTGCCTGTCATTCTCGAGCGCGTGGGGTTGGCAGACGCCGCTGCGAGAAAGGTCGGTGGCTACTCCAAGGGAATGCGACAACGGCTCAACCTCGGACAGGCGCTGCTTGGAGAGCCCGAGATGCTGGTCATGGACGAGCCCATCGAAGGGCTCGACCCACACGGCGTTCAAGAGCTTTTCGAGCTGGTGCGGGCGGGCGGCGTCCGCACCGTGGTTCTTTCTTCGCATCGGCTTTCCGAGGTAAGCGATCGGATGGACCGCGTGTGCATTCTCGGCAACGGGAGCGTGGTGGCCCTCGGCAGCGTCGAAGAGCTCTTCGAGCGACTCGACCTACCGGTACGAGTGCACATCTATCCGACGCAGTCGCTCAACGGCACGCTGGCTGCAGCCCTGCGCCGACTGGGGCCTACCTCGATCGTCGAGAAGAACGGCGTGCTGATAGTCGAGGTGTTGCAGAAGGACAAGGCAGACTTCCTGTTCGGCCTTCAGTCTTGCCAACAAGCGATCCGGCACCTGCACGTGGAAGAGCCGAGCCTGGAGAGGGTCTATTTTGAGGCCGAATGACGTGCGTTTGAGTATCGCCCGCAAAGAGCTGGGCGATGGGTTGCGCAACCGCTGGATATGGCTGGTGTCGGCGCTGCTCGCGACCGCTGTGCTGGCGATCGCACTGCTCGGAACCGCGCCGGTCGGCGTGGCCGGTGCCCGCGACAGCGGCGTCGTGATCGCCAGCCTGATGAACCTGGCCGTCTATCTCGTGCCGCTACTCGCACTGATCCTGGGATGCGGCGCGCTGATCGACGAGAAGCAACGCGGCACGCTCGACCTCATCCTGATCTATCCGGTCTCGACGGCCGACTACTTCATCGGCACGTTCCTGGGCTTCGCCCTGGCGCTGTCGGTAGCCATCACATGCGGATTCGGCTTGTCGGGTGTGGTTCTCAGCGCCTGGTCGGATGTCGATCTACAGGCCTATCTGGTGCTCACAGCGCTGGCCATTGCTCTGGGGATCGTTTTCCTCGCGCTATCCTTTCTTCTTTCGCTGCTTGCCAAGGATCGAGGCCGTGCGGTGGCGATATCCGTGTTCGTGTGGATGTGCGCGGTGCTCGTGTTCGACCTGGTGCTGGTCGGCGTGCTGGTGGTGTCAGAGGGGAGGGTGTCGCCCGCCGCCTTCAACGCTGCCGTCCTGTTCAACCCGGCCGATGTGTTCAGGCTCTTGTGCTTCGTATGGCTCGATTCCACCTTGCTACCGCTGGGGCTGTCAGCCGTAACGGCCGACGCGCCGTCTTCCGCAGTGCTATCGGCCGCTCTCATGTCATGGGGAGCAGTCCCCCTTCTGATCTGCTATGCACTGTTCAAGAAACGCATTGCCGACGATACGCTGATCTGAGGCGTCGAGTAGATGAGTCGATATCTGAAACGGGAATTCACAGCCGTGGGCCGGGAGCAGCATCATGTTGTCTAGTGACAGGAAACGACCGTTGAGATCCGTAGCGACCGCGCCGCCCGTCCTGGCGACGCTTGCTGCGGTGGTGCTGGCAATCGCAAGCGGGAGTGCGCAGGCCGCCGAGTTGCGCGGTCGCGTCGTGTCAGAGGCCGGTGCCGGTGCGGCCGTCGTCTGGATAGAAGGTCTGCCCGCGACGGTCGTTCCTGATCGCGACACGATCCTCGATCACGTTTCGGGACGGTTCGAGCCGCAGGTTGCAATCGGCTTCGTGGGCAACGAGTTCGTCCTGCGCAACCAGGACGAGACACTGCACAACACACACTTCTATCTCCGCCAGGCCCGTCAGGCCGAGGTCTCCCAGCGACCGCTCGAGCACGGCGTGACGCTGTTCAACGTGGCGCTCCCGAGTGCCGGTGCCGAGGAGGTGAGGAAACCGATCAAACCCGCCTACCGCTATCGCGACGTTACCGGGTTCATCGAGGTGGCGTGTAATCGCCATCCCGGCGAGGTGGCCTACGTGCTGGTCTTCGAGCATCCGTTTGCGGTGATCACCGACGACGACGGTGCGTTCTCGATTCCCGATGTCCCCGCCGGAAGCCATCAGCTGCGCGTTTGGCGCGCCGGGGCCATCGCAGCGCAGAAGATGGTCGAGGTGAAAGAAGGGGCGGTGGCCGACGTGATGATCGAGACGGCGTCTGCGAATTGATCACGGCGCGCACAACACGGGCCGCGGCCGTCGCGGGTCTTGCCGGCGTTGCTGTAGCGGTGAGCTTGACCGGCTGCGAGCGACCGGTGGGAGAAGCAATCCCGAGCTTCGAGCTCACGAACTGGGATGGCAGGACTGTTTCGAACGAGTCGCTCAAGGGCAAGGCGACCATCCTGGTCTTTACCTATGCGAAGTGTCCTCTGGCGTGCCCGCTGGTCACCTTTCAACTCAAATCGCTCGACGACGACATCGGTAGTCCGCCGGATCTGAACTACGTGCACGTGTCCGTGAACCCCGCCGACGACACTCCCGAAGAAGTCATCAAGCATTTCGAAAAACACGAAATCGACGCTCAGAAGGATCCGCGATGGTTGTTCCTGGGGGGCTCCCCGGAGCACGTAGCGGCGACGCTCGACGCGTTCGACGTCGAGGTGACACGGAAGCGTGTCGATGAAGGCACGCTGATCGAGCACACGATCAAGGTTCTCGTGCTCGGCCGTGATGGACGCCAGGTCGCGACGTTCGACAACTACCACTGGGAAGAAAAGGAGATGAGACTTGCGCTGGGACTATGAGCAAACCCTGGGCGGCAGGCTGGACCGCCGCACGTTCTTACGGCTCGCCGCTTACGGTGGTGTCGGTGCTGTCGGACTACTCACCACGAGCCTGGGAGCATCACGTGTGTTCGGGGCGTCTCTGGATCCGTCGACACTTGCGAGCATGGAGTTCGACGTCACCTACAGTACGCGTATCGCCAGCTTGCCGGGCGACGCCGAGCGCGTGCGCGTGTGGATGCCGCTGCCCCCGGAAGCCCCGGATCAGACCGTCACCGGACTGACCATAACCTGTCCGTTGCCCTACCAGATCAAGGTGGAACGCACCTATGGTAACCGGTTGATCAGCGTTGAGACCCAGGGCGAGCCGCAGCCTTTCACACTGGAGGCCCGCTACCACATCGTGCGGCGAAGAAGCGAAGCCGGCCCCGCAGCGCTCGATGACCGGGCCGCTCAGAAATACCTGCGCCTGACGGATCGGGTGCGAGTCACCGAGGCGGTCGAGGCCTTCACCGAGGAAGTGGTGGGGACCGAGAAGTCGCACTACCGGATCGCGCAGAAAGCTTGCGGCGGCATCATCGACTTGTTGACCTACGACAAGAAGATCCCCGGCTGCGGCACGGGCGATACCGGGTGGATCATGAGGCACAAGCGCGGAAAGTGCGATGACTACCACGCCCTCTACATGGCGATGCTGGTGTCTCGCGGCGTACCTGTACGCTGGGAGCAGGGCTTTCCTCTGCCCTATCCCCAGGCAGACACGGCGACCTCGGGGAGCCTCAGTGGTGACTGCTCCGGGGCCCACTGCTGGGTCAGCTTCCACGACCCGGATGCTGGCTGGGTACCTGTAGACGTATCGGAGGCCGACAAGCAGCCGGCAATGAGAGAGTTCTTCTTCGGGAAGCTAACGCCCAACCGCTTCAAGATATCCGAGGGAAGGGCGGTTGTTCTCAATCCTCGGCAGGGCCACGATCCGCTGTCGACCTTCGCGTATGCCTATGCCGAAGCCGACGGCCTACCGCTGATCTATGCAGAGAACTACGAGAACACGATCTCGTTCAACATAACTCACTGGGAGGCCGGGGAGTAGTGACCCGGTGGTACCTGAGATTGGCGACGGCGGCGATCCTGGTTGCGACCATGACCTCCGCGAACGCATACGCCGACGTAGCCGAAGTGGGCGAGACACCGCCTTTGTTCTCGCTGTCCGACGAGAACGGCGATGTCCACCGGCTCGAGGACTTCCTGGGCGAGCCCATCGTCATCTATTTCACGCACAACCTGTGTCATTACTGCACGCAGGTGATCCAGTTCCTCAAGCGGGCACACGCGGAGTACGGGGATCGCGGCCTCACCATCATCACGATCAACGTGTGGGCTGACGGCGGCAAGCTCATCAAACGTTACAAAGAGCAGTTCGGCTTGCCGTTTCGCATGCTTGCCGGAAAACAGCCGCAGCTCCTGAGAGACTACGAGGTAAACTACGTCCCGATACTCGTTTTCGTCGGTAAGGACGGCCTCATACATCGGATCGATCATCACTACATCCTGCCCGAAGACTTCTACGCCGTCGTCGAAGAGATCGTGACAGGTGACTGAGGGTGCGGGAGTCGCAACGCTCGTCAGCAGCTGGGCGTGCTCGACCGCGACCGCGAGGAACACGTATGCACGTTGGTAGGATAGGGATGGTGCTCGTCACGCTCGTCGCGACCGTCGCCGTCGGGTGCAGCCAGGACGAGGCCCAGACCGAGGGCGCCAGCGTACTCGGCAACGCCGCAGCTGGCAGACGCACTTACAAAGACGCGTGCAGAAAGTGCCATGGCCAGGACGGCAAGGGCAACGACGGCTTGACCGGCGGAAACTTCGTGGACGATAAATCGCGCCTGGCCAAGAGTGATGCGGAACTGATCGAGATCATCAAGGAAGGCAAAGAGGGCAAGATCGGCACCATGCCTGCCCACAAGGCCTTGCTTACCGATCAGCAGATCCGTGACGTCCTGGCCTACATCCGCGCAACCTACGGAGGCTAGGCGGAACCGAACAGCCGGCCGCGCGCCGTCATGGTGCGGGCGGGTGGATCAGCCTGAGCTTTCCCTCCAGACCGGTCGTGAGGTGCACCTGCGCCTGGCTGTCGACGAGCACGGCCTCCACGCCGGCAACGCTCTCGGCCAGCTTCAGAGCCCGGTCGGCACCCAGTATGAGAAAGGCGGTAGACAGGGCGTCGGCGAGCGTGGCATCGACCGCCACGACCGTTGCGCTTCGCAATGGCTTCGGCGGATCGGCCGGTTTTCCGGTGCGTGGGTCGAGAACGTGGTGGTAGCGCACGCCGTTGCGGATGAAGAAGCGCTCGTAGTCGCCACTCGTCGATGTCGAGACGTCGGTGACTTCGAGGTAGGCGAAGAAATCGTCGGGCGTGCCGCGGGGATCACGGATGCCGATGCGCCAAGGTCTTCCTCCTTTCGCCGTACCGGCGATCATTTGACCGCCCCCGTCGACAAGAAAGCTCTCCACTCCAATCGTTCGCAGCCTGCGGGCCGCGAGGTCCAGCGCGAAGCCCTTGGCGATGCCTCCGAGGCCCAGCACCATGCCTTCGCGCGGTAGGTACACGGTTCCCGCGTGGTCGTCGACCTCGACATCCCGGTAGTCGATCAGCGCAAGCCGTCGGTCGATCTCAGCCTGAGGCGGCACGCCCGGATGCTCGGCACGGAAGTCCCACAGGCCCCATAGTGCCGCCCATGTGATGTCGAAGGCGCCGTCGGTCAAATCGCCGATTTCGACCGCGCGCCGGATCAGATCACGTAAGTCGGTCGGCACGGCAACGGCGTGCTCGCCTGCATGCTGATTGACGGCCGAGATTGCTGAAGCTGGCTTCCATTCGCTGGCACGCGCATCCACGTCGCGAAATACGTCGAATACTGCGCGTGCAGCCTCGGTCGCTACGGGTTCGGGCACGACCACGCCAATGCGCGTCGCCATGATCTCCTCGCTGACCGAAACGTAGGTCGGCTGCTCGTCGTCGCTGCAGGCGGCACCAAGCACCACCGCGCAGCTCAACACGTGTCGCAGAAAGGTTGCGGATGAGGCGTTCAAGCGACCACTCGTACGGAGGTTGTCAACTTTCCATCGCTCGATCGCATCCTCAACTCGGCAACGCCGGCGGGAATCAGCCGGCGCGCGGTTGTTGTAGAGGCTACGGAATCCTCACGCGCCCGGCTGCCCTTCGTGGAGTGCAGACCTGGAGGATCGGGGACGCGGATTCGCTCTCCTCGTGCTCACGACTCCCGTAGATTCACTGCGTCCAGGTCGAGAAGGGAGGAGCAGGGGCCGTACCGCGGGAACTGCACGATCTAGCGTCCGCGCAGGTCGGAGTCGTAGTCGGTGCTGTAGGGGCCGTAGAGAAGGCCGCCGTTCTCATCGAACACCATCGTCGCGTTCGCCACCCGCGACAGATCGTGCGCCTCGTCGGTGGTGCTCTCGATGACGTGCTCGGCCACTGCGATAATGAGATCGACGATGATGTCGCCGCTACCCCCCGACGCCTGCTGCGCCGCCGCACGGCCGTCCCAGATGGCCTGCCCGGTTTTCACGTCGACAAGGCGCGCCGAGGCCTCGACGACGGTGGTCGAGGAGATCACCTGGTACTTCTGGCCATACTCCTCGATCGTCACGTACAGGACCGCGTCGGCACCCAGCACCTCGTGAACCTTCGCCAGTGACACCGTGTGCATCTCGCCCGGCGTGGGCAGGCCGTTGTCCTTCATGAACTGGTCGATCACGGCCACCGGGAACACGTAGTAGCCGCATTCCCCCAGGGGCTGGGAGATGGTCGACAGGTAGGAGTAGGGGGCGTTGACCTCGATCGTCTCGTTGAGGGGCGGCAGCACGAGAATCGAGCGCGGCATGTGCTGGCGGTACAGCGTGTAATCCTTCGGCGTCGTCGAGCAGGCGCCGCACACCAGCGCGGCTGCGAAGGCCAGCCCGAGCGATGGGGCAGGGGATCTCATCGCTTCTGCTTCATCCTCTCGAGAATTCCGTCGACGAATACCGCCGACTCGGGAAACAGCTCTTTCTCGATCGTGAACTGCTCGTGGGCCGCGTCGAGCTGCCCCTGTGAGAAGTACAGGTAGCCGAGGTGAGCGTGGATGCCGGGCGGCACTCGCTTCCCCTCCTGATGCGTGCGCGCCACGTCTTCGCTGAGCGCCGCCAGCTGCGTGCCGGGGTCGCCACCGCCAGGTGTCGCGTACATGTCGTACACGAGGTCCTCGTAGATGCCCCAGCGATAGACGAGCTCGCGCTTGGGCGTGCAACCGGCCGAGAGAGACAGTGCGACCAGCGCGACGAACGCTACTCGCCTGGCCCCGCCTCGAAAAAGGAACACGCACGCTTCGCGAGCCCGTCCCTGGGCGGGCAGGCGGAGAAGCGTCACGATCGGCCGGGCTCGCTAGGGTTCCACAGGCCGTGCTCGAGTGCCGAGACGAGGTTGTTGACGGCTTCCGTGATCGCCAGGTCGAGCACCTTGCCGTTGAGCGTTGCGTCGTAGCCGGCGGTTCCCCCGGTGCCCAGGATCTCGCGGTTGCTCAGGTCGAACTCGCCGGCGCCTTGCACCGTGTAGATGATCTCCGCGGTGTGTACGTCGACGATGTTGAGCGCCACCTTCGCGTAGGCGAGCTGCGTCTTGCCCTGGCCCAGGATGCCGAACAGCTCGCGGTCGCCGGTCACGCGCCGGCCGAACTCGGTGACGTCGCCGGTCACGGCGACTTGCGCACCCTTGAGCTTCTGCTCCTCGCCCCGGATCTTGGCCTCCTGCGCAATCTCGCTCATGTTCTCGCGATCGACCACCACGAAGCGGCCGCTCTGATGCAGATGCGTCTTGAGGATCGTCTTGGCCTGGTTGCCGAGCTGGTCGGGACCTTCGGAGAAGATCCCCTGCATGTAGCGCGAACGGTTCTGGAACTTGCCGACCACCAAAGTGTACTTCGGGCCGGAGTAGGCAGTGCCATGGCTCGCCACCGTGGTCGGCGTGACCGCACGGTGCGATTCCGTGGCGCAGCCGGCCAGCGCAACCGCAACCACCACACCGCCAAACGCCCGGTACCGCGCCCCGGGCCATTGCGGATCATGACTTCGTCGTAGCATCGAACTCCCCCTCGCGGCGCGTGTCGTGAGCCGTACACCAACGGACTGCGGCCTTATACCAGCACACGAGGCGAAACGGGAAGTTCGCCTGCATCACCAGCCTTCTCACTTCCCGAAAAAGGGGATAAGCCACTCTCTCGGGCTGGGCCCGTACAGAGCCGTATGAGCAGCAAGGGGAAGACATGGACGCCGTCGATCATTGCGCTGCTGTCTCGCCCGGTGGGTGCGAGTCGTTCGGAGTTCAACGCCCGGCTCGTGGCCGAGGCTTCGCGCCGCGTTGCCGACGAGCCCACCCTTGTCGGCGCAAACGTCTTCGTGATCGACGACGACCTCGAGAAGCTGGCGGCAGCGACCGCCGGGCCCGGTGGAGCCACGTTCGATGCGATGGTGGCGATTTCCGGATACGATCAGGGCGCGGCTCACGCCGTGCTCGCAGACGCCCTGGGCCACGAGACATGTCACGCGTACCGGGTGGAGACACGCCCGATCAAGACCTGCTCACGAACGTGGGCGGTCGGTGAGCGCACGCCGGGGCTCGTGATGGTCTCACCCGTCTATCGTGCCGATCACCTGAGCGCGAGAGAGTTCGACGAGTACTGGCGCGACGGCCACGCACCGCTGGCACTGCGCCACCACGTCGGAATGTGGGACTACAAGCAGAACCCCGTGCGCGAGGTGCTCACCGACGGCTCACCACCATACGATGGAATCGCGCTGCTAGGGTTTCCGTCGATCGACGCGTTCACCGGCGGGCTGTTCGACTCGCCCGAGGGCACCGAGATCATCATGACCGACACGAAGCGCTTTCTCGCGCTCGATCGATCGCAGTCGACGTTGATGGCTGAATTCCGGCTTCGCGGCTGAGGCGCAGCGCCTCGCGCGAACCGTACCGATGCGGCGCGGCCGCACGTTTCGGCCCCGGACAGCAGGGCTACACGTCGAAGCGCTCGCCGAGCAACTCCTCGGTGACGCTCCACAAGCGCGCGGCCAGCTCCGGATCGACGGCATGAGGCAGGAACCCCATCGCCTTGGAATCGGAGCCCGCCGCCCCGGCGATGCCGCAGTCCTCGAGATAGATGCCGCCCTTGCCGTCCAGCTCGGGCGCCGTCGCCGCCCACACCGAAGTCGCCGCGCCGGCCTCCACCGCCTTGAGACCACCGAGCGCGTTCTCCACCCGCTCGAGCAGCTCGACGATGTCGTCACGAGTCAGATGTCGGCTGAGCTCGGTCCCGATGGCACCGGGATGCACGGCGAAGGCGCGCACCCCGCGATCACGCAGCCGCCGGTCGAGCTCCACCGCGAACAGCGCGTTCGCCGACTTCGCCTGACCGTACGCTTCCCACTTCTCGTAGGGCTTTCTCTCGAAGTGCAGGTCGTCGAAGTCGACCGGGCCGCGTTGATGCCCCGCGGAGCTCAGCACGACCACGCGCGAGGGGCTCGCCGCCTCCAGCGCAGGCACCAGCAGCGCGGTGAACAAGAAGTGGCCGACGTGGTTGGTCGCGAACTGCAGCTCCCAGCCCTGGGAGCTGCGCTCGAGCGGACAGGCCATGACACCGGCGTTGTCGATGAGCAGGTCGAGCTTCGGATGACTGGCGAGAACTTCTCGAGCGCAGCGCCGGATGCTGTCGTGCGAGAGCAGATCGAGCTCGGCGACCGCGATCTTGTCGTTGCCGGTCGAGGTGCGTATCGCCTCGGCTGCAGCTTCACCCTTGGCGACGTCGCGGCAGCCGATGGTGACCGCCGCCCCCTTCGACGCCAGGGCACGAGCCGTCTCGGCCCCGAGACCGCCCGAGGCACCCGTGACGACCGCCACGCGGCCGGTCAGATCGAGGCCGTCGAGGACCTCACCTGTGGTGGTTTCGAAGCCGAACGTCCTGCTCGCACTCGCCATGGAGCAAGCTTTTGTCGGCCGGCATCAGGCCTGTCAACGCAGGGGGCGACTAGCCGGGGAGCTCTTGCGTCGGAACGACGGGCACCTCGTCCGGGTCGTCCCCGGCGCTCTTCAGCTTCTCGAGCAGCGGTCCGAGCACTTCTTGCGGCGTCGCCTTGGCGATCGTGATCACGGTGGCGATCTCGGCCTCGAGCTTGTCCATGAAGCTCGGCTCGCGCTCACGCGCCGCCTGCTCGCGCTCGAGTATCTCGTACGCCTTGAACAGGAACGGCGTGCCGGCAAGCACCGTGGCCTTGAGCTCGTCGGAGGGATTGTTCGACTGCTGGCCGTCGTGGTGCAGGTAGTAGCTCAGCTCGAACATCCGCAGCAGCTTGTCGGGGCCTTCGCCCTCGGGCACGAGATCCTCGATGCGACGCTCGTAGTTCTGCTGGTAGTGCGCGATCTCGGCCTCGGTCGATTTCCACGGGTCCATGCAATCGGCCTGCGAAAGGCCGAACTGCGCACCCGTCGCACGAATGAACTGAAAGACACCGCATGCGGTCGAGGTGGCTGCCGTCGCCATGGGATTGAAGCCCGACTCGACCTCGGCGGTCGCGAGCAGCACGGCCTGATGCTCGAGCGAGAGCCCGGCGCTTTGCGCAACCGTGAGGATGGCCTCCACCGATTCGCGCTGCACCCAGTCGGGCGCGCCAACGCGCATGAACTCGCGCGGCCCGCGAGACTCGAGCTCCTTCAGCGAGTAGGTCCTGGTGAACTTCGATGCCGAGATCACGTCGGAGATCGTCCGGTCGCCGAGTTTCTCGGAGATGAGCTGATCGTTCACCTTCAATCCGGTCACGGCGAGCAACGCGATCACCGTCGTCAACGCGACGTTGGAGAGACAGTGGGCCGGGTGACGCCGGGCGTAGACGGCCAGCGACCCCACCACGAAACGTACCGCCGAGTACGCGGCTCGCGCGAGCATCGCCACGCCCGTCGCGCCCCAGCGCATGAGCTGCGAGAGCTCACCGGGGACGCGCGAGCCACGCTTCTTCTTTGCGGACGTACCGGGCGAGGCCTGAGGATCGGACAGCTCCTCGAACTGCGCGTCGGCCACCATCTCGGCATCGGGCTCCGAGAATCGATCGCCCGGGAGCTCTTCCGGCTCCTGCGCCCTACGTTCCATCTCGGCGGCAACCGCCTCGGCGCGTCTCGCCTCGGCAGCGGCATCCGCGGGCGCTCGGCCCGCACTCTCGTCGGCGCCGGGGCGGCGCACCCTGGCCGGGATCGAGCGCCGAAGTGCGACGCGCGGCTGCTCGACGCCGGCCGCAGCGGCCCGCGCCTCTGCGCTGTCCGCGCCTTCCTCCGCTGTTTCGCTCACCTCGGCCTCGTGGGCATACGGATTCTCGGGATCGGGCACGCGCGGAGGGTGAGGGTGCGGCTTCGCCGGGTCGCCCGCCCGTTCGCGCCCCGCGCGCATGACATCCAGTTCATCCATACACTTACGCCTCGTGAGCGAAACTATCGTTCGAGGGGTGTGCGACGGCGGCGGACCGCGCACGGGAACCCTCTGTTCAACAGACTATCAAACTAGAAGGCTGCGCGATAATCAGGCGCACAACTATGCGGACGGTCGATGCCCGACGTGCGAGCACCTCGGTCAATGGCAAACCTGACGTGATAGGTGTGTGTCCGCAGGAAGCAGTGGCGAGAGGCGGCCATGAGCGAAGTCACCACGTGCGCTTGGGAGACGTCGAGCGCAGCGCTACTCTCGACAAGTGTGCACAACCTCGGCTCGAGCTGAACGGATGTACAGCACCGTGACGGCAGCCGCGACGCTAGCCGTCGCGCTGACGCTGGTAGTCGTGCGGGCGCCTCTCGCGCAGCCCCAGACCGGCGCGCCCGGGACCCCCGCAGTCCCGGCCCGGCCCACCACGACACCGGCCGAGCCCGATCCCGTACGAAACGGCGCGCCCGTCCACCGCAAGGAGCTGCTCTCGCAGCTCTACACGGTCGACAAGATCTACAAATCGATGCAGGGGCCGGTATCGTTCGAACGCACGACGCTCGGAACAGGCGGTGACGAGCCCGAGCTCGTGTGGATGACGGGCTACCGCACCGACGTGACCGCGCCCGACGGGCACACAGAGGCCTCGCCCGAGTTCATGTGCCACAGCGCGGTCGACACCAGCAACCAGCTTTACCAGCGCCTGTTCGGCACCGCGATGAGCCTGCGCGGGAATCGTCTCTTCAGCGTCGACCAGGGAACACGCGAGCAGGTGTTGCCGGTGGGCTTCGGCATTCCGATCATGTCCAACCAGCAGCTTCTGGTGGCCACACAGGTGCTCAACCACAACGTCGTCGGCGAGCCGTTCCAGGTACGGCAGCGCGTCCGCATCGACTTCGTGCGTCACGCCGATCTCGCGCGGCCGCTGATTCCGCTCATCCAGCACGGTGTGTACGGAATGGCACTCGTGGAGGGGCCCGACGGGCACTTCGGGGTCGCGCCGGGGGCCGCCGACCAGGCCACGCACGGCCCTGGCTGCAGCATCGCCGACGACATGGGCGATCGTCGCGGCGCGGTGATGGACAGCCACGGCCGCCGCTTTTCGTCATTCTGGTCCGTCGAGCCGGGACGCCACGAGTACCATACGCGCGTTACCAGCTTCATCTCGCTCCCCTACGACACCACGCTTCACTACGCTGCAGGCCACCTGCACCCGTTCGCCGAATCGATCGAGCTGTTCGACCTCACTGCCGACAAGAGCGTATGCAAGCTGTACGCCCGGCAGAGCGAGGGGCGTATCGGGCTGGCGGGGGTCGACGAGTTTTCCAGTGCCGACGGCGTCCCGCTGTATCGCGATCACGAGTACGACCTGATCAGCGTGTACGACAACACCTCGGGCGTGAAACAGGATGCCATGGCGACCATGCTGCTGTACGTTCGAGTGCGCGACGTGGAGTTCGCGGCCGACGCCCGCGAGAATGACGGCCAGCCGTGGCATCGAGTAGCGCCGGGCCCGCTCTCGTCACCGTGAACCACGCGCCGGACACGAGGAGACTCGACGATGACCATCAACCCTGAAGCAGTCGGTATGGAGGGCACGCCCACGCGGCGAACGTGGAGCTCGAAGGACGCGCTTCTGTACGCGCTCGGCGTCGGAGCCGGCATCGATGAGCTCGCCTTCACGACCGAGAACAGCCAGGACGTTCCCCAGCGCGTCCTGCCCACGTTCGCCGTCATCATCGGTGGCGGCGGGATTCCGTTCGACAAGGTCGGCACGTTCAACCCGGCTCTCATGCTGCACGGTGCCCAGGGCATCGAGCTGTTCGACGAGATTCCCGCCGATGGCGAGATCGAGAGCACGGGCCGCATCGAGGCCATCTGGGACAAGGGCTCCGGTGCCGTCGCCGAGCTGGTCTCGGAATCGGCCGACGCTGCCACCGGCAACCCGCTGTTCAAGACGAAGATGACGGCGTTCCTGCGAGGGGAGGGCGGCTTCGGCGGAGAGCGCGGCCCGTCGCCCACGTTCGAGCTGCCCTCGCGCAAGGCCGATCACGAGGTGCGCTACCAGACGCGCAACGATCAGGCGTTGCTCTACCGCCTTTCCGGCGACCGCAATCCGCTCCACTCCGACCCGTCGTTCGCGAAGATGGGTGGCTTCGACCGGCCCATCCTACACGGACTGTGCACGTACGGCTTCACCGGACGCGCGTTGCTACACGCAGTGTGCGATGGCGACCCTGCGCGATTCAAATCCATGGACGGGCGCTTCTCGAAGCCTGTGATGCCGGGCGACGAGCTTGCCGTGTCGATGTGGGTCGATGGCAACGAGTGCATGTTCCAGACGCGCGACCAGGGTGGCGACGTCGTGTTCGATCACGGCGTGATGCGGTTCGAGTAGCAAGACGGACTGCCCTCGGCGCGTCGGAGCGGGGCGAGGACCGATGCGCGCTCTCGTTACGGCTGGGACACCGACATGTTCGGTAGCGGTACGACCGGCGCCAGGTCTACATCGAGCGCGCGCCGGACGGTTACCGGGCCCACGCTGTCGCTCGTAATGACACTGCACTCCGCGACCACGGCCGGGCCCGAGAATCCGACGCTGTCGGAGATGCAGATCTCGACGCCGGTACCGGTTTCGCGCACGAAGCTCGGCCCATCGGTACCGAGCGGAAGGGAGCACCCCTCGAACTCGGGACACATCGGTTCGAAGCTAGGCAGCTCGACCTCGAAGTAAAGCTCCCTGAGGGACACGGCGTCATCGAGCGTCGGCTCGAATTCGATGCCGAGATCGCAGCAGGTTCCGCACGGCGGCGTCGTGGTCGATGTGGCCGTGATGACGTTCGTCACGGAGACCTGGACCGTGTCGGCGGTCACGGTGCCTCGCGGACCTGCCTCCAGTGACGCAATGTTGCACGGCTCCTTGTTGCGCTGCGTGATGCAGATCGACGGCGAGCCCGGACACTGGCTCTGACAACCACAGCCGCATTGCACGGTCGCCGGGCCGGGAATGCGGTAGCCCCGTGAGCTGCACTCGAAGAGCAGCTCGTCGTTCGTGACGAAGCAGTCGCGAATGTCGAGCGTAAGCAGGTCGTCGTTGTCGAAGACGCTGGTGCCCGTACAGCCGGCCAGCGCGGCCTGCGCTGAAAGCGTGCAGTCGGCCGTCCTCTGCTTGGTGATCTTGCCGCCGGAGCGCGCGAGCTGCAGCTCGATGTGCGTACCGAAGCACGGCACTACCGATAGCAGGCTGAGATCGAAGTGTAGCTGCTCGTTGCGACCGCCGCCGCTACCGCATCCGGCAACGATCAGCGCGACCGCGACGACATGCGCCGCGCACGCCGACCGCGGCAGCACGCGTCGAGGTGCCGGCCTTCTCCGATGATCTCGCATCCCGCCGTATCGAGCCGGAAGGGCACGAGCGTGTCCACCCGCACCGCGCGGTATCTTCACGACGTCCGGGCCGGTATGCAGGGTCGACGCGCCGACAGACGGTACCGATTCCTGGCGAAGCAAAGGAGACGCCGACCATGAAGCTATTGAACTCGCTGGGCCCCAACCCGCGCATCGTGAGAATGTTCGCCGCAGAGAAAGGCATGGAGCTGGATCTCGAGGAGGTCGACCTGCTCGGCGGGGAGAATCGCCAGGATGCTTTTCTGCAAAAGAACCCGAGCGGTCAGCTCCCCACCCTGGTGCTGGACGACGGCACGTGCGTCTCCGAGGTCACGGCGATCTGCGAGTACCTGGAGGAGACGCAGCCTTCGCCGTCACTCGTCGGCGCGACGGCCGAAGAGCGTGCCGAGACGCGCATGTGGACGCGCAAGCTCGACCTGGCGATCGCCGAGCCGATGGCCAACGGCTTCCGGTTCGCCGAGGGCATCGACCTGTTCAAGAACCGCCTGCGCGTGATCCCGCAGGCGGCCGACGACCTCAAGGCGACGGCTCAGGACGGGCTCGGCAAGCTCGACGGCTGGATCGACGGCAAGCAGTTCATCTGCGGCGACCGCTTCACGCTGGCCGACGTGCTCCTGTTCGGCATGCTCGACTTCTTCGACAGCATGGGCCAGGCGATCGATCCTGCACACGCGAACGCCGCCGCGTGGTTCGAACGGGTAGGCTCGCGACCGAGCGCCGAGAAGAGCCTGCACGCGATGGCCGCAGCTGCCGGGATGCGCGGCTAGCGCATCAGATCACGGCTCGAAGACGTTCTCCTTCGGTGACACGTCGGCCGGCTTGCCCGCGCCCGGCACCACCTGGAAGCGCGGCAGCGTGCCAGAACCCCTGGCGGTTCAGACCACGCGGTCGGCGGATCGGTGAGTATCTCGATGGTCGGCCCGATGATAGACGTCGTGTCTCGCGCAGACCGGGGAGGCGGGTCATGACGAAACCGACAGCGCACGCACCGGGGCGGCGACCCGCAGCCACGAAGGCCCCGAACGATCGGATTACCCGCGAGTCGATCGCGGCCGCGCGCCTGCCGGACGGTCAGGCGTTCTCGCTGCCTGCCGAGGCGTACACCTCGCCCGAGGTCTACCGCGACGAGATCGATCACATCTTCCTGCGCGAGTGGCTGTGTGTCGGCCGCGTCGACCAGGTCGCCGAGCAAGACGACTACTTCTCGATCGACCTCCTCGAGCGCCGGCTGCTCGTCGTGCGTGGAGCCGACGGCGAGATACGTGTGCTGTCACGCGTGTGCGCGCATCGCGGGGCCGACATCGGAGCGGGCTGCGGTAACGCGAAGACGTTCCGCTGTCCGTATCACTCCTGGACCTACCGGAACGATGGAACCCTGACCGGCGCGCCGCTGATGAACGAGGTCGAGGGTTTCGACAAGCGCGACCATGCGTTGCCCGTCGTGCGCAGCGAGATCTGGGAGGGGTGGATCTTCGTCAACTTCGCCGACGATGCCGAGCCGCTCGCGGCACGCATGGCACCGGTGTCCGAGATGCTCGCCGGGTACCGCATGAGCGACCTCGTGGCTGTCGAGGTGGAGACCTACGATTCACCGTTCAACTGGAAGGTGCTGGTCGAGAACTTCATGGAGTCCTACCACCACATCGCCATCCACCGCGACACGCTCGAGCCGATCTGGCCGGGCAGTGCGGCCCACGTCCCCGACAACGCCGATCCGTACTCGCTGCTGGTCATGCCGAGCAACGGAACGACGATTCCGCACGAGCTCCCGCCGGTCGGCAACGACCTCGAGCCGTGGCAGGAACACTCGCTGGTGGCAGGCGCGGTGTGGCCGACGCACCTGTTCGCGCCGTCGCAGGACGCCACGGCCTGGTACCACGTCCTGCCACACTCGTACGACCGCTTCACCCTGAGGATCTATGTCTGCTATCCGCCCTCGACGGTCGAGGATGAGCGATACCACCAGCACGTTGTCGAACGCGGCGAGCTCCTGAAGATGGTGCACGCCCAGGATATCCACGCCTGCGAGATCACGTGGTCGGGCCTCACCTCGGGGCTGGCACGCCCGGGCCGGCTGCACCGCCTCGAGCGATCGATCTGGCAGCAGAACCAGTGGTGGCTCGACCGCATGGAAGACGCCGTCGACTGACACCACCAGCCGTCGCGAGGCCTCCGTGCAACTGGCCGTGCCGCGGCCTATGCTCCGCGACCATGCCGTACCGGGTGATCGTGTGGGGAACGGGCAACGTCGGCCGACCGGCGCTGCGCACGGTGGTCTCGAACCCCGCGCTCGAGCTCGTCGGCGTGATCGTCTCGAACCCCGACAAGGTCGGCGAGGATGCGGGCACTCTGTGCGGCCTCGGATCACTCGGTATCGCGGCGACCGACGACGTGGCAACGGCGCTCGGCGGCGATGCCGACGCGATCGCGTACTGCGCCTCGGGCGACTTCCGACCCGACGAGGCTCTCGACGACATCGAGCGTTCGCTGCGCGCCGGCCTCGACGTCGTCTCGACCGCCGCGTACCCGCTGTACGACCCGAAGTCGGCGCCGCCCGAGCTGCGCCGGCGGATGACCGCGGCATGCGAGGAAGGCGACAGCTCGCTCTTCGTCTCCGGCATCGACCCGGGCTACATCAACGACCTCGTGCCGTTGCTCATGAGCGGCCTGTGCGAGCAGGTCGAAGAGATCCGCGCATTCGAGCACTTCAGCTACGCCACCTACCATGCGCCCGACGCCGTGCGCGACCTGGTGGGCTTCGGCATGCCCATGGACGTCACGCCGCCGATGGTGACGCCGACCGTCCCTACCATGGTATGGGGCGGGCTGATCCGCCTCGTCGCCCGCGCGCTCGAGGTAGAACTCGACGACATACGCGAGGCCGTCGATCGGCGAGCACTCGAGCGTACGGTGACCGTTCCCGTCGGCACGTTCGAGGAGGGCACGCAGGGAGCGCTGCGCTTCGAAGTCCAGGGAATCGTCGACGGCAAGCCGGCGATCGTCGTCGAGCACGTCACGCGCATCACCGACGACATCGCATCCGACTGGCCGGGCGCCGGCGGCCGGGGTGCGCACGGGGTGCGGCTGACCGGACGTCCGAACATCACGCTCAGCATCGAGTCGACCGATGCCGACGGCGATCACGTCGGCGGCGGCAACGCGACGGCCGCCGCCCGCATCGTGAACTCGATCCCTGCGGTGTGCGAGGCCCGGGCCGGACTGCTCGACATGCTCGACCTGCCGCTGGTGGTGGGCCGCGGCCTGCTTCGCTGAGGTGATAGCAACAGCGGCGGGCCGAACGCGGCCGACCGCACCTGCGCGCCCGGGTGCCAGGCGGAGCGTGAGTCCGCAACCGAACGGCAAGGAGGTGCCCCGGTGAGCACAATCCGATTCAAGCAGGTGGATGCCTTCAGCTCGCGCCCGTTCCTGGGCAACCCGGTCGCCGTCGTCCTCGATGCCGAGGGCCTCGAGAGCGAGCAGATGCAGCGCATCGCCGCCTGGACGAACCTCTCCGAGACCACGTTCGTGACCGCGCCCGCGGGGCCCGGACCCGGCTACGGGCTACGCATCTTCACGCCACAGCACGAGCTACCGTTCGCCGGCCACCCGACGATCGGTTCCTGCCACGCCGTGCTCGAGGCCGCCAGCATCACACCCCACGACGGCCGGCTGACGCAAGAGTGCGGTGCCGGCAACCTGCCGCTTCGTGTGGAAGGAGATGGGGCGCAGCGGCTGATCTTCGTCGAGGCGCCTGAGGCGGCGCGCGTCGGCGAGTACCCGCACCGTGCCGCGGAGATCACCGCCGCGCTCGGACAGCGGATCACCGACAGCGAGCCACCCACGGCATTTCGCAACGGGCCTGCCTGGCTGTTCGTTCGCCTCGAGGGCGAGTCGGACGTGGCGACGCTGAGCCCGGACCTGGCGGCGGTGACCAGCCTCAGCGTCGAGCACGAGCTCTCGGGGATCGCCGCGTTCTCGTTCGCAGGGGAGGGCGAGTTCGCGATCCGCATTCGCTGCTTCGCGCCGGCGCACGGGATTGCCGAGGATCCCGTCACCGGCAGCGCCAACGCGGCGCTCGTCGCCTACCTGGCGCACCACGGCCTGCTCGCGCGCTGCGGAAACCGATACATGGCCACACAGGGGCGCGAGCTGGGTCGGGACGGCCGGGTCCACGTGCGGGTGCTGGACGAGCACGGCCGCGCCGAGATCGGCGGCCAGGCCGTCACGACGGTCGACGGCCGGATTCATACCTGACGCAGCCTCGGCGAAGGCTCGGCGGTGCCATGGCCTGATGAATCTGCGCTGCCTGTGCAGGACCCACTCCGAAGGGGGGTCGCGAGGGCGAAATCCCATTGTCCTGGCTCGTCAGGTGGTCTATTAATTGATCGGCTGTTCAACCCGTGCGCGGCACGCTGCCCGCCACGTCACATCGGAGGACCGACCCAATGGCTCGAGCGATCACTTCGCTGATCTCGGCTGTCGCACTTCTAGCCCTGGTACCCACCAGCGCCTTTCCGCACGCCTCGGATCTCGCGCTGCCCGGCAAGAAGCTGATGGTGAAGACCGACAAGCCGGGCAAGGAGAAGTTCGTCTTCAAGAGCGGGAAGGGACTGGCGTTCGTTCCGGGCGATCCCAGAACCGACGGCGCCACCTTGCTCGTGCGCGGCGTCGGCCCCGACGGCGGCAAGACCGGGGCCATCCAGCTCGACGAGACCCTGTGGACGGTCATCGGCAAGGAGCCCGACAAGGTCAAGGGCTACAAGTACATCGACAAGGAAGGCACCCGCGGCGGCGTGACCAAGATTCTGTTCAAGCTCGGCACACTCGGGATCACGGCCAAGGGAGCGAACTGGGCGTGGACGGTCGACGGCGAGCAGCTCGAGGTCTGGGTTCACCTGCGCATCGGTGACGTGACGGCGCTCGAGAACGAGCGCTACTGCTCGCGATTCCTTCCCGCACACCTGTCGACGAACGAGATCGGCTTCATCAAGGGCAAGGGCGCGGAGGCGCTGGCCGGCTGCCCCAGCCAGGTCTGCGGCAACCTCGAGGGCGAGATCGGCGAGGAGTGCGACGACGGCAACCTGGCCGATGACGACGGCTGCAACGCCGACTGCACGCTCGGACCGTGCGTGGGGCCGTCGTACGACAGCACGTTCGAGACGATCCAGGCCGTCATCTTCGACAGCCCCGTGTATAGCTGCACGAACTCGCTGTGCCACGACGCCGACTCGCCCGCGGGGAGTCTCGAGCTCACCGACGGAAACTCCTACGCGAACCTGGTGGGCGTACCGTCGGCGAACTCCGGCGACAACAAGGTCAGGGTGCAGCCGGGCGACAAGGATCTGAGCTTCCTGTTCGAGAAGCTCTCCGCCGCCACGCTGGGCACGCCGCTCAACGGCGGCTCCGCGATGCCCAACGGCGCAACGCCGCTGACCGAGGATCACCTCGAAGCGGTCCGCCTGTGGATCCATGGCGGCGCCTCCGAGGACGCGTCGGTTGCGGGCACCGCAGAGCTCCTCGACGGTTGCCTGCCGGATCCCACGCCGCTGACCATCCCGCCGCCCGATCCGCCCGGAGCCGGCGTGGGCGCACAGTTCTGGTCCAACCCGTGGGACCTCCCCGCGCAATCCGAAGACGAGGTGTGCTTCGCCACCTACTACGACCTGACCGCCACAAGCCTCGTGCCGGAGTCGGCCAAGGTGCCGTGCCCGCTGGTTTGCGAGAACGATCCGCTACGGCCGTGCGCGACTCCGGCCGACTGCCTCGGCGGCGCTGCCTGCACGAACTTTGCCCCGACCAACACGTCCGGCGAGTGCTTCCGTTACCACAAGCAGTCGCTGCACCAGGATCCTCAGTCCCACCATGCGTTCATCCGCATCTACCTGGGCGCGGCGCTCGAGGACGACGCGGCCTGGGGCGACTGGACGTACAAGTTCCAGGACCCGAGCAATCCTCTCGAGAGTCAGACCTGCGACCCAACGGCGGTCGATCCGGCCACCGGCCTGAACCTGGGGTGCAGCACCGACCGCCAGTCGGGCGTGGCGTGTCTGGGTTTCGGCCCGGGCGACCTGAGCAACAACCCCGGCCAGGGACTCACCGGCAGCGGCACCACGCCCACGTTCACCGGCGCCGGCGTGCCGGTGTTCGAGCAGGAGTTCGCCGACGGCGTGTACAGCATCCTGCCGATGACGGGAATCCTCGTGTGGAACTCGCACGCGTTCAACCTGACGAGTCAGGACACGACGATGAGCATCTACGAGAACCTGGAGTTTGCGGCGCCTGCCGATCAGCTCTACCAGGTGCAGCCCATCTTCGATTCCGGTTCGATCTTCATCCAGAACGTTTCTCCGTTCGAAACTCGCGAGTACTGTCGTACCTGGACCGCGCCGCAGGGGACGCGACTGTTCCTGCTGACCTCCCACACCCACCAGTGGGGCGTGCAGTGGAGAACGTGGGGACCGCCTAACACTCCGTGCACATTGCCCGGCAGCCAGACGTGCCCGCACAGCCGCACCGATGCGCCGCTGTACCTGAGCACCGAGTACTCGGACCCGCTCAACCAGTACCACGATCCACCGCTGGAGTACGACGACCCCGACGATGAAGATCGCACGTTCCTCTACTGCAGCGTGTTCGACAACGCATCCACGCCGCTCAGCCCTCCGCTGAAGCTGCAGTCGACGTCACCGGTCGGACCGCCGCCGTTCGCGGGTGTCGGCGGCCCCTGCAGCGACGCCTTGGTGGCGTGCGTGAACGGCGCCGAGCCGGGCTTGCTCTGCGATGGAGACGACTCGATGTGTGACAGCTTCCCGGGCGCCGGCGACGGCGTGTGCGATGCGTGTCCGGTGCGTGGCGGCGTCACGACCGCGGACGAGATGTTCATCTTGCAGGGCGCATACTACGTGGTTCCGGTCCCGTAGGGTCGAGGAGCGCGAGGGTGGCGAGAAAGCTCGACTGGTACTATCACCGCAAGGGTTGAACTTCTTGCACCCGAGCGTCCAAGTTCCTGGACGCCAACAGCATCGAGCCGACCGAGATCGTGCTCGCCAGCAAGAAGCTCGACCGCAAGGATGCCGCCGCGATCGCGAAGGCGGCATCGAAGGTGATCGTCGCCAAGGGCAAGAACGTTCGTGAGTTCAAGCCGGGCGGCAAGGCGTCGAAGGACGTCGTCGACGCCATGCTCGGCCCGACCGGAAACCTCAGGGCCCCCACGCTCAGGGTCGGCAAGACGGTACTCGTCGGTTTCAACGAGGACTCATACGCCGAGGTCTTCGGCTAGGCAGCCAGCCTGTACCTGTGTGCGGCCGCCACCATCTTGCGTGAATCCAGACCTCGGCCTACTAGGTCGAGATGAGCAGCGATGCCGAGCTACGTGCCGGTCGTCGAGACGCACTCGCTGAGAAGCTGGTCGACTCGGTCTCCGGTTACTTCAACATCCTGACGGTCTACATCGGTGAACGCCTTGGGCTGTATGATGCTCTCGCCGCCGGCGCGCTGACATCGGGTGAGCTCGCGGAGCGCACCGATACAAGCGAACGCTACGTGCGCGAGTGGCTCGAGCAGCAATCCATGGCCGGCGTGCTCGAGACCGACGATGCCGCACTCGACGCCGAAGCGCGCCGCTACTCGATCCCGCCGGGCCACGACGAGGTGCTGGTCGATCGCGACAGCCTCGACTACCTGGCGCCGCTGGCCCGCCTGGCCGTCGGCGCGGCATCCCCATTGCCGGCAGTTCTCGACGCGTTCCGCAGCGGCGGCGGCGTGCCGTACGCTGATTACGGCGTCGACCTGCGCGAAGGGCAGGGTGCCATCAACCGCACCACGTTCCTCGAGCTCCTCGGCCGGGAATGGTTGCCGGCCATGAAGGACGTCGACGCGCGACTGCGCGCGACACCGCCCGCGCGCATTGCCGACGTCGGCTGCGGGGTAGGCTGGTCGTGCATCGGCATGGCGCGCAGCTACCCCGGGGCGCAGGTTCACGGCTTCGATCTCGACGAGCCGTCGGTAGAGCTCGCCCGTCGCCACGCCGACGAGCACGGTGTGGGCGAACGGGTGACGTTCCACGTGCGCGACGCCGCCGCACCGGAGCTCGCCGGACGGTTCGACCTGGTGACCGCGTTCGAGTGCATCCACGACCTGTCCGACCCGGTGGGCGTGCTACGCGCGATGCGCGGCCTGATGACCGACGATGGCGCGGCGCTGGTAGTGGACGAGCGCGTGGCCGACACGTTCATGGGCGAGGGCAATGACGTGGAGCACATCATGTACGGCTGGAGCGTCCTGCACTGCCTGCCCGCAGGCATGGCCGATCAGCCATCGGCCGCCACCGGCACGGTGATGCGCACAAGCACGCTCGAGCGTTACGCGCACGAGGCCGGGTTCGAGCGGGTCGAGGTGCTACCCGTCGACAACTTCTTCTTCCGGCTCTACCGGCTACACGCCTGACCGGTCCTCGTTCGGCCTTGACGAGGCCCCCCGGGGTCCGTTAATCATGGGACGGGCGTCTGCCCGCCCACCTGGCTCGAAGCGCACCAGGGCGGCATCCGCCGATCAGGAGGCACTCGCATGCAACGCGTCTCGCCACTATTCGTGGCCGGCCTGCTCGTGATCGTCACGAGCCTGTCGGCCCGCGCACAGACCTCGTTCGTGACGTTCGAGACCGGGCTGGTGCGCCCCCTGGCGCTGTCGCCCGACGGCACCGAGCTGTACGCCGTGAACACGCCGGACGGGCTGCTCGAGATATTCGACGTCGACGCCGGCGGCATCACACACACCGGCTCGGTGCAGGTGGGCATGGAGCCGGTCGCGGTGGCGGCCCGCAGCGCCACCGAGATATGGGTGGTCAACCACCTGTCCGATAGCGTGAGCATCGTGGACGTTTCGGGCCTGCCGCGCGTGGTCCGCACGCTGCACGTCGGCGACGAGCCCAGCGACATCGTGTTCGCGGGACCGGGCGCAAATCGTGCGTTCATCACGACGGCCCACCGTGGCCAGAACGCGCCGGTGCCGCGCGGCGACTACGAGACAGCCGGCACGGGCCGGGCCGACGTCTGGGTCTTCGACGCGACGAACCTCGGATCGTCGATGGGCGGCGACGAGCTCACGATCGTGACGCTGTTCAGTGACAAGCCCCGCGCGCTCGCCGTCAGCCCCGACGGCGGCACCGTGTACGCTGCCGCGTTCCACTCGGGCAACCAGACCACCTCGATCATCGAGCCTCTGGTGTGTGACACGAGCGCGTCGAACATGGCCAGCGACACCGTCCAGCCTGCGTGTACGGTCAGCAGCCAGTCGATGCCGGGCGGCTCTCCCCCGCCGCACAGGAATCACGAGGGCTTCGACCGTCCGGAGACCGGGCTCATCGTGAAGCTCAACCGCGACGGCGGCACCTCCGACACGTGGCAGGACGAGCTCGGGCGCAGCTGGAACAACGCCGTGCGCTTCGACCTGCCCGACGAGGACGTCTTCGCCATCAACGCCAACGCCAGCCCGCCGGTGCAGAACGACGTGTTCACCGGCCTCGGCACCGTGCTGTTCAACATGGTGACGAACCCCGTCTCGGGTGCGGTCTACGTGTCCAACACCGACTCCCAGAACCACGTGCGCTTCGAGGGCCCCGGCACGCACGCGTTCGGCATCAAGCCGCCCGGCGAGCCGCTCACCGTGCGCGGGCACCTCGCCGAGTCACGAATCTCGATCATCCAGGGCAGCTCGGTGGTGTCGCGCCACCTGAACAAGCACATCGACTACGACGCGGTGCCCGTACCGGCCGGCATCGAAGCGCGCAGCCTGGCCACACCGGTGGGCATGGCGGTATCGGACGACGGCGGCACGCTGTACGTGGCGGCGTTCGGCTCGCAGAAGATCGGCGTGTTCGACACCACCCAGCTCGAGCTCGACACGTTCGTGCCCGACTCGAACGACCACATCACCCTGTCGGGCGGAGGCCCCGCAGGGCTGGTGCTCGACGGCACCCGCCTCTACACGCTCACCCGCTTCGACAACTCGGTGGTCGTGATCGACCTCACGCTCGGCGCAGTCGGCGCCGAGATCCAGAGCGTCTCACTCCACAACCCCGAACCCGTGTCGGTCGTCGAAGGCAGGCCGTTCCTCTACGACGCCGTCCTGACCGGCAGCAACGGCGAGACCTCGTGCGCGAGCTGCCACATCTTCGGCGACATGGACGATCTCGGGTGGGACCTCGGCAACCCGGACGACGAACGCGTCGCCAACGGCAATCCGTTCGTGGACGGCAGCACCGGTGCCCCGTTTCACCCGCAGAAGGGCCCGATGACGACGCAGAGCCTGCGCGGCATGGTGAACATGGGACCCCAGCACTGGCGCGGCGACCGGCAGGGCGATTCGAACGACGCGTTCAACGCGTTCAACGTCGCGTTCCCCGGCCTGGTGGGCCGCGACGAAGGTGAGTTCTCGGCGGCCGACATGCAGAAGTTCACCGACTTCGCGCTGCAGATCCAGTACCCTCCGAATCCCGTTCGACTGCTCGACAACTCGCTACGCACGGATGAGCTGGCCGGCTTCAACCGCTACTTCGGTGCCGACACCGACGGTGGCACGAACTGCAACGGCTGCCACACGCTGGATGCGGCGAACGGCTTCTTCGGCGGCGACGGTCGTTCGACGTTCGAGGGCGAGACGCAGGAGTTCAAGGTCGCGCACCTGCGCAACCAGTATCAGAAGGTCGGCATGTTCGGCATGGCAAACGTGCCGGGCCTGGGCGGCAGCTCGGCTCACCAGGGCGACCAGATACGAGGCTTCGGATTCCTGCACGATGGCGCGATCGACTCGGTGTTCCGGTTCCTCAGCTCGTCGGTGTTCCAGCTGAACGACACCGAGCAGGGCAACCTGGAAGCGTTCATGATGGCGTTCGACACCGACCTGCCGCCGATGGTCGGCCAGCAGGTCACGCGCACCAGCAGCAACGGCGCGACCGTCGACGGTCGCATCGACGCCATGTTGACGGCGGCCGCGACCTCCTACCCCTCGAAGCTGCTCGGCCCTGGAGCGAACCAGTGCGACGTCATCGTGAAGGGCGTGTTCGGCGGGGTGCAGCGCGGCGCCGTGCGCGTGGCCGGTGGAGACTTCCTCCCCGACGACGGGACTGCGGCAATCGCCGAAAGCGTGGTACGCGCGCTCTCGAACACGCCCGGCCAGGAGCTCACCTACAGCTGCGTACCGTTCGGGTCGGGTGTGCGCATGGGCATCGACCGCGATGAGGACGGAGTACCGAACACGATCGACAACTGCCCCGCCGTATCCAACCCAGGCCAGGAGGACAGCGACGGCAACGACGTCGGCGACGCCTGCGAGCCGGGCAGCACCACGACGACGACCCTCGGTGGCACGACGACCACTTCGACCACCAGCACCACCACGTTGCCGACCACACGACCGTTCGCGACCCGCAGCCTGAAGATCGGTCGGCTCACGAAACCGGCCGGCGAGCAGAAGCTCACGCTCAAGAGCCTCGACCTCAACGGTGCCGGACTGTTCTTCTCCCCCCCGGGCGAGCAGCTCACGATCACGCTGCAGACCGGCGGCGGACAGACGGTGGGCCAGGCGACGATCGCGGCCTCCGACCCCGACTGGAAGAGCTCGGCCAGCCGCTTTCGGTGGAAGGCGAAGACCGGCCCTCACCCTGACGGGCTCGTCAAGATGACCGTCGGTGTTTCGGGAGGTCCGTTCAAACTGACCGTGAAAGCCCGGGATCTGGACGCTTCCGGCGCCGCAGGCGTAACCGAGTTCATCGTTACGTTCACCATCGGCGACGATACCTGGTCGGGGCAGACGCCCCCCTGCGAGCTTTCCGGCAGCGGCAACACGCTCAAGTGCCGCTGATCTGCCGGGCACCGGCGCAGCCACACACCCGATCGGGTTACGACGATAGAAAGGGCGCGTGGCTGGCCTTGGCGCAGCCCTGTATGCATAGCTAGTACAGCGCAACTTGAAAGCGCTGCAGCGGTAACGCCATGATTCCTAGCAACCTGATGGCGAGGCCGGCTGCGTCCGTGCGTGATCGACCCGGCAGAGGAGGGGGCTGCAGGGTCGGCTCGACCGCGTGGCGCTACCTCCTCGGAACCTGTCTCTCCTGCGTCCTTTTGACGTCCGGCGTCGCCACGGCTCGGGCGGAGGTGCCGCCACCCAACTACATGGTCGCGTTCATCGGCGACCAGTCCCTCAGCTCCAACGCGCGGGCGGTCTTGCAGATGATCGAGGACGAGGGCGCCGAGGCCGTCGTGCATGCCGGGGACTTCGACTACGACGACGATCCCGAGGCCTGGGATGACATGCTGAACGACATCCTCGGGCCCAACTTTCCGTACTTCGCCTCGGTCGGCAATCACGACCACGGCGACTTCTACGGATCGGGCGGCTACCAGGAGTACCTCGAGGCGCGCATGAACCGCATCGGCGCTAGCTGGGAGGGCGACCTGGGCGTGATGTCGTGGCATCGCTGGTCCGGCCTTTCCATCGTGCTGGTCGCACCCGACGAGTTCGGACAGGGCGACGGCATCCACGACGTCTACATCCGCGATCAGTTCGCGCTCGACGACTCGATCTGGCGCGTGGCCACCTGGCACAAGAACATGAACAAGATGCAGGTGGGGGGGAAGCCCAACGAGACTGGCTGGGGTGTGTACGAGGAATCGCGCAAGGCGGGCGCCATCATCCACACCGGCCACGAGCATGTGTACTGCCGCACCCACCTGATGTCCGACATGGACGATCAGGTGATCGCCAGCACCGACAACACGCTGGTCCTGGCTGCCGACGACACGACCACCGGCATCGACGAGGGCCGCAGCTTCGCGTTCGTGTCGGGCCTGGCCGGCAAGAGCATTCGCGACCAGGAGCGCGACGACGACTGGTTCGCCGCGATCTACACCGAGGACCAGGACGCCGAATACGGCGCTCTGTTCGGCGTGTTCAACTACCTCGGCGACGAGCGGCTCGCGTACTTCTACTTCAAGGACATCAACGGGTTCATCGTCGACGAGTTCTTCGTCGAGACCTCGCTGCTGCAGACCACCTCGACCACTTTGTCGACGACGACCACCACCATCCCCACCTCCGGCATCATGGTCGAACAGGTGAGCACAGGCACCTCGAGCTCCTCGGCACTCGTCGCCACCGACGACGACCTGACGGCGATGAACCAGAACGTCTACCTGGTGGCCGTCTCGTCGAAGCCGAACGCGGACGTCATCGCCGTCGACGGCCTCGACGTCGCCTGGAGCGAGCTCGTGCAACAGTGCGCCGGCCGCGACCAGACCGGAGTGTCCGTGTGGATGAGCAACGGCTCGGCACGTATCGACGGCCCCGTGACCGCCACCTTCGACGGCCCGCCCTCGAATGCGGTGATCACCGTCACACGATACTCCGGCATCGACCTCGCCGCGCCCGTGAGCGGACTGGCTTCGGCGAACACCAACGGAAGCGTGGGAGCATGTACGGGCGGACAGGACGGACAGTCCTACGTGATGCCGCTGACGACCGCCGACCCGAACTCGATGGTGTACAGTGCGGCCGCCATGCGCAATCAGACGCACTCGCCGGGCTCGGGCTTCACGGAGCGGGCCGAGGTGGTGAGCGGTACTGCAGGCACCGCGGCGTCTCTCGCGACTTCCGACCGAACCGTCGCACTGGCCGCGCCGATCAACGCCACCGGGTCTTTCAACGCGCCGGTCGACTGGGCCGCCGCCGCGCTGGTGCTCCGACCGGCCGGGGTCACGACCACGACGACCAGCACGACGACCACCACGCTCGACGTGCCGACGCCGGGCGACTTCGAGACGAGGACCCTACGCGTGAGCGCGCTCAACAAGCCACCGGGCGATCAGCGCTGGACCTTGAAGAGCGACGAGGTGAACACGGCCGGCGTGAGCCACGATCCGTCGAATGAGGTCGTGACCCTGGTGTTCACCGACGGCGCGACGACCTTGATGGAAGCCACGATTCCCGCCGGCGACCCGGGCTGGTCGGTCGCCGGCACCCGGTACCGCTGGAAGGCGAAGTCCGGTTCTCACCCGAACGGCCTCACACGACTCACCATCAAGGACAACGGCGGCGTGCTGAAGATGAGCGCACGAGCGAAGGACGTGCAGGTGACCGGAATGCTCGGTCAGCCGGCCGTGACGGTAACCATGGTGATCGGCGACGACCTGTGGACGGGCCCCACGCCGCCGTGCAGCACGACGGGCAACGCCAACGTCCTCAAGTGCCGCTGATGATGCCGGGCTGCTAGGGCTGCGGGCGGACCTTCAACGTAGCCCGCCCCTGCGCGTCGAAGCCCACGAGTGACGCCTCGCTGTCGGCGTCGAGCACGGCCACGATCCCGTTGGCCGTTGCCGCCTTCCACATGTGAAGCCACTTCTGCGCGACCTCGCGCCGCAGCGCCGGGTCGGCCCGTTGCCAGCCCGGCCCGACGCGGACCAGGAGCAGGCGTTCCAGATCGGCCTTGCGCTCTACCGAGACGACATCGAAGGCCTCGACCATGTCCGCGGCGCGCAGACGCGCCATCACCTGAGCCGCGCTCAGCGAGTGCGCGTGCGCCGTGGTGACCAGTCCGGCCAGCACGGCGGCCGAGATCAGCGCGAGCCGGAACCGTGCCGAGCGGCGCGCGATGGGTACGACCTGCTTCCGGTGGCGCCCGGTCGCCTCAGCCACGCTCACCGGCGGTGTCGGTAGAGGCCGCCGATACGCGCGCGCCGGCCGCCTCGTCCTCGGCGGGGCCGTCACCGTCGGTGGCGGCCTCATCCTGCTCCGGCGGGCCCTCAGGATCCGTCGCGGCCGTCTTCTCGTCGGTGCCGGAAGCCGGCTCATCGTCAACCTTGCTGCCGCCGTCGAGCGCCGAAGCAGGGATGATGATCTTGTGGATCGGCAGATGGCCCTCCACCTGGTGCCGCTTGCCCTCGCTGAGTACCGACAGGTTGAGCGTCGACAGCGACTGCGCGGGCACGGGCGGAACGGGCCCCGCCTCGACGGGCAGCCCGGGCGGATCGAAGCCGTCGCCGAGGAGGTCGACGAAGATCGGGTTCGTGAACGCGACCGACTCGAGGCCGGGCACGATCTGGTCCGTGAACGGATCGGGCGTCGGCAGCGGCGAGATCTTCTGGCCGGCCTCTACGATGATCCAGCTGTCGACTGCCAGCGACAGCGTTATCTCGCCGATGCTCTCGAAGCGCGTCGACTTCTTGCTGCCCGACGTCGCCTTCTTCGGCTTGCTGATAGCCGGGCTGCTCGTGTCGTCGTACGACGAATCGAGGAAGCCGTTCACATAGATGCGGACCTCTTCGACGGGAATCCAATGCGTGGACTGCACTTTGATGTTGACCGTCACATCCGTCGTTGCCGGCACCAGTGTCTCGCCGACTCCGACGCTCGTGGCGCCGGTATCCTCGACGGTGACCTCGAGGTACGGGCCCGTGGTGCCTACCATCTTGCCGTCGACGATATTCGTGTTCATCGTCGTGACGTTGAGCGCGCTCGGGTCGTCGCCGACGCCCAGCACGTAGGTGCGGCCGTAGCCCGCCGTCTCGAGCGTGAGGCGATGAGAGTCGGACACGCTGGTACCGCCGATGAACGGCACGGTAGTACCGTCGGTCTGATTGAGAAGCGAGAACCAGTCGCGGCGCATCTCGAGATACGCGTCGATGTCGACCTCGTTCATGATCTCCATGCAGTCGAAGTCGATGTTGCGGTTCCCTTCCGGGTTCGCCACCGCCGAGATCCCCGGGCCGAGCACGTCGTCGTCGAGCAGCAGGTCGTTCGGCGGCGAGGTGATGACCACGTCGGGGTCGTACCCGAAGTTGTTGAAGAAGCCGATCGAGGTGATGCCCGAAACGCCGGCGCGCGGATGATTGTACTGAATCACCTCGGCGCCCTGTGCACGCAACCGGCTGTACACGAGATTCGGTGCAACGAACTCGTCCTCGATCGAGCCGTCGCGCCGCGCGTCGGCGTCGACCGTCTGGGGCCACGCATTGATGTGACCGATCGAGTCAGGGAACGCCGGCGGGTTGGGCACCGACCCGGTCACCTCGTTGCCCACGATCGACGTGATGCTGTCCTCGAGGCCGAGGCCCGTGATGATCGACGAGTAGTCCGTGTGATAGTCGTGGTCGGTGGCCACCATGACCTCGACCTGCTCGGCCGCGAACGTGACCACGCGGTCGTCGAGCGGCGGCGACGTGTCGAAGCTGCGTAGCGAGTGCACGTGGAAATCGGCCGACATGGCGTCGGGCGTCTCGACGATGCGCTTGACCTTCATGTTGAGCTTCTTGGTCTTGCCCTGCTTGATCTTGGCCTTCTTGCGCTTGAGCGTGTACTCGGGCCCGTGCGAACCATAGGCCTCGTAGGTTCCCGGCCGCAGCGCGACCGTTCCCGTAGCGTCGCTCACGTAGGCGAAGTTTCGCTGCGCCAGGCCACCGGCGAACGTATCCTCGTTCAGATCCGTATCGGGGCCCAGCACGCTCGCGTCGACATCGTCCCCGAAACGTGGATCGGGCGTACCGTCGATGCCGATGAACGTCACGCGGCCCGGCACGTTGACCTTGCCGACGCCCTTCACCTTCTCGAAAATCGTGATCTCGGCGAAGCCCTGGCCCGTCATCGCGGGAATCACGACCGGGGTGTCGGTAGAAGCAGCGACGACCACGCCGCTCACGGTGACGTCGTCGCGCTCGGAGGTCTTGAACGTCACGTCGTAGGTCCCCTCGGGCAGGACCACGCCGCTGAACGCGCCGGTGGAGTCGGTGTGAAAGTGGGTTACCGGGCTCGGGTCGGGTAGCCGCGTGATGGCAGGGCCGCTGGTTCGCACGGCCACCGCGCTGACCGAGATGTCCGTCTCGTCGACCGCGTCGACGTCACCCGAGATCGTTCCGTTGGAGAAGCCGATGCGGGCACCCATCACCGGCAGCATCGCGTTGGCGACCGACGCCACGTCGTTCGAGTCGCCCACGTACAGGCGCCGCTCGTAGGTGAACGAGGCGCCGGCAGCGAGCGAGCCGGAGGGGAAGTTGCCCATCGCGGTGATGAGGTTGTTGCTGAGCCCGAACAGATCGTCGACTGCCGTGACGGTGGGCAGCGTCGGTCCGCCCGCATCCGGGTCGACCGCAGCCTCCACGCCCAGATAGCCGTACGCAACCTCACCGGCGACGGCCCCGCTGGGCGGGTCGACGACACCGTCGGCCGGGCTATTGTTGCCGGGTCCGGCGATGAAGATCGGTGCCTCGAGGGCGGGGATGGGGTTGCCAAGGTCGAGTTCGGGGTGATCGAATCCGAGCGGGGTGGGAAAGAACCGCAGCTGGCCCGGCGAGAACGGCACGATGGCACGCGTGACCCACGCGAACACATCGAGCAAACCGCCGAGGTTCGGTGCCGCGTTCGTCGCGTGCACGTTCTCGACGGTTGTCGTGATCGTCATGTAGGTGTCGGAGTCTTTCAGAACATACTCCGTCGTGACCAGGAGGTCGGCGGGCGGAACGTCCGGGCCGAAGCCAAGCAGGTTGCCCGTGACCGTGATCGTCGCCGATGAGGCGGTGGTCGAGCCGCCGATCGTATCGTAGGTGGTGAAGTTCGAGGTGCTCAAACCGCCAACGGTGAAGAACTGACTGAGCTGGTCGTTGTCGGCGCCGACGAGCCCCATGTCGATGATGTTGCCGCCGGTGAAGCCGATCTCGCTCTGTTTCGGCGGGGCAGTGGCGCCCCCTGGCACGGTCTGCAGACCGACCTCGTCGATGATGACCTCGACGACGCCGTTCGAGAGATACCAGTCGCCGATGCCGCCATCGGCGTCGGTGCCCTGGAACAGGTGAGTGGCGGCGTTGCCGAGCGTCACTTCCTCGGCAACGTACTGCGCCTCGGCGCCGGCCGAGAAGGCGAGGACAAGCGACAGGGCGGAGCCCGCCAGAAGCTTCGTGCGAACCATGAGATGTACCTCCACGCGGCGATGCGCCGCAGCCGGATGCGAATGTCCTAGCCTAGACCGACTGATACCCCAGATGCAACGCGGAAACTCCCCATTCGGGGGCGTTTCGGTGCGTCGACGCGGCTCGGACGATGGGCTAACCTGCTACCCCCCGATCGCGCAAGCGCACCATCGGTACCGGCATGAGCCACATCTTCGGCGAGATCAGGCAGAACGGCTACGTGGTGCGCGACATCGAGGCCGCGATGAAGCACTGGTCGGAGGTCCTCGGGGTCGGCCCGTTCTTCTACTTTCCCCATCTCGTGGCCGAGGAATTCATCTACGAAGGAGCTCCGTCGCAGCCCGACCTGTCGATCGCGATCGCCAACTCCGGCGACCTGCAGGTGGAGCTCATCCAGCAACACGACGACGCTCCGAGCATGTATCGCGACTTCCTCGCCGCCGGGCGGGAGGGCCTCCAGCACGTCTCGTCGTGGGCGGCCGATCTCGACGCGACCATCGCGCGTGTGTGCGGCGCGGGCCATCGCGTGGTGCAGAGCGGCTCGCTACCGGGGGGGCTGCGGTTCGCCTACTTCGACACCGAGCTGCACCCGGGCACCGTGTTCGAGATCTCGAACCTCGCCGGCGAGCTGGCCTACATCCCCGAGATGGTGGCCGAAGCAGCACGCGACTGGGACGGCACCGACCCGATCCGTCAGATTCCGCTGGCCCCCTGAGACCGCGATCAGGCGGGGTGCGACGCAACCGAAGCGCGATTCCGCGCTTGTGTGGCCATGCGACAACACCGTACGATACGCGCCGCCGCTCGGCGCTCGACGGGCGACTGGAGGAGCTCGATGACCACGACTGCCACCATCTCTCGGGGCGCAGCTAAAGCACCCAGGACCGCGCTCGCCGCGACCATCCTCGTCGGCCTTCTCGCCGACGCAGGAGCTGCCTGGTCGGCCGACGCCGCCGTCGTATGCGAGAGCACCGCGGCCAAGAGCTTGAGCACCTGCGTGAAGAAGATCAGCGCCGCCGACCGCAAGTGCTACCTCGCCACGGGCGCCGCCTGCTCGACGAGCGACAAGAAGGTGACCAAGGCGCTGGCCGGGCTCGAGACGAAGATCGCGAAGAAGTGTCCATCCGACACGGTGGTTCAGGATGCCGGCTATGGCCCGATGCTCACGCAGCAGGCTCTCGTAGATCGCATGAAGGGTGCGTGCACGGCCGAGGTATCGTCACTGGCGGCGAGAAGCTTCGGGGGTCCACACGGTGCGGCGCTTGGCACCGCGAGCGCCGAGGGACGCGACTGCCTCGAGACCACCCACAAGCAAGGCGCCGGCTACCTGACGAAGTCAGCCAAGCTGCAGTCGAAGTGCGTCGTCAAGACGCGCAAGGGCGGCGCGTGCGATCTCGCCAAGACCACATCCAAGATCGACGCGCTGGCAGCGAAGGCCGAGCAGACCGTCGCCGAGGCTTGCGAGCCCGCGGCGGGACTCTCTACCGTCGTGGCCGTCGGCCACACCGATTTCGTCGCGCGCACCGGGGCGCAGGGTCGTTGCATGACAGCCACCTCGCACGCCGACGCCACGCCGCTCTCCCTCGACTGCGGCCCGCGCACGGCCATCGCGACGCCGTCGCGCGGCACCTACATGCAGGTGACGCTCGACGAGTCGGAGTTCGGCACGCGCTGCGGCGACGGCAGCCCGTTCGCGTTCTGGATCCGGCTGGCGCCCGAAGGCTACCCGGTGGAGAACGTGGTCGTGCACATGCAGGGCGGCGGCGTGTGCATCTTCGAGGCCGACTGCGCGAGCCGTTCGGCCGACCTGTTCGAGGCGCTCAGCGACCCGCCGGCGACCAGCGGAATCATGTCGAACGACGAGCTGGTGAGCCCGTTCGCGAACTGGACCAAGGTGTACCTGCCGTACTGCAACCAGGACGTGTTCATCGGCGGCGGCACGACCAGCGACTGGCCGAGCGTCACCGTGCATCGATACGGCGCGCTCAACGTACGTACCGCCATGCGCTACGTGCGTGACGTGATCTGGCGAGAGCTCGACCAGACCACCACCGAGGGCTACCGCAACGACCGCCCGACCACCCTGTTCGGCGGCACCTCGGCCGGCGGCTTCGGGACACTGTTCAACTACCACTGGATGCTCGACGACCTGCAGTGGCCGCACACCTCGGCGTGGCCCGACGCCGCCCTGTCGCTCGACAACGGCGAGGTACTCGGCATCGTGGGTCTCGGCGCGCTGCTGATCTCGAACTCGCCGCCGTTCGGGTGGTCGGCCCAGCCGTACCTGCCGCCGTACTGCTTCTCGAACACGTGCGCGGCGGGGCCCACCGGCTATGTCGCCCATGCACCGCGGCTCAAGGCCGTTCCCGAGCAGCAGTTCCTGATCCTGTCGAACCAGGTCGACGACACGCAGGTGAACACCACGTTCTTCGACACCGAGGTCGAGTGGATCAACACCGCGCGCCAGTCGTACTGCGACACCGCGGGCCTGAACGGCATCCGCTACTTCCTGCCGGCGATCACGGCCAGCACGCACGTGATCGCGACGAGGGAGAGCCTCTACACGACCTACTCGGTGGACGGCGAGATCATGCGCGACTGGCTGGGCGGGGCGATGAGCACGCCGGACGGCGTGGTCGACAGGGTAGAGGAGGGCACGCTCACGACCGATATCCCGGGCGTCGCGGCCTTTCCCTGCACGTTGCCCTGAACGGTCGCTTCAGCGCTCACCGGTCAGCGGGACGAACGACACCGCCAGCACCTTGCGTTCCGACACGTCGCCGTCGGCATCCTTCTCGACGATGGTGAGACGCTGCACGGCACCCTGCCTGCCGACCGGGATGATCATCTTGCCGCCGGGCGCGAGCTGCTCGACGAGCGGCGCCGGCACGTGGTCGGGCGCGGCGGTGACCATGATCGCGTCGAACGGCGCATGCTCGGGCCAGCCCTGGTAGCCGTCACCGATGCGCGTCGTGACGTTGTCGTGACCGAGCGCGGCGAGGAGCTTTGCGGCGCGCTCGCCGAGAGGTCCTACGATCTCGATTGTGTAGACGTGCGCGGCCACTTCGGCCAGCACGGCGGCCTGATAGCCCGAGCCCGTACCCACCTCGAGGACGACGTCGTCTTCATCCAGCGCCGCGAGCTCGGTCATCAGCGCGACGATGTAGGGCTGTGAGATGGTCTGGCCCTCGCCGATCGGAAGCGGACGGTCGGCATACGCCGAGGCCTGCAATGCCGGCGGCACGAAGCGATGGCGCTCGACCGTCGCCATGGCCGCGGCTACGCGAGCGTCGACCGTGGCGCGACCGGTGACCGACGGGTTCGACGCGTAGTGCGCCTGGATGACGCGGACCATCCGGGCGCGCTCATCGGCTCGGGCAACGCTTCCGGCATCGTGCGGCTCGCGTGCAGCCGCAGAGCCACTCGACGGCTCGGCGTCGGCCGCAGAGCCGTTGCTGCGGCAGCTCACCGACATCGACACCAGCAACAGTGCCGCCAGCGTTGCGGCCGCCCGCCTCGACGAGTGGGCTGACGAGCGGGTCGCCGAGAGAGTCGTCGACCCGGTCGACCAGCGATCGGTCGACAAGCGCTTCACGGCTCCCGTCATGGAACGAAGCCCGCCCGTCGTGCAATCACAGGTCGCAGAGCTCGCACCGTTCAGGCACGCAGGACCCGGCCGGGAGCGAGACCGGAGTGGTAGCGTGGGCCGTCGATCACGTGGTGACCGTTGATGAAGACGTGCTCGATCCCGACGGGCGCGCTGGCCGGCGAGGCGAACGTGGCCGTGTCACGCAGCCGGTCACCGTGGAGTACGACCAGATCGGCGGCGGCACCCGGCTCGATGCAACCGCGATCGGTGAGGCCCAGACGCTCGGCCGCGGCACCGGTCATCTTGCGAACCGCCTCCTCGAGCGTGAACAGCCCCGCCTCCACGTAGGTCGCCAGCACGCGCGGAAACGTGCCGAAGCTGGCAGGGTTCTGGTGACCGTGCTCGGTGACGAACGTGTCCGTCTCGATCGTGCACAGCGGGTGAGCGAGTACCGCTCGCAGCGCCGTCTCGTCGTCGTCGTCGCCGCTGTAGCGGTGGATCAGCACGCGCGCGTTGCGGTGGCTTTCCACGACCAGGCGGGCGTAGAAGTCCCAGATGTCCATGCCGGCACGCTCGGCGGCCTCGCCGACGAACAGGCCGTCGTAGTCGTCGAACTCCGCGGCATTGGCGCGCATGATCTGGATGTCGGTGAGATCGAAGCCGACCTCGGCGAATGCCGCGTCGGCGAACGCACGCAGCGCCGCCATGTCGTCGGGCGAGGAGAGGATCTTCTCGAGCTCGGGCAGCACCTCGGGCGGAAACAGCACGGCCGCGGTCGTGTTACCGGCCGTGTACGGGAACGCGTCGAACGCGACGTCGAGCCCACGCTCGCGCGCCGCCTCGATCCTCGCCAGCGCATCGACGTGGGTCGGCCAGGTACGACGTCCCACGAAGATGAGATGGCTGATCTGCAGTCGCGCGCCGGCATCGTCAGCGACCTCGAGCATCTCGTCGATCGCGCGCAGGTTGTGGGCGAGCTCGTTCGCGTCGCTCTGGTACACCCCGCTCATGCGGCTGTAGGCACGAAGGTGCGAGGTGAACAGCCGGTCGGATGCGGCCGCCCAGCGCGCGAACGCGGCCAGCTCGTCGTGGCCGGCGAAGATTCCCGGCGCGTAGCCCAGCCCCGTGCTCACGCCGAAGCAGCCCGCATCGAGCGCCTCGCGCACCAGACGCTCCATGTCGGCGAGCTGGCCTGCGTCGGGTTCGGCGGGGTCGAGCGGGCCGCATACCGCAGCGCGAACGGCCCCGTGACCCACCAGCTGCGCGATGTTGAGCGCGGGCGACGCGTCGTCGAGCACGTCGAGGAACTCGGCCATCGTCTCCCAGCGCAGGTCGAGCACGTCATCGACGATCAGGCGGCTGGCCTCGGTCGCGGCGCGTCGGTTCGCCGCGGTGACCGGTGCCGGGCTGAAGCCACAGTTGCCACCGACCAGGGTCGTCATGCCCTGACGCACGAACGGCTCGACCAGACGCGCATGGTCGACGCCGGGCAGGAGCCAGTCGGAGTGGCTGTGGATGTCGATGAAGCCCGGCGTGACCGTCTTGCCCGTGCAATCGAGGGTCACGCGCGCTTCGGTATCGCGCAGATCACCGACCGCGCTGATCCGGCCCCCGGCAAGCCCCACGTCTTCACGGCGAGCGGGCGTGCCGCTACCGTCGATCACCGAACCACCAAGAAGAACCCTGTCGAACGCCACTTGTGCCTCGGTGCCCTATACGAACGCGGCTCGGAGGTCGAGGGTGGGGCGGCTCCCGAGCGCGTCGAAGTTCTCGCGCAGCCAGGCATCGCAGGTCACCGAGCCGGCATCGCGCAGTCGCCGAAGCGCGTTCCAGTCGGCGTCGAACTTGCTGCTACCGGTCGCGGGAGTCCCGAGGCTGGCCGGATCGACGGTGTGCAGGCGAACGCGGCGCAGCCTCGCGTCCTCCTCGATGCGGCCCTCGTCGATGAGCTTCGAGACGAACTCGATCGAGCGCATCTCGCGGATCAGGGCCGAGGTGAACGACACGTCGCTGATGCGGCCGAGAAGCTCGGACGCACAGGTGGGCAGCTCCTCGACCTGCATCGGCGCGCTCTGCACGAGCACGATGTCGCTCGCCTCGCACTCGTAGATGAGAGGATAGATGGCCGGATTGCCGAGGAACGCTCCATCCCAGTAGCTCTCGCCGGCGATCTGCACCGGCTCGAACAGGTAGGGCAGACAGGACGACGCGCACACGGCGTCGGCGGACAGCTCCGCGCCGCTGAACACCCGGATCTTGTTCGTCTTTGCGTTCGTCGCGTTGACGAACAGCTTCACCGAGTCGTCGCGACGCAGACCCTCGAAGTCGACGGTCTCGACGATCACCGAGCGCAACGGGTCCATCGTGGCCGGGTCGAACTGATACGGCTGCATCAGGCCGTTCATCAGATCGTGGAAGCAACGCGTGGAAAGCCCGCGGCGGCTGGAGTACCACAGCGCACGCATGGCCCGCAGCCAGAACCGGCGCTGCGGCCGACACTCCTCGGAGATGCGCCGCCAGAACGTCTCGAGCTTCTCCCGCGCCCGCTCGGGACCGCCCTCGTTCAGGCCCTGCGCCACGAGCGCGCCGTTGATGGCACCGGAGCTGGTGCCGCTGATGCCCTCGATGTGCAGACGGTCATCGGCCAGCAGGCGGTCGAGCACGCCCCACACGTAGGCGCCGTTGGCACCGCCGCCCTGGATGGCCAGGGTTACGACCTTGTCGTCCATCGTGCCGCGCCCCGGGCAACCCCGAATTGCCCGCGAGCGCGGCAATTCTAGGCCCCGGCACGAGGCACGTCCACGCGGCTCGGGTCGCACGCCGCCCGCATCGCCCGGTCCGACGTTTGCGCTGGGCGCGGCTCCATCGTTTTACTTCTCGTTTGTTCCCGGCCCACCAGGGCCATCGCGCAGCCAAGGACCCGAGCCGTGTCAGATCCGCAGCCTCACCTCCTCGTAGACAAGAGCGACGGCATCATGACGCTCATGATGAACCGTCCCGACGCCCGCAACGCGCTGAGCCCGCAGATGCTCGTGCTCATGGCACGTGCCTGGTACGAATTCCGCGACACCAGCGACCTGCGCGTGGCCATCCTCACCGGCACAGGCACCGAGAACTTCTGCGCCGGCGGCGACCTCAAGCTCACCATGCCGCTGCTCACCGGAGCGCGTCAGCCCACCGACGAGTGGGACAACGAGCTGATGGGCAACCTCACCCAGTTCACCGACGCCATCCTGCGCGGCTTCGAGCTGTACAAGCCGGTCATAGCCGCGGTCAACGGGTACGCACTGGGCGGCGGCACCGAGATGACGAACGCCTGCGATCTGCGCGTGGCCTCGGACAGCGCCATATTCGGCACACCCGAGGCGAAGGTAGGGCTGCTGCCCGGCGGCGGGTCTCTCACACGCCTGCCTCGCCAGATCCCGTATGCAAAGGCGATGGAGATGCTGATGATCGGCGACTCGTTCACGGCTGCCGAGGCGCTCGACATGGGACTCCTGAACTACGTCGTCGCTCCCGAGGAATTGATGAGCAAGGCGCGTGAGCTGGCGGGCAAGCTGGCCGACAACGGCCCGCTGGCCGTGCGCAAGATCAAGGAAGGCATCTTTCGCTCGAGCGGCCTACCACTGGCCGAAGCGCTGAAGATCGAGGACGAGGTCTCGGCCGTCGTCATGACCTCGAAGGACGCACGCGAAGGACCTCGCGCATTCAAGGAAAAGCGCAAGCCGAACTTCACCGGAGAGTAAGAGGAATCAGCATGGGAATCGTCGAGTCAGTAGAAACCACCAACGGACACCGCCAGCTACGGGTCAAGAGCCCGGTAACCCGCAAGCCGATCGGAGAGTTCACGTGTGCGAGCACCGAGGACGTGAACGCGGCCGTCGCGCGCGCCCGCAAGGCGCAGGAGGGGTGGGGTCGCCTCTCGTTCGACGAGCGCGCCGCCTACATGTGGCGCCTGCTCGATCACTTCGTGAATCACCAGGACGAGATCATCGACGCCGTGATCGCCGAGACGGGCAAGCCGCGCCCCGAGGCCATCGCCATGGAGGTGTACGCACCCTGCGACGCGATCTGCTATTACGCCAAGCGCGCCAAGAAGTTCTTGAAGCCGGAGAAACGCCGCATTCACGGACCTCTGGGCCTCATGAAGAAGCTGCGCGTGGTGTACAAGCCGCTCGGCGTGGTGGGCCTCATCACGCCGTGGAACGGGCCGATTGCGCTGGCCGTGAACCCCACAGTCCAGGCCCTGATGGCCGGTAACGCGGTCGTGCACAAGCCCTCGGAGGTAACCCCGTTCTCGACCCTGGTGTTCAAGAAGTTCACCGAGGCGGCAGGCTTCCCCGACGACCTCTACCAGGTGGTGCAAGGTGACGGCGCCACCGGCGCGGCGCTGATCGACTCGGGCGTCGACAAGGTCTCGTTCACCGGCAGCGTGGCCACCGGCCGACGCGTGGCCGAGGAATGCGGGAAGCGACTCATCCCGTGCAGCCTCGAGCTCGGTGGCAAGGACGCAATGATCGTGTGCGAGGACGCCGACCTGCAGCGGGCGGCCGACGGTGCGCTGTTCGGCTCGTGCATGAACAGCGGCCACTTCTGCTGCGGCACCGAGCGCATCTACGTGGTCGAGTCCGTCTACGAGCGCTTCGTGGAGAAAGTGGTCGAGGGTGCCCGCGAGCTGCGCCAGAGCGATGAGGGCGAGTGCGACGTGGGCCCGATCTTCTGGGACAAGCAGCTCGACATCATCGAGGCGCATGTCGAAGATGCGCGTTCGCGCGGCGCCAAGGTACTGGTGGGCGGGCGGCGCAACCCCGACCTGGAGGGCCTGTACTACGAGCCCACCGTCGTGACCGACGTCACACAGGACATGGACCTGATGCGCAAGGAAACGTTCGGCCCGATCATCTCGATCATGAAGGTCAAGGACGAGGAGGACGCGATCCGCCACGCCAACGATTCCGACTACGGCCTGAACGGCAACGTGTGGACCGTCGACCAGGAGAAGGGCTTCCGCATCGCCGAACGCATCGACACCGGCGGCGTGTGCGTGAACGACATGGCGATCACCTACGGTGTGCCGGAGGCGCCGTTCGGCGGCCGCAAGGACAGCGGCGTGGGCCAGATCAACGGCAAGACGGGCATCCGCGGCTATTGCCACGCCCAGCCGATCACGGCCGACCGGCGCGGCAAGGGCAAGATCCAGGGCGGGTTCCCGTACACGACCAAGGCGGGCAACGACATGCAGAAGTTCATCAAGATCTTGTGGGGATCGAGGATCGGCCGGTTGTTCGGATGACGCCGCTTTACCGATCGCGCCCCGGCGGCGCCGACATACACCCGGCCACGGTGCCGAACGCGATCGGCATCAACGACTTCATCTACCTCTCCGAGGGTCTGTCGAACAGCTACCTCGTCGTCACCGACGAGGGCAGGGCGGTGATCAACACCGGCATGGGCTTCGAGGCGCCGGTGCACAAGCGCGCCTACGACGCCGTCGACACCTCACCTATCCGCTACATCCTGTTCACGCAGGGCCACGTCGACCACGTGGGCGGCGCCGACCTGCTGCGCCAGGACGGTACCGAGCTGGTCGCCCAGTCGGGCAACCAGGCGCACCAGGCCGAGGACGCTCGCCTCATGCCGTTTCGCGCTGCGCGCAGCTACTTCGCGTGGGCCGAGGCCATCGACGCGGCCGGCATGGCCGCACGAGAGCGCGGCGACGAAGGGCCGCCTCCGGGGCAGGCGCGTCCGGTCCCCACCATCACGTTCGACGACCGTCTCGAGCTCGAGCTGGGCGGCCTGCGCTTCGAGCTGCTTGCGACACCGGGCGGCGAGACGGTCGACTCCATGGTCGTGTGGCTGCCGCAGCACCGGATCTGCTTCACGGGCAACCTGTTCAGCGCGCTGTTCGGCCACTTCCCGAACCTCGTCACCGTGCGCGGCGATCGCTATCGCGACGCGCTGTCTTTCGTCGACTCGCTCGACCGTGTGCTGGCTCTCGAGCCCGAGATACTGCTGGTAGGTCACCACGGACCGGTCGAGGGTAAGCAGCTCATCCGCGAAGAGCTGACGCGGCTGCGCTCTGCCGTGCTGTACGTGCACGACGAGACCGTGAAGCGCATGAACGCCGGTGAGGACGTCTTCACTGCCATGCGCGAGATCGAGGTTCCGACCGAGCTCGAGGTGGGGCAGGGGTACGGGAAGATCCCCTGGAGCGTGCGCGCCATCTGGGAGAACTACGGCGGCTGGTTCCACCAGCGCTCCACCACCGAGCTCTACGGCGTGCCGGCTGCCAGCGTGCGCGAGGACCTCGTGACGGCGGCCGGCGGACCCGACCCGATCGCCGAGCGAGCACGGGCACGAGAGGAGGCCGGTGAGCCGCTCGAGGCCATCCACCTGGCCGAGATCGCGCTCGCCGCCGACCCCGACCACACAGTGGCCCTGGAGGCCAGCCTGCGGGCCCACGAGCGCCTCCTGGAGCTCAGCGTGAACTTCTGGGAGACGGCCTGGCTGCGGCGCGAGATAGGCTTCGTACGGGAGCGTCTGGGAGCGCTACCTCCCGCTACCGCTTGACAAGGCCACCCTCGCCCGGGCTATTATCGCACGCCGTCCTATTTGGATCCGAGCGGCGGGTTTCTGCACCAAAGCACGAGTGCAGAGGGCGTCGGCGTCCACCCCCCAAGGGCGCCGGCGCCCACCCTCACCGCTCGCCGGTGGTGCGGCGGCGAATCGCTACGTATCATTGGTGGCGAGCGCCCCGGCAGCGCGATGCCAGCGCAAGGTCCGCCAGTACCATGAGCCCCGACAGCAAGCGCGCAACGAAGCGCGGACCCGGCCGCCCCTCCAAGGGAAACACACCGAAGCTCACGCGCGAGAAGGTCCTCGAGGCCGCACTGCAACGCGTCGACCGCGACGGCATCGACTCGCTCGGAATCCGTGCTCTCGCGGCCGATCTCGGAGTCGCGCCGAACTCCCTGTACTGGTACGTGCGCGACAAGGACGACCTGGTGCACGGCGTGATCGAGCGCGTGTTCGGCAACCTCGAGGCGCCCGATCCGACGGCGTCCGAGTGGCGCGAGCGCATCAAGCAGGTGTGCTGCTGGTACCGTCGGCGACTGCTCGCTCATCCCAACGTGGTCGCCGCGCCGGGCTTTCGACAGACGTTCCCGTTCTCGTTCCTGCCGCTGTGCGTGACGCTCGGATCGATCCTCGACGACGCCGGCTTCCGTGGCCAGGACCTCGTCGAGACCATGCACGGGCTCTTCTACCAGACCATCGGCTTCGTGACGCTCGAGGTCGCTCGCAGCGAGCGCGGCGTGCCGACGCGCACCGACGAGTTCGTTCTCGACCAGGCCGGGCCGGCGCTCGAGCAGGGCCAGGTCGAGGAAGCGACGGAGATGATGTCGTTCGTGCGCGACCTCGATCTCGACGCAGTCTTCGAACGCAGCCTCGACAGCACGCTGGCCGGCCTGACGGTCGACCCCACCGGCCGCGACGACGGCGATGACGATTCGCGCGGCTGACGCGCAGGGCGAACCATGATCCCCCTCGACTACCTCATCAACGACGCAGACAACCACTACTACGAGCCCGATGACTGCTTCTCGCGCCATATCGAGGAGCGGTTCAAGAAATCGACCGTCTGGATCGACCGCAGCAGCGAGGGTCCGGGACGCATGTACGTGGGCACCGAACGCTGTCACTTCTTCAGCGTGGGCACCGGCGACAGCATCGGCGCGCCGGGCATCATGAAGGAGTTCTTGCGCGGCGCGACGGAGGACGGCGGTAGCCCGAGCCTCAACCCGATGAACGGGCTGGCGATTGCCGAGTTCGTCGATCGCTCCGCGCGTGTCGCGAAGATGGACGAGCAGCACGTCGAGCGCTGCCTGATGCTGCCGACCACGGGCGTGGGCATCGAGCCGCAGCTTCGCAAGGCCGAGCACCGCGAGGTGCTCTACCCGTCGCTGCGCGCTTTCAATCGCTGGCTCGAGGAGGACTGGGGCTACGGAGAAGGCGGCCGCGTGTACGGTGCGCCGCTGATCTCGCCGGCCGATCTCGACCAGGGCATTGCCGAGCTCGACCGCGTGCTGGCCGCCGGTGCTCGATTCATCGTCGTGACGACCGGCCCCGTCGACGGTGTCTCGCCCGGCGATCCGCGCTTCGACCCGTTCTGGGCTCGCTGTCAGGAAGCGCAGGTGAACGTCGTCTACCACATCGGCAGCACGCCGTTCGGGCAGATGTACAACACGCCGTGGGGGCTGCGGGCGAACCCGCCCTCGCACCGCCACTCGCTCATGGAATACGCGCTGTCGTTCACCGAGCGACCGGTGGTCGACACCATCACCGCGCTCATCGCCGACAACGTCCTCGGCCGTTTTCCCGAGCTGAGGGTCCTGTCGGTCGAATACGGCTCGGCGTGGGTCGCGCCGCTGCTGCACAAGCTCGATCACCTGGCCCGCCTGTACAGCAAGGACATGTGGCGATTCGGCGAACCGCCGGCCTCGCCGAGCGACATGTTCAGGCAAAACGTCCGGGTCGCACCGTTCTTCGAAGACGACGTGCCGGCGCTGGCGCGCCTCATCGGCGCCGACCGCGTACTGGGAGGCTCCGATTACCCGCACCCCGAGGGCCTGCTGTGGCCGACAGAGTTCGTCGAGGAGCTCGAGGGGCTCGACGACGCCGACGTGCGGCTGATCATGCGCGACAACTTCGAGTCGCTGGTCGCCTGAGCGTGGCGAGCCACCCGTCGCACGCCGCCTGCCGCACATGAGCCTCGATCCGAGAACCCCAGTACTCGTGGGCGTGGCGGCCGTCAGCCAGCGCCACGAGGACCCACAGCGCGCGCCGGAGGCCATCAAGCTCATGACGCGTGCCCTCGAGCACGCCGCCGACGACGCCGGCAACTACGACCTGCTGACCATGGCCGACTCGGTGCGCGTGCCCCGCGGCCTGTGGGACTACTCCGACCCGGGCCGCCTCGTCGCCGACCGCCTCGTAGGGAACCGCGCCCGGACCGAGCTGGCCGAGATCGGCGTACTGCAGACGACGCTTCTCGGCGGGGCGGCGCGCGACATTGCCGCCGGCAAGGCCGACGTGGTCCTGGTGACCGGCGGCGAGGCGAAGTATCGATCTCGCCGCGCCGAGATCACCGGCAAGCGCCTTTCGATCACGCTGCAGCCCGCCAGCGCGCGGCCGGACGTGGTCTTGAAACCCGCCGACGAGATCATGCACCCCCTCGAGATCGAGCACGGCCTGGTGATGCCGGTGGGGCAGTACGCGATGATCGAGAACGCGACGCGCGCCGCCGCAGGCCTGTCGATCGAGGAGCACCGCCGCGAGATCGCCCGGATGTGGTCGGACTTCAGCCGGGTAGCCGCCGGCAACCCCGCCGCGTGGAACCGCTCGGTGGTCGCCGCCGACACGATTCGTGAGGCGAGCGACACGAATCGCATGCTCGCCTTCCCCTACGCCAAGCTCCACAACTCGAACTGGAACGTCGACCAGGCAGCGGGGCTGATCCTGTGCTCGGTCGAGGCGGCCAGACGCTACGGCATCGCCGAGGATCGCTGGGTGTTCCCGCTGGCCGTGGCCGAGTCGAACTTCATGCAACCGATCAGCGCCCGCGGCCAGGTCCATCGCAGCCCCGGCTTCGCCCATGCGGGCGCCCGTGTGCTCACACACGCGGGCCTCACGATCGACGAGGTGGCTCACCTCGAGCTCTACAGCTGCTTCCCGGTCGCGGTACGCGTGCAAGCGGCCGAAATGGGGATCGCAGCGGCCCGCCAGCTCACGGTGACCGGCGGCATGGCATTCGCCGGCGGCCCGCTCAACAACTTCGTGCTGCAGGGCCTCGTGCGAACGGCCGAGCTGCTGCGCGCCGAGCGCGGCAGTCATGCGCTGCTGACGGCTGTCAGCGGCATGCTCACCAAGCAGGGCGTGAGCCTGTGGTCGTCGCAACCGCCCGCGCAGAGCTTCGCCTTCGACGACGTCTCGGCCGATGTCGAGCGCGACGTCGACACGCGCGACGTCGTCGCCCCCGAAGACGGGCACGCAACCGTTGCCACCTACACGGTGATGTACGACGGAGCCGAGCCCGTACGGGCCCTGCTGCTATGCGATCTCGACGGCGGACGCCGGACGATGGTGGCCACCGACGACCGCGACCTGGCGGCCACGATGACTCGCGAGGAGCCCTGCGGCAGGCGGGTGAAGATCGTCGGCGGCCGCTGCGCCGGCATCGCCTGATCCCTACCGAACCGCCCCGGACACGCCGGGGAGGCCCAGCGCCTATCTACGGCCTGCGATGCTGTCCGTAGCGCCGCCCTCGATTCAGCTCGGGCCCTCAGTCACAACCACCGCTGACGGAGGAACGAGCCATGAGCACGGTCTACTATGATGACGACGCCGATACCGAGGTCCTGGCCGGTGCCGCGGTGGCCGTCATCGGCTACGGCAACCAGGGACACTCGCAGGCCCTGAACCTGCGCGATTCCGGCCTCGACGTCATCGTCGGCAACATCGAAGACGAGTACCACGCCCAGGCCGTCTCTGACGGCTTCGAGGTCACCCCGATCGCCAACGCCGTGGCGCGCGCCGACGTCGTGATGCTACTCATCCCCGACGAGGCCATGCCGGCCGTCTACGACGCCGACATCGCGCCGAATCTGACCGACGGCGACCTGCTGTGCTTCGCCTCGGGCTACAACGTGGCTTTCGAGCAGATCGTACCGGCACCGGGCCTCGACGTGATCCTCATCGCCCCGCGCATGATCGGCCCGGGAGTGCGCGACACGTACCTGAGCGGGGAGGGGTTCCCGAGCTTCGTGGGCGTGCACCAGGACCCGACCGGCACCGCGAAGGCTCGCATGCTCGGGCTGGCGAGAGCCATGGGCTCGACCAGAGCCGGCTGCATCGAGATGTCGCTGCACGATGAAGCCACCCTCGATCTGTTCACCGAGCAGGCCTTCGGCCCCGCCTTCGGCAGCGTGCTGCTGACCGCGATCGAGACGCTGGTGGGCGCCGGCTATCCGCCCGAGGCGGTACTGCTGGAGCTCATCCTGTCGGGCGAGTTCGAGTACACGTTCACGAAGATCCGCGAAGTGGGGATGCTGAAGCAGATGGAGTACCACTCGCACACCAGCCAGTACGGCTCGCTCACGCGCGGCGTCAAGTTCGCCGAGCTCATCGGCCCGCTGCAGGAGCGCATGGGCGAGGTGCTCGAAAACATTCGCAGCGGCGAGTTCTGTCGTGAATGGTCGGGCGAACGCCAGGACAGCATGAAGAGGCTCGAGGACCTCAAGGCGCTGCGCGACCAGATGCCGTTCGCCGAGTGGGAGCAGCGTGCACGCTCGGCCTTCCGCATGGACCGCGCCACCCGTACTCGCGACAGCTGACACGCACCTCCGGTGTCTTTGACGAAGCAGTGGCGGGCCGAGAAAGCCTCGGCCTGGCTCTACCGTGCGGTGGCGCGGGCGGAGAGCGACAGCACCAGGCGTACCCTCTTCGAGCAGCTCGGCGATGCGGCCGAAGTGCAGGCCGGGCTCATCGCCGACAAGCTGCGCGAAGAAGACCGATCGCCCCCAGACTTCGTGCCCTCGCGCCGCGCGCACGTCGTGGCGTGGCTGGTCGGGCGGCTCGGCCCGCGCCGCATGCTACCGGCCCTGGCGGCCATGAAGATCCGCGGCCTGTCGGTCTACGCCGCTGGATCGCCGCTGGCCGAGCACGCCATCCCTCGCTCCGTCGACGACTTCGGTCATCGTCATCGTCAGTATTCCGGATTCTTGAACCTGCGCGCCGCCGTGTTCGGTGTGAACGACGGCCTGGTGTCGAACGCGAGCCTGATCATGGGGGTGGCCGGCGCATCGTCGGACACGACGGCCGTGTTCATCAGCGGCGTGGCCGGCATGCTCGCGGGCGCGTTCTCGATGGGAGCCGGCGAGTACGTGTCGGTACGCACACAGCGCGAGCTGTACGAGTACCAGATCGGCCTGGAGCGTGAGGAGCTCGAGCTGTACCCGGCCGAGGAAGCCGAGGAGCTCTCGCTCATCTACAACGCGCGTGGCGTTCCCCTGGAACGCGCCCGGGAGATGGCGCGGCTGGTGTTCGAAGATGACGAGCGCGCCCTCAAGACGCTGGCCATCGAAGAGCTGGGCCTCAATCCCGACGAGCTCGGCTCACCGTGGGTGGCCAGCCTGTCGTCGTTCCTCGCGTTCACGCTCGGCGCGATGGTACCCGTCGCACCCCTGCTGGTGACCTCGGGCGGGCTCGCCGTTGCGCTCGCCGCCGGGCTCTCGGCGCTGGGGTTGTTCGTGGTCGGCGGTGCGTCGAGCCTGCTCACCGGTCGACGCGCCGTGTACGGAGGGCTGCGCATGCTCGCCATCGGTGGCGGCGCGGGACTTCTCACCTACGCCATCGGCAGCGCGCTGGGCGTCGCGCTGGCCTGAACGGAACAGACCGGAGGGGAGGCCCCGGCATGGCGGGCTGGGTGAGCTACATCGACGGAACGGCGATCTCCGTCCGCCTCGACGTCTCCCACCAGCTGGAGATCCAGTTCCTTCTGGTGCTATTCGGCTCGAACTTCGACAAGGTCGAGCGGCGCCCGCCCGACCTGTCCTGTGCGCGCGACGAGCACGCCGCCGTGCGCTGCCCCGAAGACCTGCTAGCGACCTGAAGCGCGGTCGCAGCCGGCACGCCGCGCCTGTAGCCGCCCGAGAAGGCCACTTCCCCTGTTCTTGCTGGCGAACGCGTGGTCGAGCTCGAGCAGCAGCCGCACCGTGTCAACGGGCTTGCCCAGGCATACGTCGGCCCGGCTGGCGATCTCCCGTAGCTCCTCCGGGTCCTCGGCCAGGCCGGTCAGCACGATCACGGTCACGCCCTCGAGCGACGGGTCGGCGCGGATCGCATCGAGGACTTCGTAGCCGCTCATGTACGGCATGACGAGATCCAGCAGCACCACCGAAGGCCGGCGCCGCCGGACCTCACGCAGGCCGGCGCGGCCGTCTTCGGCCGTATACACGGCATGGCCCGCGTCGCGCACGAGGTACTCCAGGGTCGCGCACAGCTCGGGGCAGTCGTCGATCACGACGACACAATCGGTCAGATTCGAATCGTTCATCAGCGTCTCACTCCGGATAGTTTCGTGACGATGCGGCTCGTCCAGCCGGTGATATTGCAAGAGTGTCGCCAGCGATGCGTTTGCTCGTGAACACCGGGACATTTTGCCGGTCCGGCCTGTGCGGAGGTAGACCGGGGCTGGTATTCCGTCTCGAAGTGAGACAGATGGGACCGATGCCAGTCGACCCACAGGCCCAGACAATCCTCGACGAGATCGGCACCGGCGACGACCTCGACTACGACGACCTGCCGGTGGAGGTCATCCGCGAGGGCTTCGAGGCGGTCAACGACCCGCCACCACCGGCGCCGGTCGATTCGATCCGCGACATCGAGATTCCCGGTCGCGACGCCACGGTCGGCGCGCGCGTCTACTCACCAACAGCCGACGACCCGCTCCCGGCGCTCGTGTACTTCCACGGCGGCGGCTTCGTCACCGGCAGCATCGCGAGCCACGACAGCCTGTGCCGCGCGCTGGCCGTCGCCACACCGTGCGCAGTGGTCTCGGTCGACTACCGGCTGGCGCCGGAGCACCGCTACCCGGCCGCCGCCGAGGACTGCTACGCCGCGGTTTCATGGCTCGCCGATCACGGCGCCGAACTCGGCATCGACGCGGGGCGAATCGCGGTGGGGGGCGACAGCGCCGGCGGCAACATGGCCGCCGTCACCGCCCAGATGTGCCGCGACCGCGGCGGCCCCGCGCTTCGTCACCAGCTCCTGATCTATCCCGTGATCGATGCCCGCTGTGATTCCCCCTCGCAGCACGACAACGCGACAGGCTACCTGCTCACGCGCGACATCATGCGCTGGTTCTGGCGCCAGTACCTCGGCCGCCCCGAGCAAGGCGACGAGCCCACCGCTTCGCCGAGCCGCGCGGCCGGCTTTGCCGGACTCGCACCGGCCACGGTGATGACCGCCGAGTTCGATCCGCTGCGTGACGAGGGTGAGGCCTACGCCGCCTCGCTCGAGTCGGACGGCGTGGCGACCCGGCTGATCCGCTTCGACGGACAGATCCACGGCTTCATGTCGTGGGCGGGCCGGATCGACCGTGCGCGCGATGCCATCGACGAGGCCACCGGCGCCCTGCGAACGGCGTTCGCCTGATCCCCGGGGATCGACGCCTCGCACCGCACGCGATACATGCCCGACGGGTATGACATCGGCCTTGCTCGCGCCGACGAGCTCGCAGCGCTGCCCGCTATCGAGCGTGCGGCGGCCACCGTTTTCGCACCCGCCGACCTCACGCCGACTGCAGCGGCGCAGTGCCAGCCTCTCTCGTTCTTCGAGGACGCGATGGAGGCGGGCCGGCTGTGGGTCGTACGCGCGACCGAGCCGCCGGTACCGGTCGGCTTCGCCGCCGCCACGCTCGTCGACGGATCCGCCCACCTGCAGGAGATGGACGTTCAGCCTGACCATGCACGGAAGGGACTGGGGCGAGCGCTGGTCGAGGAGGTCCGGAGCTGGGCACACAACGCGGGCTTCGCGTGGCTCACACTCACCACTTTTCGCCATCTCGAGTGGAACGCCCGGTTCTATGCGAGGCTGGGCTTCGTCGAGATTCCCGCAGAGGCGGTCGGGCCGGAGCTGCGTGCGATCCTCGACGACGAGGCCGCGCAGGGCCTCGAGCCCGGCCAGCGCGTGGCCATGCAACTCGCCCTCGCGGCTCGCCAGGCCTGAACGCACGGTTTCCCAGCCCCCACCGGCCCTCGCCCGGGGTAGCCGCAACCTCGATTTACTTCGTTCACATCCGCCGGTACGAACTCGTACTCTGCCGCCTCGCCGTGGCCGGCTCGGCTGAGTCGCCGCCGCGAATCACCCGCCGCCACAGGAGAAGGAAATGACGACCGACACAGATTCGTCTCGTGCCGACCTCCGCTTCATCGTCATCGGCGCGGGCATGGCAGGCATCCTCACCGCGATTCGACTGAAAGAAGCAGGCCTCGAGAATTTCGCCATCTACGAGAAAGCCGATCGCCTGGGTGGCACCTGGCGCGAGAACACGTACCCCGGCCTTGCCTGCGACGTCCCGTCGCACCTGTACAGCTACTCCTTCGCCCCCAACCCCGAGTGGAGCCACGTGTTCTCGCCCGGCCCCGAAATCCAGGCTTACTTCGAAGACATCGCGCGGCGCTACGGTGTGGACTCCCGCATCCAGTTCGGCAAGGAGATCGAGCGCTGCGAGTTCAAGAACGGCCGCTGGAGAATCGAGGCGGCCGACGGAACGACCGACGAAGGCGATTTCGTCATCGCGGCAACCGGCGTCCTGCATCACCCGAACGTTCCGGACATCGAGGGGCTCGACAGCTTCGAAGGAGCCGCTTTTCACAGCGCGCGCTGGGACCACGACGTGCAGTTCGCGGGAAAGCGCGTCGGAGTGGTGGGCACCGGCTCGACGGCGATCCAGATCGTCTCTGCGCTCGTCGACGAGGTGGCCGAGCTCACCTTGTTCCAGCGCACGCCGCAGTGGGTGATGCCCACCGAGAACCCCGCCTACGGCGACGAGGAGAAGGCCGCGTTTCGAGAACACCCCGAGACGATGAAGCAGCTTCGCGCCGAGTTCTCACGAGCGTTCACCGACGGGTTCTCCAATGCCGTCGTCGACGCGTACTCGCCGGAGCTGCAGGGCATCCACGACGCCTGCGTCGCGAACCTCGAGCAGAGCGTGAAGGATCCGGAGCTCAAGGAAAAGCTGCGCCCGGACTACCGGGCGGCCTGCAAGCGCCTGATCATGTCGGCGGACTTCTACGACGCCATCCAGCGACCCAACGCGACGCTCGTCGCCGAGGGCATCGAGCGGGTCGAGAAGTCGGGCGTGCGCTCGAAGGACGGTGAGCTGCACGAGCTCGACGTCCTCGTCCTGGCCACGGGCTTCCGGGTGGACAGCTTCATGCGCCCGATGAACGTGATCGGCCGCGACGGCGCCACGCTCGAGCAGGTGTGGAACGACGGCCCGTACGCGTACATGGCCATCGCGATCCCCGAGTTTCCGAACTTCTTCATGATCAACGGGCCGAACGGCCCGGTGGGCAACTTCTCGCTGATCGACGTCGCCGAGCTCCAGTACGCCTACATCATGCAGCTCATCGAGCAGGTGATGGGCAACGGACATCGAGAGATCAGCGTATCGCGTGCCGCCATGGACCGATTCGACGCCGAGCGCAGGGAAGCCGCGAAGAGCACGATCTGGAGCAGCGGCTGCAAGAGCTGGTACCTCGACGCGACGGGCACGCCGACCGCGTGGCCATGGACGTTCGACCGGTTCCGGGACGAGATGACCGAGCCCCGGCTGGCCGACTACGAACTGGAATAGGAGAGAATCCCGATGGAAGCAGCACCGAAGATCGCCGCGGTAGAGAAGTACGTCGAGGCCTTCGAGGCGAAGAGCATTGACCTGATTCGCGACCTCTTCGCCGACGACGCCACGGTCGAAGACCCTGTCGGTACGGACGTATACGACGGCATCGAAGCGATCCTGGGGTTCTACCGCAACGCGTTCGAGATGAACGCCAGGCTGGAGCTGACCGGAACGCCGCGCTGCGCGGGCAACGCGGTCGCGTTCCCGTTCCGGGTAGACGCCGCCGGCATGAAGCTCGAGTCGATCGACGTGTTCGAGTTCGGTGCCGACGGCAAGGTGGTCAGCATGAAGGCGTACTGGGGGTCGGAGAACGTGCTGTCCTGACACGCGGGCGATGCCCCCGGGGCCTCGCCGTCAGCGGCGCGCGAACAGCTGCCGTGTACCGCGCTTGACGTTGTGGTAGATGAGGCCACCGTCCACCGCGAAGATGAGCGGAATCGAGTATCCCTCGCGCCAGTGTGGATTCAGACGCTCGTACTTCCGTGCGAGCGATGCCGCCTCGGCAGACTTCGGCAAGCCTTCTGAATCCGCCACGTTCTGGTTCATCACCAGCCCGAGCTCGTCGCTCCAGTCCTCACCGAAGATGTCGGCCGCGAATGTCCTGAGCGCGGCCTCCTGCCAGGGAGTGACAGCCTCGTCCTGCAGCGTTACCACGTTCCCCGACGTACGCGACAGGGACACGTAGCTCTGGGGAAACGCCGACGTCACGAAGTACATTCTGCGCAAACCGTACCGCGCAATCGCTCTGGGCAGCAACACCCACGGCGCGATCATCGTCTTGTAGTGGCCGCGATAGTCCTTGTGAAAGTAGAAGTACTTCGAGTACATCAGCAGCCCACGCCGGCCCAGGTGCTCGACCGGGATGTAGTGGATCGTGAAGAACCCCTTGACGGCACCGTCGCTGTCGAGAAACGCCAGGATCGCGGCATTCTCACGAGTCGTGAAGGCATGGAAGTAGTCCCAGTCCTCCTCTCGCGTGCGCGTCAGCGTGAGCATCGTGAGACGCAGTTCCCAGATCTCGCGAAGCAGCGCCTCGTCGAGATCCGAGCCCTCGATGTAACGAAAGGTCAGCGATCGGTCTTTCCGCGCCGCAGCCATCGCGCTGCAGGTTCTTCGCCAGGCACGCCGCTGAGTCCAGATCTACCCTGCCGGCCAGGCCTTGCCTGCGGTTCAGCGTCGAGGATCTACCGGCGAGCGAACCGTGCGCGCGTCCTCGATCACAAGATCTCTCAGCGCGCGGCCGGCGTCGTTCTCGAGCACCGGGATCGCGGTCGCGAGCACGTCGTCGACCACGCGCTGAAGACGCACCACATCCCCGTCGCGATACTCGGGTAGCACACCACAGAAGAAGAAGCCGAGCGGTCTCAGCTGCTCGACGCCGGCCGGGGTCGCCGGGTCGGCCAGGGGTAGATCGATCTGGACCGCGTGCACGTTCGCGGCCCGCCCGGTCGCCAGCGCAGCCTCGACCTGACGAACCAGGTCGGATCCCGACTGCACGACGTTCATCCGCTGCACACCGCGCCGTTCGTCGACCGCTGCCTCGAGTGACGCCGGCGCCATCGCGAGCCCGGAGGCAGGATCGGCCTCGTGTCTCGAAAGCCCGGCCCGCTCGTAGACGTCGCGAACGATCGCGGTGTAACGCGCCGGCGGGAACACCTCGCGCTCGGGCGCATCCCGCATCGGCAGGTAGCGAATGAGCGACGCCGTTCGCGCGCCACCGGCGGAGTCCTCCATTTCCCTGAACGACGTCTCGGCCGGCATGTTCGACAGCATCAGGCCCGACTCGGCGCCGATCTCGGCGCCCAGCTTCTGCGTGGCACCGTGCACCGTCACCGGGTAGTCGTGAACGGCCACGAGGCCCAGATCGACAGCCTGCCGCGCGAGCTCGATCGCCACTGAGCGCGCGATCTTGCGCCCACGATAGCGCGGATCGACCAGCGTCGTGCCGGCATCGGCCGTGATGTCGCCCGTTCGTCGCAGCGAGATGCCCATGTGACCCACGACCTCGCCGGCTGCATTCACGGCCACGATCGACCGGAGGCTGCCGCCGTCGATGCGCCGGGCTATCCCTTCTGAGTCGTAGAACGACCGGTCCGCGTACGTGTCGCCGTAGCACCGGCGCACGCACGCGACGAGGCGCGGGGCCTCACCCGCATCAAGACATCGTACGGAAATCGTCTCGTCCATCGGTCGTGGGCCTGCAGCTGTCCGCGCTCACCATGCACCGTGATTGCAGACAGCGCATCGACCAATCTAGTTGCAGCGTTCCGTTGCTGCCATCCGACTCGACCCGGGGATCGCAGCGACTCGCCGCTCGTTGACCTACGACGGGCAACGACTTACCAACGGTTCGGGCGCCGACGCCTCGCTCGACGCGAGCGCGCGCGGCCCGTGCGACAGGAGGACACGACATGAACAAGTACGCTGCGGAGCTCGTGGGAACGTTCTGGCTGGTGCTCGGAGGATGCGGCAGCGCGGTGCTCGCCGCCGCGTTCCCGGAGGTCGGCATCGGACTGCTGGGCGTGGCATTCGCGTTCGGCCTCACGGTGCTGACGATGGCCTACGCCATCGGGCACATCTCGGGTTGTCACCTCAATCCCGCCGTATCGGTCGGGCTGTGGGCCGGAGGCCGTTTCCCGGCCGCTCAGCTGGTTCCGTACATCGCGTCCCAGGTCGTCGGCGCGCTGATCGCGGGCGGCGTACTCTACCTCATCGCCAGCGGCAAGGCCGGCTTCGACCTGTCGGCAGGCTTCGCGTCGAACGGCTACGGTGCGCACTCGCCGGGCGGCTACTCCATGCTGGCGGCGCTCCTCACCGAGGTGGTCATGACGATGATGTTCCTCTTCATCATCCTCGGCGCCACCGACGAGCGCGCGCCCGAGGGCTTCGCCCCGATCGCGATCGGACTGGGACTGACGCTCATTCACCTGATCAGCATTCCCGTCACCAACACGTCGGTGAACCCGGCCCGCAGCACCGGCGTGGCGCTCTACGTCGGTGGATGGGCAGTGGCCCAGCTGTGGCTGTTCTGGGTGGCGCCGATCGTCGGCGGCCTCCTCGGGGCCGCGGCCTACCGCTTCGTCGGCAGCGAGGCTGACTGAGTCACTGCACGACGGGCGAGGGCTCGCATCTCGTCGTCAGCCGGCAGGCAGGGGAAGCACCCACGGATAGGCTCGCAGGCTGCGGCGCTCGGCAGCCAGGTCGACCTTCGGGTCGGCGAGCAGCGCGGCCCTGCGACCGTTGAGCGAGATCTTCGCGCGCACCCGCACCTCCACGTCGGCGTGACCGCGCTCCGCGTACTCGTCGGCCAGGTAGTGGGCGAACTGCAGCAGCAGATCGGGCTTACCGATCATCTTGCGGTACTGCAGGTAGGTGAGGTGGTGTTTCGGGTGCTCGAGCCACTGTTCACCCGTGGCCGGATCGCGCACCACGAAGACGATCGTCCCGGCCTTGGCGCGCAGCATCATGCGCCACGAGAAGTTGTGACCGGCCTCGTTCCACTCGGTGGTGCCCGCGTAGACGAACGGCCGCAACGGCATCGCCACCTGGACCAGCACGTACAGGGTCAGACCGGCGACGACCAGACCGGCAGGCACTGCCGGCTCGATCACGGATTCCGTGCGCGGAAGACCCGACGCACCGACAACATGATTCGCATCGGCGCCGTCCAGCGGCGCCAGCCTGCGCGCCAGCGGCGAGAGCTTTCTGAACGACGACGGCTCGAAGAACAGCGTGGTCATCACGAGCGAGAACCACGGGAACGTACCGATGCCGAACGTCAGAATGTTCCAGCCGTGAAAACCCACGGCAGCCGCGAACGCCAGCGGGCGCGTCCGCTTCCACAGCAGGCCGGGAACGATCAGAAGATCGAACAGGGCTCCGGCCCAGCTCATCAGCAGCCCCGTCCATGGCGCGGCGAGCACGGGCCCGATCAGAAAGTAGTGCGCCTTGCGCGGCAGCGCCTGCGCCAGCGGAAGACCGGCCAGCCAGTCGGGCTGCAGCTTGGCCACACCCGCGTAGAAGTAGACCACCGCGAGCTGAAATCGCAGCACGTACAGACACCAGGCAGGCACCTGCGTACGTCGTATCGACGGGTCGCGGCGCGCGTCGAACGACAGATCGGCGTGGCAGGGCATGAAGATGAGCAGAAAGCTTATGAGGCAGTAGAGATAGATGTGGTTGATGTAGATGGCCTTGTCCATGAAGAACATCGAGGCCTGGCCGAGGAAGAACAGGACGGTCGTCACACGGTAGTAGAAGCCCGCCGCCACACAGACGCCCATCGCTATGTTGAACAGGAAGTGTACGTAGATGCCGGGCGCGGGCCACGGCGTGATCCACTCGAAGAACAGGTAGGAGAAGTTGAGGCTCGAGCTGACGTACGCGTCGCCGTAGTCGGTGACGAGCTGCCCCACGATCTCGATGGTGATGAGCGAGACGCCGACGATGCGAAAGAACACCAGCGGTGCGATGTCGACGGGGCTGAACAGAACGCGACGCATCAACGGCCGATCCCCCGATCGGGTAGGCCCCCATAGCACGGGGAGAGGACGAAAAGCGAGCCAGTTTGGGGCCTTGGCCCCGGTCGGGTCGGCCCATCGCTTGTACGGACGGGCTCCCTATTTCTAACGTGGCTGGATGAGCCCCCGAACCACCGCCCAGCCGTTCCTGTTCTACTTCACCGTCGCCCTTGCCGTGATCGCCGTCCTGGCCGTTGCCGGTGCCGCACTGGCGGCGCCGTGCGGTGACGTCGACGGTGACGGCCGCGTCGGCGCTGTCGACGCGCTGCTGGTCCTCGAGAAATCCACGGGCATGCCGATCGAGCTGGTGTGCGAGCCCGGCGGTGACACCGACGGCGGTGCGACCGAAGACCTCGAAGCGCGCATAGAGGAGCTCGAGAACTTGCTGGCAGCGTTCACCGTCGAGGGAGACAACCTGGTGCTGACGGGCATGAACCTGCAGATCGTCAGCGGCAGCGGCTCCACCAGCGGCGCCACCGGCGACAGCTGTCGCAACGACCGCGCCTGCGGCGACGACGGGTTCTGCACGAACGAGAACATGTGCGCAACGACCAACGGCCTCGGCAACCTGATCATCGGCTACGACGAGGACGACGACAGCGACCTGCGAACGGGATCCCACAACCTCGTGGTCGGCCCGCTGCACAGCTACGCGGGCTATGGCGCGATCGTCGCCGGCGACGACAACCTGGTGGAGGGCGCATCGGCCTCGGTTACCGGCGGCCAGGACAACGAGGCCACCGGCGACTACGCGACCGTGAGCGGTGGACGCAAGAACGAGTCCGACGGCGTCGGCTCGGCCGTGGCCGGCGGCAACGAGAACACCGCCGAGGACAATCAAGCCACCGTTTGTGGTGGCGCGAACAACGTCGCCAGCGGCAACGACTCATCGGTGAGCGGCGGCAAGCGGAACCGCGCACGCGGGGAGGCGGCCAGCGTCAGCGGCGGCTTCCAGAACATCGCGCAGGGATTCGCCTCGAGCATCAACGGCGGCGGCCAGAACCTCGCCACCGGGCGCGCCTCGTCGATCTCCGGCGGCAGCCTCAACCGTACCACCGCGTTGCGCTCGGTCGTCGTCGGAGGCCGGCAGAACTCCGCGCGCGGCAATGCGTCGGTGGTGATGGGACGCGAGCGCTTCTTCACGAACAGCGAGGTCGATCTCGTCCCGCGGTTCTAGCGCCGGCAGGTCGATCTCAACGGGCTGCTAGGCGTCCCACACCATGTGCTTGCCCCGGCCCTCGCCGAGCAGCGCCTCCTCCGGGCTCTTCTTGTCGATGTGGCCGATGAGGCTGTGGTACACGGTGTAGCCCACCAGCGCGCGCAGGCGCGGCTCGAAGCCGCGTACGGTGCCCAGGGGGATGCCGAGCTGCTGGTTCTCCTGCTGGCGGATGTAGCCGGCGCAGTAGTTCATCGCGATGCCCACGCGTCGCTCATCGGTACGGTTGGCGCCGCCGCCGTGCCACAGGCCACCGTCCCACACCAGAACGCTGCCGGCCGCCATCTCGGCCGCGACACCGTCGAAGCCGCGGCCATACTCCGGTGACTCCGCGCGCCGGTGCGAGCCAGGCACGATCCGCGTGGCGCCGTTGGCCTCGGTGAACTCGGTGAGCGCCCACATCGAATTGCACACCAGCGGTGCATGCGGCTTCGCCAGCGGTATGAGCTGATCGTCGGCGTGGATCGGCTGCTCGGTCTCGCCGGGCCCGATGCTGATCGACGACAGCGAGGAGACGAGACAGCCCCGGTCGAGAACGCCCTCGGCGATCGGCAACACGTTGCCGTGCACCGGAATCCGTTCGTAGATCTTTCCGTGGGCGAGCAGGTTGTAGATGCGAATCGTGTGCTCACCCTCGAACTCGTTGCTCGAGGGGCGCACGTCGAGCTCGCGCTCGAGGCGATCGAGATCTTCGCGAAGACCTTCGACCAGATCCGGCTCGATCGCGTTCTCGACGATCGTGTAGCCGCGCTCGGTTATCTCTTTCAGGTGCGTTTCAAGCCGCTCGCCGTCCAGCAAGGTAGTCTCCGATCGCACGCTCCCACTCATCGGGCAGGAAGAACATCGGCCCCATCCCGCCCTTGTACGCGATCTCGCCGTCGGTGCCGACGAGGTACAGCCGCTCGGGCATGGCGTTGTAGGCCAGACAGACACCGTCGTCCATCTCGTCGACGACGCCCGGCATCTCCAGCGCCAGCTTGAGCATGCACGACTGCCCCACATCGACGCGCTCTTCACGGCTGCGGTGCTGGCGAATCAGCACTTCGTCGGTCTCGTTCGGACCTACCTGCCAGCCATCGGTGGGATGGATCTCGCGGATGTAGACGACGTAGAATGCGACGTCGTCACGGTACTTGCGGTAGATCTCGTTGAGGCGCCCCGCCAGGGCGCGAAACGGCGGTCAAGTGTAGCTGCCGAAGATCAGCGCGACCGGCTGTGTGCCCCGGTGCTCGGACAGCGTCACACGAGCGCCCGGGCCGTCGAGCCGACCCAGGCTGAAGTCGGGCGCAACCTCGCCGGCCTCCACCGAGCTCGCCTCGCGCTCGAGCATCTTCTCGACCTCGGCCATCGCCAGCGGGTGCTCCAGCGCGTTCATGAGCTCGTCACCCGGCAGACCCGGTACCGGCGTCTCGCCGCCTACGCCGCGCGCAGCCATCTCCTCGGCGAGCTGCTGGAACATCTCGTCCTTGCTGATTGCCATGGGCGAAATTGTCCGCAATGGACCGCCTTCATGCAAGGTTGTGAAATCCACGCCGCACACTAGAATCCTGCTTCTTGCCGCCGCAACAGGAGGACTCCGTGGATACGCCCATCGCACGCTTGCTTGCCGTCACCGCCATCATCGCCACCCTCGGCGCCCCCGGCCTCGCCGCGGCCGACGACTACCAGCTGGAGATGCCGCTCGGCCTCGACGCCGACATGCTGAACGTCCCCGACGATAACCCCGTCACCGCCGAGAAGGTCGAGCTGGGCAAGCTGCTCTACTTCGACGGACGACTATCGGTCGACGGTACCGTCAGCTGCGCCACGTGCCACGCGCCCGACAAGGGATTCACCGATCAGGCGAAGGTGTCGACCGGGGTAGGGGGCAAGACCGGCGTCCGCAGCGCGCCGACAGTGATCAACACCGCGTTCAACTACTTCCAGTTCTGGGACGGGCGCTCGCCCTCGCTCGAGGACCAGGCGAAAGGGCCCATCGAGAACCCCGTCGAGATGGCCACCACACACGAGGCCGTCGTCGAGAAGCTCTCGAAGGTCGAGGGCTACAAGAAGCACTTCCAGGCCGCGTTCGGTACCGACGAAGTCGACATCGACCGCATCGCGAAGGCCATCGCCAGCTACGAGCGCACGGTGCTGTCGGGCAACTCGGCCTGGGACCGGTTCATCGACGGCGACAAGAGCGCCATGAGCGACTCCGCCCAGCGCGGCCTCGAGCTGTTCGAGGGCAAGGCGCTGTGCACCCGCTGCCACGTGGGCTTCAACCTCACCGACGGCCTGTTCCACAACCTCGGCGTCGGCATGGACGCCGACGAGCCCGACCTCGGCCGCTACGTGGTCACGAAGGAAGAGAGCGACAAGGGCGCGTTCAAGACCCCCACGCTCCGCGACATCACCCGCACCGCCCCGTACATGCACGACGGCAGCGTCGCCACGCTCGAGGAAGTCATCGACCTCTACGTCCGCGGCGGCGAGGCGAACCAGTGGCTCGACGTGAAGATGGCGAAGCTCGACCTGACCGACCGGGACAGGGCCGATCTGCTGGCGTTCATGAAGTCACTCGACGGCGACTGGAAGCCCGAGGCGGCGCCGGAGCTGCCGGAATAGCGCGGCCGAGCGACCTCGCTCTCAGCTGCGATTCGGGCTCGCGCATCGGGGCGCGCCCCCATCGACCCTACATCCCCCGGGGAATGTGGATAGCCGTCACGCCGCCAGCGAATCGAGGCAGTACCAGACGTCCTCGTTCGGCAGGTGGTCGCCGGGATACTCGCCGCGGTAGGCCAGTCGCAGGACGCCGGCGGCGTCGATGACGAACGTACCGGCGAGCTGGTGGACGTCGCCCGAGGCGGGGTTCTTCACCTCGCGGAAGCGGCGCACCAGGGTGCCGATCGTTTCCAGGTAGTTCGGGCCGAACAGCCTCAACAGACCGACCTTTTCGAGGCCGTACGACTGATAGCCGGGCTCGCCGGGACGGTCGACGAGGCAGGTGAACGGCACGCCGTGCTCTGCGCAAAACTCCGCCGTATCGCGCGGCGTGCCCGTGGTGATCACGTAGACGTTCGCGTCACGCTCGTCGTAGCCCGCTCGCTGGTCGCGCAACTGCGCGATCTGGTCGTGACAGGCGATTCAACCGTAGTGGCGAACGAAGAGCAGGACGGTTGCGCGACCGCCGAGGAGATCGTCGAGCGCAACCTCCGTACCATCGGGTCGCAGCAACGACAGCGACGGCGCGTGCTCGCCGATCTTCGGCGCGAGGATCATGGCGCGGATTCCTTCGAGGGGCTCGCCGACGCATCCATGGGACGCGCCGTCAGACCCGCGTCGGCGAGCAGGTCGCGATCCTCGTCGGTGTCGGGGTTGCCGGTGGTCAGCAGCTTGTCGCCGTAGAAGATCGAGTTCGCGCCCGACAGGAAGCAGAGCATCTGCGCTTCTTCGCTCAGCGAGGTGCGGCCGGCCGACAGTCGCACCACCGAGCGCGGCATCATCATGCGCGCGGTGGCGATCATGCGCACGAACTCCATCGGCGCCACCGGCGCACGGCCGCCCAGCGGTGTCCCCTCGACGGCGACCAGCGCGTTGATCGGGACGCTCTCGGGGTGGACCTCGAGATTGGCCAGCTCAACGAGCATGGCGCAGCGATCGTCGACTTCCTCGCCCATGCCGATGATCCCACCGGAGCACACGGTGACGCCGGCCGCACGCACGTGCCGCAGCGTCTCGAGGCGATCGTCGTAGGTGCGCGTGGTGATGATCTTGTCGTAGAACTCGCGCGATGTGTCCAGGTTGTGGTTGTAGGCCGTCAGCCCCGCGTCGGCGAGGCGCCCGGCCTGATCGGCCGTGAGCATGCCGAGCGTGACGCAGGCCTCCATGCCGAGGTCGCGCACGCCGCGCACCATGTCGCACACGGCATCGAACTCCTCTCCATCACGGACGTCGCGCCACGCCGCCCCCATGCAGAAGCGCGAAGCACCGGCGTCACGCGCAAGACGCGCCTTGCCGAGCACGTCGCCGACGTCCATCAGCTTCTCGGCCTCGACGCCGGCCTCGTGGTGAGCGCTCTGCGGACAGTACGCGCAGTCCTCGGGGCAGGCGCCGGTCTTGATCGACAGCAACGAGCACAGCTGCACCTCGCCGGGTCGGTGGAACTGGCGGTGAATGCCCTGGGCCTTGAAGATCAGGTCGTGCAGCGGGCGGTCGTGGATCGCGCGTGCCTCGGCGACCGTCCAGTCGTGACGGATGGTAACGTCCATGCGGGGTCTCGTAATGGGAGCCGGGGGCAAGTGCAAGGCGGCCGCACGCGGGCAGGGGAGCGGCGAGCAACGCCGACAGGCGGTAGGGCGCTACTCCGTCTGGCAGTTCTCGTCGCAGCCGTCGCCCGGCGTGGTGTTGCCGTCGTCGCAGGTCTCGAGCTGGTCGATCACGTTGTCGCCGCAACGCGCGTTCGAGCAGTCGGTGCGGCAGGCGTCGGGCTCGGTGTCGGAGTTCGACGCGCCCTGGTCGCACTCCTCGAAGCCGGCGCCGGGGCCGGTGGTGCAGCCGGCGCCGTTGCAGGTGAAGCCGTCGCCGCAGGTCGCGTCCACGCAGCCGGCGACGCACGGGTCGTTGTTGGAGATGTTCTGGTCGTCGCACTGCTCGCCGGCGGCTCCGTTCACCGTGCCGTCGCCGCAGATCACGCTGCTGCAGTCGGCGTCGCAGGTTGCCGTCTCCCCGCCGCCCTCATCGCAGGCCTCGCCTTGCCCGGCGTCCACGATCAGGTCGCCGCAGATCGGCGAGGAGCAGTCGGTGCGACACGCGTCGGGGGTGGAGTCGCTGTTGCCCGCGCCGTCGTCACACTCCTCGGTGCCGCCGCCCGGCCCGGTCACGCAGCCCGGGAACGTGCACAGGAACCCGTCGCCGCACACCGCATCCTTGCAGGTGGTGGGGCAGGGGTCGTTGAAGTTCGCGTTCTGGTCGTCGCACTCCTCGCCGGCCGACGTGTTCACGTAGGCATCGCCGCACACGACCGACGTGCAGTCGGGGTCGCAGTCGGCCGACTCGCCGCCGTCGTCACAGATCTCGCCCGAGGCCTCGTTGCTGTTGCCGTCGCCGCACGTCACGTCGGTACAGTCGTCGTCGCACACCGGTGTCTCGATGCCGTCATCGCAGAACTCGCCGGTGTCCGTCACGACATCGCCACAGCTCGGCAGCGCGCAGGTGGTACGGCAGGCATCGGGCGTCGTATTGCTGTTGGACGGACCGTTGTCGCATTCCTCGGCGCCGCCCGTCGGTCCGCTCGTGCAGCCGAAGCCGGAGCAGTGGAAGCCGTCGCCGCAGGCCGCCAGGATGCAGGAGATCGGACACGGGTCGGTCTCGATCATGTTCGCGTCGTCGCACTGCTCGCCGGCAACCAGGTTGAGCGTGCCGTCGCCGCACTCGGCCAGCGAGCAATCGAGGTCGCAGGTGGCCGACTCGCCGCCGTCGTCGCACACCTCGCCCACGAACGTATTGGTGGTGCCGTCGCCGCAGGCCGGGAACGTACAGTCGCCGTCGCAGGTGGCGGTCTGCACCGTCTCGTCGCACTGCTCGCCGGTGGTCTCGTTGAGCAGGCCGTCGCCGCACAACGACGCCGCACACACGCCGTCGATCTCGACCTCGACGCTCAGCGGCTTGTCGTCGTTGAAGTCGTCGCTGCCGAGAATCTCCTTGCCCTTGATGCGAAGCTGTATCTCACCCGACTTGTCGGTCTTGTCGCGGATCACGACGCCCTTGAGGCCGCCGATCTCGCCCTTCCACTTGAAGCGCCCCTTGCTCGGCTTCGACTTGAGCCAGCCCGGGTCGCCGCCGGGAATGTTGATCGACACCTCGCCGACGTCGTCGGCGAACCTGCCCGAGAACGCCAGGCGCGGATCGAGGCCCGTCAGCTCGCCGCCGGAGTTGTCGATGAACGTCTTGAAGCTGAGGCGCTTGCGGTCGAGCTGGGCCTTCTTGATGATCAGCTTGTCGATCAGGCACGAGCACACGCAGTCGCCGCCGCAGCCGGCCACGCAGCTGGCCTCGGCGGTGCCGTCGCACGATTCGCCGGCCTCCTCGACATTGTTGCCGCACACCGGAGCGGGGCAGGTGCAGTTGCCGAGGCAGAGGCCTTCGCAGGCGGTGGCGTCGGTATCGTCGCAGTCCTCGCCAGGCTCCTTCACCGCGTTGCCGCACACCGGCGGCTCGGCGCCGATGTTCGTCACCGTCACCTGGAACTGACCGGAGCCCTCGATCTGGTCGACGCGCGTGAACCACTGTCCACCCGCCGGCGAGTCGAACTGGCAGAACCCGTACTGGCCGGCACCGTCCTGCTTGCAGTCGAAGTCGCTCTGCGTGGGAGGCGCGCCACGCTTGACGAGGAGGTCGAAGTTCGACTCCTCGCTGTCGTGTCCGTTGTACGCCACGCGTAGCTGATCGCTGCCCGCGCTCAGGCTGAAGCCCAGACTGTCGGTGGCACCGGCGCCCACGAGAATGCCGGAGTGCTCGATCGTGAGAACGTCGGGGTCGCCCACCTGCGGGCCCGCGCCGCATGAGGTGTTGCCCAGATCGGGACCGCCGGTGGTCAGGACCCAGGTAGCATAGTTCGCCACGTTGACGTCGAAGCCGTGATCGTCGGGCAGACAGCTGAAGCTCAGCCCGCCCGAGGTGACGCCCACAAGCTCCTCGCCGGCGCCGAAGTCGATGAACATCGGCCCGCCCGAGTCGCCGCCGCAGGTGTTCGAGTTCGGGCCGAGGAAGTCCCAGCACAGCAGCTCGGCGTTGAGGCCGCTGATGCAGCTGGTGGTGACCACCGTGCCCTCGCGCTTGATCCCGAAATCGGTATTGCTGCTGCCGCCGCCGGTGCGGCCGTAGCCCACGATCGTGCCGGTCTGCGGAATCCCCGGCGTCACCAGGTTGATGCGCATGGGGCGAATGCCGTCGACCGGCGCCGCCAGCTTCACGATCGCCAGATCGGCAACCGGGAAGTCGTAGTCGGGATGAACCAGGATCTCGTCGACCGAGAAGAACCCCGCATTTTGCAAATAGACCAGGACCTGGCTCGGGTCGGGATCACTCGGGGGCTGGCACTGCGCGCCGGTGGCCGGGCAGAAGCAGTGCGCGGCCGTGAGCATCGTCTCGCAGCCGATCATCGTGCCGGTGCAGTTGAGCGTGGCGGTGTTCGGGTTGTTGCCGCTCAGCAGCGCGCCGACCGTGGCGTAGTTGCCCGCGAGCGAACCGTTGACGATGCGCGGCGCCGGCGGTGCCGGCGCGGAGATCTGCTCCGCGAGCACGTGCTCCACGCGCACGCCCACATCGGCGGCCAGCACGGCTAGCAGCGCCAGAAGCGCAGCGCCGGGCGCCGTTCTCATCGCAGAACCCCTCCCACGGCAGTAGTTCCCACATTGCCGCAGTCAGAGCGCATTGGCGAGGGAAAATCTGACCTGCGCCACCCCCAGCTGAGGGGGATGGCCGTGATTTCACCGCCTGAGGCCTAGAACGACGCCTCTACCTGGACGCTGATCTCGACCTCCTCGCCCAGAACGAGGCCCCCCGCGTCGAGGGCCTTGTTCCACTCCATCCCGTAGTCCTTGCGGTTGATGGTCGTGGTACCACCGAATCCGGCCTTCTTGTTGCCCCACGGATCGACCACCGTGCCGTAGAAGCCGACGTCCATCACCACGGGCTTCGTCACGCCCAGCATCGTCAGCTCGCCACGCAGCTTGGCCGTCATCTTCTCCGCGTCGACGTCCTCGAGCTCACCGGCCTTGAACGTGATCACCGGGTACTTCTCCACGTTGAAGAAGTCCGCGCCGCGCAGATGATCGTCACGCTTGGCGTTGCCCGTGTCGATGCTCGTCACGTCGATCGAGCCCTCGACCTTCACCTCGTCGGGGTCGTCGGGGTCGAAGTCCACGCTGCCGTCGAACTTGCGGAACACACCGCTGGTCTTGGTCAGCAGGTGCCGGACCTTGAACTCCACCGTCGTGTGGACCGGATCGATGCGAAACGTCTCGGCCGCGACCACCTGCGGCAGGGCAGCTGGGCCGAGGACGAGAACGGCGGACAGCACACTCAGGCTGCGACGGAAGAATCGGTGCATGGATTTACTCCTTCGGTTGTTCGGGTGGATCTCAACGTGATGACCGTGATCTCGCGTGGCGTTGCCAGACGTACAGGCTGGCCGGTGACGCCCAGCCCCAGGTTCACGTGCAGCAGGCTGTCGTTGATACGAAACGTGCCGCGAGGGTAGGGGGTCATGAAGCGCGCCAGGGTAACCGCACGGCCAGCGCCCCAGGGGATGGCGAGCTGGCCGCCGTGGGTATGGCCGGCGAGTACCAGCGGCGCGCCCAGACGCGCGGCGTGACCGAACAGGTCGGGCCGGTGCGTCAGCACCACCGCCGGCGCACCATCGGGAACCTCGCGCCACAGCGATTCGAACGTCGGACACTCGGTGACGCCGCGCGCCCAGTCACGGCCGCGATCGAGCAGGCCGACGAACCACAGCTCACCTTCTCCCGTGTCGATGCGGGCGTTCTCGTCGAGCAGCACGGTGAAGTCGGTGTAGCGTGCGAGCGCCGCCGCCACCGCGTCGGAGCCCGTATACACATCGTGGTTGCCGAGGATCGCGATCACGCCGCAGCGCGCTCGTAGACCTCCAAGCGTGGTGAACGTCTCCTCGGCGTGGTCGATGCCGTCGGTGATGTCGCCGGTGATAACCACCACGTCGGGCTCGAGCGCGTTGATACGGGCCACGTACTCGGCGATCGTCGCCGTCGGCGTCAGGCCGCCCAGATGAACGTCGCTGATCTGGATCAGACGCAGACCGTCCATGGCCGTCGAGATGCCCGCCATCGGCACGTCGAGACGGTTGACCCACAGCCGACGCTGCCCCACCGAGTAGCCGTAGGCCATGGCGGTGCCCACCGCGAGCAATCCACACGTGGCCATTGCACGCGCGCCGCTCGACAGCGGCGCCACCGGCACCTGCATGCCGACGGTGAGACCCACGGCATGCAGACCGGTCCAGGCGACGCCCCAGAAGACGCCGGTCACGAGCAAGAACAGCAGCCCGAACACCGAGGTGAACGCCAGCCCGGTGTACGCGCGCCGCAGCGACCGCCATGGGCCTTCCGGCGGCACCGGACGTGAAACGAGGGCACGGTTCAGGGCGTATATGAGTAGTGGTCCGAGCAGGTGGCTGAGCGGTGTGACCTCAACGCCGCCCAGCTCGGTGAGCAGCCAGGCCGCGCAGACCCACTCGGCGATCGCGATTGCGACCAAGAGGAGCGCGAAGAAGTTCTTCCAGAACAGCCGCCTCAAATCGGATCGGGCATTCGCGCGAGCAGCTTCTGACGAATGCGGTCGAGCTGTCCGGCAAGCTGAACGCGCAGGTCTTCGGCGTTCTCACGAGTCTGGGCGTCGATGGGGGTTTCCCCACACTCCGACGCGAGTCTGCGGATCACGGCATCCAGGCGCATGCGAACCTCGTTCAAGTCCGATATCATACAGGATAGCTCGTTGCGCACGCGCTGGTCGACCTCGGCCCCTTCCTCGTGTGCGTGTTCCTTCGACATCACGGGGAGTTTATGGCGGCTGCAGGGCGGGGACGCAAGGGATCTGGCAACGGCGCCACGCTGGCCGCAGCGGCAGCGCTGGCCGCCATGAGCGGCGCTGTGGTGCTGCTCTCGCGACGCCCGGAGCTGGTCGGCCCCGGACGCTCGCCGCTGGTGATCGTGACCCTGCTCCTGGCCGGCGGGCTGGCATGGGCCTTCTCGATACGGCGCCTGGAGCGGACCTCGCCGGCGCCCTCGGCGCTCGCTGTGGTGATCGTGTTCTCACTCCTGGTCTCGGGAGCCCAGCTGCTGTCCCGGCCTGTGCAGAAGGCCCCGGTCAACCGCCAACTTCTCGACGGCGGCGTGACCGCGTGCGGCGAAAACCCCTACCTCCTGTCCCCGTCCGAGCAGGGCCGCTCGCTCAGCGCCGTCGGTGCGCTGCGCGCGTTCGCGACCACCGGCGGCGATGGCGGGCCGTGCCTGACCGGCGACGAGCGCTGGAACGCGATCGTCGCCGGAACCGACCAGGCCGAGCGACGCAGCAGTTACGGGCCACTGGCGCACTACTGGTTCGCCGGCGCCGTCGAGCTCGGCGGACCGTCGATCGACAGCCTGCGCGTTTCCTACCTCGTCGCCGAGCTCGCGCTGCTCGTGTGCCTGGCGGCGCTGCTGCTGAGCGTCGGTGTCAGCCCGCTCATGGTGGCCGTCGTCGGCTGGTCGCCGCTCGTCTTCCTCGAGGTCTTCAACTCGGCACGTTACGAGATCGTACCGGCCATGATGATCACCGTTGCCGGCCTCGCCCTGGTGAGCCGCCGCTTCCTGCTCGCCGGGCTCGCGCTGGGGCTGACCGCCAGCGCCAAGCTGCCCGCGCTCGCGCTCATGCCGCTGTGGCTGCGTGCCGTACCGGCCGGCAAGCGCGTGCCGGCCGCGCTCGCCATGCTTGTCGGCGTGGCGCTACCGTGGATTCCGTTCTACGACGCCGTCGGGAGCTTCATCGACGAGCCCGGCGCGTTCGCCGTACAGTGGTCGGCCGGCGCGCCGCTGTTCAAGGCGCTCACCGACCTCGCCAGCGTCACCGGGCTCGATGGCACGAGCAGCGCGTTGGCCGCCGTCGCGCTGGTGGCGATGATGGCGCTCGCCGTGTGCGCGCTGTACCCGCTCGACGACGACCCGGCAGCCGCCCTGCGTGGATCGGTGCTGGTGATGATCGTTATCCTGCTTGCCGGACCCACCGCCGGCGCGTGGCAGTTCGTGTGGCTGCTACCCCTGGTGGCGATCGAGCCGCGCGCGTCATCGCTTGCGCTGCTCGTCATGGTGCCGCTGTTCCACGCCGACGCGCTGTTTGCCGGCGGCCCGCTCGAAGGCCACCGCGGCCTGCTCGGGCTGGTGGCGCTGGCTCCGTTCGCCGTGCTGGCGATCGGCGAGCTGCTCTACCGGAACAGGTCGTCTTCGCGCGGTCGGATGAGGTCGGCCGCAGAGGCGTAGTCGCCCGCGGGCGGCAGTCCGCCGAAGCCGCGTACGATCACCGCGGGCACGCCCTCGGCCTTGCCCGCGAGCAGACCGCCCGCCGCCGCCAGCTGGTCGGCCACCGCGATCATCGTGTGCTCGAGCTTGCGCCCGGCCATGTCCGCGCGCTCGTCGTGATCCTCGAGAACGTCGAATCCAGCCGCGCCGATCGCGAAGTCGAGCTGTCCGAGCCGCCACGGGCGACCGAACGTATCCGAGACGACCACCGCCACCTGCACGCCGAGACGCGCGTGCAGGCCCTCGCGTAGACGCGCGGCCGAGCGGTCGGCGTCGACCGGCAGCAACGTGACCTCGCCGTCGCGGTTCTGGTTCGAGCGGTCCAGACCCGAATTCGCACACACCCAGCCCGGCCCGGTGGCCGTGATCAGGTGACCGTTCTCCATGCGCAGCACCTCCGACGCCTCGGCCAGCGCCAGCTCGACGACCGCGGGATCCTTCTCGAACTGCTCGGCGAACGCGCGTGCGCGTTCACCCGGCTTCACGTCGACGAGACGGACAATGCGTCCTTCGGCCTTCGAGATGATCTTCTGGCACACCACCAGAACGTCGCCGGCGACCAGCCCGGCGCCGCAGCGCTCGGCCGCATCGCCGATCAGCCCGGCGAGGTCATCATCGGGCTGCACCATCGGCAGGCCGTTGAGCGGAATGAGTGTCACGCTCATGGCGTCGCCTCGCATCACCTCGACGCCGCGCCGCCGCCGCACGCACGCTCCACCGCGAATCGCGCGAGCGCCGCCGCCGCGGGCTTCTGATGAATCAGGATGTCGTGCTCGACCGATCGAGGCCACGAGCGTCGTGTCTTCTCGATGCCGTCGCCCGGCGCCACCACCAGCGTCGAGACCAGGCCGGCGTAGTAGCGGGCGATGGCCGCCGCATCGGGCTTGCTGCCCATGCTGCGCAGCATCGACGCCAGCGGCCCCTTCACCGCGCGCCCTGCGATCAGCGGGCTCACCGCCACGGCGCGATCGCGGGCCGCGGCCAGCACGCGGCGCACGCCCGGTACTGCCAGGATCGGCCCGATGCTCACGAACGGATTGCTCGGCGCCACCACCACCGCATCGGCGCCCTCGATCGCCTCCAGCACACCCGGCGCCGGCCGTGCCCGGCGTGCGCCCGAGTAGCTGACCTTGCGTACGCGCGGCCGGCCGCGCTTCTTCACGAGGTACTCCTGGAAAGCCAGCCGCCCGGCCGCCGTGTCCACGAACGTACGCAGACGATCGTCGGTGACCGGCAGCACCGTGGTGCGCACACCGAGCGAGCGCGCCATCTCGGCGGTGCACTGGCTCAGGCTGCGTCCGCTGCGCAGGCGGTCGGTCCGGTAGATGTGGGTGGCGAGATCCTGATCGCCGAGCCGGAACCAGCCCGGGCCGTACAGGCGATCGAGCGCCTTGCGCGCGTCGAACGTGTCGCCGGCGATACCCCAGCCGCGACGTACCGGGGCGAGGCCGCCCAGCGTGTACAGGATCGTGTCGATGTCGGGCGAGACGTGTAGCCCGTAGAACTCGTCGTCGTCGCCGGTGTTGACGACAACCGTCAGCTTGTTGGGATCGACGACCTCGACGAGCCCGCGCAGGAGCCTAGCAGCTCCCACTCCACCCGCTAGTAGCGTAACTCTGCTCGTGTAGATCGTAGACTTCGTCATCGGGATTGTCGGTTCCGCCTGGCTCGTCGATCAGTCCGTACAGGGTGTTACGCTGGCGGGGGATGCGCCCCATGCTCGTGATCATCGCCCGCAGCTCTTCCACCGACGTGAACTCGCCGGCATCGGCGCCCGCCTCGCGCGAGATGCTCTCCTCCATGAGCGTGCCGCCCATGTCGTTGCAGCCGGCCATGAGCGAGAGGGTGGAGAGCCGGTGGCCGAGCTTCACCCAAGACGTCTGGAGGTTGTCGATCAGGCCGCGCAGCATCAGACGGCTGGTGGCGTAGACCGCCAGGTCGAGCTCGCCCTGCGGCACGTCACCGACCAGCCCTTCGCGGTACAGCGCCGTGTTCTGCCAGATGAAGCGCAGCGGCACGAACTCGGTGAAGCCCCCGGTGTCGGCCTGGATGCGGCGCAGCAGATCGATGTGCCGGGCGATGTGCATCGGCGTCTCGATATGTCCGTACATCACCGTCGACGTGGTCGGTACGCCGAGCCGGTGCGCGGTGGTGATGATCTCGACCCACGTGTCCACGTCGAGCTTCTTGTGCGACAGGATCTCGCGAACCTCGTCGTCGAGGATCTCGGCCGCCGTACCCGGGATGCTGCCGATACCGAGCGCCTGGAGCCGCCCGATGAACTCCGGGTAGTCCATCGCCGCGCGTCGCGCGCCGTACATGATCTCCATCGGCGAGTAAGCGTGGATGTGAAGGTCGGGAAAGCTCGTATGGATCGCCTCGAGGATGCGGAAGTATCCGTCGGCCGGCATCTCGGGGTTGATTCCCCCTTGCATGCAGACCTCGGTCGCGCCGCGCTCGATGCCCTGCTCCACCTTGCGCAGCACGGCATCCATCGGCAGGTCGTACGCCTCCGCGTCGCCCTTGAGGTGAGCGAACGCGCAGAACTTGCACCCCACGAAGCACACGTTGGTCCAGTTGACGTTGCGATTGACGACGTACGTGACGATCTCGCCGACGTCATGCCGGCGGATCGCATCGGCCGTCGCCACCAGCGCCGAAAGCGCATCCCCGCGCATTCCGAGGAGATGCGCTCCTTCTTCTACCGTCGGGCGGCTGCCCTCGAGCGCACGCTCGAGGATGCCGGCCGAGTGGCGATCGATGGCCGCCAGCCGCACCTCCAGGCTACGCGCGTCGCGCAGCAGGAAATCCAGCGAATCGGCGTTCGGTTCGGTCTCGTAGCTCATACCGCAACGGCTCCGTCTTCGGGCTTCTCGGCCCCGTCTGGCTGCGACCCGTCCATTCGACCTCGAAACGCCATCACCGCGTGCAGCATGTGCGGATCGAGGAAGCGCTCGTTCACGAACCCGGGATAGACAGGCAGTCTCGCGAGCAGCTCGTAGCCCTCGACATTGCACAGCTCGCGCAGACGCTCGACGTGCGGCCACGGCGCTTCCGGATTCACGTAGTCCATCGTCAGCGGCGAGATCCCGCCCCAGTCGTTGATACCCGCGCGAATCAGGCGCGCGTGGGAGTCGGGGCTGAGATTGGGCGGCGCCTGGAGGTTCATCTCGCCGCCGAGCACCAGGCGCGCGAGCGCCACCGTGCGCACCACGTCGTCGTCGGTCAGCTCAGGCGCACCCGCCATCCGGGTTCCCGCCTTGGCGCGGAAGTTCTGGACGATGACTTCCTGGATGTGGCCGTGCCGCCGGTGCAGGCGCCGGATCTCGAGCAGGCTGGCCACGCGCTCTTCCTCGGTCTCGCCGATGCCCACCAGGATGCCGGTGGTGAACGGGATCGCGAGCTCGCCGGCCTCGTCGATCATCTGGACGCGCAGGGCCGGATCCTTGTCGGGCGCGTGCTGGTGCGGCATACCACGGCCACGCAGCCGCGGGCTGATGTTCTCCAGCATCAGCCCCATGCTCACGTTCACGGGACGCAGCGCCCGCATCTCCGTGCGCGACAGCAGACCCGCGTTGGTATGCGGCAGCAGCCCCTCGGCCAGCGAGATCTCGCACGCCCGGCCCACGTAGGCCGCGGTGCTCGACGCACCGAACGAGGCCAGCACCTGGTTGAAGCCGCGAAACGCGATCTCGGGCTTGTCTCCAAGACACAGCAACGCCTCGACGCAGCCCACCGAGCGTGCCCGTCGCGCCCAGTCCGCGATCTCCTCGGGTGTCATGGTCCACTCGCCCGGATCACCCGGATCGCGGCGGAACGTGCAGTACGTACAACGGTCGCGACACAGGTTCGTGACCGGCAGAAAGACCTTCGGTGAGTAGGTGAGGCGGTGGCCGTGATGGCGATCGCGCAGGCGAGCCGCGACCTGGCACATGCGCTCCAGGAAGGCGGAGTCGGCGCGCGTTGATCCGCGGATCAACGCGTACGCGTCGTCGTCGCAGAGCGCCTCGCCGGCGGTCGCCTTGCGAAGTGCGATGTCAGCCGGATCAGGCATCCTAACCGCGTGTCCGAGTCCCCGGGCGCGTTTTAAGGTAGCGCCCGGGGGTTGTCAACGCGGTCGATGCCGGCGGAAATCTACATCAGCTCGGAGCTCAGGCCGAGCTTGTCCATGCGGTATTTGAGGATGCGCCGCGTCGTACCGAGAACCGTGGCCGCGCGGGTCTGGTTGAAGTGGGTGCGCCCGAGCGCCTCCGAGATGATATCCCGCTCGAACTCGTCGACCGCCTCCGCCAGCGACTTGCAGCCGGTGAGCACCTGCTCGCGCACCGCGACCGTCACGCCCGGTCCTTCCACCAGGTCGCTCGGCAGGTGCTCGGGGCCGATCGTCGTCACCTCGGGCGGGCTCAGTACCAGCATCCGCTCGATCACGTTCTCGAGCTCGCGCACGTTGCCCGGCCACGGGTAGTTCAGCAGCCGGTCGACCGTCGCCGGCGACAGGCTGCGTGCTTCCAGTCCCAGCTCCGTCGACTTCGCCTCCGTGAAGTGCTTGATGAGGTGGGGGATGTCTTCCTTGCGCTCGCGCAGCGAAGGGATCTCGAGCGACACCACGTTCAGGCGGTAGTACAGGTCCGAGCGGAAGCGGCCCTCGGCCATTGCCTCGTGCAGGTTCCTGTTCGTCGCCGCCACCACGCGCACGTCGACCGGGATGGTACGGTCGCCGCCGACGCGCATGATCTCACCTTGCTCGAGCACGCGCAGCAGCTTCGCCTGCAGGGCCGCGCTCATCTCGCCGATCTCGTCGAGGAAGATCGTACCCTCGTGAGCCTGCTCGAACTGGCCGATCTTCCTGTCGACCGCGTCGGTGAACGAGCCCCTCTCGTGCCCGAACAGCTCGCTCTCGAGCAGGTTCTCCGGGATCGCCGCACAGTTGAGCGTCACCATCGCGCGCTCGGCTCGCGGGCTGTTGAAGTGGATCGCCTTCGCGATCAGCTCCTTACCCGTTCCGGATTCACCCGTGACCAGCACGGTCGTCTTGAGCGGCGCCACCGCCGAGATCGTCTTGAAGATGGCCTGCATCGGCTCGGCCTCGCCGATGATGTTGTCGAAGTTGTAGCGCTGGCCCACGGCTTCACGAAGCTGTTCCACCTCGCGCTGCAACTCCGCATTCGCGGTGGCGCGGCGCGCGATGAGACGGAGCTCCTCGACGTCGAACGGCTTGGTGATGTAGTCGAACGCGCCGAGCTTCATCGCCGTCACGGCCGTCTTCACCGTCTTGGTCGCCGTCAGCATCACCACGGGCATGTGCCGCTCGATCTCGCGAATGCGCTCGAGGACCTCGAGGCCGTCGACACCCGGCATCAGGATGTCCAGGAACACCAGATCGACGGGTTCCGCCTTCAGGTGCTCGAGCGCGGCCTCTCCCGACTCGAGAGGAATCGGCTCGAACTCGTCCTTGAGGACCATTCGAACCGACTCGCGCACGCCTGCTTCATCGTCAACGATTAATACGGCTGGTTTGCTGTCCACGGCCTTCCTCACCTCCACGCAGCAGGCAGCGAATCCTCATCGCCTCACCTGCAACACTCACATCCACCTTGCAGCCGTTGCGGGCTGCCACCGTCCGCGCCAGAACGATTCGCCACGAAAGGGCAGTCGAGCCCGGCTCGACGATCCTGCGCAGCTTGGTCACCGGCCCCGCGGCGGAGGGCACACTGAACACGACCGTCGCTCGTCCCTGCGTCGCGCTCGACGCCTCGACGTTCAGACGACCGTCCTTGGGAAGCTCCGCAAGCGCCGCCTCGATCAGGTTGTCGACGACGAAGCGAAGCTGGATCGGATCCGCGTACGCCTCGAGCACCCCCTCGGCACCGATCTCCACTCGTTCCGCTCGCGGCCCCTCGAGCTCCTGCACCGAAGCACGCACCACCTCGAGAAAGTCGAGCCGGCGACGGTCGGGTGCACCGAACTCGCTGTAGCGTTGCAGCTCCTCGAGGCACGAGCTCAGCCGATCGCATTCCTCGCTCACGCGCTCGCCCAGCTCGCGCGAGGACCCCTCGTCGAAACGGCCGCTCGCGATCGCACCGGCGAACGTCTTGATCGCCGTCATCGGATTGCGCAGATCGTGCGCCAGGCCCACCACGATGTTCCCGAAGTCCGGTTCGTCCGAGCCGCGCTGCGGCTCGTCGTGCTCGGGCGGCGAGTCCATCTCGACGACCTGCGGACGCGGTCTCTCGATCGTCGGCTCGCGATCCGACGTGACGTCCCCGCGCGACGTCGTCTCCGATCGCACCGGCAGCCGTCCCACCTCGGCGCGCATCGCACCGGCCCGCGCCGAGGTGCGCGGCCTGCGAGCATCCTCCGGCGTGAACAGCAGCTCGTCCGACTCGATCGTACGATCGCCCAGGTCGATGTCGCCAAGATGGGCCAGCGTGCGCGTGAGCACCGCTTCGAGCTCGAGCACGTTGCCAGGCCACATGTAGGTCTGCAGCCGTGCCATCGCCTCGGCACTGAACGACAGCTCGCCCGTGGTCCCCAGGCTGCGCGCAATGCGTCGCGCCATCGCCTGCGCCAGCGGTGGAATCGCGATCGGCTGCTCGCGAAGCGGAGAGATCTGCACCGCGAGGCCGATCAGGTGCCGGTACAGCCCCCGCGAGAACGTGCCTTCCACGACACGCTCCGCCGGGTCGTCGATCGACGTCGCGATGAGCCGGAAGCCACGAGGCCCCGCCAGGATCGACGCCAGCCGCTCCTGCTCGATGAGCGGACGATCCTCGATCTCGGGGACCAGCAGCGCGAACGGCCCCGCCTTTTCCTCGCGCTCGAGCACCTCGTGCAGCCGCTCGTCGGGAAACAGCGTCACGGTTCGCTGGGAGGGGCTCGCGGCACGGCACACCGCCATGGCGATGCGCCGCCGTCCCGTCCCCGGCTCACCCATGATCCACAGCGGCGCCGACAGCTTCGCGGATCGTCGCAGCAACGCGCCTGCCGTCGCCGGCACGAACGGGAACTCCAGCCAGCCGTTGTCGTCGTCCTCGCGCCGCGGAGCGACCGCCCCGGTCTGCTCCGGCGAGGACACAGTGCGCAGCAACTGCTCCACCTTCACGCGCAGCTCGAACGAATCGAACGGCTTGCGCAGCACGCTCAGGCTCCCGCTTTCCTCGACCGCCGGCGGGATCGGATCCTTGCGATCGACCAGCACGAGCACGGGGCCGAACGACGTCAGGCTGCGCAACGTCGACTGATCGGCAAGATCCTCGTAGCGCAGATCCGCGACCACGAGCTCCACATCGCCGGGCGCATGGATGCGTGGACGCACCACGATCTCGTGCGCGTTGCCGAGTACCGCCTCGACCGTGGTCGCGGCGCGGCCCGTCGGATCTATCAGCGCGATTCTAGCCATGCAGGCTCACGGCCTCCGAGTCGTATACAACAGGCGCCGGCTCGAAGGCAGGCGGTTCGACCGGCAGGTTCACGTAGAAAGCAGTACCCTTGTCCGCACCTGTGCGCACGTCGATGAAGCCGCCGTGACGCGTGACGATCTGGTGTGCGATCGAAAGCCCCAGGCCGGTGCCTTCACGCCGGGTGGTCACGAACGGGTCGAAGATGCGGCCGATGAGGTCGTCGTCGATGCCGCCGCCGTTGTCGCTGATCTCGATGCACACGTAGTCGCCGCCATCGACCCGGTTCGGGTAGCTCCAGACCTCGACCGTACCGTCGCCGCCGCTGCGACCGCAGGCCTGGATGGCGTTGAGGATCACGTTCATCACCACCTGCTTCACCTGGTCCTCGTCGGCGGTGAGCTCGAGCGTCTCCGCGTACAGCCGGCGCGTGAGGCGCGCACCTCCGCCGCGAGCCTGGCTGTCGAGGAGCAGGCAGATGCGCTCGAGGCAGTCGTTGATGTCGATCGACTCGAGCTCGGCCGGCGCCGGACGCGCGAACGCGAGCAGCTCGTTGATGAGCGTGCAGATGCGGTCGACCTCCGACAGGGTCAGATCGAAGAAGTTGTCACGGAATTCCTGATCTTCCATTCGCTCGGGCAGCAGCTGCGTGAACGTGCGAATGGAGACCAGCGGATTGCGAATCTCGTGCGCCAGGCCCGCCGCCATCGTGCCGATGGCGGACAGTCGCTCGGAACGCTGAATGACCTCACGGCTGCGCTTGAGGTCGGCGTACAGGCGAGCGTTGGCCATCGCGCCCGCCAGCTGATTCGCCAGGATGGTGAGCACTGCGAGGTCTTCCTCGGTGAACACCGCACCGTCGTCGCGCGCTCCGAGCAGGATGATTCCCTCGAGTGAATCGGGCGTCGTGAGCGGAATCACCAGGTCGGCGCCGATCGCGTTCATCTCGCCGACCGCATCGACCGGACCATGGCCGTCGTCGATCGCGATCTGCAGCTCCTCGCGAACCGCCGCCTCGCCGCTGCTGCGCAGCAGCCCGACGATCGCGTCGCTCTCGTGGAGCTTCTCGGGCAGCCGCGGACCGTAGCCGCCCTTGTGCCCGCCCAGCCGCCAGCCGCCGGTCGCCTCTGCGACGTACACGGCCGCAGCGCCAACACCCAGTGTGGCCGTCAGCGTCTCGTTGACGCGCTCGATCAGCACGTCGAGATCGAGGATGCGCGTCGCCTCGCGGCTGAATGCCACGAGCGCGTCGCGATAGCTGCGGCTTTGCCCCAGCAGCGCCTTGCCCAGCTGCCGCTCGGCCGCCGCGCTGAGGCGCGGTACGATGAACGCAGCCAGCGCACAGATCGCCAGGGTCAGCATCGAGAAGTCGAGATGCACCTCGCCGTGGTACGCCTGCTGCGCCGCGAGCAGCACCAGGAAGAACGGAACGACGAGCACTGCCGAGGTAACCGCGCGCACCATGCCGCGCGTGATCGCCGCGTCGAGGTCGATGAGCCGGTAGCGCAGGATCGTGTAGCCCACCAGCGCCGCCCAGAACGCAGACGCGATCGGCACCGCAGGCGCGAACGTCAGCCCGGTACCGGGATAGGTGTCGAAGTAGCCTCCCGCAAAATCGTGCACACCGGCAAGCACGCACGGGGCGACCCCCACCAGGAAGTAGTACGCCTGCGCACGCCGGATTCCCGACGTCTCGCGCACGTTCTTGAGCAGCAGATTGATACCGTAGGCACCGATCGCGAAGGCGTTGATCGGTAGCAGCCACGTGAGCACGCCACCGACGCCGTACCACCGATAAGCGCCATCAACGCCGGCAGCTACCGGTAGCTGCCGCATTCCGGACTCGAACAGCCCGAACGACGCCATCGTCATCAGCACCAGGGCCACGCCGTAGCAGGGAAGCAGCGCCGGACGTCGAGCCCGCTCGAACAGCAGGAACACCAGGTGCAGCACCAGCACCGGTGCGATCGCGCTGCACACGAGCATCAGGCGGGTCCAGCGTAGCGCGTCGGCTGCCGCCACTTGCTGGGCCAGCACGAACGTCGACAGCGACCAGGCCGCAAGCACGCAACCGGACAGGAAGAAGACCTGGTTCAGCAGCCGCCTGCGGTCATGCGCAAGGACGAAAACCGCAATGAAGAGGTTGATCGCGAATGCCGCGACCGAAATCGACGCAAGTAGATTCAAACTAAACGAGCCCCCGCCCCAGCACCCTGCACCTTGCGCGCAGGCACGATCACCAAGATACCGTCCAAAGGTGTACAGGGTCAATATCGCGAGCACTGCAAATCGCAATGAAACTCGCTTTTCATGCGGGTGTTGCGCGCTGTTCGCTAACGTGCAGGGACCAGGATTCGCCGCAATAGCGCACTCGCGATGAGCACGCCGCCGAGCAAGCAGAGCAATCGACCGCCACGAAATACCAGGCGATAATATTCGTGTTTCGCCGTCGCGTCCTCGTAGAGCTCGTTCGCGGTGGTGCGCGGCTCGAGGATCGACGCCGTCCCGCGAAAGGGCCGCTCGACGCCGGGGCCACCCAGCTCGCGCGCGTAGGCGATGCGGTTGGCGTACTGGCGCATCTTGTCGCTGCCCATGTGCCAGTTGCCCACACCGAGGACGAGCAGGACCACACCGGCCACCAGCACGTGTGAGGATCGACGGGCCATCGTCATTCCGGTTTAGCGCCTGTGGCGACGCGGTCAAGCGATCGGTGCCGCCGTCGAAAAATGCGAGCGATATCGGGGAGACACGCGCGAAAGCCACGAAGTCGCTGGAACCGGCTTCATGCGCCGCGTCGTCGCCGGCAGCGCTGCAGTACCGCCGGGTTTGAGCGCCTGCGCGCTGGCCGCTATCGTCGCCGGATGAGGCTCCGCGCCCACGGCCACGATGCCGACATCGCACCCGCCCCGGGCGGCGCCCGGCTGCCGGGCGGCAGGGCCGCCCCTGTCGTACTCGAGACGTGGGGCAAGCTGCCCTACGCCGTGGCCCTGGAGCGCCAGCTCGAGTACGTCGACCGGCGCCGCCGCGGCGTGATTCCCGACACGATCGTCACCGTCGATCATCCGCCCACCGTCAGCCTGGGCCGCAACGCCCCCGAGACCGACGTCGTCGGCGACGCCGCCGGACTCGCCGCGCGTGGCATCGACCTGGTGCGCAGCGACCGCGGCGGTCGCACGACCTATCACGGACCCGGCCAGGTGGTCGTCTATCCCATCGTGGCAGTAGCCGAGCGCCAGCTCGGGGTGAAGCGCTGGGTCTGTCTCCTCGAAGCCGCGCTGCTCGACGCCTTGGCCGCGCACGGCATCGAGGGCAGTCGCATCGCGGGCAGCCCGGGCATCTGGACCGCCGGCTCGAAGATCGCGTCGGTAGGCCTGCGCATCGACCGCGGCATCAGCTACCACGGAGTATCGCTCAATGTCGGGTTGGATGTTTCGGGCTTTGACTGTATCGTCACCTGCGGCGTTGCTGGGCAGAACGTGACGTCGATCGCGGAGCAGGCGCGCGCCACACCTTCCGTAGAACATGTAGCCTCGACGCTATCTCGAGCGATCGCCGAACGGCTCGAAGCCCAGCCGTCCGATCAACTCTAGGCCACTACAGAGATGAGTCGTCCTTCTCGTGATCCCGCCGAGCTGACGAGCGCCATGCTCGAGGGCGACAGGCGCGCCCTCGCTCGCCTCATCACCCTGGTCGAGAACCGCACCGCCGACACCGCCTCGATCATGTCGCGCGTGTACGGCGCATGCGGCAACGCGTTCACGGTGGGCATCACCGGCCCGCCCGGCGCCGGCAAGTCCACGCTCACGAGCTGCCTCATCGAAGACCTGCGCAGCGACCAGAAGAGCGTGGGCGTGGTCGCCATCGACCCGTCCAGTCCGTTCTCCGGCGGCTCGATCCTCGGCGACCGCATCCGCATGCAGAAGCACTTCCTCGACGAGGACGTGTTCATCCGCAGCCTCTCAACGCGCGGGAGCCACGGCGGCCTGGCACGCTCGGGCCGCGACGTGTCGCGAATCTTCGACGCGTTCGGCAAGGACTTCGTACTGATCGAGACCGTCGGGGTGGGCCAGACCGAGCTCGACATCATGGAGGTCGCCGACACCGTCGTGGTGGTGCTGGTCCCCGAGGCCGGCGACACCGTACAGGTGATGAAGGCCGGCCTGCTCGAGATCGCCGATGTGTTCGTGGTGAACAAGGCCGATCGCGATGGCGCTCTACGCATGAAGACCGAGCTCCAGATGATGCTCAACCTCAAGGCAGGTGAAGAGGGCAACGACTGGAAGGTGCCGGTGCTCATGACGAAGGCGTCGCTGGGGGAGGGGACCGGCGAGGTGCTCGAGGCCTGCGTCGCCCACCGCGCCTATCTCGAGGACGCCGGCCGCACCGCGCGACGCGCCGAGCGGCTCAAGACCGAGGTGCTCGAGATCTGCGAGGAAGAGCTCATGCGACGCCTGCGAGGCTGCGTCGGCGAGGAGCCGCTGCGAGGGCTGCTCGACCGCGTCGGCAGCGGCGACAAGGACCCGTACCAGGCCGCGCTCGACCTTCTCGCCGAGTCGGAACAGCTCGCGAGTCTGCTGGCGGGCAACGGGCGGCGCTGATAGGATTCGGAGTTCGGCTTGGCGATGTAGCTCAGGTGGTTAGAGCGAGGGCCTCATAATCCCTAGGTCGGTGGTTCGAGTCCACCCATCGCCACCACGTTCCTCTTTCGATCCAACTACTTTCGAGACCGCTTCACGAGCGTCGGGTTTCGCGTCGTCGCTGGTGCCGGTAGTGGTGCCGGTTAGACGTTGCACGGCGTCCATTTTGTGCGCGGGCGAGAGGTGCGCGTACCGCATCGTCATCGCGATGGTCTTGTGTCCCATCAGCTCCAGTGGGACGCTATGCCTGTAGCGTCATTGCTCGCCGTGGTGCGTTGATCCTCGATCCGGTGTAGATTATTGCCGTGCAGAACGGAGAGACGCGCGGCTACGAGCTCCGCTCCACCGACGGTCGTGGCGAGGGGGTCTAGGCCATCCGCGACTACCGGCAAGGCGAAATTGTCATGGTAAGCGGTATCGAGGCGGAGGTCCCACGCAACCACTCCCACGCCAGCCAGATCGCGGCCGATCGCTTCGTACTCCACGGAGGGTTGATCAGTAAGGTGAACCACTCGTGCTCTCCTAACTGCGGCATTCACGTCAACCAAACCGGCGCCCATGACTTCGTCGCCCGCCACCACATCCCAGCTGGCGCCGAGCTGACCTTCGATTACGCGATGCGCAACTTCACGATCGAGTACTTCCCGAACGGTGTCGGTGCGGGGAGGCCAGTTGCCGCGGCTCGATTACGGGCTGGAAGGATCTTTCGCCGGAACGGAAGCGGGCCTACCGCGGGGTCGTCGCGCCCTACTTGCTCGATCTTGACGCCGAAGCTGCCGATTCGGTGTGACTTCGTAGAGACCGGGCGACGTCATTCGCCTTGGTCCGACCGGCGGCGCTAGCCCGCCCGCTAAAGGAGCACGGGAGCAGTTGGCCAAACAGCATTGTCGCAACTTCAATCACGGTCGTCTAAACGCGCCGGTGCGCTTTTGTCCGAGGTGCGGCGACGTAGTTAATGAGAACGTTCCGGTTAGGAGCTGCGCTGAAGCGGAACACGCTAGACGTAGACTTGAACACAGCCAGTACTGCACGTGTTGCGGCGAACAGCTTATCGAGCACCCCCTGCTGTGATCCGCAATCGGGGCCACAAGCACGACGCGTCTGCTCGCCCTCCAACTGGGGGAATGCGCCGTTTTCACGACGCGGACTCCGACTATTCGATCAGATCGCTCGGGAGGGTGACGGTTCCGGGCGCTTCGACCGCCCGCCGGGTGGCGTCGCTTCGCCGACTCGATCAGGCTGCTGAAGAGCGCGGCGACGCGCGGGGCACCCAAGATCCGGTGCCGGTTCTGGTGCCGGTTGGCCATCGAAATCCACAGTACTCCATCGGACTCGGTGGAATGACCTCATCGACATAAGCGCAGATGCGATAACGAAAAGTCGCTTCAGTCGCGCGGTTCATCGTCGTCCTTGATCGGCCTCATAATCCCTAGGTCGGTGGTTCGAGTCCGCGCATCACCACCACGTTCCTCTTTCGATCCAACTACTTTCGAGACGGCTTCACGAACGTCGCGTTTCGTGTCGTCGCAGGTGCCGGTAGTGGTGCCGGTTAGACGTTGCACCGCCTCCAGTTTATGGGCTGGTGAGAGGTGCGCGTAGCGCATCGTCATCTCGATGCTCTTGTGCCCCATCAACTCCTGCACGGTTCGCAGGTCCACCCCCGCCATCACCAGAAGCGATGCGAACGTGTGCCTCAGGCAGTGCCAGGACAAGTCATGCGCGTTCAACACGCATCGGCTGATAGTCTTCGGGGTCTGATTCATCGCCGGATCACAAAGGAGAACCGTAGTCATGAAACTGAAACGAATGGGGACCGTGAGTGCGATCGGACTCGTGGTGGCGGCCGCCTACGTGGCTGGACACAGCACCGGCACGGGCAGGGGAACGCTCGGAATCGTCCCAGATGGGCACGCTTCCGAGCCGCGTACCGGCGCGGGTTGGTCTCCCACCAAGCCCAATCCGACCTTCGACGTGTACTACCCGGGCACCGAGGCACTGGCCCCGGACGAGATGCGGGTAATCGCGTGCGGCTCCGGCATGCCCATGCCGCGCCTCAAGCAGGCGGCCGCGTGTTTCCTGATCGAGTTGGGCAACGGCGACAAGTTCATCTTCGACATGGGCACCGGCTCCATGGAACGGATCTATGCCCTCGGCATTCCGCTGGACTACATCGACAAGGTTTTCCTCACGCACCTGCACATGGACCATATGGGCGACTTACCCGCGTTCTGGATGTACGGGCCGCAGAACAACCGTTCGAAGCCGCTTCGGATCTGGGGCCCCGGGGGAGGAGGCACACGCGCGGAGTGGGGCACGCAGGCTGCGATGGACCACATGGTGGAGATGTGGGCCTGGATGAACGGCGTCATGGTTGGAACCATCGACTTTTCATCGGCCGCCATTGAGGTGACAGAGTACGACTGGTCGAAGGTCAACGGCGTCATCTACGACGACAACGGCGTGGTCATCAGGAGCATCCCGGCGATTCACTTTGAACAGACAGCGAGCTTCATTCTGGAATGGAACGGCATGAAGCTGGCGTTCATGGGCGATTCGCTCCCGAACAAGTGGTGGATTGAGCATGCCAATGGGGCGGACCTTGCCATCGGTGAGTGCTTTTTGCCGGTCGCCCTGGCCGCGAAGAAATGGGGCTTCACCGGTCAGGAGGCCCTGAACGCGGTGACAACGATCCATGCCAACGCCACATTCGCCGGTAAAGTCATGGCCATGACGAAGGCGAAACACAATGTGGCCTACCACTTCCAGAACGACGCCGACACGCTCCCAATCGTCATGAACGCCGTCGAGCAGGTCTACGACGGCCAGGTGGACTACGCGCAGGACTTCATGGTGTGGAACGTCACGAAGGAGGGTGTGCGCACACGGATGGCCGTGCCGAACCGTGAGGCCTATCCGCCACCTTCGCTGGTGGAGAAGAAGATGGCATCTGGTGGTGATCGCTATCAGACTCCCGATTCGGTGCTCGCAGGTTGGCCAGAAGAGTTCAATGCCGTGGCGGACAAAATCTACGCGGACTTCAACAAGGAAAATGGGACGGACTACAAGTTCCAGTTGAAGAAGTGAGCGGCCGAGTTATGGTTGCGTCACGCCAGTGACGGCGCGTCTGCCGTCTCGCAGTCTGTTGAAGCGCTATCACCAAGGGAGACCTCGACTATGAGAAGTGTGCTCACCGCAATCGCGACAGCGTTCACCTTTTCAGCCATCTTGGGCAGCACTGCGCTGGCCAAACCCGACAATGTCGATGGCATCAATGTGCCGTCCGGCCGGATCCCCCAGGAGATCAAGGACAACCGATATCCCCGGACCTACTTCCCCAACACGGAGAGACTCGCCAAGAACGAGATGCGCATCGTCGCGCTCGGTACTGGCATGCCGAACCAGTCTCCCAGTAATGTGGCAGCCGCGTTCCTGGTGGAGCTTGGCAACGGCGAGTCCTTCCTGTTCGACTTGGGTACCGGTTCGAGTGACCGACTTGCCGGTCTAGAGCCTGATTACTCCAAGCTGGACAAGGTCTTCATCAGTCATCTGCATACCGACCACGCGGGCGATATTGCGGCAGTCTGGGTCAGCGGCTGGCTGAATGGTCGCTACACGCCGTTGCAGGTCTACGGTCCATCGGGCGCGACTCCAGAGCTCGGAACCAAGGTCCATATCGACCACATTCGTGGCGCCTGGGCCTGGGACGTGACGTCTCGGGCAGGCACCCTGCCGGACGCCGGCGGCGAGATCATCGCTCACGAATTCGACTACTCGAAGACCGCCGTCATCTACGACGAGAA